>Ga0209464_10000203_pt1 | contig 20372 bp, 14 predicted proteins | sample DOMMetBare1Fresh_2_FD_187473 | JGI IMG/M metagenome (GOLD analysis project Ga0209464, IMG submission 187473) | Wetland sediment microbial communities from St. Louis River estuary, USA, under dissolved organic matter induced mercury methylation -... | ecosystem: Environmental > Aquatic >...
ATTTGTCGGCATCCTCCATCCAACCTAAGAAATCTGGAAAAGCATTAGGGATAATAGAGTACACCTCTTTACCCATGTTTTTGAGGATTTGGTACATCCCTAACGACGAACCAACTGCGTCGCCATCGGGGTTTGGATGCGTTACTAGCGAAATGCATGAAGCATTTTCTACTAGCTCTTTGAACTTATCTAGCTTGCTTTCGTCTATCACTTTCTATTTTTTACGTGGTAAAGATACCATTTCTTTTTGTTGGTTAGAATATTTCATAATTTTACAATCCAAACAAATACCAAAGCAAAATGACTGGAAATATCACGTTTACCATCGTTAAACCTGATGCTGTACGAAAAAACAATACTGAACAGATTTTTGAAATGATCAAAAGCGCTGGCTTTGAAGTTCTTGGTCGTAAAGACGTTATGCTTACAAGAGAACAGGCTGAAGACTTTTATGCTGTTCATAAAGGGCAACCATTCTATCCTGGTTTGGTTGATTTTATGACTTCGGGGCCAATCGTAGTTGCTGCTCTTAAAAAAGATAGTGCTGTTGATTCGTTTAGGGCAACCATCGGTAGCACCAACCCTCAACAAGCAGCCGAAGGCACTATTCGTAAGGCTTTTGGAGAAAGCATCTCGTCTAATGCTATTCATGGGTCGGACTCTGACGAAAATGCCAAAAGGGAAATTCGATTCTTTTTTGATGAGGTAGAAGTTACATTCTAGCAAATATCCGGTTAGGCTTTTCACCAAAGCTTAACCGGAACACTGGTCAATTCGGATAGATCAAATTATCGAACTACCATATCTGTAATAGCATCTTCTCCTATCTTTCTGTTGATAGATTTAACAAGCTCCTTGCTAATCAGCTTCAGCTCGCTTCGTATAATCGACGATTTCACCTCTACAAAGAGCACCTTTTCTTTTACCCACATTCCGCCAGTTACCGAAGCAACTTTAACCCCTACGATCTCTGGCCAGATCCTCTTTATCTGAGCTCCTAATAGGCCTTCGTCAAAACGCTTATCGTTAAATATAGTTTTTAGCAAATCTGCTACGCTGTATGTTTTTCCTGGTTTCATCGCTCTTTGTAATTTATGGTAGCATTGCTTTTCTTTCCACAGCTCCATCTTCTACAAAAAATAAAAACGACTCGTCAATAAGGGTGCCGAGTGCTTCTTCGAGCCTGTGCTTGTTGCTATCGGTAATAAATATCTGTCCAAACTGATCGTTACCTACCAGCTCTATCAGCTTCGATACTCTCCGTGGATCTAGCTTGTCAAATATATCATCGAGTAAAAGAATCGGCTTAACACCTGAGGCTTGCTTCATAAGCTCGAATTGCGAGAGCTTAAGCGAGATTAACAATGTCTTCTGCTGTCCTTGCGAACCTATTTTTTTTGCCGAAAATCCTCCCAATAGAAGTTCTAGATCATCCCGATGTATCCCAACCGAGGTGTGCTGTAAAATCCTATCCCGTTCAAAATTCTTTACCAGCAAGCTTTGTAACCCCTCCGAGTCAAGATGACTAACATACTTAATTCCTGCAATCTCCTTTGATTCGGATATAGAGGAATAGTAACGGTTAAATATTGGAGTTAAATTTTCTACGAGTCGCTTTCTGCATTCATATATATAGGTACCAACCTCCGAAAGCTGCAGGTCAATAATCTCTAAAACTTCGTATGACGATCTGCTTCCAATGTCAGACTTAAGGAGCTTGTTACGGTGTGCTAAAACCTTATTATACTTTTGAAGCGCACTTAGGTAGCCTCTATCTATCTGTGATAGAACCATATTCAAAAATCGACGACGCTCTTCGCCTGATTCCTGCACCAAATTATTGTCTGCTGGCGATATCTGTACTAACGGGTAAGCCCCAATGTGGTCTGATATCTTTTCGTACTCCTTCCCATTCTTCTTTAATACCTTTCCGCTTCCCTGCTTAAACCCACAGTATATTCTATCGCTCCCGTTATCCATCTCGTACATTCCCTCTACAACAAAAAAGGGTTCGCCATGCTTTACGCATTGGCTATCGGGCACAAGTAGTCCGCTCTTGCACATCGACAAGAAGTAAATAGCGTCAAGCACATTGGTTTTGCCAACTCCGTTGTTTCCAACAAAGCAGTTAACGTTTCCACAAAACTCTGCTTCAACGTTTTCTAGATTCTTAAAATTTACGAGACTTAACTTACTTAAATACATAGGGTACAAAGCTAATCACTTTAATCGGAAAACCTATCCAGAACGGCAACATACAAGCAAAGGTAGCACATTGCAACATAAGACAAAAGGTGTATAAAAATTTCCATATTATTTAAAAAGAATTACTTTTGCTATCCTATTTTTAAAGACAATAAACAGAATAATAATATGTCACACGAAAAGCAATCGCACCAAGAAGAGAATCTTCAGGCAATTGAGGGTGCTCTTACCAAAACCGAGCAATTCATTGAAAAATATCAAAAAGCATTAATCTACGGTTTTTCGGCAGTAGTAGTTGTTATTGCTCTTTACTTTGGCTACACCTACTTCATTGGCCAACCAAGAGAGCAAAAAGCTCTAACTCAAATAGCTGCTGCTCAAAACTATTTCGAGCAAGGAAACTTTAAGCAAGCGCTCGAAGGTAGCGCAACCGAAGCAGGTTTCGCTAAAATTGCTGATGAGTATGGTTCAACAAAGGCTGGCAATATCGCCAACTTCTACGCTGGTATTTGCGAGCTTAACCTAGGACAATACCAAAAAGCACTAGACTACCTAAATAGCTACTCTACCGACCATCTTGTATTTGGCCCCCTTGCTGAAGGTGCTAAAGGTGATGCATACGTAGAACTAAAACAGCTCGACAAAGCTGCTAGCGCATATATGAAAGCAGCTGAAAAAAACAGCAACAACTTTACAGCCCCTCAGTTCCTGTTTAAAGCAGCCGCTGTTTACGAGGAACAAGGAAAGTGGAGCGATGCATTGGCAAACTATGAGAATGTAAAAACCAACTATCCTCAAAGCGCAGAGGCCACCGAAGTTGAAAAGTACATTACTCGTGCTAAGCTAAACATTAAGGAATAACAACTTAAACAACCATACAAAAAAGTATCAATTGTAAGATTGGTACTTTTTTTTTACCTTTTGAAAAAAATCAGAGATATGGCTACAAGCTTACAAAACCTTTCTACTGTAAAAGGCGAAATACCATCAGCAAAGAGCATAAAATTTGGCATTGTTGTTGCCGAATGGAATGACGAGGTGACTAACAAGCTTTTGGAAGGATGTGTTAGTACGCTACTTAACCATGGTGCTGTAGAAAAGCATATCATTGTTAAGCATGTACCCGGCACTTTCGAACTTACTCTTGGGGCACAATTTATGGCCGAATACACCGAAGTTGATGCAATTATTGTCCTTGGCTGCGTTATTCAAGGAGAGACCCGCCATTTCGACTTTATTTGCCAAGGAGTAACCCAAGGAATAACTCAAATAAACATCAACTACAACATCCCTGTAGTTTTTGGTGTACTTACCACCGAAAACCAGGAGCAAGCCCTTGACAGATCAGGCGGCAAGCATGGAAACAAAGGCGACGAAGCGGCGCTTACTGCAATAAAAATGGTGGCACTCCAAAACGACATGGAAAACCACGAAAAAATATTCAACTTTTAAACGCCTGAAAGTCAAAAAAGAAGATAAAAAGTCTGAAATTATTTTCAGACTTTTTTCTCAAAGCCCTTGCAGATTCGAGATTTTGACATATCTTTGCATCGCTTTTGAAAGGAAACGCTCCTGATAAAAACCAAAAGCAAACGCTCTTTAAAACGTTTAAAATTGCCGGTGTAGCTCAGTTGGCCAGAGCAGCTGATTTGTAATCAGCTGGTCGGGGGTTCGAATCCCTCCACCGGCTCTCTTAAAATTTTACACCGAACAGTTGGGGAGATACCAAAGCGGCCAACTGGGGCAGACTGTAAATCTGCTGACTTATGTCTTCGTAGGTTCGAATCCTGCTCTCCCCACAAACAAAACAAATGCGGAAGTAGCTCAGTCGGTAGAGCATCAGCCTTCCAAGCTGAGGGTCGCGGGTTCGAATCTCGTCTTCCGCTCTACACCTTCGATTATCCGAAGGTTTTTTTTTGACTTATGCCGATGTAGCTCAGTGGTAGAGTACTTCCTTGGTAAGGAAGGGGTCACGAGTTCAATTCTCGTCATCGGCTCTGATTGCCTCGATTTAGTCGGGGCTTTTTTGTTTCTAACATTTTCCTGAAAAAATTTTTATAATTCACAAAGCAGCAATACATTTGCAGCTCGGAAAAATATCCAAAGATTAAAACAATGGGAAGAGCATTTGAATATCGAAAAGCACGAAAAATGAAGCGATGGGGCAATATGGCTCGCACCTTCACTAAGCTAGGTAAAGAGATTATTATGGCCGTTAAATCTGGCGGTCCAGAGCCGAACTCTAACCCTCGCCTTAGAGTGCTCATTCAAAACGCTAAGGCCGCCAACATGCCCAAAGAAAATGTTGAGCGTGCTATAAAGAAGGCTACCAATAAAGATCAGGAAGACTACAAGGAGATTGCATACGAAGGTTACGGACCTCACGGGGTAGCAGTTATCGTCGAAACAGCTACCGACAATCCTACGAGAACTGTGGCAAACGTTCGTAGCTACTTTAATAAATGCAACGGCTCTCTTGGAACCTCTGGTAGCGTTTCATTTATGTTCGATCACAAGTGCCACTTCAAGGTTAAAGCTAAAGATGGCGTTGATATGGAAGAGTTGGAGCTGGAGCTTATCGACTTTGAGGTTGATGAGATTTTTGGCGATGAGGAAGAGGGCAACATTGAGCTATACGGTACTTTCGAAAACTTTGGAAATATTCAAAAATACCTTGAGCAAAATGGTTTCGAAATTGTAAGCGCCGAATTTGAAAGAATACCTACTGACACCAAAGAGCTTACGCCCGAACAGCAAGCTGATATTGAAAAGTTGCTCGGCAAGTTTGAGGAGGATGAAGATGTTACGAACGTTTTCCACAATATGAAAGAGGTGGAGGCTTAAGATACAAAAAAGGAGGCAATTGCCTCCTTTTTTATGCTTTGATGGAGCCATCCTCCTACTCTACTCTTCTTTGTCTTTAGAATACTGGTATGCCGCTTTTTTCAGCCTGTCCATAATTGCAACTCCAATGCCATCCTCCTGCAAAGGCTCTGCCACAATAAAATCCACCTCTGCTTCTTCCATATAGTGCAATGCATCGAAGAGATTGGCTGCTGCCTCTGCTAAATCCCCCTTTGGAGATAGCACCCTTACTTCGTTAGCTCCTCCGGCATCACCTTTATCGGTTAAACAGATTAAACCAAAGCATAATCCTCTAAAAGATGCCAAATCGTTGCTGATATACAGTGGTTTTTTGGGGCTATAGTGGCTATTTAACAACCCTGGCGATGGCAGGTGCTTCTCGACCGGTTTGGTAAAATCCACCACCTCTATGGCTGGAATGGCTCGCTTTATATCTGCTGCTGTTATAGCGCCAGGTCTAAGAATCTGCACTTTTTCATCTTCAACGCTCACAACGGTAGACTCAATTCCTACAGTTGTATAACCACCCTCAATCACATACTCTACCCCTTTTAGCTGCTTGGTAACGTGGGTATGGTGCGTTGGACTAAGCTGTCCGAATTTGTTTGCACTTGGGGCGGCTATTGCAGTTCCCGAAAGTTCTATAAGCTTTAGTGCAATGGGATGTTGTGGCATTCGTACGGCCACTGTGCCTAAACCGGAGGTAACGATGTCGTGCACATTCGCTTGCTTTGGTAGTACCATTGTAAATGGACCGGGCCAAAAATTCGCTGCAAGCTTTTCAACTACTGGAGTTACAGATCGCACAACGCTTCTTAGCTGCTCTATATTCCAAATGTGCACTATCAGCGGATCAAACGATGGTCGTTCCTTTTCTTGAAAAATTCGTGCAACAGCTACTGGATTAAAGGCATCTGCGCCTAATCCATACACAGTCTCCGTTGGAAAGGACACTAGCTTCCCATCCCTAATTGCCTCTGCTGCAATTTCTAGCGATTTAATATCGATACCTAAATATGCCATATTAATGGTTTCTCCTTATTGGTCACAAAGGTAGTTTATTAAATTCGCTATTCTTTTACCTTCCCAGCCTTAAAGTCAACAATTAAAACAAATTAAAAATACAACAAACTGTTTTTAAGTCATTTACTCCTCCTTTTCATTTTTGCATTCTTCTTCTATTAATCTGTTGTAATACAACCGCAAAAGAAGAGCCAAAGTATTCGCAATTCGCCATTTTTATTATAGCTTTACTGCCTAAATTGCCAACAATGGATATTAAGAAATTACCTTGGAAGAAAATTCGCACAGTAGCCCTTTCTGTTTTAGCAGGCCTAGTAGCAATCTCCATCGTACTTATAATCTTCCGATCTTCGATTCTTGACTATGTTATCTCCAGCAAGGTTAAGTCATTCAACGAAAACCACAATGCTGACGTTCAGGTTATCAACCCACACTTTTCAGGAATTCTCACCATCAACTTTGATAAAATTGTCATTAAACCCATTGACAATGACACGCTTGTAAACATCGACAATCTTAAAATTAAGATCAATCCATTTAGAGTTTTAATGGCTCGGTTAAGCATCACAAAGCTAAACGCCGATAGGATCTGGATAAATGTTCTTCGCGACTCGAGTGGCAATAACTATACTTTTTTGATAAAAACAAAAAAGAAGGATGAGTCTTCTGCTTCTAGCAGCTTAAGCTATGGACGCAGAGTTGAAAGGCTACTTACGTTGTTCTTTGACATTCTACCTAGCGATATACATATTCGCCAATTCTACGCTAACCTAAGCTCGTACGGGCACACCGTTTCTGCAACAATTCCTAAGTTCGACATCACGAGTGGAGAGGTTGACCTTAAAACGGTTGTTAAGGAAAACGATTCTACTACGGTATTTCGTCTTGTTGGTGATATTAATACATGGCTAAACCATGCAAAGCTAAAGGTTTATGCTCTCAATAAACGTAAAGCGTCCATCCCATTTATCGACTATAAATTTCATGCAAAAATTGCATTCGACACTCTAGCGTTTGGCATTGACAACTCCGAATATAGCAGGGGGGCTTTTCAAGTTAGCGGATCGGCAATGTTCAACAACCTCTTTATCGACCACCGCAAAATTGCTCAAAAGGAGGTAGTGCTAGAAAAAGGGCAGGTAGACTATGTTCTTAACTTCGGGAAAGATTATGTTGAAGTTGATAGCGCAACGGTAGTCAATTTTAACAAGCTCACGTTTAATCCTTACGCAAAGTATAGGGGTAAACCTAATCGACTTGTTGCTCTTTCTATAAACAAAGACTACTTCCCTGCTCAAGACCTTTTTAGCTCATTACCAGATGGTATTTTTTCTACAGTTCGTGGACTAGAAGTTAATGGGGAGCTTGCCTACCATCTTAAATTCGAAGCCGATTGGAACAACCTGAAAGATCTAGTCTTCGAATCGGATTTACAATCAAGAAATTTTAGCATTAAAAAGTTTGGTGATATATACTACCCATATATAAACAATCCGTTTCAATACACTTTTTACGATAACGGAGTCCCTTCTCGAACATTCTCGGTTGGCGAAGATAATCCGAACTATAGGAACCTTGAAAGCATTCCAAAAGTATTACAGTATGCTGTAATGTTTTCGGAAGATGGAAATTTCTTCGGACATAGAGGATTTTTAATCGATGCCTTTAGAGCTTCGTTAATACGTAACATACAAGCTGGTCGATTCGTTAGAGGAGGCAGCACCATCTCTATGCAGCTGGTTAAAAATATTTACCTTTCTAGGAATAAGACAATCGCTCGAAAGCTAGAGGAGGCTCTTATCACTTGGCTAATTGAAAGGCAACATCTGGTTTCGAAAAACAGGATGCTAGAAATATACCTTAATATCATCGAGTGGGGACCCGGGGTTTTTGGGGCAAATGAAGCGGCACAATTTTACTTTGGTAAAGATGTGGGACAAATTACGCCTACCGAAGCTATATTTATGGCCAGCATCATTCCTCGTCCTAAAAAGTTCTACTACAGCTTCAGCGATAGCGGAACCCTAAGAAGCCACTATAATGGCTACTACAGCCTAATTGCTAGCAAGCTACTGCGTAATGGAATTATTACTCAGGATGAGTTTAACGGAATCTATCCTCATGTAAGCCTATTTGGATTGGCAAAAATGTATCTTACCGAACCTATCGAAAATCCTAGCGATACGCTCATAATTGTTGATGATTTGCAGGATCAAGAGGCAATACCTCTTCCCTCTCAACCTCAAGATGAATAAAAAAGGGCTTCGAATTGAACTGCCCCCCAAATGCTAAACAAAAAACTTTTTGGGGTGCAGTTCAACGTTTGATGCTCTTTTCTTTTAGTATAGTTGCTATCTTTGCAAGCTAATTATATATCGATGAAAGATTACGACTTGGTAGTTGTAGGTGGTGGTGCAGCAGGACTCTTAGCCGCTTGGGCTGCTGCTAAAAATGGGGCAAAAGTAGCCGTACTCGAAAAAATGGAAAAAACGGCCCGCAAGGTTCGTATTAGCGGTAAAGGAAGATGCAACATTACAAATGACTGCCGATTTGACGAGTTTCTTTCTAGTATAAATACCAACCCACCATTCTTTAGATGGGCTTTAAGTTCTTTTGCTCAAAAGGAGCTGCTAGATCTTCTTAAAAGTTATGGGGTAAATACTGTCATTGAAAGAGGTAACAGGATATTTCCAGAGAGTGGAAAGGCTTGGGATGTTGCTACTGCCATTCTAGACGCTGCTATAGATGCAGGTGCTGATGTCCATATCTTCAAAGAAGTAGTAGAAATTGGGGTTAAGGATGGTAGAATAGCATCTGTTTCGTATCGTGATACCGAAAATGGGAACGAAGGTGTTCTTGCCGTAAAGGCGCTTATCCTTACGACTGGGGGTAAATCATATCCGCGGACAGGATCAACTGGTGATGGATATGCATTTCTAGAAAAGCTTGGACACCATATTATCCAGCCCATACCAGCACTCGTTCCGCTTAAGGTTAAGCAGCCTGAGTTTGCGAAGATCGTAGGCCTTCAGCTTAAAAATGTGGAGGTGAGCCTTGAAGTAGAGGGTTCGTCGGTTTCTTCAGAATTTGGGGATCTTGAGTTTTTGGATAACGGTATTGGAGGTGCTGCGGTAATCAGACAAAGCAGAAAAGCCTCTGAAGCCTTAACAAAAAAACAAAACGTAGCGCTAGCAATAGACCTAAAACCGGCACTAGAACGATCTCAGCTTGAGCAGCGCATCAAAAGGGATGCGAAGTCTGGTGAATCTATGAGCGTAGAAAGGCTTCTAATGGGCTTGCTACCTTCTAAGCTTATTAAGCCTTTTGCTGCATTCCACAAAATTGGACTAAAAAAAGGGTGCAATGAACTTACAGATCAAGACTTTGCAAAGATTGCTAGAACCCTAAAATCAACCCGATTGAATGTATTTGCAACCGCAGGTTTCGATGGCGCAATTGTTACTGCAGGGGGTGTTTCTCTCAAAAACATTAATCCCAAAACCCTAGAATCGAACAAAGTAGCAGGACTATACGTAGCTGGAGAGCTGTTAGACTTGGATGGCCCAACTGGGGGATTCAACCTTCAAATCGCATTTTCTACAGGGTATCTTGCAGGAATTAGTGCTGCCAAAGCTATAGTATAAGCGGCTCTATACGATATTATTTTCCGTTGTTAAGGTTTAGCAATAAAGTATGGCTTCATTCTAGCCTGTTTCTTTTCAATAATCTTAGCAATTCTCGCATTGCTGAATATCCTACTTAATCCAACTAGGAATATTTTAAAATAAGAAAGGGAGCCTTAAAGCTCCCTTTCTTATTTTGGTATAATCGATTACTAAATTACGTCGATCAAGTTCGCATCTGCCGCTACAATTTGGCCTTCTTCAACAAAGATTCTGTTAACTAGTCCATCAAAAGTAGAAGGAATGCTGTTCTCCATCTTCATAGCTTCTAGAATCACAATAGGCTGTCCTGACTTAACAGTTTCACCTGGCTTTACTAGAACTTGAAGAATCTTTCCTGGCATTGGAGATTGAACAGGTTTACCTGGCTTTGAAGATGCCGCTGGAGCTGCTGCTGCAGGTGCAGCAGCACTTACTGCTGGAGCTTCTTTTACTACATCAAGTAGAGCAGAGTCCGCTGGAACGATATCGCCTTCAGCTACAAAGATATTGTTGATAAAGCCATCAAAAGGACAGGTAATGCTGTTTTCCATCTTCATAGCCTCTAGGATAACTACAGTTTGGCCTGCTTTTACAGGTTCGCCTGGCTTAACTAGAATTTGAAGAATCTTTCCTGGCATTGCTACTGTTACATCATCGCCTTTAACAGCCGATTTAGCTACAGTTGCAGCAGCTGCAGCAACCTCTACCTTTTCAGCTTTAGGAGCATTCTTATACTGCTCTTTCTTAGCCTTTGTAAGGTATTCTTTAGCTACTAGAGGGAAAAGTTCTAGTAGAAGCACTTCCTTTTCATTCTCAGCAAGCTTTACTCCTAAGCCTTCAATCTCTGGATTTGGCTGCATTTGATACTTAGAAACATCGTATGGAGTTTCCTCGCGTGTGCCACAAATCTTAAGACGGAATTCTGGATCAACAGGGATTGGAGTTGTACCATACTCACCCTTAACCATATTACGGAATTGGTTAGAAACGTTGCTGTACATTTCTTTTCCGTTCATTATATCCAAAGCGCAGTTTACTGCCTGAGCACCAACAATTTGACTGGTTGGAGTTACCAATGGAGGCAAACCAGAATCAAGACGTACTTGAGGGATAAGCTCCATTGCTTTTGGAAGAATATGCTCAGAGTTTAGAGCCTTTAGCTGAGCTACCATGTTGGTGTACATACCACCTGGAATTTCAGCTTTCTTAACTAGCTCATCTGGTGCTGGGAAGTTAAAGTAAGCCTCAATTGCATGGCAAGCCTTCAATAGCTCTTCTTCCTTATCTGACTTAGCAGCCTCAATTGCCTTGTCGAATAGTGCTTCAACTTCTGCAGGTAGAGTATCTGTTAGCGGGTTGAAAGGCTTTGGGAACATCTTCACTGCATCTACATCAGCAAGTTCTTTACGGATGTCCACAAGCTCAGAGTTAATCATTGCTACTGCAGCCATGTTAATATCAAGCTCAACACCAAGCTTCTTGCAGAAGATGTAGATTAGTTCAATAGCAGGAGCAGCAGGACCACCTGCAAAGTTCCAGATATTAGTATCAACAACGTCAACACCATTAACGATTGCAGAAAGAACTGCGCCTAAACCATAACCAGGAGTACAGTGTGTATGGAAATCAATTGGGATATTAACGTGTTGCTTAAATAGTCTAATTAAACCAGCCACGCGTGTTGGAGGAATAAGACCACTCATATCCTTAATAGTGATCATATCAGCACCAAGTGCAGCCATTTCTTTAGCTTTACCTAAGAAATACTCATCTGTAAATACAGGAGTCTCAAGTTCTTGTGGATCGATGGTATAACATACAGCACAGTCTGCAATTCCACCATACTTCTTAACGTACTTAATTGTCGATTTTACGTTTTCAACATCATTAAGCGCGTCAAAAATACGCATAATGCCTAGACCTGATTCGATTGAGTTACGGCAGAAACCATCAATGATTTCATCGGTATATGGTGCGTATCCAAACAGGTTACGTCCACGAGAAAGAGCCGTTAGCTTAGAAACATCTCCAACTGCAGCTTTGATAGTTTCTAGACGAGTCCAAGGATTCTCTCCTAGGTAGCGCATTACTGAGTCAGGTACCGCTCCACCCCAAACCTCCATTGCGTAGAAGTTTGCATACTTGTAAAAAGGTAGTAGCCTATTTACCTGCGCCTGTGTCATTCTGGTCGCAAATAGAGATTGTTGACCATCACGCATAGTCAAATCTCTAATCAAAAGTTTTCTTCCCATAACTATAAGTAAGATGTTTATGCCGTTAGCAATTGCAAGCCAAAACTATAAAATCCTACTGTTATTACACTAACATAATCCTATTATAAAGCAGGATTATGAATGTTTAACAACATCATTTTGTGTCTATTTAAGACCTGTAGGACTTATTAAAACCATTTTAGCTGACTATTCAAATTCGAGCTCTCCGAAGAACTGAATTTGATGAAAATTTGGCTTCTCGGTATTAATCGGGAGCCATGATAGGTAGTGCTGATTTGCTAGCTTATCGCCGCATTTGTAAAAATTGGCAGCCACTTTTGTTCCTGATTGAGGAACGAAGTTGTGGTTCCAAAAAGCAGTAAATGGAACTGCAATTGCAATGCTCCATTCAACCTCTCCTGATTTCTCCTTAAAAGATTTGGAACCCAAAGTAGAGAGCACTCGTATTTTCGATAGGATATCCTTATCTGCACGAATTCCCTTTTCTCCATTTTTCCTATAGCCGAAGAGCTTTTTACCAATGCATGATACTTCAAGATTGTAGTAGCAACCATCTGTCAAAGGAGAGATAAACATTTCAACGCAGCTATCTTCCCATACATTGCCATTATCGTCCTGGATTTCGGCCTTTGGCTGCAATTCACGAACCTTATACTTAAGGAAAAGTTCCTTTTCGTTATAAGCCAAACGCAGTGTAACACGTGGTTTATACTGGTAGTCAGCCCAATTCAGCTGCTCTATTTTAAACGAAGTAATTTCCCAATCCAACGTTTGCGAAACCAACTCTAAATCAGGCTTTTCAATCTTTTCAAGTACTTTTGTAATGATCATAAAATTGCTTTAATGCTCCTTCCGTTTTACAAGCTTAGGTCTATAAGGGCATTCAATGCTTTTGCAAATCCAATGCGTCCTTGTTTATCAAAATCGACCCGAAAGTACAAAATAAAGTCTCTGTTAGCACCACTACATCAATCTATTTTTTTCACTTTAAAGGCTATCCTGTCAACCTTTTGCACACATTCTTCTCTTACATCATATTAAGTCTCATTATCCTTATATCCCTAATCCTACTTTAGAATAAAATTGCCATATTCAACCTTCAGTATTTAAACCAAAAACCATGTCTAAAGCACAGCAAAATCAGTCAAAAATCCTCCCCTTTGCCGTTGTAGCAATTCTATTCGCCTTCTTTGGGTTTGTTACATTTGCTACTGGAGGATTAAACGGAATTCTTCAAAGTACATTCAACCTTCCCAAAGGGGGATGGGAATCTCAGCTAGTATTCTTTGCTTTCTTTATAGCAACAATTGCTTCTGCCAATGCATCTTCAGCCCTAGTCTCCAAAATCGGATACAAAAATGGAATGACAGTAGGTCTACTTTTCATTGCTTTGGGATCATTCCTTTTTGTTCCATCTGCTATTTATAAGTCTTTTTATTTTTTCCTCGGGGCCCTTTTCATAACAGGAGTTGGGAATACAGTAACTCAAACTGCTGTTAATCCATACATTACAATTCTTGGCCCAATAGAAAGCGCAGCGCGCAGAATCAGTTTTATGGGCATTATGAACAAATTTGCAGGAGGACTAGCACCGATCATACTTGCATCAGCCATTGCATTTGCGCCAAATGCGTCTCAGAATACTAAGCTATCGCAAATTAGTTCTACTTATATTTGGATAACCCTAGTATTTGTAGCTGCAGCAATAGTACTGTTCTTTATTAAAATGCCCGAAGTTGAGAATACAAGCGGCAATTCCAATACTTCAGAAAAAAGCAATAGCAAGATAACCGACTATCCACATTTAATTCTTGGAGTCGTGACCCTTTTCCTTTACGTTGGAATCGAAACAATGGTTATGGGTCAAAGTAAAGCTATGGGAGAAGCGTACGGTATGCCCGAAATACACACTAAGTTTTATAATGCGCTATCTTCATACGGGCTAATAATTGGATACCTTGTTGGTATAGCATTTATACCCAAGAAGATATCTCAAGCAAAGGCTCTTGCATTTTGTGCTTCAACAGGCATAATCCTTTCATTGGTCGGCATAATTATACCAGAATCATACACCACTTCATTTTCCTTCATTAACCTAGTTGGATTCGAGGGAACAACTCTTGTTGTTCCAATTAAAATACTTGTATTTGCTGCAATGGGATTTTCGTGTTCGCTTGTATGGCCTGCTGTATGGCCACTCGCCATGCAAGGATTAGGATCCTATACAAAAAATGCAGCAGGATGGATGATGCTTGCTGTTGTCGGAGGTGCTATTTATCCTGTTATATGGGGTATTTTCAATCAGTATGGTCATCCCGAGTCTGCCTTCGTTCTCGGATTAGTAAGCTTTGCGTTTATTCTTTACTACGGTACAATTGGGCATAAAGTTGGACAGCGTCAATCTTAATGATAGATTTTAATATAAATCTAAGGGAATTGCTTCGCTTTTAAACGAACGGAATTAAATGGTGGGCTGATGAAATTAGTAGTCAGGCCCACCTTTTTTAATCAGTCACACTATACTTACAATCCTCTTCAAAACAACAGCTCGCACATATTCAAATACATGGAAGTTTCATTTTAATGCAAAACAATCAATGTATTGTATAACAAGAGGGATTCTTCATTAAAACAATATTCTTAATTGGAAACATCCCTTTAAATGGCTCAATTAAAGATATCGAATCAAATCTTTTACAAACCCAATGAGCATCTTTTACTCCATTTACATTGCCTATAGTTAAGCACAAATCCGCCAACCTTCTGTAAATCAAAAATAGAAGAAGTAAAATAATGGAACAGGGGATCTTCTCTAGAAATAAAGGTCAAAGGTCCAGCTATCTGATTACTGAATAGCAACTCTAGGATCAATTGACAATTGAGGTGGATCGTTAGAATTTGCGACACACGATTTGCGATTCCCAGCCACCCATCACTTCGTCACCTGTCACTGAAATTACACCCCACCAGACCACCAGCGGCACGCAACGTCTAGGCAGAGTCGCTAAATCCTACGCCCAGCTATTTAATCCACCCGAATTGTGAATTGAGCCAAGCTCTACACCTACAACTGCTACTTGGAGGTAGAATCATTTAGACCCAAAGGATTAGCAGGACGGGCATACTGGTACCTCGCCTACCCCCTGCACCTTCCCATCTTTCGCGGGATGTCCCGCAGGCTGGCGCGCTAGGGCCAAGCTTCCTCCGGAGGGGGGACAAAAAAAAGGGGGCCCCGAGCAACGCTCGGAGCCCCCGTAGGGTTGGCGGCCACCTACTCTCCCGCTTGGTGTAGCAGTACCATCGGCGCTGGCGGGCTTAACGGCCCTGTTCGGAATGGGAAGGGGTGGAGCCCCGCCGCCTAGCCACCTAAGTCTTCTAGGCGCATCGCGGTACGCGTATCGCGTACCACGAACGGCCAAGTATTTTTTAGGTTCCTGACATTCTTCGGACGAAGCGGCGGCTGCCCGCTGGGCGCGGCCCTCTCGGAGCTCGTTCGGGCCATTAGTACCGCTCGGCTGAGCGCATTGCTGCGCGTACACCTGCGGCCTATCAACGTGGTAGTCTCCCACGGCCCTCGAGGGAAGCCTCATCTTGGGGCAGGCTTCGCGCTTAGATGCTTTCAGCGCTTATCCTAACCGAGCGCGGCTACCCGGCGGTGCTCCTGGCGGAACAACCGGTACACCGGAGGCTCGTCCAACCCGGTCCTCTCGTACTAGGGTCAGGCCCCCTCAAGCTTCCTACGCCCGCAACAGATAGGGACCGAACTGTCTCACGACGTTCTGAACCCAGCTCGCGTGCCACTTTAATCGGCGAACAGCCGAACCCTTGGGACCTTCTCCAGCCCCAGGATGTGACGAGCCGACATCGAGGTGCCAAACCGCCGCGTCGATGTGAGCTCTTGGCGGCGATCAGCCTGTTATCCCCGGCGTACCTTTTATCCTTTGAGCGATGGCCCTCCCATGCGGAACCACCGGATCACTATGCCCTGCTTTCGCACCTGATCGGCTTGTCGGCCTCACAGTCAAGCGCCCTTGTGCCATTGCACTCCACGCGCGGTTGCCATTCGCGCTGAGGGCACCTTGGGAAGCCTCCGTTACTCTTTTGGAGGCGACCACCCCAGTCAAACTACCCGCCAAGCGGTGTCCCCCTTACCGGGGTTAGGCCCCGAAGTGGCGAAGGGCTGTATTTCAACGTCGGCTCCACCCGAACTAGCGTCCGGGCCTCGCAGCCTCCAGCCTATCCTACACATCGCCACCCCAGAACCAGCGCTAAGCTGCAGTGAAGGTGCACGGGGTCTTTCCGTCCCGTTGCGGGTAATCGGCATCTTCACCGATACTACAATTTCACCGAGCTCACGGCTGAGACAGCGTCCAGATCGTTACACCATTCGTGCAGGTCGGAACTTACCCGACAAGGAATTTCGCTACCTTAGGACCGTTATAGTTACGGCCGCCGTTTACCGGGGCTTCGATTCAAGGCTTCTCTCGCGATGACCTCTCCTCTTAACCTTCCGGCACCGGGCAGGTGTCAGGCCCTATACATCACCTTTCGGTTTCGCAGAGCCCTGTGTTTTTGGTAAACAGTCGCCTGGACCTCTTCGCTGCGCCCCGCTCACGCGGGGGCCCCTTATCCCGAAGTTACGGGGCTAGTTTGCCGAGTTCCTTAGCCGTGATTCACTCGAGCACCTCAGGATACTCTCCTTGGCCACCTGTGTCGGTTTGCGGTACGGGTGCCCCGCGCCTGGTGCTTAGGGGGTTTTCTTGGAAGTCGGCTTAGGGACGCTATCCGCTCGCCCGTGGGCTCGCGGTACTATCGGGTTCGGCAGGATCCGGCTGTTAACCTACACCCTATACCTACACCCTTCAACCCGGCATTCCGTCGCCGGGCGGTCCTTTCACTCCTTCGTCGCCCCATCGCAGCGCGGGCCAGGGCCGGAATATTAACCGGCTGTCCATCGGGATCGCCCCTCGGCTTACCCTTAGGCCCCGCCTTACCCTGATCCGATTAGCGTTGATCAGGAACCCTTGGCCTATCGGTGGGCGGGTTTCCCACCCGCCTTGTCGTTACTCATGCCTACATTTGCTTTTCCGGAAGCTCCACCACCCCTCGCGGGGCGGCTTCGGCGCCGCCGGAATGCTCCCCTACCACAGTTTCCTGTCCGCAGCTTCGGCGGACGGCTTGATGCCCGATTATTATCCACGCGCAGCCGCTCGACTAGTGAGCTGTTACGCACTCTTTAAATGAATAGCTGCTTCCAAGCTAACATCCTAGCTGTCGCTGCAGCCGCACATCGTTTCATCAACTTAGCCGTCGCTTGGGGGCCTTAGCTGGCGGTCCGGGTTCTTTCCCTCTCGTCGACGGACGTTAGCACCCGCCGGCTCACTCCTGGGTATCGCACCACGGCATTCGGAGTTCGTCAGGATTTGATAGGCGGTGAGGCCCTCGCATCCAATCGGTAGCTCTACCTCCGTGGTGGTACGCCCAAGGCTGCCCCTAAAGGCATTTCGGGGAGTACGAGCTATTTCCCAGCTTGATTAGCCTTTCACCCCTACCCACAGCTCATCCAGAAGCTTTTCAACGCTTATTGGTTCGGACCTCCATTCCGCATTACCGGAACTTCATCCTGGCCATGGGTAGATCGCAAGGTTTCGCGTCTGCCCCGCCCGACTATAGCGCCCTGTTCAGGCTCGCTTTCGCTTCGGCTCCGCGCGTTCCCGCGCTTAACCTCGCCGGACGGGAGCAACTCGTAGGCTCATTATGCAAAAGGCACGCCGTCACCCCACTCAGGGGCTCCGACCGCTTGTAGGCGCACGGTTTCAGGGTCTATTTCACCCCCCTGTTCGGGGTACTTTTCACCTTTCCCTCACGGTACTGGTTCGCTATCGGTGTCCTATGAGTATTTAGCCTTGGCAGATGGTCCTGCCGGATTCGGACGGGGTTTCTCGTGCCCCGCCCTACTCAGGGTTCCTCCCCCGGCCGCTCGCCTACGCCTACGGGGCTGTCACCCGCTGCGGCCCCGCTTTCCAGCGGGTTCGGCTTCGCTTGCTGCCGGTTCCGGAGGCCCTACAACCCCCACCCCGCCGTAACCGGGTGGGTTTGGGCTAATCCCCTTTCGCTCGCCGCTACTCGGGGAATCACTGTTGTTTTCTTCTCCTGGGGGTACTTAGATGTTTCAGTTCCCCCCGTTCGCCTCCCGATCGCTCGGGATACCCGGCCTTCTGCCGGGTGGGTTGCCCCATTCGGGCATCCGCGGATCAACTCGTGCCTGCCGATCCCCGCGGCTTTTCGCAGCTTGCCGCGCCCTTCATCGCCTATAGGACCCAAGGCATCCCCCGTGCGCCCTTGATTTACTCCGTTCCGCGCACCCGCCGGAGATCTACTCCGTCGCATGCGCCGCTTCGTCCTCAAACGTCAAAGATCCTTCTACGCGCGCCGCCCGCATCCGATGCGGCCGTCCGCCTCGCGGCGCGTATATCTTTTGGGAAGTGCAGCTCGGACGGCGCCCTGGTGGCGCTCCAGAAAGGAGGTGTTCCAGCCGCACCTTCCGGTACGGCTACCTTGTTACGACTTAACCCCAGTCACCGGTTTTACCCTAGGGCGCTCCTCGCGGCCGCGCACTTCAGGTCCCCCCAGCTCCCATGGTTTGACGGGCGGTGTGTACAAGGCCCGGGAACGTATTCACCGCGCCATGGCTGATGCGCGATTACTAGCGAATCCAGCTTCACGGAGGCGGGTTGCAGCCTCCGATCCGAACTACGACCGGCTTTCGAGATTCGCGCCCCCTCGCGGGGTGGCTGCCCTCTGTACCGGCCATTGTAACACGTGTGTCGCCCCAGACGTAAGGGCCGTGCTGATTTGACGTCATCCCCGCCCTCCTCGCAGCTTGCGCTGGCAGTCTCGGTAGAGTTCCCGGCATCACCCGCTGGCAACTACCGATGGGGGTTGCGCTCGTTATGGCACTTAAGCCGACACCTCACGGCACGAGCTGACGACAACCATGCAGCACCTCGCCGACCGCCATTGCTGGCTGCCCGGTTTCCCCGGCATTCGTTCGGCGTTCGAGCCTGGGTAAGGTTCCTCGCGTATCATCGAATTAAACCACATGTTCCTCCGCTTGTGCGGGCCCCCGTCAATTCCTTTGAGTTTCACCGTTGCCGGCGTACTCCCCAGGTGGATGGCTTAACGCTTTCGCTAAGCCCCTGACCCCTGCGGGCCAAGAGCGAGCCATCATCGTTTACGGCGTGGACTACCAGGGTATCTAATCCTGTTCGATCCCCACGCTTTCGTGCCTCAGCGTCAATGGTCAGCTGGCGAGCTGGCTCCCCAATCGGCGTTCTGCGCGATATCTATGCATTTCACCGCTACACCGCGCATTCCGCCCGCCTCGCTGACATTCCAGCCCGGCAGTATCAACGGCAGCTCCCACGTGGAGCGTGGGCCTTTCACCGCTGACTTACCGGGCCGCCTGCGCACCCTTTAAACCCAATGAATCCGGATAACGCTCGGGTCCTCCGTATTACCGCGGCTGCTGGCACGGAGTTAGCCGACCCTTATTCGTCCGGTACTTGCAGGTGGGGACGCGTCCCCACGGTTACCCCCGGACAAAAGCGGTTTACGACGCGTAGCGCCTTCGTCCCGCACGCGGCATGGCTGGTTCAGGCTTCCGCCCATTGACCAATATTCCTCACTGCTGCCTCCCGTAGGAGTCTGGGCCGTGTCTCAGTCCCAGTGTGGGGGGCCTTCCTCTCAGAACCCCTAGCCATCGTCGCCACGGTGGGCCGTTACCCCACCGTCCAGCTAATGGCACGCATGCCCATCCTGTACCGGTAAACCTTTACCCTCCAAGAGATGCCTCTCGAAGGAGCCATGGGGCATTAATCCGCCTTTCGACGGGCTATTCCCCTGTACAGGGCAGGTTGCATACGCGTTACGCACCCGTGCGCCGCTCTCAGGACCCGAAGGTCCCTACCGCTCGACTTGCATGTGTTAGGCCTGCCGCTAGCGTTCATCCTGAGCCAGGATCAAACTCTCCATAGTAGAAGATTGTTGTGGAAGCTTGCGCTTCCGAATGTTGTTCCTAGCCCATCGGATCGACGTCCCAGCCCGTAGGCCGACTCGTCTTCTTATTTCTAAATCTCTCTCTGCACTTCCTCAAAGAACCTCTTCTGTCTCAGCGCCTCGCGGCGCCCGCTTTTCGTGTTTGCGGCTGCAAAGGTAGGCGTTTTTTTCATTCCTGCAAGCGGTCGGCCAAACTTTTTTTTCGGCCCCTTCGCGGCTTCCGTCGTAAACCCTTCTGGGCCGACGGGGCTCTCGCTACTCCCTCGCTCGGTTGGTTAAACCTCCCTGCTGCCTCCTACGAAAAGATCGCTGCCTTCGTTTC
>Ga0209464_10000204_pt1 | contig 20352 bp, 15 predicted proteins | sample DOMMetBare1Fresh_2_FD_187473 | JGI IMG/M metagenome (GOLD analysis project Ga0209464, IMG submission 187473) | Wetland sediment microbial communities from St. Louis River estuary, USA, under dissolved organic matter induced mercury methylation -... | ecosystem: Environmental > Aquatic >...
ATGATAGATAGATACGATACGATTTGCGACAAAACTAACACAGAGACTCAAAGGCACAGATTTCCACCGAGTTAAATCTTAGGTTGCTTTTCCGACTAACGCTTCCCAGTCGCTCGTCACTTCGTTACCTATCACTAAAATTACACCCCACCAACCTACCAGCGGTAAGCAATGGTCATAAGTAGCGCAACCCTCCCCCCGTATGCACCGTGGCGAAGCCACACCAGACCGTACGAATTCTGTCTGCGCGAGGGAGCATCTGCTAGCAACCGAACCGTGAACCGTACCGCCGCTAGCAGCAGCGCAGCGTAGAGCGGCGGGGTGCTGGCGCGAACGAGCAAGTTAATTCGTACAAAGGGTTTTTTGGTTACTTTTTTGACCACAAAAAAGTAACGGTAGGAAATGCATATCCTTACAGCGATTCTAGATAGATAAGAAGAATAAGACTTACGATTCCCGACTACCGATTCCCCTTCACTTCGTCACCTGTCACTATAATTACACCCCAACTAATTTTATCCCCCCGAATTATGAGTTGATCCTTTTTATTCTGTTATTGGGAGGCGCATAGTCGCTTTACTTGTTCGGGTATTGATGGATACTATTGGGTAGCTATCTGCGTTTTTCCCTCTCTTCCTGGCTTCGTTAACCAGCTCGTTGTAAACATCGTCAGAGTTCGTTCTATTGAAGTTGTAGGTTGCATATAGCACTTCTACTCCATTAAACAGAGCTAGCGAGGTGTTCGGAACTCTTTTTATCTCATCTTTACTTACAGGTATTCCCATTACTACAATCAGGGTGTCGTTGTATGGGTTGCTGGCGTACTGTATGTAGGGCTGCCCGGTTACGGTACTTGCAGGAACTTTTTCGTATAGCTCTCTAAGTTTTCGTATTAGCTCTTTTTCAAATCGTTTGGATATGTAAACCTTCTTAATGTATGCCTTAAAATCGCCGACGTTTTCGCTCTTTATCTTCAGCTTTATCGGTTTGCTTGTTAGCTGGCAATCCATAGCTAGCGATTGTAGCTCGTTCTTGATGCCTCTTTTTATGGGGATATACCAAAGGTAAGCTTTTACTTTCTTCCATATCGAACTTGGGAGCTCTACCTCTAGGGTTGTTGTTACTGCTGTAGCTCCGCTATCGTACGAAAGGTTAAAGGTTAGCTCGCCTTCCGATCCTGGCTCGTAGTTAACTTGGTATATTATGCTTTCGTACTTCTTCGTGTCTTTTTGCTGTATGAAGCCTTCTGTTCCGTTCCCATTTTTCCATCTGTACTTTTTGGGCTTTTTGCTATTGGTCGAATCTACGGTAAAGCTTTGCTTTTTGCTGTAGAAGTATTTACTGCGACTTATCCAGTAGCTTGGGTTGCTTAGCTTTTCGTAAACAACGCGTTGGGGTGTTTCGATAGCTATCGATTCGCGTATAAATAGGGTAGAAGGCAAAAATATGTAAATAGCAAGGGCAATTATGGCAAATAGTAGTAGTAGCCTAATGGCGATTCTAATCCATCTTCTCATGTGGGGCGCTCTTTTTGGCTTAGTTCCGTTGGTCGTTTTAACCTAAAATCTAACACCTTTGCGGTGCTTTTTGTTAAAAAATAGGTATAAATATAGAACGACTTTTTTACCTAACGTACTTGTTTCTGCAAAATTGTCATCATCTTTTAGTAATTTCTGCTAAATTGTCCGTTTCTGAATGCTTGGCGTGTAGATTGCGGGTTAGTATAAAAAAATGTTGGTATGAACTTTAATAGCTTTACAATAAAGGCTCAAGAGGCGGTTCAGCAGGCAGTTGAGCTAGCTTCTGGTAGCAATAATCAGATTATTGAACCGGGCCATATTTTACAGGCTTTGCTTTCGCAAAACGAACATATTGTTGGGTTCCTTTTACGTAGGGTGGGGGCTAATACTCAGCTTATCGAAAAGGGTGTTCAAAAGCTGCTTGTCGGTTATCCAAAGGTTTCGGGTGGCGAGCCTTCGCTTAGCAACTATTCCAATCGGGTGCTTCAAAAGGCTGCTGATTACTCTAAAAAGTTGGGCGATCAGTTTGTTACCGTAGAGTGCATCTTGCTTGGTATTCTCGATGCTGGTGATGCTACTTCTAAGCTTCTAAAGGATGCTGGTGCTACAGAAAAGGAGCTCCTTGTTGCTATAAATGAGCTTCGTAAGGGGGCTTCAGCTGCTAGCCAAACTGCCGAAGATACTTTCAATGCGCTCGAAAGGTTTGCTATCAACCTTAACAGTATGGCTCGTTCTGGAAAGCTTGATCCGGTTATTGGGCGCGATGACGAAATTCGTCGCGTGCTTCAGATTCTTTCTCGTCGTACTAAGAATAATCCAATTTTGGTTGGCGAACCCGGGGTGGGTAAAACGGCTATTGCTGAGGGGATTGCGCATCGTATTGTCAATGGCGATGTTCCCGAAAACCTCAAAAATAAGCAAATCTATTCGCTTGATATGGGGGCGCTTATTGCTGGGGCTAAGTATAAGGGCGAGTTCGAGGAGCGTCTTAAGGGGGTTGTTAAGGATGTCACGTCTTCGGATGGCGATGTAATTTTGTTTATTGATGAGATTCATACTTTGGTTGGTGCTGGCAAGAGTGAGGGGGCTATGGATGCTGCTAATATTTTGAAGCCTGCTCTTTCGCGTGGCGAGCTGAGGTCTATTGGTGCTACTACGCTAGATGAGTATCAGAAGTTTTTTGAGAAGGATAAGGCTCTTGAGCGTAGATTTCAAATGGTTGTTGTCGACGAACCTTCTGCGCTTGATGCTATTTCTATTTTAAGGGGGCTAAAGGAGAGGTACGAAAATCATCATCAGGTTCGTATTAAGGATGAGGCTATTATTGCTGCTGTCGAGCTTTCTGATCGCTATATTTCTAACAGATTTCTTCCGGATAAGGCTATCGATCTAATCGATGAGGCTGCTTCTAAGCTTAGGCTGGAAATGAACTCCGTTCCAGAGAATATTGATGAGCTCGATCGTCGTATTCGTCAGCTGGAGATTGAGCGAGAGGCAATTAAGCGTGAGGGTGACAAGCGTAAGATTGACGATCTTAATGCTGAGATTGCAAATCTTTCGGAACTTCGTACGGGCTTGCGTTCTAAATGGCAGGAGGAGAAATCGCTTATTGATGCTATTCAGCAAAAGAAGGTGCTTCTTGAGGAGCTGGCGTTTCAGGCTCAGGAGGCCGAACGGCAGGGGGAGTATGCTAAAGTTGCTGAGATCAGATATGGCAGGGTTAAGGAGGTTACCGATGAAATTGAGCGCATTAAGCTTTTACTCAAGGAGCGTCAAAGCAACGAAGCTCTTATTAAGGAGGAGGTTGATGCTGAAGATATTGCAGAGGTTGTTTCTAGGTGGACTGGCATTCCTGTGGCTAAAATGGTGCAGAGCGAAAGGGCTAAGCTGCTAAGCATGGAAGCTGAGCTTCATAAGCGTTTGGTTGGTCAGGATGAGGCTATTGCTGCTGTTTCTGATGCTGTTCGTAGGAGCAGGGCGGGACTTCAGGATGCTAAGCGTCCTATTGGTTCGTTCATTTTCCTTGGGTCTTCTGGTGTTGGTAAAACTGAGCTAGCTAAGGCTTTGGCCGAGTTCCTGTTTAACGACGAGAATATGATTACTCGTATTGATATGACTGAGTACATGGAGAAGCACTCTGTTTCTAGGCTTATTGGTGCTCCTCCGGGGTATGTGGGCTACGATGAGGGCGGTCAGCTTACTGAGGCTGTAAGGCGTAAGCCCTATTCGGTCGTTCTTTTTGATGAGATAGAAAAGGCTCATCCTGATGTGTTTAACATCCTTCTTCAGGTTATGGATGATGGTAGGCTTACTGATAACAAGGGGCGTGTAGTTAATTTCAAGAATACGATTATTATTATGACTTCCAACATTGGTTCGTCGCTAATTCAGGATAAGCTTGCTGCCGTAAACGATCAAAATCGTGCTGCTGTGGTTGAGCAAGCTAAGGCTTTGCTGATCGATTTGCTAAAGCAAACCATTCGCCCCGAGTTCCTTAATCGGATTGACGATATCGTGATGTTTACTCCTTTAAGTAGCACCGAAATTCTCCAAATTGTAAAGCTTCAGCTTGCGTTGGTTGCTAAAATGTTGGCCGAAAATGAAATCAGAATATCCTTTTCCGATTCGGCTGTGAGCTACATTGCTGATGCGGGTTTTGATCCTATGTTTGGTGCTCGTCCGATTAAGCGTGCTATTCAAAAGTATGTGGTCAACGAGCTTTCTAAGCAAATTCTTAGTGGTGAGGTTGTTCGCGATGACGAGATTGTGGTAGATTGCTGTAATGGAGGTATCTGCTTCAAGAATAAGGGGCTTCATGCGTAATAATGCAATGGATAGCCTGCCTCATTTGTTCTACGTGGGGTGGGCTTATTTACTTAAACTCAACTAGTAGCATTGTTCGGTCGTCGCCAAACGATTCTATGCTATTGTTGGCCATAATGTACTGCTCTAGCTTATCTAAATCGGTAACCCCTTTATTGAGCGGAGGCTCTAGTGTGGCTGCTATTTTATCTATGCCAACTTCTTTCTCCTTAGTTGCATCAAATGCTTCCGAGTAGCCGTCGGTTACAAGTATTAGCCTATCTCCAGCATTGGTATGGATATCTTCCGAGGTGTACTTTTCGTTTTCTACTATGCCTAGTATTCTTCCGTTTACCGGAATAATAGATGTCGATTTGTCCTTTTTACTATAGTATATGGGATAAATTGCGCCTGCCGAGGCTATTTTAACTTGTTGCTTACTTGGTACTATAAGTATTGCGGTAAGGGTGGTAAATGCGTCAGATAGTTGTATGTCCTTGTATAAGAATTGGTTAATTTCGCTCACCAGTTCGCCTAGGTTGTTGCTTAGCTCAAAGTGCTTTTGGGTCGGAAATACTTTTAAGCTTGCTCGTATGTAGGCTAGGTAGGCATTGGCAAAAAACCATGCTCCCCATTTTTTCCCCATCACGTCTCCAAGTAGTACCAGGGTGTTCCCGTTGGTTAGCTTCACAACTTCGTAAAAGTCGCCTCCTGCTGGTTTAGTGTAAGGTTCGTACTTTATCTTGAGGGTAAATTCGGGGTAGTCTTCTTCATAAAATGGGGCAAAATGTACTGGTGACGATAGCACTGCTTGCTTAAGCGAGCTGATGTACTGGTTCTTTATGTTGATCTCTCGTTCTATTAGAACCTCTATTTGGTGCGACAGTATTTCTGGGTTCTTGTACTTTATCAGCACCCCAAACCCTCCGCTTTCAATAAAGTTCATCTGTAGCAGCTCCGATGCTTTTCTCGATGCTATTAGCCAAATTGGGATGTTATGTCCAACTAAATGAACCATTCGGTGTAGCTGGCTTAATGCCCATTGTGCTTTGTCGTCTATGAAAATCATCCAAACAGGCTTCGATTCAAAGGCGGTTTCTAGCTCGGTATAGCTGTAAACCTCATTTACGGTAAGCTCTACATTTTTTATCTTCGAGCGCGAATTGGTATCTTTGCAAAACAGGATTTCGCCTAAATCAACGTTCAGATTTCTTCTAAAAAGCCCCTTTTTTACGTACTGGTTTTCTCTAATTCTTGCTATTAGCCCTTCTATTTTCGATTGAAATACTTTTTCGTTGATCGGCTTAATAATCACATCGTCGGCTCCGTCCGAAATGCTCTTTATCTGCATCTCTTCGCTGATGGCGTTGGTTAGGAATATGAATATGCACTCCTTTCCGTAGCTGAGGTTGCGTACTTTCTTTACTAGCTCATTGCCATCCATCTGGGGTAAAAAAAGTTCCGATACGAAGAGGTCTATGTTAACTTTTAGGGCAAGCTCAAATGCTTCCATGCCATTGGTTGCTTTGTAAATGTCGCAATCAATAGGCTGCAGCAGGCAGCTAAGCATATTTAAAACTTTGATATTGCTATCAACTAGCAGTACCTTAGGTTTACTTCGTAATGTTGGTGTCACTTGATTTCCCTCTTCTTTTAATGCCCGTGTGCATCGAAAAAAACTGCTCCGATCAGCCTTTGTCTCTTCCTTTGCTAGTAATCCTTTACAATATTACGTTGTTTGTTTGCAATTATTCAACTCATGCTTGCTTTTTTTTCTGCATTTCTATTTGTCTTTGTTCTAGAGCTAAATTTTAGTTGCTGGTCTATAAAAAAAGCTACCTTTGCCTTAGACACAAAACTGCTAAATTCACTATGAAAACTACAGCTTTTACTAATTTTCACATAGAATTGGGAGCTCGAATGGTGCCATTTGCTGGCTATAATATGCCAATCGAGTACTTTGGTATAAACGACGAACATCAAACTGTACGCGAAAAGGTTGGTGTTTTTGATGTTAGCCATATGGGCGAGGTTTGGGTAAAAGGGCCTAAAGCTTTCGATTTTGTGCAGTACATTACTTCTAACGATGTTGCTGCTCTTTTTGATGGTAAGGTTCAGTATTCTTGCCTTCCTAATGGTAAGGGGGGGATTGTTGACGATCTTCTTGTTTACCGTGTTGATGCTGAAACATACCTGCTCGTGATTAATGCAGCAAATATCGAAAAGGATTGGGGCTGGTTTGTTAAGCAGGCTGAGGCTTTTGGTCTTACGCCTGGCAAGGAGCTTTACAATGCTTCCGATGAAATTTGCCAGCTGGCTATTCAGGGACCTCTTGCTATGCAGGTTGTTCAAAAAATTACCGAACAGCAAATTACCGATATGGAGTACTACACTTTCCGAAAGGTGACTGTCGCTGGTATCGAGAATGCAATTCTTTCTACTACTGGCTATACAGGTGCTGGTGGCTGCGAAATTTATGTTGCAAATGCTGATGGCGAAAAGCTATGGCGTGCAATATTCGAAGCGGGTAAAGAGGAGGGTATTCGTGCGATAGGTTTGGGTGCGCGTGATACGCTTCGTCTTGAAATGGGATTCTGCTTGTATGGTAATGATATCAACGATGAAACGTCGCCTTTAGAGGCTGGGTTAGGTTGGATTACCAAGTTTACTGATGCTAAAAGTTTTATAGATAAGGATTTACTTCTTAAGCAAAAGCAGGAAGGGGTTACTCGTAAGCTGGTAGGTTTCGAGATGATTGATAGGGGCATTCCTCGTCAACATTATGAAATATGCGATGCTAATGGTTCCGTTATTGGAGAAGTTACTTCTGGTACAATGTCTCCAATGCTTAAGGTTGGTATTGGTATGGGCTACGTTAAACCCGAGTTTTCAAAGGTTGGAACCGAAGTTTTCCTTAGCGTTAGGGGTAAGCTCCTTAAGGCAAAGGTAGTAAAGCTTCCTTTCTATAAAGGATAATTTGCAAATTGACATACTTTTTGCAAAGGCGCAGTAAAATGCGCCTTTGCTAGTTATACTGCTTCATTTTTATGCGTATTTCTATTCTTGGTAGTGGGAGTGAGGGTAATTCTACTTTTGTGGATGCTGGAGATGTTGCGTTTCTTGTTGATGCGGGCTTCAGTGCTAAAACGTTGCTTGGAAGACTTTCTTCAATAGGCGTTCATCCTTCTGCTATTAAGGCTATACTTATAACCCACGAGCATTCCGACCATATAAAGGGGGCTGGTGTGCTCTCTCGTAAGCTTGGTGTCCCAATTTATATTACTCCCGAAAGCTTTCATGCTGCTAAAGATGCTATTGGAAATGTTTGTTCTGATAATGTAAGGTTTATAGAGGATGAGTTTATGCTTGATAACGTGCTGATTCGTCCTTTTGATGTAAGTCACGATGCGGTTCGGACTGTTGGTTTTCGTATCGAAGCTGCCAATGATAAAAAGGTAGTTATATCCACCGACATCGGTTGTTACCCTGATGCTAATCGTACTTTTTTTGAGGGGGCAAACCTGCTTGTGCTAGAGGCAAATTACGATCTGGAGATGCTGAAGTCGTGCTCATATCCTTACCACCTGAAAAAGAGAATTCACAGTCCTAGTGGCCATCTTTCAAACAACGATTCGGCTGCTCTTATTGGTGATGTGTTCCACCCAATGCTGAAAAAGGTGTACCTCGCTCATATTAGTAAAAATAGCAATACCTACAAGCTTGCGCTCGATTCCGTTTCGGACTTCCTCTCTGCGCAAAATATTAGTGTAGATCTAGAGGTTGCCTACCAGCATACTCCTACCGAATTGTTTCAGCTGTAGGGCTTTACACTTCCTTTTTTGCCTATTTGCGTTTTTAGCAATCTTTTTAGGTTGCTAAAATCATCTTTTAAACAACTAATTTCGTATTTAATATTCGTGAATAAGCTAAAAATTGATTGTCATATTTGAAATTTGGTTTTAAACTGTAATTTTGACGGTGAAAAAATATTATATACCATAATCAACTCGTGGTTGTGATGTTAATGTTTTTTTTGCATTTTTACCTAACTCAATAATCAGTTGAACTTAACTAACATGTAGCTATGAAAAAGCATAACTTTAGTGCTGGTCCATGTATTTTGGCACCTCAGGTTATCGAAAATACTGCTAATGCAGTTCGTGATTTAAACGGAATAGGGCTATCTTTAATCGAAATCTCCCATCGTACAAAGTACTTCGAGCCTATTATGGAAGAGGCTCAAAAGAACTTTAAAGAGCTAATTGGTGCTCCTGATAACTACCATGTTCTATTCCTTGGAGGTGGTGCAAGCCTACAGTTTGCAATGGTTCCGTTCAACCTTATGGAAAAAAAGGCAGGGTATATCGAAACTGGGGTTTGGGCTAAAAAGGCTATCAAAGAAGCGAAACTTTTTGGAGAGGTCGAAATCCTTGCTTCTTCTTCGGAAGCTAACTTCAACTACTTCCCTAAGAATTTCAACATTCCTAGCGATCTTGATTACGTTCATATCACTACCAATAACACTATTTACGGTACTGAAATTCACCACGATATAGACAGTCCTGTTACGCTTGTTGCCGACATGTCTTCTGATATTCTTAGTCGTCCTGTTGATGTTACTAAGTATGGTATGATCTACGGTGGAGCTCAAAAGAATCTTGGTCCTGCTGGTGTTACTTTTGTTCTTATTCGCGAAGATATCCTTGGTAAGGTGACTCGTGCTATTCCTACTATGCTCGACTATAGAACTCATATTAAGGAGGGTTCTATGTTTAATACGCCTCCTGTGTTTGCTATCTATGCTGTAAACGAAACTCTTAAGTGGATGAAGCAAATGGGCGGCGTGGAGAAGATGTACGAGCTTAATAAAGCTAAGGCTCAGCTTCTTTACAATGAAATTGATCGTAACTCTATGTTTGTTGGAACTGCTGAAAAGGAGAGTCGTTCACTTATGAACATCTGCTTTGTTATGGCTCCTGAGTACAAAGAGAAGGAGGCTGAATTCCTCGAGTTTGCAAAAAGCCAAGGTATGGAAGGTATCAAGGGTCACCGTTTGGTTGGCGGATTCCGTGCTTCTACTTACAATGCTCTTCCTATCGAAAGCGTACAAGCTTTAGTTGATTGTATGCGCGAATTCGAGAAGAAAAACGCATAGCATATTGCTTTTTAAAGGTTGGTTGCTTAGCTGTAATCAGCCTTTTTTTCAATTCTAACTGTTTTTTACTTACTACTATGACTAAAGTATTGGTAGCTACTGAGAAACCTTTTGCAAAAGAGGCAGTAAATGGAATTCGAAATATTGTTGAAGGTGCTGGCTTTGAGCTCGTTCTTCTCGAAAAATATACCACTGATGCAGAGCTTTTTGCTGCAGTTGTCGATGTAGATGCGCTTATCGTTCGTAGCGATAAGGTTTCTAAAGAGGTAGTTGATGCTGCTAAGAATCTAAAAATTGTTGTGAGAGCTGGGGCTGGTTATGATAATCTCGACCTTGCGGCTTGCTCTGATAGGGGAATTGTTGCCATGAATACTCCAGGGCAAAACTCTAATGCTGTGGCAGAGCTTGCTTTTGGTATGATGATTTACATTGCTCGCAATTCTTTCCAACCGGGCACCGGTACCGAACTGCGCGGCAAGTCTATCGGTATCCATGCTTATGGCAATGTTGGTCGCTATGTTGCTACAATTGCTAAGGGGTTTGGTATGAATGTTTTTGCATTCGATCCTTTTGTGTCTCCTGAAGCTATGGCTGCTGATGGTATTAAGGCTTGTGCTTCTGTTGAGGAGCTCTACGCTTCTTGTAGCTACATTTCGCTTCATATTCCGGCAAACGATAAAACTAAAAAGTCTATAAACTTCGATTTGCTTTCTAGGATGCCTAAGGGGGCTGTACTTGTTAATACTGCTCGTAAGGAGGTAATTGACGAAGAAGGTCTTGCTAAAATTCTTGCTGAACGTGCTGATTTTAAGTACGTTTCTGATATCGAGCCTGCTAATGCTGCTGCTCTAAAGGAGGCTTTCTCGGGTAGGGTTTTCTTTACGCCTAAAAAAATGGGTGCCGAAACTGCCGAGGCAAATGTTAATGCAGGGTTGGCTGCTGCAAATCAAATCGTAGGTTTTATCAAGAATGGCGATAAAACGTTTCAGGTTAATAGGTAATCGTTCGTAGTATTTTTTATAGCGGTGCTCTTTCCGAGTACCGCTCCTCCCCATAAAATCTAGTACTAATATGGTAAAAATTAAACCATTTAAGGGGATTCGTCCCCCTAAAGATATTGCTCACGAGGTGGCTTCTCGCCCCTACGATGTGCTAAACTCTGCCGAGGCAAAGGTGGAAGCTGGAGAAAAGTCGCTTCTACATATTATCAAACCTGAAATAGATTTCGATCCTATTGCCGATGAGCATTCTCAGGAGGTTTACGATAGGGCTGTAGAAAATTTCAAAAGATGGCAGTCTAAAGGCTGGCTTCAACAGGATGCTAACGATCATTACTATGTTTACGCTCAAACGATGGATGGGCGTACTCAGTATGGTCTTGTGGCTGCTTGCCATTGCGAGGATTATCTTACGGGTAAGATTAAGAAGCATGAGCTTACTCGCAAGGATAAGGAGGAGGATCGAATGATCCATGTTCGTATCCAAAATGCGAATGTCGAGCCTGTTTTCTTCGCTTATCCTGCTGTTTCCGAAATAGATCAAATTGTAGCGAATGTTGTGGATCGCAGCTTGCCTGAGTACGACTTTGTTGCGGCTGATGGATTTGGGCATAAGTTCTGGGTTATTGATGATGTGGCGGTTAATGAGCGTATCACTCAGATTTTTAGCGAGGTGCCTGCTCTCTATGTGGCTGATGGCCACCATAGAACTGCTGCTGCTGCTCTGGTTGGTGAGGAGAAACGTAAAGCTAATCCTAATCATACAGGTAACGAGGAGTATAACTACTTCTTGGCGGTTATTTTTCCGGATAATCAGCTTAAGATAATCGACTACAATCGCGTGGTTAAAGATTTGAATGGGCTTTCGGAAGAGGAGTTTATTGCTAAGGTTTCGGAAGATTTTGAGGTTAGCTGCATTGGCGCAGAGATATTCAAGCCAACCTCTCTTCATAACTTTTCTATGTACTTGGCTGGTAAGTGGTATTCTCTTACTGCCAAACCTGGTACCTACAATGATAATGATCCTATTGGTATTTTAGATGTTACAGTTCTTTCTAATCTAATTCTTGATAAGATTTTAGGTATAAAGGATTTACGTACTGATAAAAGGATAGACTTTGTGGGTGGTATTAGAGGGCTTGGCGAGCTGAAGCGTAGGGTAGATAGCGGCGAGATGAAGGTTGCTTTTGCTCTTTATCCTGTTACCATGCAGCAGCTTATCAATATCTCTGATACTGGTAACATTATGCCTCCTAAGACAACTTGGTTTGAGCCTAAGCTTCGATCGGGTTTGGTAATTCATAAGCTAGATTAGCAGAAGGGCCGTTATGGCCCTTTTTACTTTAAAGTCATAAAATAAGCTAAATTTATATTTTTTTTTGACGTTTTTACGAGCTTTTCGAGGTGTCGTAAATTGGATCTGTTGTTTACGTCTCTTATTGTTAAGTAATTATGAGAAAGTTTACTTAACTTTGTTTATACGTTAAAAAGGAAGAAATGAAATTACTTGCTGTTGCTGCTATTTTTTGTACAGTAGCTTTTTGTGCCTGTTCATCTGATAGTAATGAAGAGCTGCCAATTGTTGGCGATTGGGCCGTTAGTGTTTCAGACTTTTCTGTTTCTATGGAGCAATCTCCAAATCCCGAAAACAAGTCGTTGTTAGGCGGTTCTGCCGACTGCTACCTTTCTAAGGAAGATTTTGTTGCTAAGCTCCAAAGCTTGTTCGAAAACTCTTCTCTCTCGTTTACCTCTTCTAGTAAATTTCAAGTCGATTATCCTAGCCTTTTTAGTAATGAAATATACTCTTTTAGGGGTACTTACAGGTTTAATAATGGTGTTTTAGAGAAGTTTTACAACGGAATTTCTGAGAATAAAACTGTTACTAAAAGCCGTTTAGCTAATGCTGAAGAGCTTGTAATCGAGATAGCTTCTAAGGATGAGTTTATTAGTGCCTTTGGGTACGAAATGCCTCCTACTATCTGCAAAACCACCGAGGATCTTGTTACAAGCTTACGTGTAAAGTTGGTACTTAAACGAAAGTAAATTCAAAAAGCTATATTTGCGAAGGAGCTAGTGTTTAGCTCCTTTTTTAATTTTTAGATAATGCTTCGTGTTGGGTTAGTTTCGGATACTCATGGATATTGGGATGATAAGTTGGATGCTTTCTTTGAGGGTGTAGACGAGCTGTGGCATGCGGGGGATATTGGTTCTACTGAGCTGCTAGATAAGCTTGCTTCTAGGTGGCATCTTGAGGCCGTTCATGGTAATATTGACGGTGGAGCTACTCGGTTGGCTGCAAAACCTTTTCTTTTTTTCGAGCGCGATGGAGTTACGGTGCTTATCGCCCATATTGGAGGTTATCCTGGCAAGTACGATCGGCTATTTCTTAAGCTAATAGATGATTATCAGCCAACTCTTGCTATTGCTGGCCACTCGCACATTCTTAAGGTTATGTACGATAGTAAGAAGTCGTTGCTTTACATTAACCCTGGTGCTGCTGGTGTGTCGGGTTTTCATCAGGTTCGTACTGCTATTCGTTTTACTATTGCTAATGGCGAGATTAAAGATCTTGAGGTGGGTGAGTGGGAGCGAAGAGCTGCTGCTCTATAGCTTTTATGGCTGATGTAGTATAAAAAAGCTGCTTCACATCGAAACAGCTCTTTTTTATTTATCGGCTTAGCACTTTCTCTGGGTACATATCGTGGTTGGCAAATCGCTCTTCTGCTATTCGTTCGTACTTTGTTCCTGGCCTTCCATAGTTGCAGTATGGGTCTATGCTTATCCCTCCTCGAGGTGTAAACTTACCCCAAACTTCGATATACTTTGGCTCCATTAGCTTAATAAGATCTTTCATAATTACATTTACGCAATCTTCATGAAAGTCTCCATGGTTTCTAAAGCTAAACATATATAGCTTCAGGCTTTTGCTTTCAACCATTTTAATGTCTGGGATATAGCTGATGTAGATTGTTGCAAAATCGGGTTGCCCGGTTATAGGGCATAAGCTTGTAAACTCTGGGATGTTAAACTTTACCCAATAGTCGTTTTCTGGGTGCTTATTGGTAAATGTTTCCAAAACCTCGGGGGTATATCCAAAGCTATAGCTTGTTCCTTGGCTTCCTAACGATTTTAGCCCTTCTTCTTCTCGTTCCATATCCTTTTGTGTGTTTCTATACTTCTTTTAGCTTAAATGGGTTGTACGATATATCTCTATCAAATACATTTTCGTTTTCAACTTTCTTGATTCTATTTACAATGTAAATGGTTGCAGGTAGTATAAGAATCTCATAAGCTGTTTTTACAAATGTTTGGGCTGCTGCCATTAGCAGAAGTTCCTTTAGTGGAATTATTCCAGCAAATGCTACAAAAATGAATATAATAGAATCGAATCCTTCTCCAATTATAGTTGATAGTATCGCTCTTGCAGAAAAGTTGCTGCCGTTGCTCATTACTTTCATTTTGCTCATTACAAATGCATTCGCAAACGATCCGCTGAGATAGGCTAGCACGCTTGCTAGTCCAATTCTGGGCGAATTTTCGAGTACTGATGCAAAGGCCGTTTGGTTTGTCCAGAATGGGGCTGCTGGTATGGCAATGGCTAGCTGATACATAACATTCGATAGTACCATCATTCCAAATCCTACCCAAATAACAAAGCGTGCTTTTTTGTAACCCCATACTTCTACAATTACATCGTTTACAATGTAAGAGATAGGGAAAATGATAACTCCTGCTGGAACTGCAAATGTTCCAATGGTAATTATCTTAATTGCTAAAATGTTGGAAATTAGGAGGCATGCCGTGAATAGGATGCCAAAAAACATAAAGACAGGTGAAATGCTGTTTTTCATAATTGATTTTTTACGTGGGTGCCAATAAACACGGTTTGTAAATTAAAGATCTTGCGCAAAGGTAGCTATTTGCTTATAAATTGCAATCGTTTATTTTAATGTACGGCTCTTGTTGTATTATTGGGCAAATCCTCCTCCAACTAGCCTACCATTAATGTATAGCACTACTGGTTGTCCTGGCGATATTGCCCACGCTGGTTCTTCTAGCCTTATAGTTCCTTTTCCGTTACTTCCCATGGATAGGTAGCCAAAGCCATTAGGGTTAAGTCCGTATCCTCTTACTTTTACCTCAAGTGCTGTTGTTGGATTAATTTCGCTGGGATTTAATAGGTTAACTTCTTTAATTTCAAACTCCATTCTTTCTAGTCCTTTTTTTGTGGTTATGTAAATGGAGTTGTGTATTGCATCAATCTTGCTTACGTAGGCTTCTCTTTCTATGTTTAGGTTTAGACCTCTTTTCTGTCCAATTGTGTAGTAGGGTATTCCGTTGTGTGTGCCAATTTCTGTTCCATCCTCATCATAAACCTTCCCTGGTTGTATTCTTTCTAGCTTATCTGGTGCTATTCCTGCCAAGAAGTCTCGGTAGTTTGTTCCTCCTAAGAAACAAATGCTCATGCTTTCTTTGGTGGGGACTACGCTTTTCAGGTTGTGCGTTGTTATCAGCTGCTTTGTCTCTTCTTTTAGCATTCCTCCTAGTGGTTGCAGCATTCTTCTTATGGTCTTTTCTTTCAGCATCCACATGTAGTACGATTGATCTTTTAGCTCATCAACTCCTTTTTGTATGTACTTAATGCCATTATATTCGATTGTTTGTATATAATGTCCGCTTGCGATGTACTCTGCTCCAATTGTGTTGGCTAAATCCTCTAGCTTGTTCCACTTAATTATTGGGTTGCACCATGCACATGGACTAGGTGTTTCTCCAGATAGGTAGTTATCTACGAATCTATTTACGATGCTGTTTTTAAATTCTGTGCGGCAGTCAATGGTGTAGTGTTGTATTCCAAGCTTTACGGCTTGTTTTTTTGCATCTTCTACTGCTTTTGTTATGCTGGGTGTGTCCCACATGTAAAGCGTGGCGCCTACTACTTCGTATCCTTCTTCTTTGAGTTTAAATGCGGTTAATGTGCTGTCTATTCCGCCGCTCATCCCTACTACTACTTTCGCCATTCTTTTTTTTGTACAAAGAAACGGCTTCCTAACATTATTTTAGTTCCCATTCGCTACTTTTTTCAGCCTTTTCAAATCGTTTTTTTGTGGTTTGCTGAAATGTTTATTTCGAATCTTTTCTATGAAATGCAAAACAAAACCCTATTTTTGTAGCACAAAGGGATATTACGCTTAAATGAACGACTCCATTTTTAGGGTTCTCATGCAGTTCTTTGCATCGATTGTCAACTACGATAATCGTGAAAATAAGGATATTGCGCGTGAGATTGTAAAAAACTACTTGGTCGAGAAAGAATTTTCAGAAGAACATTCTGAATATTACGTTACTCTTTTCGAGGAATATCTCGAAAACTTGCGACGTGTAAAGGCGTATCCATACTCCGATAACCCAATATTTACAGAGCATACTCTTCATTTGTGCCGCCAAATAAACTTGGAGTTCGAGCAGAATCAGAAAGTATGGCTTCTTTTGCAGCTTACCGAATTTGTTGGCGATGGGCTCTTTAAAAATGAGGTTTACCATAAGTTCATAGGGCTGCTTGCTTATCATTTTAATGTCGATCAGGCAGAATTTGATAATGCTCAACAGTTTGTTTTGGCTAGTTCCGAAAACGAAATCCCTCTTGTGGAAAAGGTTTTGGTGGTCGATTCAGATTCAAACTTTTCGCATCCGTACTTTAAGCACCACTATAACGAAAAGTTGCAGGGTAGGGTCTATTTCATACACCTTGCTAGCGTAAATACTTTTCTGATCAAGAATTTCGGCGAAACAAACTTGCTGATAAATGGGCATAGCATGAGGAATGCTCGTGCTTATGTTTTTGGGTTCGGTTCTGTTGTTCGTAATCCTAAAATCGATCCTATTTACTATAGCCGAATTGCTGGTAAATTTATTCAGGCTGATGTTCTTCGTCGAATCATATTCGTTGCTACTGATGTTTCGTTTAGATTCAAGGGGAGCGATGATGGTGTTCATCCATTTAGCTTTAAGGCCGAGTCTGGCCAGCTTGTTGGTATTCTTGGGGGGAGCGGTGTAGGGAAATCAACGCTGCTTAATGTGCTCAACGGATCTTTGAAGCTCAATTCTGGTAGGATTACTCTAAATGGTTTTGATATCCATGAAGAGAAGGAGCTTATTCGTGGCGTTATTGGTTATGTGCCTCAAGATGACCTTCTTATCGAAGAGCTTACGGTTTACCAAAATCTATACTATAATGCAAAACTTTGCTTCCGTAATTACACAGAAGAGGAGCTAAGCGATGTTGTGAACCAGACTATAATCGACTTCGATCTTGATGAGGCTCGTAATTTCAAAGTTGGAAGTCCTCTCAATAAGTATATAAGTGGGGGGCAGCGTAAGCGCCTTAATATTGCGCTGGAGCTAATGCGTCAACCTTCTGTTCTGTTTGTTGATGAGCCAACTTCTGGTTTGTCTTCGATTGATTCCGAGAAGGTTATGCTGTTGCTTAAGCGTCAGACTCTTAAAGGGAAGGTGGTTATCGTAAACATTCATCAACCGTCTTCCGATCTTTTTAAGCTGCTTGATAAGATTCTTGTAATGGATCAGGGTGGACGAATAATATTCCAGGGTAATCCTATGGATGGAATCGTTTACTTTAGGAAGGCTGCTCACTATTTTAATGCCGACGAAAGCGAATGCATGACTTGTGGTAATGTAAATACTGAAGTTATTCTTCGTGTCGTTGAAGCTCGCGTTGTAAATGAGTATGGTAAGCTCACTCGAAACCGTAAACGATCGGCTAATGAATGGTATCAGCTTTACCTCAAAAATGTTCAGCCTAAGCTTCGTGCAATTGTTCATGGGGCCAAGACAAACCTTCCTATTAATAATTTCCACATTCCTAATAGGCTAAACCAGTTTAGAATATTCATTTCCCGTTCAATCCTTTCGAAGTTGAGCGATCGCCAGTACTTATTGATGATTGCTTTAGAGGCACCTTTGTTGGCAATTATCATTGGCTTCTTTACTAAGTACACTGTTGGTGATAGCACCAACCTTAATAAGTATATCTTTAGCACGAACGATAATATTCCTGCTTACCTGTTTATGAGCGTTGTTGCTGCGCTTTTTCTTGGAATGATTGTTTCTGCGGAGGAGATCATTAAGGATCGAAAGATTCTGCATCGCGAACGATTTCTTAACTTAAGCTGGGGGAGCTACATCTCTTCTAAAGTTTTTGTGGTGTTCTTGATTTCTGCATTTCAAATGTTTGTTTTTGTTCTACTTGGTAATCAAATACTTGAAATCAAGGGGATGAATGCTATTTACTGGATTATACTCTTTTCTGCCGCTGCTTGTGCCAATATGATAGGCTTAAATCTATCGTCCGCTCTTCGCTCTACGGTTGCTATTTATGTATCAGTTCCGCTCTTGCTTGTACCTCAGCTTCTGTTTAGTGGGGTCATTGTTGATTTCCGAAAGCTTCACCATTCTATTTCTAACGATAAGTACGTTCCTCTTGTTGGCGATATGATGATATCTCGCTGGGCTTACGAAGCTTTGGCTGTTAGTCAGTTCAAGGATAATGACTACACAAAGTTTTTTTATGAGGTAGATAAGGAAAGAAGCGAAAACAACTACTATTCTAGCATCTACGCGCCTGTCTTGCTTTCTCAAATTAATGAGCTTCAGCACGACTATAACCTGCAAGCTATTAACGATAAGTCGTTTAGGCGTATGGAGTTGGTTGGGAATGAGTTTAAAAAGCTTAAGGACAAGTTTGGTGACAAAGTTCCTGAGTTAGGTCGTTATTCAAATGGAATCAAGCAGATTGATCCTCAAACTATTGTCAGCCTTAAGCAGTGTTTGGCTAACCTACAGAAGTACCTATGGATGAACTATGATAGGTTGAGCATTAAGAAGGATTCCATTTACCATTCATTGCTAGGGCATTATAAAACTACTGAGAATATTGTCGCTCTGAGGCATAACAACGAAAATAAGGCTTTGTCTGATTTAGTTCTTAACAAAAGTGGGGTTGCGCAGTCTAAAATTGTCGGAACAGAGATTGTTCAGCTAAAAGATCCTGCCTATATGGATCCCACTTCAAGCTATGGGAAGGCTCATTTTTATGCACCTACAAAAAATGTGCTATGGTATAGCATAGATACTAAATGGTTTAACGTTGGTATTATTTGGCTCTTTACAATTCTTGGCTTTATCGCTCTTCATAATAACTGGTTGTTACGTATTACTCAGTATATCGAAAATGCGAAGTCAAGAAAAACGGAGCAAAATATATCAAAACATCGTCCAAAGTAGGATATTAACTTGCTGGTAGCTTAGCATTGACATGGGGAGGGGGTCAATGCGATTCCCTTTTTTTCTGGACTTCTTTTCTCTACTTTTACTGCCAAATAAAGTTCTATGAAAGGGAAAATAGAGATAGTTCAGCTGCTAAGAGGTGTGGCCGCATTGTTGGTGTGCTTTTTCCATATGAAAGGAATTCTTGATTTTCAGGGTTATAAAATCGGGACTTTCTTATTTGGGAATGGTTCGATTGGGGTTCCACTTTTCTTTATGATTAGTGGGTTTATAATGGTAGTTACTACGTATAACAGCAAACCTACGTTTTCATACCTTTCTTCTTTTTACCTAAAGCGAATCGTTCGAATAGTTCCTCTTTACTACCTTATTACATTCCTTGTAATAGTTCTTCTTGGTAATTCACAGTTTTACTTTATAGATAATCCGAATCTTTTGCTGTCTGGTTTGCTTTTCGCACCATCGCTGGTCAGTAAAATAGGTCCTTCATACGGTATGCCTCCTCTCGAAGTGGGCTGGTCGCTTAACTTCGAGATGTTCTTTTATGCAATACTCGGACTTTCCTTCTTTTTTAAAAGGGCAAAATGGATTTTACTTGTCTTTGTAATGTTGGCTTTAGTCTATTTGGTTCCTGTACTAACGGTGGGCTTTATTTCAGATAGTCTTTCTAGCTACTATGGTTATACGGCTCCTTATCTAAATTTGGTAACCAACCCAATAATTCTATTTTTTGTATTTGGAGTATTGGTAGGACTTTTATACAAGTCCAATTTTAGAGTTGGTGGAATTTTTACTGCTAATTCCATTGTCGTTTTATCTTCTGTGAATTTTTTACTTACCTATTTTGGGGTTTATGCCATTGGACTAGGATACTATGGTAGCATGGTTAGCTGTGGATTGCTTCTATTTTCTTTACTAAATAGGGAGAAGGTGCTAAGCTTATCAGTTCCTAAGCCTTTCGTTTTTTTGGGCGATATTTCGTACTCTCTTTACTTAGTTCATCCTTTAGTTTTGCTACTTCTTCCCAAGATACTACGAAGTGTCGGACTAAATCTGCTTCTTATCGAGCCTTGGTATATGTTTTTTTGCCTTCCAATAATTCTTTTCTTTTCATATTTAAGCTACGCATGGATAGAGGTAAGGTTGTCTTCTTGGATAAATAGTAAGATTTTATACCTAAAAAAGGATGTTAAAGCAGCTCGAAAGCAAGAAGGGATTGGTGTTTAACACATTTTTAATACAGTCTTAATAGCTTGTTTGTTAGTAAGTTTAATAATAGATGATATTAGATTGCCACGGTCTACTCAATAAAATGTACAATTCTATTTGGAAGTAAAGATAAAAAGCGCTTATCTTTGCAACCGCAAATGAGGGAAACAACCCACGGTTCATTGAAAATTACAAAATAAACGAAGAGTTAAAATTCAAAATTTGTTTTGGAAATTTAAATAAATGAATTACCTTTGCAGCCCGCAACGCAGGGAGCGGGTCCCGCCGGGAGGCGGGGGAGAACAGGTTCTTTGAGGAAGTGCAGTGAAAGACAGGTAAATAAAAGATGAACGGCCGGGCG
>Ga0209464_10000205_pt1 | contig 20317 bp, 16 predicted proteins | sample DOMMetBare1Fresh_2_FD_187473 | JGI IMG/M metagenome (GOLD analysis project Ga0209464, IMG submission 187473) | Wetland sediment microbial communities from St. Louis River estuary, USA, under dissolved organic matter induced mercury methylation -... | ecosystem: Environmental > Aquatic >...
TAACGACACCGGCCTGATGCTCAAGCTGGAGAAGAGCGAGAAGTACGTGCCCAAGTTCGAGCTGGTGGAGCGCATCAAGCGCGAGGAGAAGCTAATCCGCGAGCAGATGGTGAAGGAGGCTGAGGAGAAGGCTGAAAGGAAGGGAGAAATGAAAGGCAAGAAGCTTGGGTTTAAGGAGGGCGAGCTAATGGGGATGATAAAGGGCGAGAAGCGAGGTAAACGCCTTGGAATAAAGGAGGGTGAAGAGATCGGCATTAAGAAGGGCGAAGAAATAGGAATTAAGAAAGGTAAAGAACTTGGTGAGAAGCTAAAGGCCATAGAAATTGCGAAGGTGCTTTTACTAGATGGGATTGATGTTGCACTAATTGTCAAATCGACAGGCTTAACCGCTGAGGAGGTGGATGAGTTGAGGAAGAGGTGATTCGCTTAATGACGCAAGCTAGAGGAGAGGTAGGTGGTATTAACACGCAGAAAAAGGTACAAAAAACACATATGCAATTGTTTTGTTTTGATTTTATGTAATATATTTACGAAAAATCAAGAGAGAGATGATACTAGAGTTCAAAATAGAGAACTTTTTGTCTTTTAGAGAAGAACAAGTTCTTAGCTTCGAGCCATCTTCGGTTAAAGAATACGAATCTCAATATTGCGCAGAGGTAAAAGACGGCGTAAAAGTTTTAAAATTAGGACTTTTATATGGTGCGAACGCCTCCGGAAAAACGAACCTGCTTAAAGCTCTAGAATTTTTACGAAAATTTGTTTTGGCGCAAAAAAACGATAAGACAGAATCAACTGGGGTTATATCATTTCAATTTGATGACGAGTATTATAATAAGCCGAGTAAGTTTTATTTGTCTTTTTACTTAAATCAAATTAAGTATGTTTATACTGTAATTCTAGACGACAAGAGGGTTTATGAAGAAAATTTAATTTATTATCCTGGAACTCAACCTGCAACTTTTTTTGAAAGGAAGTATGATAATTTGAAAGAGAAATCTACTATAAAATATGGGAGTACAATTGATTTAAAATTATCTGATAAAAAATTGATTGAAGGCTTAACTATATCAAATAGTTCTGTATTTTCCGCGTATGTAAAAGCTAATGTTGAAAAATCTTTATTTGATGATGTTTTTAATTGGTTTAAAGAAAATTTTATGCCAATGATTCAACCAAAAACAGACTTATTTGGTTGGACAAGTTCAAGGATTGAAGATGATGATTTATGTAAAGAATTTCTTTTGGAAGTTTTGCAAAAAGCAGATTTTAATATATCAGCTATAGATATTGATGAAAAGGAGATTCCAATTGATGAAGAACTCGAATCTAGAATATCTAATCTAGATTTGCCAGAGAACTTAAAGGAAGAAATTCTTCATAAGAAAATGTTAAAAGCAAAGGATATTTCATTTCAACACAAAACTAAATTAGTGACAAAAAATCTTCCTCGTAAATTAGAGTCTAATGGTACAATTAGATATTACGGTTTAGGTGGAGTTTTAGAAAAATTGTTGTCCTCAACCACATTTGTTTGTGTTGATGAAGTTGAAAATTCTTTACACTATGACTTGGTGGCTCATTTCATAAAAACATTTTTATTGAATTCAACCAATTCTCAGTTGTTGCTATCTACCCATGATGTTAATTTGTTAAATGAAGATTTTTTGCGTAGAGATACTGTTTGGTTTGTTAATAAAAATGAATTCGGTGCTTCGGAATTAGATTCATTACTTGACTTTAAATTGCATAAAAATATTTCTCCCTATAACGCATATAAAATTGGCAAGTTAGGGGCTAAGCCCGAATTAGGTGAAATAATACTTACTAAATATGGCAAGGAAAAGTAAAAATAAACCCTCAAAGTTTAAGGTTGCAATAGTTGGTGAAGGAGATACCGAATGGTATTATTTTACAAGTATGAGACAATGTGAAAAATTTAGTTTTAAAGTTGAACCTGAACTACCTAAACATTCGGACTATAAGTCTATTATAAGTACAGCAAGAAGGAAAAGAGAAGAGGGATATGATTTGGTATTCTGTGTGCTTGATCTAGATCGAATTATTACAAATCCCTCTGAGAACAAAGGATATTTGGCTGAAAAACGGAAAAAGAAAGCAAATAACGGAATTGAATTTATCGAAACTATGCCTTGCATTGAATTCTGGTTTTTGTTATATTTTTTAGATAACTATTCATCAAAAGTATATATGAACTATGAACAAGTTTCTAAACCATTGAAAAGTTTTATTCCAAATTATGAAAAAACTGGAGACTTTTTTAAATCTGTACAAATCTATGAACATTTAGGAAAGATTGGGAGTTTTGATAAAGCCGATACATTTGCTAGAAAGTTATCAGAAGAAAAAGAGGGTAGTTGTGATCCTTTCTTTAACTTTTCAGAAATACACAGGTTAATAGAAGAACTTAAAGCATGTACCACGAAGTTAAGTGGCGCATAGTATTAAAAAAGGAAGATTGTTATAAATATGCAATCGCGGTTCAGAGTAGCGTAAAAAGCACCAGCCATACATTACAACCGCAAGAAGCTAATGCATTCAGCCTATGAAATTATGGACGGCAAAATGGTATGGAAATCGTAGGGGCGACCCTTGTGGTCGCCCAAAATGAAACGATTGCCCTAAACGGAATGGTTGCAACAAATCGCATACGCCCATTTGAAATTTCGAAATGTTAAATGGTTTATTTCCCTAGATATTCCTTCAACTTTAGGAGGTAAATATTTCTGCCAAATATTCTATATCTTCCTAACCAAAAATACAAGCTTATGAAAAGTGCTGTAATGCTGGGTGTTCTACTTTTTTTGGGTGTTTCATGCTTTTCGCAGGATACGGATGAGCTCAAAAAGGAGATAAAATCGCTTAAGGAGGTGGTTGCCGATTACGAGCATCGGTTTGATGCTCTTGAGAAGATTGCTGACGATAATCTTTGGTTCTCTCGAATGCAGGATGTTGCTTTTGTTGATAAGGTCTATATCTGTGGTCCTGCTCCTGCAAGGGTGAAAAATCCTACAGCTATGGGCGCAAGTAATCCTGTAAAATTCTGGTCGTACGTCTTTATTCCTAAAGGAGTAGATTTGCAAAAGAAGTATCCGCTGATAGTGCTTCCACATGGAGGTGTGCATGGTAATTTTGGAACCTACCATGTGCATATTATTCGCGAGCTTATGGCGCAGGGGTATATTGTTGTAGCTCCAGAGTACAGGGGTAGCAATGGCTACGGTAAAGATTTTTATCGTAAGATAGACTATGGTGGATTGGAGGTGGAGGATGTGGATGCTAGTAGAGCTTACATGTGCGAAAATTACGATTTTGTTGATAAGGATAGGGTCGGAATAGTAGGTTGGAGCCATGGCGGATTGATTGCGCTTTTTGCACTTTTCGATCATGCCGAAAGCTACAAGGTGGGCTATGCTGGTGTACCGGTGTCGGATTTGGTTGCTCGTATGGGGTACTATGATGATGGCTATCGAAAGCAGTTCTCGGCCGACTACCATTTAGGGAAAACGGCTCAGGAGGATATTGCCGAGTATCGAAAGCGATCGCCAGCTTGGAATGTTGATAGGTTTAAGAATACTCCGCTCCTAATTCAATCGAACACCAACGACGATGATGTTAATGTCCTTGAGGTTGAGCATCTGGTTAAGTCGCTAAAGGCGGCAAATAAGCGATTTGAGTACGAAATATACAAGGATGTTCCCGGAGGTCACTCTTTTGATAGAATAGACCCCTTAAAATCGAGAGAAATACGATTAAAAGTGTGGATGTTTCTTGCAAAGGAGCTAAATCCGCCTGTTAAGTTTAAAAGCGTGAAGGATATGGCTAAGGCTGCGTACCTACCTATTTCGAAGTAAGCTTTGGGATGGTGGTAGATAGCTGAAGTTGTAACCGGCAGCTATGCCATATTTTTGGAATCAATTGCCAATTGAGGTGGATCGTTAGAATTTGCGACACACGATTTACGACACACGAAAAAATTAACACAGGGACACAAAAGCACAGAGTTACACCGGCATACGATTTGCGACTAACTGTCACTGAAATAACACCCCACTAACCTACCAACGGCACGCAACGTCCATAAAGAGCGCAACCCTACCTCCGTAAGCACCGTGGCGAAGCTACACCAGACCGTACGAATTCTGTCTGCGCGAGGGAGCCTCTGCTAGCAACCTAGCCGTGCAACACACCGCCGCCAGCAGCAGCGCAGCGTAGAGCGGTGGGGCGCTGGCGCGAACGAGCAAGTTAATTCGTACAAAGGGTTTTTTGGTTACTTTTTTGACCACAAAAAAGTAACAACAGGAAATGTACATGCCCACAGCTATGCTGGATAGATAAGAAGAATAAGACTTACGATTTGCGAAAAAACGAACACAGGGACACAAAAGCACAGAGTTACACCGGCATACGATTTGCGACTAACTGTCACTGAAATAACACCCCACTAACCTACCAAAGGCGTACAACGCCCATAAAGAGCGCAACCCTCCCCCCGTAAGCACTGTGGCGAAGCCACACCAGACCGTACGAATTCTGTCTGCGCGAGGGAGCCTCTGCAAGCAACCGAGCCGTGAAACGTGCCGCCGCCAGCAGCAGCGCAGTGAAGAGCGGTAGGGCGCTGGCGCGAACGAGCAAGTTAATTCGTACAAAGGGTTTTTTGGTTACTTTTTTGACCACAAAAAAGTAACGGTAGGAAATGCATATACCTACAGCTAGGCTGGATAGCCGAGAAGAATAAGACGCACGATTTCTGAGAAAACGAACACAGGGATGCAAGGCACAGATTTACACCTGTCTATGCCTAAAAAAAGTTGACCATAATTCAGATGAAAAGATGAAGAACAAAAGGGTAACTTTACAGGCAAAACGTATTTTCTCGGAGGAGTTTAAGCGGCAATGCGTGAAGGAGTACGAATCGGGGCAGCAAACGGTACAGGAGCTGGGCAGCCTTTATGGTATAAAGGTGCAAACCATCTACCGCTGGATTTACCGCTACTCCACCTACAACAAGAAAAAGCTAAGGATCGTAGAAATGGATGAAAGTTCGACTAAAAAAGTAAAGGAGCTGCAGCAGCGCATCAAGGAGCTCGAGCGGGCTGTTGGCCAGAAGCAGATGCAGCTGGACTTTTTTGAGACCATGATGGAGGTGGCCAAGGACCAGCTGGGGCTGGATATAAAAAAAAACTTCTCCACCCAAGCATCGAAGTCGTCAGGCAAAGGAGCGGACGATGGTACAGCATGAGCGCGCTATACCGCTGCCTGGGCATCAGCAAGCAGGCAGTTCACCAGCAGCAGCAGCGTAGCCAGCAGGCCGAGCTTCGGGTAGATACGCTCTACCAAGCGGTGGACAAGGTTCGCCGCCAGCACCCGGGTTGCGGCATGCGTAAGCTCTACGAGGTGGTTAACCCCCAAGGAATAGGTAGAGATCGCTGCATAGACCTGCTCATAGCAGGCGGATACCGGATCAGCCGGAAACGCCGCAGGACGGTGACCACCATTCCTGGCAGAAGGCATTTTGACAACCTCATTGAAGGAATGGAGGTATCCCGGCCCAACCAGGTATGGCAGTCGGACACCACCTACTTCCCGCTGGCCAACGGCGACTTCGGCTACATTACCTTCATGCTGGATGTTTATAGCCGCGAGGTAAAGGGGTATGAGGTGGCCAATACGCTGCGGGCTGAGGTGAATGAGCGCCTGCTCCGTAAAACGCTTCGAGCACAGGGCAGCGTAAGGGGGCTCATCCATCACTCGGATCGGGGAAGCCAGTACGGCAGTCGCGCCTACCTCAAGCTACAGCACGAGGGTGGTATACACACCAGCATGGGGCTTATAGCGCAAGATAACGCCTATGCCGAGCGCATCAACGGCATTATTAAGAATGAGTACCTGAGCTACTGGGATATTAGAAGCATAGAGCAGCTCAAACGCAGCACCCGAAAGGCGGTGGAGCACTACAATACCCAAAGAAAGCATGGATCCATCGGCAGGCTTAGCCCCGTCGAGTTTCACCAGAAATGGCTAACTTTGGAGCCCCACGAGAGGCCCAAGGTGACCATTTATGCCGAGGGGAAAAGTAAAAGCGCCGGGATATCGAATCCCTACGCTTTTCCCCCACAAGAGAGCCCTGCAGCTCCCAATTGTCCGTGGGCGGATCACGGTGAATAGATAATAAAAACGGTCAACGTTATTTAGGCAAGTACAACCGACTAACGTCTAACTACTAACGACTACCGATTCCCAGCCATTCGTAACCTACCAACGCCCAGCTATTTTATCCACCCGAACTATGAATTGATCCTATTTTTGTAGCTATTGACATAAGCAAAGAGGACAAAAAGCAGCATCACGAAATGTTACATTGCAGTAGCTACGTAGCCTTTCGGGATGCTGCTTTGTTCTAGGTGCTATTTTCTGGTGCTATAAGCTTCGATACCTTTTTTTAGGAAATCTACAAAGTTATCAGCATTTAAGTCGTATGCCTTGGGAGTTGCAAGTAGCTGCTCGTCCGAATCCATAAGCACATAGTAGGGTTGTGCGTTAACGTTAAACTTGGTAATTTGGTAGTTAGAGTTAATCTTGCCAAGCGTTTTAAGGGTCTTGCCTTTCGCGTTAACTTTCCATTCCGACTCTGGTAGCTCTGTTTTATCATCAACATAAAGTGCTAAAATAACGTACTGCTCGTTTAGCAGCTTTAAAACCCTTGGGTCGCTCCAAACCTTCGACTCCATTTCTCGGCAATTCACGCAGCCATGTCCTGTAAAGTCTATAAAAATGGGCTTGTTTACCTTTTTAGCATAGGCTTTTGCTTCATCCAAATCAAAAAAGCCTTTTAGTCCATGCGGAAGATGAAGAAACTCTCCATGCTTTACTTTGCCCAAATCGGAGCTAGATATTTGCGCTGTATTTTTTGTAAGATCAAACTCTTGAGACGATTGTGGAGGTAGATACCCTGAAATGGCACTTAGCGGCGCACCCCACATGCCTGGAATCATGTATATCACGAACGAAAAGGTTGCCATTGCAAGCATTAGTCGGGGTACCGATACAAATCTCACCTCGCTATCGTGCGCAAACTTAAGCTTACCAAGTAGGTAAACTCCAAGAAGCGTAAAGGTTGTTATCCAAATTGCAAGGTAAATTTCCCTATCTAGTATACCCCAGTGGTAGGTTTGGTCGGCTATGCTTAAGAACTTAAATGCAAATGCCACCTCCAAGAAGCCAAGTACAACCTTAACCGAGTTGAGCCATCCTCCCGACTTTGGAAGCTTGTCCATTAAGCTAGGGAAAAGCGCAAATACGGTAAACGGAATGGCAAATGCCAGCGAGAATCCTAGCATGGAGATAGCGGGTAGCAGAATCTGACCTCCCATTGATTGAACAAGCACAGACCCTACAATCGGTCCAGTACAAGAAAACGACACAAGCACAAGCGTTAGGGCCATAAAGAATGAGCCTAGAATTCCGCCCTTATCAGCCTGCGAGTCGGCCCTGTTTACCAACCAGCTTGGTAGCGTGATCTCAAACATTCCGAAAAATGAGAAGGCAAACACCATAAAGATGATGAAAAATAGCAAGTTAGGGATCCAGTGAGTGCTAATTATATTCGCAAAATCGGCACCAAAGGCAACCGAAACAATCGTGCCTATAAGCGTGTAAATGAGTATTATCGAAAATCCAAAGAATAGAGCTTTACCATGTTCAGCCTTCTTAGTCCCGTCCTTCTTCATAAAAAAGCTAACGGTCATCGGAATCATTGGGAAAACGCATGGGGTAAGAATTGCTGCCAATCCTGCTAAAAATGCACCAATAAAGTATGTCCAAAGCGATTTGCCCTTGGCCTTAGTTGGCTCTGCCGCTTTTACAAGCTCTTCTTTGCTTATCGAGGTAGCAGCAGCCTTGCTTGCTGTATCAGGTGCGTTTGTAATACTGTCGTTGGATGCTTTTTCTGTTGGTTCCTGCTTTGAGGGTAGCGCGCCAACAACGCTAAACGAAAAGTCAGATTCTAAAGGCACGCAGCTTCCCTCGTTACAGCCTTGCCCTTCTATAGTTCCTTTTACAGCTATAGGTTTGTCCGTAAGTGCTTTTATTCGTTGAGAAAAGGTCGCCTCTCCTGTAAAGTACTTAACGTTGAGGTTAAACATTTCATCGTGGGCCTTTGTAGGCTTCGTTTTCTCTACAACTTTTCCTACAAGCACTATGCTTGCATTGGGGTCGAACTTAAACTCAAGAGGAAGTGGTCCGTCTTTTAGTGGATCCTGATTGTAGAGGTGCCAGCCAGCATCTATTCGTGCTGTAAATATAAGTTCAAACTCATCGGCACTAACCTTTTTAGTTTTGAACGACCATGATACAGGGTCGGCCAGCTGAGCGAATGCTGTTGCTACTCCAAGTAAAAGTGCCAGCGTAAGCAGTAGGGTGCGTTTAGCCATTATAGTAGTTTTAGATTTTACCATTATCCAACATTCAAATTTGTTGTTTAATTGTCATAAAACTTGCGATTTTACAAAATAAAAAGCAAAAAATAGCTTTGCTTCTATTTTGATATCGACCGCTATAACATTCTAAATGCGGTTATGTTTCCTGATAGGTCAGAAACGACCAATCTACTTTTATAAATCGTTGGGGTTGATAGAATTGGAGCTCCAAGGTTAACCTTCTGTTTTACTGTTCCATCAAGTGTACTTACAATGTATAGATACCCATCTGCTCCCCCAAAAATGGTGTAGCTGTTAATTTGTACTGGCGATGATGCTACTGTTTTAAGATGACTGTTGGAGTGTGGAAGTATATTTACCAATGCTACTCCTACATCTACGCTCCATTTAAGTTCGTTTTTCTGTATGTCATATGCTATTAGCCCTTTGTCTATTGTTCCGTATACGAGCAGGTTGTCGTTTACTATTGGGGTGCTTTTCACAGTTGCTTCGGCAGGGAGGGACCCTGTTGCTAGAATGGTTCCATCATCTGTTCTAATTACGAAGTAGCGATTCTTGCTAAGTGCAAAAAAGTTCCCGTTTGCAAAGCAAGCTGTTAGTTCATTTAGGTTTGGCGACTTGCTTATCCATCGTACTTGTCCGTTGCTGCAGTCTATTCCTGCAATATTGCCATTGTTAAGTAGCGTGATTACAATGCCGTTGCCCACTGTTGGTGTAGCTTGCATATTTGGTGCTGCTCCAATCGTTCGTCCGTCCCATAATCGTTTGCCGCTACCTATGCTGTATGCCGAAAGGTGGTTGGTGCTACATATGTAGGTTGTATCTGAAGTTGTTCCGCCCCCAAAGGTGTAAGGCTCATCGTTAGTTTTGGTCGAATCTTTCCATATCGGACTACCTGTTCGGGCTTCAATACAGTAGGTGTTGCCAATAAAGTCCGATGCAATTACCTTATCATTATGCAGAACAAAGCTGTTTTTGATGGAGCCTAGAGGGAAGTAGTGCCATAGTGTTTTGCCCGTGTTAATGTTTACTGCTACTATTTCCGACTTGTTAAATGCCATATCGTTGGAGAGCGTTGCAACAACAATCGAATCTGCAACCTTGGGCGAAGAGTATAGCGTTGAGCCCTGTGGACTTATAGTCCATAGGTGCGAAATTTTACCGCTAAAAGCTTTGAGTGGTGGGTTGTTGGCCGTGTCAGCAGCTATCCCTCGGTTCCATACGGCAGCAAATTTGTACGATGTGTCTCGTTTGTAGGCTAACGTTGTACGTTTATATTCGATGTAGCTTTGCCCATCTTTGGTAAATGCCTCCAGCTTTAAGTGGTAGAATTGAGCGGTGTCGGAGGGTGCCATTACATAAAAACCGCTCCATGTCCAGGGGCTAACATTTATCAGCTCGTTCCATTTATAGCTGATGCTATCTGCCGAAATGCCAACCTTTACTTTGGCTATTGCAGAGCCAGATGAAAATGCGTTGACGTAAAAGCGTAGCTTGTTGTCATCTACATATGCCGTATCAGATGGCGATACTAGCGAAGCTGTAAAGCTAATGCTAGTTGGAATAGCTTCGGTTTCCACTTCTCCTTTAGGCGAGATGCTAACAGATCTAAAGCTTGCTGGTGTATAATCATCACCTCCCCTATCTGGAGTTGTAGAGCATATAGAGGTTGGTGTAAGCTTTCCTCTGTAGTCGTACAACGTTACATTGCTCTTGGCATCAATGATTGCTTTAACGTTAAAATCATCAAGTTGTAGCGTATCGCTATTGAGTGTAAGCATTCCTCTACGATTGTGCGATAAGCCTGCGTTGTTTACTATAACGGTTGGTGTTGTTCTTCCTGCTGCAATAACCATCTGGCGAAGCCATTTTAGAGGAGCTTCGTTAAGCATGCTCTCCGATACCACAATAAAATGAATACTTCCTACGTAAAATGAGTAGTTGAATGGCATCTCCTGAGCTGTTGTCCCTTTTTCGAATGCAGTATGTACTGGTAGTCCAAGCTCTTGGGCTAGCCATTGTCGGGTAGTGTCGTTATTGCAGTTAACTGCAAGGGCAAACGAGCTGCCGTTGTGTTGGCATTGCTGCTTAATGTTTGCCACCCATGTCGCTGTAGATGGACGAGGATTGTTAATGATTATGAAATTCGTAAACCCTCCTTTGGATGTTGCTGTTTTAGTGACATGAAGGGCATTGCCAGATTCAATACCCTCTTTGTTAGAGGTGTTGGAGGATGCGTTTCCGCTTGGCGATGCAGCAAAAAGGTAGCGAGAGCTCGAAGATGGAAGTTGAAATGAGCCATCTTTGTTGGTTGTAGTAACATTAATGCCATCGGTAACAATGGCATCAGCTACTGTGATGGTACGTGTAGCCCCTTTTTTAGTCGATGTGTTTGCAGTTACCTTTCCTACCGTACCTTCTGCAAAGGTGCAAAGTGAGGTAAGTAGAGCAATAGCTGTTAGGTAAGCTTTGATTTGAGTCATTTTACGGTTCGGGTCGTTGTTTTGCAAAATTATTGTACTTTGCCAACTAATACAATTCGAATTGCAGATAAGTACCCAATAAAGGGGATGATTTCATCAAAAGCTAATTTTAAATAACAAAAGAGAATAAAAATCAGCTTTTGTTTTTAAAAATGAGCTAAAATTGTCTAATTTGTGAACCAATTTAATTCTAACAATATGAAATATCCATGTTCGGGAGACTCCCAAAACAAAAGAGTAATGTTAATGGCTTGGGTATTTCATGTGATCTTAACAAACAAATAGTAAACACATGAAAAGAAGGTTAACATTATTGGCTTTTGGGATAGTTACGTTACTATTCAGCTCGCTATTTATTTCATGCAATAAGAGCGATGATCCGGTTGTTGAAAAGCCTGTTGTAGAAGAAACTAAGCTAACTAAAGAGCAGGGATGGAGTAAGCAAATTCATGAGGCAATGAGGGAGATTTACCTTTGGAATGATGCTCTTCCTGCTACTTTTGATCCTAAAAAATATGCGACTCCAGAGGATGCGCTCGATTACCTAATCGGTTTAAAGATTGATCCATCTACCAGTAAACCAATTGATAGGTATAGCTTTTTAGATAAAATCGGAAATCTTAGCGGTGAGATTGGCGGTGGTACTGCTAGCGGCGACTATGGTTTTATGGTTGGATACGTAAAGCTTGGGTCGGGCTCTATAGTTCCTTTCGTTAAGTATGTTTACAAGAATTCGCCCGCAGGTAAGGCTGGCGTTGAGCGTGGTATGATTTTAACCAAGATAAATGGTAGCACCAATGTAAATCACGATGGTTCAAGTACGGGAGGTTCTGGTCTCCAGAATGTTGTGAATGCACTCTACTATTCTACATCGGCTAAGTTTACGTTTGCTAAAAGCGATGGTAATACTTTCGATGCAGATATGGTTGCATCTTCGTATGCTATTAATAGCGTGCTATATAGCAAGGTTTATACAACAGCATCGAGTAAAAAGGTTGGCTACGTGGTGTTTAACCAGTTTCTTGCAGAGCCTTCTGTTGCTGAGCTTAAACCTGTAATTAGCAATTTCGAGGCAGAAGGTGTTAAGTATGTGATTGTTGACCTTAGGTATAACGGTGGAGGATCTGTTGCTACCTGTGAGGCTTTCTGCAACTTCCTTGCTCCTGCTTCGGCTAATGGTAAGCTGATGTACAAGTACAAGATGAACTCTTTCCTAACGCCTCAGTTTAAGCAGAGCGATATGGAAACGATGTTTAAGAAGGAGAATACGTTAGAGCCTACCGAACTTTACTTTATTGTTTCTGGCTCTACTGCTTCTGCTTCGGAGCTTCTAATTAACAACCTGCTTCCATACTATCCTGGGAAGATCTTCTTGGTAGGCGCTAAAACTTACGGCAAGCCATGCGGCTTCTGGGCAACCCCTATTGGGTATACCACCAACCAAACAACTACAAAGGAGGGTTACGATCTTTACGCTGTTTCTTTCGAGTCGGTTAATGCTCTTGGTAGGGGAGGGTACTATGCTGGTATGACTCCTGGTTCTACAGAGTATCCTGGCATAGGGGCTAGCGATTATATGGATCTTTCGTGGGGAGATACCCAAGATGACCGTCTTGCTCAGGCGCTATACCATATAGAGAATGGGTCGTTTAAAGCTACTACCAAATCGGCTGTTCAGCGCCTAGAGGTTGATATTGATAGGCAATTTAAGGGAATGGTTGATTACCGAAAGCATAAATAGCTGTAGAATAAGGTTGCCTAAAAAAGTATTGCAACACACGAATCGATTAGCATAAAGTTCAGAAGCAAGCTGCTATAAGCTGAATAGAATTATTGCGATACGTGTTACTCTTTTTTAGGCAACCTCTTTTTTTTACTTGCTATTGTTAAAGCAGCTTAATGCTTCTGCAGGTAGTGCAATAACAGCCTTTAGCCTATCTACAACAATAGGGCGTTTTAGCAGCTTCGGATTCTCCGATATAATCCTAATCCACTCATCGTCTGTAAAATTTTTCCCTTTAAGCTCCTGCTTAAAGTAGTCCTCATGAGTTCTAACCAGATCTATTGGTTTTAGGTTGGTTTTAAGTAAAATCTCCCTAATATCGCTCTCTGTCAATCCATTTTTGATATAGTCGATTACCTCTACTTCTATGCTGTTGCTGCGAAGATATTCTAGTCCTGCTCTGCTCTTTGAGCATTTGGGATTATGGTAAATTTTCATGCTTTAGGTATTTCAATTACTCTTCTGCTCCAAACTCCATTAAGTACGACTTGATGAACTCGTTTATGTCGCCGTCTAAAACGGCATTTACGTTCGATGTCTCGAAGTCTGTTCTTAGGTCTTTAACCATTTTGTAAGGATGCAAAACGTAGCTTCTAATCTGCGATCCCCACTCAATTTTTTTCTTCTTGCCTTCAATCTCGGCTTGGACTTCCATTCGTTTGCGTAGCTCTAGCTCGTAGAGGTGCGATTTTAAAATTCGAAGAGCATTCTCCTTATTCTGAAACTGCGAACGGCTTTCTGTATTTTCTACTACAATACCTGTAGGGATGTGCCTAACACGTACTCCTGTCTCTACCTTGTTTACATTCTGTCCACCAGCTCCACTCGAGCGGTAGGTGTCCCACTCCAAATCTGCGGCGTTGATGTTAATCTCTATGGTGTCATCTATCGCTGGCGAGACAAATACTGAGGCGAAAGTAGTTTGGCGTTTGCCCTGTGCGTTGAAGGGAGAAATACGTACAAGGCGATGAACTCCATTTTCGCTTTTTAGGAAGCCATAGGCAAAATCGCCAATAAACTCTAGCGTAGCGCTTTTTATGCCAGCCTCTTCTCCATCCTGAATATCGATTGATTTTACAGTCATATTGTTGCGCTCACCCCATCGAATGTACATTCGCATGAGCATTTGCGCCCAATCCAGACTTTCAGTTCCTCCTGCTCCAGAGTTAATCTTCATAATAGCTCCAAGCTTATCCTCTTCGTTGCGGAGCATATTTCGCATCTCCAGATCTTCAATAAGTTCTATGGTAATCTTGTGCTGCTCATTTACATCGTCTTCTGTAGCTTCTCCTTCTTTGGCAAAGTCGTAGATAACTTGTAAATCCTCTGCTGCTTTTCTTACGTTGTTGTAGGAGGTGATCCAGCTCTTTATCTCTGCAATTTTTTTTAGCTGCTCTTCGGCTTTTTTGGGGTCATTCCAAAAATCGGGGGCATGCGATTTTTCTTCCTCTTCTTCGAGGCGTACTAGCCTATTTTCAATGTCAAAGGTGCCTCCTTAGCGCCTGCTCGCGCCTTAAGATCTCTTTAAGCTGTTCAGTTGTTATCATCTCTAAAAAAGTATGCTTTCGACAAAAGTACTAAAATTGTTGCACTGTATGCTTTCGTTGTTTGGCAGTTTGGTTGTACATTTGAATCTATTGGATGCTTAGATGCACTTGTTTTTACGAAATGTTGTATCTTTCTTAAAAATTATCCTTAATCGCTTTAATTGTTACAGGTATGCTAAATCTTGGGATTCTCGACCTGGTGATAGGTCTTTTCTTTATCTACTTTATTCTTAGTGTTATTTGTACTTCGGTAGTGGAAGTTTTTGCTCAGTGGAAAAATCTAAGGGCAAGTAGCTTAAACGACTGGATAACTGATACTTTTAATACTCCTAACGGTACGCTTGGAACTCAAATTCTTGCTCATGGTTTGGTTGATGGGCTTACTAAAAAGGGTAGGATTGCAAGCTTCATTCCCGCAGAGGTATTCTCGGCTGCTCTACTCGATCTTATCTACCAAAACTATTTAAAAAAGATTGGCAAGGAGGATGCTGGCGGAACTTTTACGGCCGACGAGCTGAAGGATGCGTTGAGCAATGATAGCGATTTTATTCCTTCTGATCTAAGAAGATTTATGCTTCAAGCGTTGGAGGACTGTAAGGAGGTGGAACAAGATATTGAAACCTTGAAAAAACGGGTTGAGCATTGGTATGAGGATGCAATGGATAGGCTTACAGGTACATACAAAAAACGTGTTCGCTATATTACCATTGTTGCAGCTACAATAGTTACGATTTCTATTAATGCAGATACTATTGCTATAACTAAATTTTTAAAGGATAATCCACAAAAGGCTGCTACAATTGCTGCTATGGCCGAAAAGGCTGCTGCTGATAGCGTGCTTTATAAGCAGGTTGTTGTACAGCTCGACTCTATTAGCAGTAAGCTGGATACTTCGAAGGCCGTGGCTGCTTCATCGGTTGATGAAACGATACGTATGGTTGTTAATGCTGGGCAACAAAGCGATTCGTTGTATAAGAGTCTGTCGGGTACAGGTTTGCCAATTGGTTGGAGCAATGCTTCGATTATAACTTGCGCTAAAGGTGCTGCTGGTTTCTGGTCGGTACTTTGGTGCTACATTAAGGCTTTGGCATCGATGCTAGTGGGCTGGCTCGCTACTATTGCAGCTCTTACTCTTGGTGCTCCATTTTGGTTTGATATGATAAACAAGGTTGTGAATATTCGAAGCGTTGGGCAGCGTCCGTTGTCGGTAAAGCGGTAGCTACGGGCAAATACTAGCCGTACTATTCGGTTTGGGTTCGGCTAAATCGCCAAGTTTTACTGGTATTTAGCCTTAAACTGTGTACATTTGCTGCAAATTAATCCTAAATGGCTCGTTTTAAGCTAACTCTCGAATACGATGGATCGGCCTACCATGGTTGGCAACTTTTAAAAGGACATAGCTCTGTTCAAGGTAAAATAATGGATGCTTGTCGTGAGGTTTTTAAAACCGATAAGTTTGAGCTTTACGGCTCGGGTAGAACTGATGCTGGGGTGCATGCATTGGGGCAAGTGGCGCATCTTGATGTTGCTACCTCGTTAACTCCTGCTCAGGTTCGCTTTAAGCTTAACGATTGCCTCCCTTCGTCTATAGCCATTCTTTTTGTCGAAGAGGCTGATGCTAAGTTTCATGCTCGCTACGACGCTGTGGCTCGTAGCTATATCTACCAAATTGCAACTCGTAAAACTGCTTTTGCGAAAAAGTACGCCTACTGGGTTAAGGATGACCTTAATGTTGGGAATATGCAGGCAGCTGCCGAGCTGATGGTTGGGTTAAAAGATTATGCCTCATTTGGCGATAAGGATGCAGAAACCAAGTCTACAATGGTAGAGGTTGTTAGCGTGCAGGTTTACCGCGATGGTGAATCTATAATCGTGCATGTAGTTGGTTCGCATTTTTTATGGAAAATGGTGCGTCGGATGGTTGGCGTGCTAATAGAGGTTGGAAGAGGCAACATCGGAGCAGCTAAGTTTAAAAGCTTCTTCGAACAGCGAAGCAGTGAGCCTGCTCTATACACCGTTCCACCTTCTGGCTTATACCTCGAAAAGGTGTACTATTCTGGCGAAAAGGTGAGTGCAGTGCGACCTATTTCTTTAATGTATATTCGTTAATATCAGGTGTTTGTTGCAATGAAGCAGCTGTAAAACTTAAAATAATAGGAAGAATGAAGGATTTAGTATTTAAAATTATAGTTAAGCAAACTGCCGAAGGTACGTTTATGGCAGTTGCGCCTACTCTCGAAGATTGCTATGCAGAAGCGGCTACCGAGAGCGAAGCTATTGAGCAAATTCAAGAGCAGATAGGCGACGCTGTGCGTGAAATGGTTATTAGTAAGCAACCTATTGTTGATGATACAAAGGCGGCTGTGTATAATCTTACCATAGAGTTTGATAGTAAACCTTCTGCTTAGGGTTAAATCAATACTTTTTTAAGGAGCTTTACTTTTGTTATGCCCCAGGCAATTAGAAGTGAGGTGACGAATACCACCAACGATATAAGCAGTAGGTTAAGGTAAGGGTTGTCAACCAAGTCAAGCTTCAGGTATCTTTTGGTTAATCCTAGTGGGATAATATGAATGAGGTAAACTCCGAAAGTTAAATCGGCTATTGTCGAAATTTTCGGGGAAGCACCTAGCTTAATACCTCTGAATAGGTTTGTTGTGACAATGCTTCCTACTACCGTTGTTATGCTTAAATAGCTGTAAAAGTACCATGTGTAGTATCCGTTGGTAAAAAGCAAGCCAGTAGCTAAGAATGTGGTAATGAAGCAAGCTAATGCTAGAGCTAGCAGCAACCATTTACGGTTAAGAGCTTCGGGAAAGTCGTTTAGGCAGGCTCCTATCATAAAGTAGCCAACGTAGTAGGCCCATAGCATCCCAACCCATATCCTATTATGTACATGAGAGTCCCACCAATCGGTACCCATTGCAATGGCAAGTAAAAGCAATCCAAGCAGCATAAAATTTTTTGCTCCAACTCGTTGCTTTACATCTGCAAGAAATGGAGCCGCTGCGTAAAGTCCTAGTAGCATCCCTATAAACCAAAGGTGGAAGTACGGCTTTCCCCAAAGTAGCATATCTAAAACCTTTGAAGGTTTAGTGCCATCGAATAGCAACGCCCATGCAATGTATATGGCCGACCATAAGAGAAAGGGCCATAAAATTCTGGTAAACCGTTTCTTGTAAAAAGATTTTAGACTATCAGCCGGTTTAAGAATAAAGTAGCCGCTGAGAAGCACAAAAATAGGCACACTAAATCTACCTAATGAGTTGATAATGTTTCCCGACCAAAAATCAGCATTTACAAGTCGCATATTGTGAACGACAAATGGAGAGGTAACATGTATAAATACTACTCCAAGTGCTGCTATAATTCTAAGTAGGTCTATTGCGGTGTGCCTGCCATCGTGCATAGGGGGCTTTTAAAAAGAGGTTTTAGGAAATAAGCAGGGCTGTCCTGTGATAGTTCGAATCAGGTATCACGCATTACGAACTGGTTCACCATAATGTAACGTGGCTGGTAGTACAATGCGAATAAGTGGTACCCGTACTCTTTTTTAGGCAGCCCCTGTAATGTGTGTAGGTATAGCTCTAGTAGTTATCGTTGTACTCCTCGAAGTAAGCCTGCGATTTTTGGCAGTTAGGGCAGTTTTTAGGAGCTTTTTTCCCTTTGTGATGATAGCCACATTCGCGGCATACCCAATCTATTTCTTCTTCGCGCTCAAATACTTTTCCCTCTTCTACCTCTTTTTGAAGCTTACGATAGCGCTCCATGTGCGTTTTTTCTACTGCGGCAATTAGCTTAAAGTGAGTGGCGATCTTTTTAAAGCCTTCCTCTTCTGCTATTCTTGCAAATTCAGGATAAAGTTCGCTCCACTCTTCCTCTTCACCACCTGCTGATGCAGCGAGGTTTTCGGCGGTTGTTCCCACAATGCCAGCAGGGTATGTTGCAGTAATTTCTACCATACCACCTTCTAAAAAGCTGAAGTAGATGCGAGCATGCTCATCTTCGTTTAGAGCAGTTTCGTTAAATATTGCTGCAATTTGCTCGTAGCCTTCTTCTTGGGCTTTTTTTGCAAACATTTTGTAGCGTCTGCTAGCTTGCGATTCGCCTGCAAATGCCTTTAGTAGATTTTGCTCTGTTCTAGTTCCTTTGATGCTTTCCATGGCTTAATTGTTTAGTATTAGCGTGTGTGGTTTGTTTAGATGATGAAGTTACAAAAAGAACACTTTAAAGCGAAATTAATGCCCCTTTTTTGCTTGTTTTCTGAGGATGGTATGAGTTGAGTATTACTTCCGAGGCTGATGTTATAAAAAAGGCCGAACTTCCTAAAGGAGTTCGGCCTTATATGCTAAATGTTTTTATAGCTACTACTTCAAGTTGCCTTGTTCTGCTTGTTGAATCATGTTCTTATTAGCAGTGATGTAGATTTCTACACGACGATTCTTAGCACGTCCATCAGCAGTTGTGTTGTCTGCAACTGGCTCGTCCCAAGCTTTGCCCATAGTAGTCAAACGGCTCATTGCAACACCTTGTGTATTGATAAAGTTCGCAACAGCGTTAGCACGCTCGCGCGATAGCTTTTCGTTAACCTCACGGCTGCCTGTGTTATCGGTATGACCGTAGATGGTAACATCAGTTTCAGGGGTGTTTTTTAGAGAGTTAGCAAAGTTGATAAGAGCACTTTTCGACTCAGCGCTTAGTACACTTTTACCACTTGCGAAAAGAATTCCGCTATCGAAGGTAACCTTAATTGCATCTAGGTTGTTGGCATCTTTAACCGATTCAACCTGTGCTCCTTGGATTTTTTCAAGTTCAGCTTTTTGCTTGTCCATCTTGCGACCGATAAGCACACCTGCACCAGCGCCAACTGCACCACCTATAGCAGCACCAATTGCAGCACCTTTACCCTTGCCTGCAAGCGCACCGATACCTGCTCCAATTAGTGCACCACCTGCACCACCTAGAAGGCCACCTTTTGTAGTGTTGCTTGTTCCAGCACAGCTGCTAAGCAAAATTGATCCGCTAAGTACGATTGCGGCTAACGCATTGAATTTTCTCATTTTTGTTTATTTTGATGTGATTAATCTAAATTCAGCTGTTTGCTATTTATACACGTTATACAAGACGTACAAAATTAGCAAATTAAGATGTCGGTTTTATATCGTTCTTGTTAATAATTGTTGTAGTTATGTTTGGGAGTTGGTACACCCATAGCTATAAAGTAACGCTGTTCTGATAAAAAGGTTTACTACAACACTTTTTTTAAGCCGCTATATGAGGCTCTTGGTTTGCTTGTTTTGGATCAATTCACAATTTGGGTGGATTAAATAGTTGGGGTGTAATTTTAGTGACAGGTGACGGGGAATCGGGAATCGTGTGTCGCAAATCGTATGTCGTGCGTCTTATTCTCGGCTATCCAGCCTAGCTGTAAGGATATGCATTTCCTGTCGTTACTTTTTTGTGGTCAAAAAAGTAACCAAAAAAACCTTTGTACGAATTAACTTGCTCGTTCGCGCCAGCGCCCCGCCGCTCTACGCTGCGCTGCTGCTGGCGGCGGCACGTTTCACGGCTCAGTTGCTAGCAGATGCTCCCTCGCGCAGACAGAATTCGTACGGTATGGTGTGGCTTCGCCACGGTGCTTACGGGGGTAGGTTTGCGCTCTTTATGGACGTTGCGTGCCGTTGGTAGGTTAGTGGGGTGTAATTTCTGTGATAGGTGGCAGGTAGTCGTTAGTCAGAAAAGCAACCGAAGACTTAACTCGGTGCAATTCTGTGTCTTTACGTCCCTGTGTTCGTTTTTTCGGTAGTTGGAAATCGTGTGTCGTGTGTCGAAATTCGTGTCTATCAGCCTAGTTGTAAGCACATAGACTTTCTGTCGTTACTTTTTTGTGGTCAAAAAAGTAACCAAAAAACCCTTTGTACGAATTAACTTGCTCGTTCGCGCCAGCGCCCCACCGCTCTACGCTGCGCTGCTGCTGGCGGCGGTACGTTTCACGGCTCGGTGGCTAGCAGATGCTCCTTCGCGCAGACAGAATTCGTACGGTCTGGT
>Ga0209464_10000206_pt1 | contig 20313 bp, 8 predicted proteins | sample DOMMetBare1Fresh_2_FD_187473 | JGI IMG/M metagenome (GOLD analysis project Ga0209464, IMG submission 187473) | Wetland sediment microbial communities from St. Louis River estuary, USA, under dissolved organic matter induced mercury methylation -... | ecosystem: Environmental > Aquatic >...
CAAAGGTGTACACCGATTGGGTAGGAAGCACTTTTACCGATTGCTGAATGGCACGGGTAGAGAATCCGCTGTTGATGTTGTTGCGTTTCATCAGACCAAAATCCACAAAGGCACCGGCTTCGCGGTTGTGGCAATGGGCAGCAATCACGTTTTTGCCCGGTTTCAGGGTACTTTTTATCTTGGCATCCAGTTCCAGATAGACGTTGTTCTTCCAGGTATAACCCGTTTCCACCACTTTAACACCATTGATATAAAGCTCGAAAATATCGTCGTGGGAATATTCGAGGAACATCGGCTCGGCGCTCAGGTTGTCCCTGAGGTCGAAAGTTCGGCGGATCCAGATATCCTTGCTGTCCCAGTTTGATACATGGGGAGGAGCATCGTTATTACCGAATGAGCCGTGTCCGTCACGCCAGCTTTTGTCCTGGAAATTAACGGCAAACCAGTTGTCGGCAGGCTGCTGCTCGGTAATTTTTGCATTCCATTCCCCGCTGGGTAAGATCGGAGTGTAGCTTGCCTCTTCCATTCCCATAAAACGGTAGGTTTTGCCATCGACGCGCAATGCCCCGATGAGTGACTGAGTCTTTCCGGTCCAGTGGCTGGTAGCAGTCTCACTGAGTTGGTTAGATGCCGACCATACACTGAAATAGGGGTCGGAGGTAAGTAGCGGTACAGCCGGTGCACGCAGCGGCTTTACCGTGGCAGTCATGTCTGCTTTTTTGGCTGAGAAAGCCAACACGGGCATTGATAACATCAATACCACCAATGATTTTTTCATAAGATAGTTTATTTGTAAAAAGTGTATTTGGATTTGAATGGATAAAGCAATCCCGGATTAGCGCTTTTGAAGCTCTAAACAGGCTGATTCTGTACCGTTTACATCAGAAGGTGCGAATCAGTTGGATGTATTTACAGGTTGAATTATTTAAGACCCGAAGGCTTGGGCAACCTTATTTTGGTAGATACCGGTTTACCTAATATTGGCGTACCATCCTCCGCCCAGTTGATCTTTTGCAATCTCGGAGCCCGGGAACTCAGTGCTCCGGGAGGATCGTTGGGGACACTACGGGCATGATACAACAGGTAATATTCTTTTCCATCAGGAGAAGGAACAAAGCAACAATTTCCTGTAGAAAAGACGCTGTCTTTGGGCGATTGCTTGAAGGCGGGCCGCTGTGACTTGGTCCATGATTTCGGATCCAATAAATTACTGTTGGCATTTGCTGTAAGCATACCAATAGCATAAAATGGAGTCCAGGTGCCGCTTGCGCTATAAAAAATATAGATTTTGTCTCCGTTTTTACTGTGGAAAAACTGCGGAGCCTCATTTACATAAATCGTATAAGCTGTTTTGCTACCATCGGGATTAATCCATTGGCGCTCCCATTCCAGCTCGGGTTGGGAAAGCAACACACGATCAGAGGCCAGCGTCCACGGATTCTTCATTTTAGCAATGTAAATGCACTGATGCTCAACGCTTACACGGCGTGTCTGCCAACCCGACCAGGTCATATAGAGACTGCCGTTGTGCTCAATCACATCCGGGTGAATGGCCCAGTTGTTGCCTTTGTCGGTACTGATGTGCCCTTTGAAGGTAAATTTACCCTGGTAAGGATCTTTAGCCGGATTTTCCAGTACATAAATCTGGTGGTTATCCGTGTTGCCATCGTCAGCCACGTAGTAGATGTACCATTTGCCATTGAGAAAGTGGATCTCAGGGCCCCAGAGGTGTTGTGCCATTTTGGGATTATCCGGCAACCAGACCTCTTTCTTCTCCGCATGGCGTAGATCGGTGATGTCTTTTGTCTTCCAGACTACGATATGATAATCCATCCCCTGTGTATAGTAGTAATATCCGTTGTGGTAGGTCGCCCAAGGCTCGGCTCCTTCCGGCAGGATCGGATTGGTAAATGTACTTACCTTTTGTCCGGTGCTGCCGGATGCCGAATGCTGATCTGTCTTGCGGCAGCTGCCTGACAAGAAAGCCAGCAGTACAACGGCGATCGATATTTTATTCAATGTAACGTTCATACATTTTACTTCTTCGTGAATAAAATCAAACTGACTGTATGCGCAAAACTTCTATTTGCGTAATTGTCAATGCAAAGAAACTTTTTTATAACAACATCGGAGATAATTAGCTGTTCAAATTTGAATAGAAATTGACCAGATCGGAAATATGACCATTTTATCCCCTTTTTCAGTCGATTCTAATGAGGTTTGTTGTCTTTTAAATCTGGGTTTCTGTTATATGTTAAGCACATGAGCTGATCAGCCGCGTAGTTCATTGATTCTCCTAAAGCCGCTGATCAGTGAGGGGGGCAAGCGTCCAGCGGCTTCAGGCCGCTTGACGCGTAATAAGTAATCGAACCAAAACTTAAACCGGAAGTTCAGGGCATAAACGCCAGAAGAATATATTCATATCCACCGTTCAATTTTCTTCGACTGATATAAAGCCCAAAGTACCCTCTCTAATATAATAATGTGAGCCTATCGCCAATCAATAAGCCGCTAGGGTTTTGGTCATAATGTAGCCTTTTTTGAATAGGATGTGTTTAGTCGCTCAGGGCTTCCAACGTACTTTTGTCATATCCGAATCAGCAGGTTTCCGCAAGAGCAAAATGCAAGGATGGACTTCCTGATTCCGGTAAACAGAAACGGAAGAGTCTGTTCTGATTATGCCTGTAAACGCCCTGCTTACAGGCAATAATAAGATTTATTATTTGTGCCATTTTCCGGGAGGAGGTGATGATCCGGGCAGTTATGATAGTCCGGCTCCTGATGGAAAGTCTCTTTTATTAAAACAAATTGACCACTGAATTATGATATTGGCATCAGATCGTTGAATTGGACTGGATTGCTATTTATTGACCAGATAATTGCTATAGAAGGTTTCAGTGCTTGATAATTTTGTTCCGCTATCTCTTAGATCTAAAAAGCGACTCCTGATAGGGATTGTCTTTTATTTGAAACGGAGAGATACCCTTTGACCGAATATTCCATAGTACTATGAGATATTGATTTTTACTAACTACTTCAATTCCCTTTATTGTTTACTTTTAATTTATCGCTCTATGAAAAAAACTTACTTATCCTTGTGCCTGGCAATGTTTCTGGGCATAAGCGCCAAAACGATGGCTCAGGTAGCTCCACCTGCTGAAAACCTCACCCACCAATGGACCTTTGATGATGGAACAGTCAATGACTCTAAAGGTACGCTGAATGGATCCCTGGTTGATGGGGCCACTGTAACCAATAAAGCGCTGAATACTACCGGAGGTGGTTATGTCAACCTGGATGCAAGCAGTCTTGCAATCAATACCTATTCAGAGCTTACGGTCGAGGTGTGGTTTACTTCATTAGCCGGAGCTAATTCCAGTTTCCACATGCTTTACTATTTCGGTAACACTAACACAGGAGGTGGCGGTGAAAACTATACCTGTATCACTCCTGCCCGTGGCAACAATGTCAGCCGTGCTATGATTTCGACCGGTACTGGCGGATCGGGTGCTGAGAATGGTGTGAACGGTCCTGAGTATGACGATGGTATCCAGCACCACATGGTTGCTGCGATTAACGCAACCAGCATTACCTATTTTATTGACGGCATCAATATGGGTACCGCTGACCTGTCAGGAACCAATGGCCTGGCTGCTTTGGGAACTCAGTTTGCCTACTTTGCAAAAGGTGGTTATAAAGCCGACCCGACCTGGAAAGGTCTGATTCACAAGATAAGCGTTTACAACAAGGCATTGACGGATGACAACGTTGCTTATTTGTATATGCATGGCGCAGAAGAGCAGGCTGTGATTACTCCATCCGTAACTTCTCTGGCATTCGACTCCAATTACAATGCACAGGTGATTACTGTCAGTTCCGCTAATCTGACCGGAAATATCAGTGTGACCGCACCGGCCGGTATCAGCGTTAATCCGAAAACATTGACAGCAAACACAGCAAATAGTGAACTGACAGTTGTTTATGACGGATCGACTGCTGTGAATGGTGATATTAAATTACAAAACGGATCAACCACCGTTTCAATTCCCGTAAAAGCTGTATCTGATGCGAACTGTTTTGTTCCTCTTTATCAGGATAACATCAACCTGATCGTTGATCCGGGAATGAACACCCTGGGGGGCTACAATGGATGGGGAACCAAAGAGCTGGCTACACTCAATACCGATCCTTCTAATGTATATTGCGGAGCATCTTCCATTAAAGTGGGTAATGGTACCAGTGGAGGTTCAGGTTCATTAGACCTGCACTTTACCGGTGCAACATCATTGCTCCCGAACACTACCTATAAGATTAAGGTAATGGCCAAAACCGATGGTCCGTTCCAGTTGGGTGTTGAGCGTGTTGATGTGAATAATTCTGCCAACAACGTTATTTTGAAATCCATCAATACCAATGGCGAATGGAAACCGATTGAACTGACCTTTTCTACAGGTGCTGTTCTCGGAAGCGATCAGGTAATCTATCTGAATGACTGGAACCTCAGCGGAACAGTGGGTTATTTTGACAACTGGGAGATGTACGCAGTACCTGATCAGGTGATTACAACTACAACTACAGGCATTGCCTTCGATCCAGACCTAATCAGCGGTACATTCAATGTAACCGGCGGTAACCTGGAAAATGACATCGTGATCACGGCTCCTGCCGGTATAACCGTAAGTCCGGATGTACTTCCTGCGTCAGCAGCTTCTGAACCGATTTTGGTTACTTATGACGGAACAACAACTGTAGATGGAGACATTACTATAACCAGTGGTACTGCTGTGTCAAAAGTAAAAGTGAAATCAGCAACCAACTCATGCTTTTCTCCACTTTATACTGACAGACCTAACCTGATCCCTGATCCATACCTGAATGACAAAAACAGCTTCAAAGGATGGGGTACCTGGTCAATTCTTTCAGCAATTGACAATCCCGATTCAGTATATTGCGGAAGCCACGGTGGGCAGATTAAAATCAATGGAGATATTGAAGTGCCGTTGGCCGGTAAGTTGATGCCTAAATACACCTACATTTCAAAAGCGATGATTCGTACCGTTGGTGGACCATTCCAGATGGGTATTGCCGGACATGATTACCTCCTGGGTGATGTTACCAAAGCGGTAGATACAAATGGCGAATGGCAAGAGTTTACATTTGAGTTCAATTCAGGTGATACTGTTAAAGCTGGTCCGGTAATCTTCTTCAACAACTTCGAGCAGACCGGTAAATATGCTCAGATTGACAACTGGCAGTTGTTCGCTAAAGAGGCTTATACTTCAGGCGTATCGGCAGTTAAACAAATGACCAGCAATGTATATGTTGCCAATGGTAGAATTGTTGCTGAGTTTAACCTGAGTGATGAATCAGATGTTCAGTTGACCGTTTACAACGCACAGGGCGCAATGGTAGCAAAAGAAGAGATGGCCGGAGTAGCCGGACGCAATTCAAAAGTCTTGAATGCAAATCTTTCTTCCGGAGTTTACATCGTGAAGATTGCTCATAACGGCGGTTCTGTTATCAAAAAAGTAATCAAATAATTTATCAGATCAGAGGGTTATCCGGTAAGCGGATAATCCTCCGGTTTTTCAGATTAAAACCTCTTTTTACTATCGGTTGAGTCAAACCGGATTCAACCGGTATGTAAACGGAGTCGCACTTAAAACTTATTGCTTATTCGTATTATTCATTACTCTTGATTTTGAGTCATTCCTTTACTAAATCCATGATCTCTATTGTTTGATGTTTGCCGTGAAAAAGACCATATCTAACCAGAAAATATAAACCCGAAACGATATTCAGATATCGTAGAGAACAGATGTTCCGCATCTGCATTTAATCCGGAAACTTACGACTAATACAATATACTGCGCATAACCTTTTGTGTGTGGACAATTCATGTTTTGCCTTTTAGGCTTTGTAAATCAAATAGCTATCAATCCATAAGCTTGTATTTAAACCTGGTATAAAATGAAAAAGAATCGCATGGGAATATTTCACCCGTATGTCAGACTGGTAATCGGTTTGCTTATTGCGGGGTTTATTTTCGCTTCCTGTAAGGAAAACTTTCTTGAAGATAACGAACCGGAATGGCTGGGAGCCAGTATTTATGACTATCTGAAAAATGATGGACATTTTACCAATTACGTTAAACTCATCGAGGATCTCAACTATACCGAGGTCCTCTCGAAAACAGGTAGTAAAACCCTGTTTGTTGCCAATGATTCAGCCTTTGAGGTATTCTATCAGAAGAATCCCTGGGGAGTAACCGGTTATGATCAGCTTACGCTTGCCCAAAAGAAGCTCATTCTGAATTTTGGAATGATAAACGATGCATATCTGGTGGAGATGCTCTCTAATTATAATGCCGGTGTGCTGAAAGAGGGCGCTGGTATGCGTAAGGTGACAGCCGTTTCGGTGCTGGATAGTCTGCCCTACGTGAAAGGAGCTAATTTGCCCGATAATCCTTACTGGAAAGGTTATAAGGACAAAGGGATTTACCTGTTGCAGGACAATACTTCCTGGACCACCATGTTTTTTACCCAGAAACACCTGGATCAGACTCAGATCACCAATGAAGATTTTACTGCGCTTACCGGGCTTACCCGTGTGAATAAGGATGCGCATGTGTTTGGAGACAAAATCGTGAAACGGGATATCACCTGTAAAAACGGATACCTGAATGTACTTCAGAATGTATTGATTCCACCGGTGAATATGGCTCAATATGTCAATAACTCTCCTAAAATGACTGTCTTCTCCAAATTGCTGGAGCGTTTCTCGGCTCCGTTCTATGACGCTGGAAATACTTCGGCAAACAAAGAGGCCAATTCTTCGTTTACCGATTCAATATTTACCAAGAAATATTTTGCCAGCTCAGGAGGTAGTACCAAATATCCTTCCGGCATTACTATGAATACGGATCTGTTATTGCCTTTTGATCCGGGATGGAACAGCTATGCCAGTTCTTCTGTCGGGGCATCGCTGGAGTCGGATATGGCAGCGATGTTTGTCCCCAATGATGATGCGATGAAGTCATTTTTCAATTCGGGCGCAGGTGCCGTGCTGAAAGACCGTTTCAAAACCTGGGACAGTATCCCGACCGATATCCTGCCGCTATTCCTTAAACGTCACATGCGCAATTCGTTGGTGGAATCCGTGCCCAGCCGTTTCTACAAAATGGTGGACGGGGATAACTCGGTATTGCCGGTAACAAAAGAGGATATTGCCAATGTCTATATCGGATCTAACGGGGTCGTTTACGAAACCAATAAAGTCTATCCTCCCGATGACTATAACTCGGTTTACGGACCGGTACTCCTCAGTGCCAATGATGCTTCTCAGACCTATAAAACCAGAATCTGGAAATGGGCAATCACGCAAAATGACTTTCGCCTGTACCTGAACTCTATGGTGAGTAAGTACAGTTTCTTTGTGCCTACTGATGAGTATTTTACAAAGTATATTGATCCGATTGCTTATGCCAAGGATGTGCCGGCAGCATTGAAATACTGGTACAACTCTAAAACCAGTAGTGTAAATGCAACAGTTTACAAATACAATAAAACAACGGGAGAAGTGGGTGACTCGGTAGCTGTCATTACGACTGCGAGTTTCATATCCAACCGGTTACTGGATTTACTGAATATGCACATTGTTGTTGGTGGGGTTGAGACCGGAAAAGAGTATTACATCACCAAAGGAAATGTGGCGCTCCGGGTAACCGGTAGTGGCGCTCAGATGAAGATTCAGGGCAGAGGTAACCAGACGATAAATGATCCGGCCAATATAACCCGGGTGTACAACCAGTCAAACGGTAATACTTACTTTATTGACAAGCCATTGCAGTCTCCGCTGACTTCGGTCTTCAAAGTCCTGAACCAGACACCGGAGTTCAGTGAGTTCTTTGCCCTGATCAGTGGATTCCCTTCAAACAGCAGTTCTGTGATATTGGTCAATAAATCAAATTATTATGGCATTGACTTCAATATTAAGTTCTTCAACACCTTTAATTATACCGTTTATGTACCTACCAATGATGCGATCAAAAAAGCCATTGAAGATGGTCTCATTAAACCCTGGGATTCGAGGGGAGGCATCGTAGGTATAAACGACATGACGGATAAGACCGAACAGGCCAAAGAGATTCTTAATCTCGAACGCTTCATCCGCTACCACTTCCAGGATAATTCGGTATTTGTAGACGGACAAGCGGTGAGCTCGACCTACCAATCGGCAACGATGAAGCTGGATGATAATTCATCTTACTTCGGCACCTTCAAGAATAAGTACTATAAACTCGGTGTGGAAGGAACCGGCAAAGACCTGACCCTGACCACAGAGAACAATCAGACGGCCCATGTACTGACCTCATCGGGACTCTATAACATTATGACCCGCGACTTTGTGTTCAACAATAAACCCTCTGCATTCAAAAATGTGGACGGAACCGGTAGCGGATTGTTATTTTCCACTTCCACTATTTATACTTCGTCAACGGCCGTGATTCATCAGATTGATGCCGTGTTGACATTCAAATAATAATGTAATGGAACTAGCTGATAGAGGAAACATCATCTGTAACCAAAACGAAAATATAAAAGGTCGCATGAAATCAAATTATTCAATAATACTTCTATTCATTTTTCTTTTGCTGCCGGCACTGGCAAAGAGCCAGAATACGGGAGGCGGATTAATTGTACAAGGAACGGTCCGTTCCCAATCCGATGGTCCGATCATTGGGGCGAATGTCAGCGAGATTGATGCTACTAACCGATTCGTAAGTGGCTCAATTACTGACCTGAACGGACATTATGTGCTGAAGATCAAGAATCCGGAAAACCGCATCACATTTAGCTACATCGGCTACGTAAAGCAGTCCCGGAAAATTGGCAGTAGCCGGGTGATAAACATCGTCTTACAGGAAAATAATCAGACCATAAAAACGGTTGAAGTAACGGCGGTAAGAAAGCACAGCGAAGGCGGATTCAGTATCCCGCAGCGTGAAATCGCAACAGCAATTCAAACGCTGGATATGAAAGACGTGGAAGGTTTGCAGGTATCATCGGTGGATGAGGCTTTACAGGGCCGGATTGCCGGTCTGGATATTGTAGCCAACTCGGGTGATGCGGGTAGCGGCTCTTCCATGCGTATTCGCGGGGCCAGTTCGATTAACGGAAATAATCAACCGCTGATCGTATTAAACGGAGTTCCTTATGAGATGCAGGTGGATCAGAGTTTCGACTATGCCAACTCCAATCAGGAGCAATTTGCCAACCTCTTAAGTATTAACCCGGATGATATTCAGGAAATCTCGGTGCTTAAAGATGCGGCGGCATCTGCGGTTTGGGGATCGAAAGGAGCCAACGGGGTCATTATGATCACCACTAAAAAAGGCCGCTCAGGTCCCACCCGTATTGAATACTCTTACCGTTATACGGGAACGGTTCAACCCAGAGGTCGCAAAATCCTGTCCGGTGATGATTACACCATGCTGATGAAACAGGAATTTTTCAATCCGGCCCAGGATAGTCGTGCTTCCAATGTAATCGAATACAACTACGACAAGTCATTCTCGAATTACGAAAATTATAACAATAATACCGATTGGGTAAAAGAGGTAACCCAGGTGGGGAATATCAGTGACCATTACCTGACTTTGTCGGGTGGGGGAGAGCGGGCTACTTACCGTGTATCCGGCGGATACCTGAATCAAAACGGTACCATCATCGGCCAAAGTAACAGCCGTTTGTCTTCCCGGGCTTATCTGGATTATGCCGTATCGGATCGCCTGAAGTTCATTGCAGAGCTGTCATATACCTACTCCAACTATAACCGGAGCTATAATTTCGACTTTGGAGGTGGAGACAGTCCGAATGAAGACTTGTCTATTCTGGGAATTGCTTATATAAAAATGCCTAACTCCAGCGTATATAACCAGGATGCTACGGGCAGGAATACTTCAGAATATTTCAAGACACCGGGTAGTTCTACACTCAACTGGGATCAGAAATACCTGGTGAATCCGGTTGCAATGGCCATGCTTGCCAAAAATAAGATGAAAAACTACCGGACTTTGCCCACATTCAGGTTACAATACGATTTAACCGATCCCAACGAGCAGATGTTGAGGTACAATATGTATGTTTCGTTTGATGTCAATAACGACAAGACATCGAAATTCCTGCCTTCTTCACTTACAAACTATGGTTGGTCGGATCCTCACTATAACCGTGCGGATGATGGCGATAATGAATCGGTTACTATTCAGACCGACAATAACATCGTCTGGGTTCCCAAATTTGCAAATAAAGATCACAGCCTGATGCTTTACGGCTCTGTTCAAACGACAGAAGGGCGCTCAAATTACCAGGGAATCACCTCCTACGGAATGACCAATTCGTTTGATACCGATGCTTCGGTTCCGGCCTATCTGTCCGCAGAATATACCAACAGATCACACAGGCGTTCTATGGGCCTTCTGTCACGTATGCACTATGCTTACAAAGGCAGGTATATAATTGACGGGACTATGCGCCGTGACGGAAGTACTAAATTCGGTAACGGAAACAAATGGGGTAACTTCCCGGGGATCTCCCTGAAATGGATTGCTTCGGATGAGCCGTTTCTGGCTAATTCGAAAAATTGGCTAAGTATGCTGGCTTTTCGTCCGGGATGGGGGCTTGCCGGAAACCAGCCTTCTTACGAATATCTGCACTTCAGCCGCTATGCTGATGATGGCAGCTATGCAGGAATGTCTTCCCAGGTGCCGGTTTCGTTACAGCTTAAAAACCTGCGCTGGGAGACCACCTCTTCATTTAACTACGGTTGCGACCTGGGATTCTTTAAAGATATGGTACAGGCGGATATCAACCTTTATCACAAAAGGACACGTGATATTCTCTTCCCAAACGTATCTGTTCCCAATTCGTCAGGATTTTCAGTCCTGACTTACAAAAACTCGGGAACCATGGATAACGATGGTTGGGAAATCAATTTGTATGCCAACAAGATCATTAAGGTAAATAACTTCAGCGTTGATTTCCGGTTAAACCTGGCTAACTCCATCAATAAGATTGTTCAACTTGACGATATCATTTTGGATACCTACAATGCGAAATATAACTACCTGAATGGAACTTATCTTACCCGTATACAGGAAGGCAATGCATTCGGTTCCATCTATGGATTCAGATACAAAGGGGTGTATCAGTACGATAAATATGTGGCCGGTTCTCAGGAAAATGCACCGATAGCCCGTAATGCAGCCGGCAAGGTGATTCTGGATGAAAACGGGGATCCGCTGCCGGTGTATTTCAATTACAATAAGAAAAATGGTGGATCGCAGTATAAGTTCAGGGGCGGTGACGCGATTTACGAAGACATTAACCACGATGGTAACATCGACGAACTGGATATAGTCTACCTGGGAAACTCCAATCCACTCTTAAATGGTGGGTTCGGGCCTACATTCCACTATAAAAATTTGTCCTGTAACATGTCGTTTAATTTCCGATATGGAAACAAAATTGTGAATGACGCGCGCATGTGGTCTGAGAATATGTATTCAACCAATAATCAGAGTACGGTAGTTAACTGGAGATGGCGTAAGGAAGGCGATGTCACGACCATACCGAGAGCTTTGTATGAATACGGTTACAACTGGCTGGGTAGCGACCGTTTTGTGGAAAATGGATCATTCCTTCGACTTAAATATCTGCAATTCAACTATTCAGTTCCTAAAAAATTATTGAGCAGATTTAATATCAACAAAGCCAATTTCTATCTGACATTAAATAATCTCCTCGTATTCACCAAATATTCGGGAGTGGATCCTGAGGTTGGTTACGGATCACTGGGGGTAAGTACGGATACGGGAAAGACACCCCGCTCGAAAGATATTACATTGGGTATAAGTATTGGATTATAACAGACTGAAATATGAAGAAATTAATAGTAATAATGTCGGTGCTTTTCGCATTTGCGATGGAAAGCTGTACCGATTGGTTGGATCTGAGGCCGGAGAGTGAAACTGTGCTGGAAGATTACTGGCAAACCGAATCACAGGCCACATCGGTGTTAGCCAGTTGCTATCGGGGCCTGATCAACGATGGTTGTATGGAACGCATGATGGTCTGGGGTGAACTCCGTTCCGACAACATCGTGCAGGGTAGCAGTACCCGTTCTGACATGCTTAAGGTGCTGAATAATAATATCACACCGACTAACGCCTATGCTAACTGGGGTTCATTCTATTCGGTGATCAACTATTGTAATACCTTCCTGCATTTTGCTCCATCGGTAGTAAATAAAGATCAGAATTTTACAGTTTCAAAACTGCATACGCTGGAAGCTGAAGCGCTCACGATTCGTTCGTTATGCTATTTCTATCTGGTACGCGCTTTTAAAGAGGTGCCGTTGATTACTACGCCGAGTATCAGTGATGCCGATCAATTTAATGTGGCGAAATCAACCGAACGGGTGATTCTTGACCAGATCATCAAAGACCTGCTTACTGCCCGGCAATATGCAAAGCTAAGTTACGGAACAGAAGCATTTGACAAGGGCCGTGTGACTCAAACAGCGATCAATGCTTTGCTGGCTGACGTCTATCTATGGGACCAGCAATATGAAAAAAGTGTGGAAGCTTGTAATCTGGTTCTTACTGATAAAACACTGCAACTTGTTTCGGGTGACAAAATGCTTACCGATGTTTTTTATACCGGAAACTCTACGGAAAGTATTTTCGAACTACAGTTTGACAAGAACATTCAGTACAACAATCTGGAAAAGAGCCTGTACGGTATTGCCGGAAATGCTTCCGGGGAATGGGCTTATGCCTTTTATTTAGGACCGAAAGGAAACTATTGTCCATTTACTTATGAACCATCTACTTTGAAAGAGAGCATTGATGATATCCGTCAGAGCAATTTCATCGGAGCTGCCACCAACGGCAATGGATACTGCATCTACAAATATGCCTTGTATCAATGTACTGAGAATCTTGATGGGACATTTACTCCGGTTTATCGCACTACCAGCACAACGGCTAACTGGATTCTGTACCGTTTGTCAGATGTTCTGCTGATGAAGGCAGAGGCTCTGGTTCAGTTAAACAGAAGTAATACGGACCTGAGTGATGCACTGAAACTGGTTAACACGACTTACCTGCGTTCCAATCAAACCGCAGACTCATTGAATATCAATAACTATCCGGATAAAGCGGCCATGCAGGATCTGGTGTTGCGTGAACGTCAGCGGGAGCTGCTTTTTGAAGGCAAACGCTGGTTTGACCTGATGCGCGTAGCCCGTAGAAACAATGATGCCTCGACCATGCTCAAATACATCAGTCCAAAGCTGACCGGCGATAATATGCAATTGAAGAAGCTGACTGTCATGGACGCTCTCTATATGCCTGTTCTACAGTCACAAATCGAGATCAACCCTAAACTGACGCAAAATCCATTCTACGAAGATGAAAATGTTACAACAGACAATTGAAAAATTTGAAATCATGAAAGGAAATAGAAAGACCTTGAGTAAACATATAGGAATCTTTGTTTTAGCGATTGCCGGGCTAGGTAGTTTCCTGTCTTCCTGTGTAAAAGACGATCCGGTGGTAATCAGTACCGCCACCAAAGAGATGATGGGTGAATATCTGGTAAACCGTCAGGGCGAATACTCTGAATTCAGCCGGTTGCTGGATACCACAGAGGTATTGGGGTTGGTCAATGCTTATCAGAAATATACCCTGTTTGCTCCTAACGATTCGGCAATGCGTGCATATTACAGGGCTTGCGGACGCACTTCACTGAGCCAGTTCCCCATTGATACATTGAAGAAAATAGCATACGACCACTTAATCAAAGGATACGAGCTGACTACGGATCTGTTTACAGATGGGTTGATGCCTTACCTGACAATGAGTGACCGCTACATCGAAACATCTTCCGGCACCAGCACCGGTTCTTACATTTACTTTGTGAACCAGACATCGGAAATCCTGAAAAAGAACATTCTGGTCAGCAATGGGGTGATTCACGAGATCAATAGGGTCATAGTGCCTTCAACGAAGACCCTTGACCAGGCGATTGGGGCGGATTCGAAGTTTAAACTCTTTAATGAGGCATTGGTGCAAACCGGACTGGTAAAACAAATCCGGGCGATAAGGGATGAAAGTTATGATCCGGAGAAATACACCTATCTGGATGTCAATTACCACCAGGGAAGCGGCTCAAAAGATGAGATCCCATCATCCAGAAAATACGGATACACCGCATTTATGGAAAGCGACTCAACTTATGCGAATGTTTACAATATTCACAATCTGGAGGAGCTCAAGGCGTATGCTGCAGCGCATGTATATAACGAAGTTGTGTCAGATGCAAATGTGACCGACATTACCGATCCCAGAAACAGCCTCAATAAATTCATAGCATATCACCTGGTAAACAAGAAACTACCTTATGTGAAACTGATCGATATGTACGATACCGACCACATGATCAAAACCTATGACATGTACGAGTACATCGAGACGATGAATCCGAATACCCTGATGGAGGTGAAGAAAGAGCGGGCTTCCGGTGGTGCGAATTACCTCAATAAATCGCCCGAAACCGGTGAGTCGGTGCAAATCGTAAGTACCTATAAGGATAAAGATGCGGTGAATGGTGTTTACCATGAAATCAACAAGATCCTCATTTACGATAAAAGAGTGGCCGGAGAGATGTCCGGTAAACGACTGAGAATGGATGCCGCCGCATTCTTCCCTGAATTTACCAACAACAACATGCGGATCTACGATCGTGAGACTCCCCGTTCGTGGGTTTATCCTCCGGGTTATATCAAACGACTGACTTATTCCGAAGGGACCTATTTCTCATACTCCAATGCGTATGGAGGTTATCAGGATTTCCAGGGAGATGAAATTTTCCTGAAGGGGCTTTATGATTTTGAGTTGGAAACGCCGGCAATTCCGGCAGGAACTTATGAGGTCAGATTCGGTTATCAGCCTACCGGTGCACGGGGAGCAGCTCAGCTGTACTGGGATGGTGTACCGTGTGGAATTCCACTTGACCTTCGTATTCTGGCAAATGATCCATTGGTTGGATGGGTGCTTCCGGGCTCCGATCCTGACGATCCTAATGGGTATGAAAACGACAAGATGATGCGTAACCGCGGATATATGAAGGGGCCGTGTACCTATAAAGATGCTATCGACAGATGGTATAGTTTAAAGGTTGCCCGTTTCAGTACCGCTTCTCTCCGGAGAATCCTGGGAACCTATACTTTCAAAAAGTCAGGTCCGCACAAGTTTACGGTGAAGGCCGTTCGTGAAGGTCAGTTTATGTTGGATTACCTGGAGTTTGTGCCGGTCGAAGTGATTGAAAACGAAGATATCCAGTAATGAATCAGCAACATAAATATTTTAAAATCAGGTATTAATATAATATCCCGAAAAATGAAAAATAAGAATATCATAATAACCTTGCTGCTTGCTGCCACCACCTTTATGTCGTGTAAGGATGTCTGGGATGATCATTACAACGATGCTTCGGCAGGAAAAAGCAATCTACGCCTCTACGATTACGTAAAATCGCAACCGGATCTCTCTGTTTTTGCTTCGATGCTGAAAATAGCCGGTTACGATTCCATTTTAAACAAGCCCCAGACCTACACGGTCTGGGCACCGGTGAACAGCGGCCTGGCTGATATTGATTTACACGATACAACCAAGGTGACTGACATTGTGAAGAATCATATTTCACGGTTTTCCTATACAACTTCTGATATTGATTCGAAAAGTGTATTTATGCTGGCGTCGAAGTTTCTGACCTTCAAAAAGACGGATGCCGGGTTTACATTTGGTGGAAAAAATATTTTACAGGCTGACCAGGCCATCAATAATGGCATTCTGCATAAAGTGGACAGTTATGTACCTTATCAGAATAACATCTGGGAGTTTATCGGGAAGACCAAAGGGCTCGATTCTTTACGCACTTATCTTTTCTCTCAAAACACCAGCGTATTTGACCAGGCTGCCAGTGTTGAAATAGGAACAGATTCAATGAATCAGGCCGTGTATGATTCAGTGATTATTTTCTCAAATCCGATTCTCGATAAAATCGGTCAACTGCAAAAGGAAGACAGTACCTATACGACGTTACTTCCGAATAATACGGCTTGGACAAAGGTCTATAACCGGATCAAGTCAAACTACAAGACGCTGGCAAAAGATGGTGGCGCCACTCAACAACGCCTCAATACCCAATGGGCGATTGTCCGGAATATGGTGTTCCGCCTGAAAAATATTGCGATGGACCCGGTAGCCTGCGACTCTCTGATCTCGACCACCGGCAATGTGTTCCGACCGTCCTCTTATCTGTTTGACGGGTCAACCAAAAATAACCTCAGTAACGGTTTAGGATATGTGACAGATTCACTTCGGTATAAGGCGGCTGAATCCTGGCAGCAACCCATTAAGGTGGAGGCAGAGAACTCCGGCTACGGTCGTTCATATCTCTATTCCAGCCTGTATGTCCGTTCGGGATTGGGTTCAAAATACAGCGTTTCACAAACTAAATACCTGGTTTGTGAACCTACCACGGTGAGTAAAACGACGCCCGCCTCGGTTACTTTCCCCATTCCGAATACCTTGTCCGGTAAATATAATGTGTACTGTGTGTTTGTGCCTTCGGGCATGACTGACACCAGTGATGTGCGGAAATACAAGGTGAAATTCTCTTTGTCCTATATAAACAGTGCCGGCACTCAGGTCACGAACGCCGCTATAACATCAGCCAATAAGGTGAGTACAACGGTGGGCGCTGTACCTGCAACATTCACGACCAATTCTGCGGCAATCACTAAAATGTATGTCACACAGTTTGATTTCCCGTATTGTAATCTCTTCACTTCGAAATCCGCACTGACAGACATTACCGTGAAGTTAAAGGTGGAGAGTGCGACATTGGCAACCGAAACCGTATCATACGACCCGACGATTCGTATAGATTACGTCATTCTGGAGCCGGTTCAATAAATCAAAGTATAATAAATTGATAGACAGCACATGGAGAATTTAAAATATAAAGTGAGAATAAACGCGCTGGCTGAAATGCTGAAGCGTATATTCCCGGCTCTGGTTTGCATTTTCAGCCTTTCAGCACAGACTGCAGGAGCTGTTGATAAAGAGTCGAATCCGACAACCGGTCGTACGGTCGGTGGATTGGTACGGGATGCACATACAAAGAAACCGATATCTGCCGCTCAGATTAAGACCTTGAATGGCGATGCTTCAGCTTCGACCAACGATGCCGGAGCCTTCCGGATCAGCCTTTCATCGAAAAATGCCGTTTTGTGCGTTTCGGCATTTGACTATAATATCCGTCAGTATGCCGTGCAGGGAAAGGATTCGGTTGTCATTGACTTGTATGGCGATGATTACAGCAACTATTACAAATCAGTTGAACTGACCAATGGTTCCCTGGAGAATATCCTGACCTCTTCTTCGGTAAAGGCGATGAATAGTGGAAAGAATCCGACAGCAGTTTCTGCCGATGAGCTGCTTCAGGCAGAGCTTGGCGGTGATTTGAGGGCTGTTTCCCGTTCTGCCGTTTCAGGCATGGGAGCATCACTATTTATCCGGGGATTGAATTCAATTAATGCAAATGCCCAGCCATTGTTTGTGGTAGATGGTGTTGTCTGGGAAAATCAGAATGACCTGACCTCCATTCACAAAGGCTTTTTCCCGAATCCTTTAGACAATATTGATATCAACGATATCGAAAGCATCAGCGTGTTGAAGGACGGCGCTTCCATATATGGGAGTAAGGCTTCCAATGGTGTCATCCTGATCAAGACCAAACGGGGAAGCAGTTCAGTGACCAAGATCAATCTGAATATCGTGACCGGTTCGGTGACTGCGCCCAATACCATTCCGGTAATGAACAGCGATGACAATAAGACCTATGTGACCGATATTGTCAAAACCTCTGGTCTGACCAATGCCCAAATCGCTCAATTACCATATCTTAATGATGATCCTACACGTTCATCTTACAACAAGTACCATAACTCGACCAACTGGAACGATGAGGTGTACAAAACCGGTATTTCAAAGAACTACTCCATCAATGTAAACGGAGGTGACGACAAGGCAAAGTACTATTTTACCTTAGGATATCTGGGGAATTCTGGTGTGGTGAAATCAACTGACCTGACCCGCTATAATATGCGATTGAACGGCGATGTCAGATTGGTAAAAGGAATTGATCTGGGCGTAAATGTCGGTTTTTCCCGCATTGACCGGGTAATGACTGATGACGGAGTGGATGAATATACTTCCCCGACCTGGCTGGCCCTGACCAAGTCTCCATTTCTGAGTCCGTATAATTTTACTTCGTTAGGTGTAAAAACGTCGGAATATACCTATGCCGATATTTTCGATAAAGGAAATCCGGCCGGGATTATTGAGTATTCGAATAATACCTTTAAACAGAATACTTTCAATTTGACCCTGAAGCCCACTTTCCAGCTATCACCGGAGTTGGTGCTTACCCAGCAGTTTGATTACCGTCTGAATAAAACCAATGAAGACTATTACCGTCCGTATCTCTTTACCGCACCGATTTACATCCTGGGAATCGGTTATTCGGAGAATGCCCGCATGAGTCAGATCTGGCGCAATACTTCCCTGTTTTCGGAGACACGATTGAATTATACTAAACAGTTTAACTCGTCAAATAAGCTGAATTTGTTTGCCGGCCTCCGTTATGCCAATAACTCCTTTGAATCGGATTACGTGGAAGGGCACAACTCCCGTTCCAACTCATCGGTGAACCTGCTGGGTAGCTTCTCGCATCTCAAGACAGACGGTGTGAATGATGTTACCAAGTCTCTTTCCTATTACCTGAGCGCCGATTACAGTTTCGAAGACCGTTATCTGGTGAATGCTACAGTGGCTATGGACGGCTCATCCCGTTTTGGCAATGAGGTAAAAGGAGCGCTGAACGCATTTGGCCGCAGTTGGGGTATTTTTCCATCAGTTAATGCGGCCTGGCTGGTTTCTTCTGAATCCTTTATGAAAGATGTAAAGGCGATCAATCTGCTCAAACTGAGAGCCGGTTACGGAATGACCGGAAACGATGATATCCGTGATTTCCAGACTCAGGTCTATTTCTCTTCCATCCGCTTTAAGGATGTAGCCAATGGAACTATTCTGACCAATCTGGCCAATCCGGAATTGCAATGGGAAACCACCACCCGTGCAAATGCAGGTCTGGATATGGGCTTGCTCAATGACCGGATATCGCTTTCAGCTGACTTTTATTCCAGCCGGACTAATAATTTATTGGTGCAAAAACGATTCCAGGATGTAGTGGGCATCAGCTCATACCTGAGCAATGGCGGTTCCATGCAGAATAAAGGCTTTGAACTGTCAGCCAATGCGAAGATGTTGAATCTGAAAAATTTCCATTGGGAACTGGGTTGCAGTGTAGGGCACTACATCAACAAGATTACGTCATTGCCTGCTGATATTTACACCACGTCCAGTCTGGAGAATGGGTATACCACAGCTGTTTATGATGGAGAAGTCTTGACCGCAGTGGGACATCCGGCGGGTGTATTTTACGGCTATAAGACCAATGGCGTATTTGCAACCCGTGCACAGGCGGAGCAGGCTGGCCTGAAGATCCTGAACAACGATGGTACTTACAGCGCTTTTGGTGCCGGTGATGTGATCTTTGACGATAAGGAAAAAGATGGAGTCATTGATCAAAAAGACAAGCAGATCATCGGCAATCCGAATCCCGATATTTACGGAACCATTACCAGCCGCTTTGCCTTCAAACGTTTGGAGCTGGGCGCTCTGGTTACCTATTCATTCGGAAACGATGTCTATAACTACCAGCGCAGCCTGCTGGAATCGGGAAAGGACTACAGCAATCAATCGAAAGCGATGCTTGACCGTTGGACAAGCGAAGGCCAGGTAACTGCTCAGCCCAAAGCTGTGTTTGGTGATCCGATGGGAAACTCCCGCTTCTCTGACCGTTGGATTGAGGATGGTTCGTATATCCGTTTGAAGACCTTATCCCTCTCATACAAGATTCCGGTTAAAAGCAATTTCATTGAAGGCATCAATGTCTGGGTATCTGCCAATAATGTCTTTACCCTCACCAAATACCTGGGAGCTGACCCCGAATTCTCGGCACAAAACGGCGTATTGTATCAGGGTGTGGACGCCGGCTTGCTCCCGCTTTCCCGTAGTTATTATGTCGGACTGAAAATCAACCTGTAAAACATAGTTGA
>Ga0209464_10000209_pt1 | contig 20090 bp, 16 predicted proteins | sample DOMMetBare1Fresh_2_FD_187473 | JGI IMG/M metagenome (GOLD analysis project Ga0209464, IMG submission 187473) | Wetland sediment microbial communities from St. Louis River estuary, USA, under dissolved organic matter induced mercury methylation -... | ecosystem: Environmental > Aquatic >...
ATCACTGTGGATGGCGGATTCGAAGCTTATTCAGGAGTATAAACAGGGATTGAGGGATTGAAGGACTGAGGGGAAGAGGGGAAGAGGGTCCCGATAGCGGGAGAATGCCTGAAACCTAACCCTCACAACTCCCGACTCACGACTCCCGACTAAAGACTTACGACTTACGACTTACGACTTACAACTTACGACTTACAACTTCTACAAATATGAAAACATTTGAACAATCCTGGCGCTGGTACGGACTAAACGATCCGATCACGCTGCAAGACATTCGTCAGACCGGAGCGACCGGTATAGTATCAGCTTTACACCATATCCCGGTAGGACAAATCTGGCCGGTGGAAGAAATTAAGGCCTACAAAGAGAATATTGAAAAAGAGGGGCTGGTATGGCGCGTAGTGGAGAGTGTAAACATCCACGAAGAGATCAAACGCCGGACCGGTAACTTTGAGCAGTACATTGAAAACTATAAAATCACCCTCCGCAATCTCGGTCAGTGCGGTATCGATGTGGTGACGTATAATTTTATGCCGGTGATCGACTGGGTGCGTACCGATCTTTTCTATCCGGTAGAAGACGGTTCTAAGGCAATGTATTTTGACCGGTACGCATTTCTTGCCTTCGACCTTTTCGTCCTTGAGCGTGAAGGTGCCAAAGAAGATATTTCAGCTGAAGACCAGGCCAAAGCGGTAGAGCGTTATAAAACGATGACCGGAGAGGAAAAAGAACGCCTGTTGCAGGTGGTACTGTCTGGTATTCCCGGAGCGAATGAGGCCTTCACCGTAGAGCAGGTGAAAGCCGAACTGAAAAAATATGCCGGCATTGATGCCGATACGCTTCGCCGGAATCTGATCCTGTTTCTGCAGGAAGTAGCCCCGGTTGCCGAAGAGTGTGGAATCTCGCTGGCCATCCACCCCGACGATCCTCCCTTCCCGGTACTGGGTATTCCCCGCATCGGTAGTACCGAGTCAGACTTCCAGACTATTCTGGATGCTGTTCCTTCTAAAGCAAACGGGCTTTGCTTTTGTACCGGTTCGCTGAGTGTACGCGCCGACAATGATCTGCCGGGCATGGTGGAGCGTTTGGGTGATCGCATTCACTTTGTACACCTGCGCAGCACACAACAGTTGGCCGACGGAAACTTTTTCGAAGCCAATCACCTCGAAGGCAGTGTGGATATGTACAATGTGGTCAAAAATCTGCTTCATGTAATGCAGAAGCGCAACCTGTCGTTACCGATGCGCCCTGATCACGGACACCAGATGTTGGATGATCTTCATAAGAAACAGATCTTCTACGGCTATTCGCTTATTGGCCGCATGCGCGGTTTGGCAGAGCTTCGCGGTCTGGAGATGGGCATTGCAAAGAGTATTTATCAATAATCATATAACTACAGAAATGAACAAATACAAAAATATCAGGAGACTTTTATTTATATGTATTGGACTATTAGCAGGGATTTCTGGCTATGCTTCGCCAAAGTTTGATGGTACTTTGCGTGAGACGTACAACTTTAATCCCGACTGGAAGCTTCGCATCGGAGATATCTCCGGTGCAGAAGCTCCATCTTATAACGATAAAGAGTGGAAGCCGGTTACATTGCCCCGTGCATTTAACGAGGAAGAGGCGTTCCGTCTTCACATCGAACAATTAACAGATACCGTTGTCTGGTATCGTAAGCACTTTAAACTGCCTGCTTCCGATCAGGGGAAAAAGGTTTTTATTGAGTTTGAAGGCGTACGTATGGCGGCTGATGTGTATGTCAATGGCGTACATGTCGGATTGCATGAAAATGGGGTAATGGCCTTCGGATTTGATATTTCGGATAAAATCAAATACGGTGAAGAAAACGTTATCGCCCTTCGCATCGACAACAGCTGGAAGTACCACGAACGTTCAACCAACAGTACGTTCCAGTGGAACAACAGTAACTTTAACGCCAACTACGGCGGTATCCCCAAAAACGTTTTTCTTCATGTGTCGGGAAAAGTATATCAAACACTGCCCCTCTATTCATTCCTTAAAACGACCGGAGTGTATGTCTATGCTAAAAACTTTGATATTAAAGGAAAGAAAGCGGTAATTACGGCAGAGTCAGAGGTGAAAAACGAAACCTCATCAGTTCAGAACATCGGTTATGAAGTCGTGATTGAAGATATGGACGGCAAAGAAGTTGCCCGTTACGCAGGCAAATCTGCAACTGTGCAACCGGGTGCCACGACAAAACTCACAGCAAGTTCACTGGTTGGCAATCTTCACTTCTGGAGCTGGGGGTATGGTTACCTCTATAACGTGTACACCGTATTGAAAATCAACGGTAAACCGGTGGATGTGGTGAAAACAAGAACCGGATTCCGCAAGACTGAATTCAGGAACGGTATGGTTTACCTCAATGACCGCGTCCTTCAGATGAAAGGTTACGCCCAACGGACTTCGAATGAGTGGCCTGCCGTGGGCATGTCTGTTCCGGCCTGGTTGAGCGATTACAGCAACGGACTGGCCGTTGAGGGAAATGCCAACTTCTTCCGTTGGATGCACGTAACGGCGTGGAAACAAGATATTGAGTCGTGTGACAGGGTAGGGCTGATGCAGATGTTGCCTGCCGGTGATGCCGAAGCAGATGTAACCGGCCGCAGATGGTCGCAGCGTACCGAATTGATGCGCGATAATATTATTTACAATCGCAATAGTCCGAGCATCCTGTTGTACGAATGTGGAAATGAATCCATCAGTGAAGACCACATGGGTGAAATGAAAGCCATCCGTGACCAGTATGATCCGAATGGCGGTCGTGCCATCGGTTCCCGTGAAATGCTGGACAGCAAAATTGCCGAATATGGCGGCGAAATGCTTTATATCAACAAGAGCGCTGGTAAGCCAATGATTGCTACCGAATATTGCCGCGACGAGGCTTTGCGTAAATATTGGGATGAACTTTCCGCTCCATATCACAAGAATGGCGACGGACCGTTGTACAGAAATGCCCCGGCATTAGAATACAACCGCAATCAGGATTCATTTGCGATAACTGAAGTACAGCGTTGGTTTGACTATTTCTGTATGCGTGCCGGAACAGGTACCCGCGTAAGCTCGGGTGGTGCAAATATTGTATTTTCCGATACCAATACACACTGCCGCGGTGAAGAAAACTACCGTCGCAGCGGAGAGGTCGATGCCATGCGCATTCCGAAAGATGCCTTCTTTGCACATCAGGTGATGTGGGACGGCTGGGTGGATATTGAAAAGCCGCGCACATACATTGTCGGTCACTGGAACTATGCCGACAAAACGGTGAAAGATGTATATGTGGTATCTCCATCGGATAAAGTAGAACTTTTCCTGAATGGAAAATCACTCGGAACCGGTGAGCGCAGCTACTATTTCCTGCATACATTTAAGAATGTAGCTTATCAACCGGGTGCTCTCAAAGCAGTGAGTTACCAGAATGGTAAAGTTGTTTCGACAGACACAAAGACCACTGCGGGAGCCCCGGCTGCTTTGAAGCTCACTTTGATCAAATCACCTCTTCCGGTGAAGGCTGATGATGCCGATATGGTACTTGCACAGGTCGAAGTGGTGGATGCAAATGGTCAGCGTTGCCCTACGGTGCAAACTCCGGTGACCTTCAATCTGGATGGCCCTGCCGAATGGCGGGGGGGAATTGCCCAGGGCCCGGATAACTACATCTTGTCAAAAATACTTCCTGCTGAGTGTGGTATCAACCGGGCATTGATCCGCAGTACGACTGAAGCCGGTAAAATTAATCTGACAGTCACTGCCGAAGGATTGAAACCGGCAACCGTTTCATTTGAAACCACTCCGATACCAGTGGAGAATGGATTGAGCAAGGTGTTACCCGCTGATGGATTGCCTTCTTACCTGGCCCGGGGAGAAACCCCATCAACTCCGTCCTTCAGGGTATCTCGTAAGACCGTCGATATTTTATCTGCAAAAGCAGGTGCGAATGGAGACAAAGCAAAGAATAGTTACGATGACAATGAGATCACCGAATGGACTAACGATGGCAAGATCTCAACCGGATGGATTAACTATCAGTTGGCCCGTAAAGCGGTAATCTCTGAAGTTTGCTTTAAGTTTTCCGGATGGCGTTCACGGAGTTATCCTATCGAGATTTTAGTCGATGGTAAAGAGGTATGGAAAGGAAATACCGAAACAGGCCTGGGGTATGTAACTCTTGCCGTGAAGCCGACTTCCGGACAAAGCGTTACGGTACGTCTTACCGGTGCTGGTACAGATAAAGATGCCTTTCAGAACATGATTGAACTGAACGGAAACAAAGAGCTGGATGGCTTTAAGGAACCGAAAAACATCGATACAAAAGGACAGTTAAGAATCATTGAAGCGGAGTTTTTTGAGAAAGTGAAGTAATAAAAAATCTCTGACCAAATGGACAAACACGAAAGATGATTCATTCCGGAGTGTTTGTCCATATTTTTTTATGTATGGATTTTGAAGGAAAAACACAAACAGGAATTATATGAAGATCAGGTTAATACCAATCGCTATTCTGATGGCTCTTTTTTGCATGAGAGCAAATAGCCAAACGATAGAGAGTGCCCGGGTTAGTGTACCGGGAAAGCTTAATCCCGCTAAAGTGTGGGTGTTTATTCTGGCCGGGCAGTCCAATATGGCCGGACGGGGAGTGGTGGAAGCTCAGGATACCCTCTCATCTCCACTGGTATTTTCTATCAATGCAAAGAGCGAAATCGTTCCGGCTAAAGAACCGCTTAATTTTTACGAGACCAAAATGCAGGGAACCGGTTGCGGACTCGCGTTTGGAAAAGAGTTGCTCAATGATATCCCTAAAGATGTGTCGGTACTCATCCTGCAAACGGCAGTAGGTGGAAGTTCGATAAACCAGTGGATTAAAAATTCCACCCATAGGGATATTCAATTGTTTTCAAATTTCAAAGAGAAAGTAGAGTTGGGAAAACGATACGGTACCATCAAAGCTATTCTGTGGCATCAGGGAGAGACAGATGCCAAACAGGAAGGCATTCAGCAAAGGCAGGAAAACCTGAAAACGCTGTTTGGGATGTTTAGAAATGCTGTCGGTAATGATTCGCTACCGATACTGATGGGGGAACTTGGAAGCTATTCCAAAACCCCGGAGCTATTTGCTCAGATGAACGAACAGACCCGGTTGTATTCTGCTTCTGACCGCTTTACCTCGGTCATTGCGACATCAGATTTTCAACATAGGGGTGATTTCCTTCATTTTAATGCTGCCGGTCAGCGGGAGATGGGAAAGCGCTTTGCCCGCGAATATATCCGTAAATTTATGACCAAATAGATACCGTTTGTAATGAAAAAGGTTATTTTTACCGGCTTTGTTTTGTTGCACGTGGCATTTTCGCTTCAGGCAATGAAGAAAAAGGAATCCGTGCAACAACCGGTTGTGGTGCTTACATTTGACGATGCAGTCAGAAGTCATTATACTATTGTTGCTCCGCTTTTGAAGAAATATAATTTCGGAGGAACATTCTTTGTTTGCGAAAAGCACAAAACGGGAGTTCCAGATTCGGTTAATTATATGTCATGGTCGCAAATTAGCCAGCTTCATAAAATGGGTTTCGAGATTGGCAATCACACCGGTCATCATAAAGGTGTCGGCAGCCTGACCCGAGATCAACTGAAAGAGGAAATCCGATATATCGAAGATCGATGTAGTGAAAATGGAATCCCCAGGCCGATCACTTTTGCTTACCCCGGTAACCGGAGTGATTCTGTTTCGCAGGTCGTACTGGGTGAAATGGGTTACAGCTTTGCCCGTGCCGGAGGCGCTCATATCTATAATCCTTTTGAAGATAAGGCATTGGTGATTCCAAGTTATACTATGGGGACAGCTGACCCCAAAAGGGTATCCATGGTCTGGAATTTATTGAAAGAGTTACAACCCGGGCAGATTTTAGTTTTCACCATACATGGTGTACCTGATAATGCCAGTCCCGCATACTCTACCAGTCCCGAAATCTTTACAGAGTATCTCCGGTTTATGCGTGACCATAATTTTAAGGTCATTGCGATGCGTGATTTAACCAAATACATAGGAAAAGGGTATTGAATAAATGATAACTGTTATGAAAAGAGTTCTGATTCTTGCCATTGCCTCGCTACTGAACGGGCTGTCGCTTCTGGCGGCAGGCAAACTTAAAAAAGAGAAAGCGCCGATTGTCGTATTGACCTTTGACGATGCTGTGATTAGTCATTACGAAGTGGTGGCTCCTTTGTTAAAGAAACACCACTTTGGTGGGACATTTTTTGTCTGCGAGTTTCCTCGCCAAACACCGGCGGATTCGCTTAAATACATGAACTGGTCACAAATAGCAGAATTGAATAGAATGGGATTTGAGATTGGCAATCACACCCGTACCCACAAACATGTAAATAAGATGAAGCGCGCTCAGATGAATGAAGAGCTGGGTTACATTGAGATGAAATGTAAGGAGTTTGGCATACCCAAACCAGTCTCATTTGCCTATCCCGGATACGACACCGATTCTCTTTCTCAGGTTGTTTTAAAGGAAATGGGATACAGTTTTGCCCGCATTGGCGGTGGTAAAGCATATAACCCGGAAGAACAGAAACCCTTACTGATCCCCAGCTTTAGCACTACCGGAACTGTAGAGAAAGCTCGGGACAGAGTCCTGAAAGTACTCCGGGACGCTCAGCCCGGTCAGATCATTGTTTTTACAATACATGGAGTTCCTGATACCGCTCACCCGAACGTAACGACCTCCCCTGAATATTTTACTGAGTATTTGCAATTTATGTCAGATCATCATTTTAAGGTGATTGCGATGCGTGATTTGAAGAAATACATAGGGCAATAGAAGTCCCATATTAAACGCGAAGACGCCAAGGTGCAAAGTGATTTAGGAATAGACACTTTGCGTCTTGGCGTTTCTTTATCCGATGAATACGCTACGTGGAACGGCGCGAAACAATTACGCCTCTATTTTTTCCCAGCCCAATTTTTTCACTTCATCCAAAACCAGCCACGGAATCAATACCGCAATAATCAACAGGAAAATCACAAACCACAGGTGCCCCGATACCAGCCAATGAATTCCTCCGAAAATAGCTGGTACGAGCAGGGTAAGCATCCCCCGGAGAAAAGTAGCGCCTTTGGATGCACTCACAATTGTGGAGCTAAAGGGCAGTTTCCGTGTGGAGATATAAGCAATCAAAGAACTGATGGAGAGTACATTGAAACAGCCTAACAGCAGATTGGGTATAACTCCGGGGCCTAAAATCAGCGTTCCAAGCAGACACAGAACCAAAACGATCGGGATGTAAAAACAGACTATTGCGGCTTTTACTGCTCCGCAAATGATTTCACCTGGAGCATTTACAGGTGTAATATTAAAGATCCAGGCTGCTTTGAATTTTTCTGAATAAGGTAGATTTTGTAATACGGAGATCAGGACAAAACTGCTGAAATAGACCAATAGTAACATCCCCGGCAGTAGCCCCTTACTTCCGTCTGCGGGATGAATCAGCGAGGGATGATTGATGACCATCATCACCATGAAAACAATGACATATCCGAATGAGGGGTAAACTTTCATCTTGAAGTCACGGCTTCGGCTCATCATCTTCCAGGCAAACAAGAATCCCATGTACTCGCTTCCGGAACGGGTCAGCTTTGCTGCCAGAAGCTCCAACCGCGACACCCGGGCTTTCTTGCCGTCAACACTTGCCGGACTAACAGCTTTATTGCTTTGTTCGCAGTTGCCGGAAGAGATCATGCTCAGTTTTTGATTAAACGAAGGGGCAAAGTACCGTACCACTACCCACACTGCGATCACCGGCACACATAAAGCCAGCATCACATTGATCATACCATTGGAAGAAAAGTTGAGCTGAGCGATAGAGAGACTGCTATCGGCAAACCAAAACGGCGGATAGAACCTGATGAACGGTAATTCGGAAATGTTGACTCCGGATATCGTTTTATTGGTAATCATACGGGGCAATATCTGGAATCCGCCATACACGATAATCGCAAAGCCGATCTGGATGTAATTGATTATGGATTGAAACTTAGCTGGCGTGGTAATTTTCAGGATCAGGATATAAACCGCATTGATCAGGAAAATGCTAAACAGCGTGCTCAGCATGATCATCAGCAGAAACGGAAATATCATACCGGCTCCCGCCATAACAACAGTGGTTATCCAGGCCGGAATGAAAAGCGGCACGACAATGAGGCAGGTGCGAATCGCAATGTGCAGCAAACGAGCCAAAACAAACGTAGCATCTGTTACGGGTTTGGGTAGGATAATAAAATTGTCACGAACATCAATCAGCACTGAGGTAAAATCAGTAATCAGCATGATGGAGACCATGAAGATAAACATCGAAAAATAGAGCGTCAGTTTAGTGATCATCTGGTCGCCAATCCCGAAACTGTATAGAAAAAACAGTCCCATAATGAGAGACCCGAAGACTGTCCCCAGGGTAGCCCTGTTCACCTCTTTCTTTTCACGGGTCTGCTTCATGGATTTGAATGCGGTGGGACGACGATTATCCATCGTCAGTTTGGCCGTAAGTATGGCCCTGAGTTGAAGTATATCTACACCTGCTTTCCGGTAAAGAGAGGTTGGCAAAAGGAAAAACCGGAGGAGTAATTTATCAAGAAAATTCATGATTGATCGGTATTAGCTTTCGAAAATATTCATCAGTTTGTCACTTGCCTCACCGATCGACTCACTTGCTGTAAGTCGTGCAAAGATCTGTTCCAGGCTGGCATTGTTCTGATTCTCCTTCAGCTCTTCAAAAGAGCCATCGGCGATCACGTGACCTTCATTGATCAGGATTATGCGGTCACTTACTTTTTCCACCACATCCATCATGTGACTGCAATAGAAGATCGTTTTTCCGCTTTTCGCCAGTTTATCAATCAGCTCTTTGATAATGATTACACTGTTGGCATCGAGTCCGCTGAGCGGTTCATCAAGGATAATAATATCCGGACTATGCAGCAGTCCTGAAGTGATCAGTACCTTTTGCTTCATTCCCTTGCTGAAGGTATCCATTCGCTGGTCTTTATTTGCCCCCAGTCCGAAGGCATCGAGCATACCTCCGGCCCGCTCTGCCACCACCTCTTGCGGTAAGTTATAGAGTGCTCCCATCAAAGCCAGGAACTCGTTTGGGGTAAGTACATCGTACAGCTCGGCCAGCTCGGGAACGTATCCGATAAGACTCTTCACGCCCAATGGATTCTGCTTAATGTCAATTCCTTTCACGATCACCTCCCCCGTAAAATCAGAGATGAGCCCGGAGAGAATCTTCACGGTGGTGCTTTTACCGGCTCCATTCGGGCCGATATAACCGATCACCTGTCCCGGCATGATATCAATAGAAATATTATTTAGTACACGTTTGGTACCGTACGATTTATTCAGATTGCGAATACTGATAATTGGCTCCATAAAGTTGTTTTTCTATTTATTAAATATCTTTTCAGGGAAACAAATGCGAAGCTATTAAAATAAACCAAATAACCGCATTTATTTTCCGACTTAAATAGAATTATTTCAGCAATACGACCGTGGGTGATTTGGGAATTACAGATTAGCTAAGCTGAACGTTATATCCAATAATAAAGGAAGCAGAATGCAATTCTATCAATTACTGCATAGCCAGTAACCAGATTTACGCTATGCTTATCCTACCGCCGCGTAGATTTGATGGTTCTAGCAATGGGCTGTTATCACAATACTTCTAGTGGTTCACTTGCGTTCGTCTCCATTATTCTCACCTGATGGTTAATTTCACCTTTCCCTTGTCCGCTCAACACCTTAGCTTTTGACTAAAGCACCGTAAAGCCGTTTGTTAAAACCACATAAATACAAAGAAACCGTAGCCTGCCCGTTGGTCTACTTCTACACGTCATATAGTTATGTATGCAAAAAGCAGCTCCAGATTATATTTCTGAAACTGCTTTCTTATTCTTGCTGTCGCTACTTGATGCAAGCCGGGAGGCTTATCGCTCGAACGAAGACTGCGTCTTCGCTCAACTACCAAATCAACAGCCTACTGCCTACGAGGGCAGTCTATTCGATTAGTAAGTCTTTTTTTATTGATCAGTGGATGTTATAAATACTCATATTCATCAAATAGTGCAGCTTGGCCAATTCTGTTATTTTCCGAATCATATACATTCCAGAGAATTACATTTATAATTTCAAATCTCCTGCCTGATTTGGAAATTCGAATACCCGAATAATCTTTGGAAAATCCTTTCTCTTCAACATCAGCTAAAAACTTTTCCCTTTTATCTCTCTGGTCACTTTCAGCAGAATATTTGGAAGGCATATTGGTAATCTCTTCCCATGACATTTCAAAAAGGTTAAGCGCAGTTTGATTCGCATAGTTAAATATCGGGTCATTTGACCCATTGTGAGCTAGAAGTACATAATCGGAACTGAAGGCCTGTTTTGCTTGTTCTTCTATACTCAGGGAAAAGTCAACAATCTCAATATTGGCTAACTTTCTCAAACTATCTGTGATCAGATAAACATAATCTTTCAGATAACCATTTTCGATATTGGGTATTCTAGTCTTATCCATTCCTAAATATATTTAAGGGCCTCTTTGACGGTCATCTTTTCTTTGATGTTTCTGGCTTTTGCAAGTTGGTTGCAAACACTGATAATGCCATATTCAAGTATGTCCTGCCCGTTAAAAATCTCTGCACTCATGCAGTCTACCGTACACGCAAGGATTCCTGCATCACTTAGAGATCCGAGACTTTTTATACCTGCATTATTTTTGCCGATTCCGGCATCATTAAAAAATACGGCTTTAACGTGATGTTTTTGCGCATAATGTCCGGCACTCACTCCGCCATGCGATCCACACACAACAATATCCCCGGCATTATTTTCATTTAAAAAAGTTATGCTGTCGGCCACGGTGATGGTTACTCCGTCAACCTCGGTTTGGGTTTGTTTTTTTATGTCTTCTTTGCTGCCGGCATCCTTTTCCTCATTCGAAATAAGAGATTCAGAACTCTTACTTTCCGGAATAGACAAAGGTTGCTTGAGAATATTAATTATTTTGGCAACGGCATTTTGTACAGAATCACCGATTTGTATTCCCGTTGCTTCGGCACTGCTATTGGTGTGGCTTATGATTCCGCTCTCCCAGGTATCGCGGGCAACACCAATCTCGGCGCTATTGTGGTCAACGGCACAGGCCAGAACATGCTCAGCCTCATAATGTGGGAGACCACTGATACCAGCCTGATTTTTGCCTATGCCTGCATTGTTGAGAAAAACAGCTTTTACACCACAGTTTTTTACCTTTCGGGCAAAAGCCCCGTTATCACCGCAATGCGATGCGCACACAAGGATCGGACAAGTATTGCCAGCGTTTAAATCGCCTAAACTATCCAACAGTATTACACCTTCAGGTAATTTCATGTATTTTATTTGTTTTCTTAATGATTCGGATATTCAAATTAACTCCGAAGGAGTTTACTATGCATAACCCCCGGTAAGCTTAGCGCAACCGGGGGTTGAGAGTACCCTAACAAACACAACCCCGAAGTGGGTTGAACTATTAGTCTTTATTTGTTGGTGAACCCACTTCGGGGTTCTATAATTCTATCAATTATTTTCTGCAAGTTTAGTGCGGGCAATCGAAATACCCTTTTCGTATGCTTTGATATTTCCTTCAACAAACTTTGCAGGAACACTTTCCTTCACGATCTGAATCATCTCATCGTGTGAATAGCCTCTACTTTCAGCATAGATGGCAAGCATGACAATATTCATCATTTTACTGATATCAAAATCCGGACTTTTGTTCTCTTCGGGATCAATAATAAATGTCTTCTTACCGGATTTTTTTATTAGCTCAGTTTTAGATTCAGGCATATCTTTTTCCAGGCGGGTGTTTACGCTTGAAGTGGATAATTCAAAAGTACTTGAGAAAATAATTCCATCATCTTTCAGGCAATGCAAATACCGGAGTGTTTCAGTTTGCTCAAAAGATAACAGATAATCTACATCACCTGCTTTGATAAAGGGTGATAATACCGGCTGAGTTGAATACCGGAAATGACTTTCGACTCCACCGCCACGTTGTCCTAATCCAATTACATCAGAGATTTTTAACTCATAACCAAGTTTCATATAATACTTGCTTAAGAGGTTACTGAAAAGCAGAATTCCTTGTCCTCCTACACCTGCTATGATAATATTTTTTCCTGTATCTTGCATTTGTTATCGTTTTATTGCGTCAAACTTACAAGCTGTCGAACAAAGTCCACAGCCCACACAAAGGTCTTCGTTAATCACTATTTCTACCGATCCGTCCTTCGCTTTTTTACTCTCTATAGCTAAACATCCGATATTGATACATTTACGACATTTAGTGCATTTTACCTGATCGATAAAATACGGGGTTTCTTTAGGCAGCTTAAACTTAGTTACACACGGTTTTTTTACAATGACAACAGAGTTAGTATCGGCATTGACTGCATTTAATATAGCTTGTTCCAACTCCTCAAATTCGTATGCATCTACGGTAACAATATCTTTTACACCAACAGCTTCGCATACTTTGGCAATTTCCAGTTTGTTTTCCGGTTTATAATTAAACCCAAACTCACTGGAAGCTACATGCTGACCACCGGTCATAGCCAAACAGCTATTGTCAACAATAATCGTCGTTGACTGACTGTCATTGAAAATCAGGTTCATCAGCCCATTGATTCCGGTAGCCCAAAAACCACCATCGCCTATCATGGCCACAAATTTTTCTTTGTGATCTTTCGCTACATTGTAACCATGAGCCAGCGCGATGCTCGAACCCATACATTTTTGTAGTTGATAAGACTCCATGTGAGGGAAGCAGCCAATTAAACCACAAGTAACATCTGCAGCCCCTTTTATTTTATGTTTTCTTAAAATCTGAGAGATGAAAAGGTGAGAACAGCCAGCACAACTCACCGGTAGTCTGAAAGGTACACCTTCCATGTGAACTCTTTTTGGTGCATCCGGTACGAGTTTTTCCTCAATAATATCGGGAGTAAAACGCGTCATTACGGGGAATTTAGGAAATAATTCTTTCCCGATTACTGAAATTCCTAAATCCTTGACGTTCTTTTCTATAATATCATGTCCGTCTTCAATCACATAGAGTTCCTCTACATGTTCGGCCAATTTGCGAATCAGCTTTTCCGGAAGAGGCATAACCATGCCCACTTTTAAAATCGAAGCTTCGGGTAAAACTTCTTTTGCGTAAAAATAAGGAGTACCGGCTGTAATTACCCCGATTTTTTTGCCATTCAACTCCAGCTTGTTCATATCGAACTCATTGCTGTCCTGAGCCAGGCGCTTCATCTGAGCCGGAAAATCGTGAAAGCATTTGGTTAACTTCGGATGCTCGGAGCCTTTTGCATTCATCATCATGGTGGTCATGATAACTTTGCTGAAGCTTACCGGATATTTTTCTCTGCTTTTAACTTTGTAAGTATACTCTTCATCAAAGGCAACTTTACTGGTTGTTTTGCATATCACCGATGTTATTTTAAGTATGACCGGGGTTGAGTATTCTTCGCTAATCTCGAATGCTCTAACCATTAAGTCTTTGGCTTCCTGACTGTCGCTTGGTTCTAATACCGGAATATTAAACATATTCCCATAATGACGAACATCATTATAGTCATCACCTGCAATTCGACCAACATCATCGCCAACCACCAATACCAAACCACCGTTAATCTGACTGCCGGCAGCTCCACCCAATGCATCAGCGGCCACATGCAAACCCACAGTTTTCATTACTGCAAAGCTTCGATAACCTGCAAATGAAGCTCCAATGGCGACTTCTAAACCTACTTTCTCATTGGTCGACCATTCACAATAAATCTCAGAGTAATTTTGATGGGTATAATCCATTACCTCTGTGGAAGGTGTTCCCGGGAATCCGGCAGCAACTTTTACTCCTGCTTCATAGGCTCCTCTGGCAACTGCTTCGTTACCATTCATCATTTTTATTGTGGCAATCTCATTTACTGTCTTCATATTGAAATTTAATTCCTCTTTCTGTTGGGTGGTTTTTATCAGTTTTTCCAAATTCGGCAAAATTAGATGATTTATTTCAACCCCCAAAATTTGGATAGCTATTTAACCAAATTGGCAGTTGGTCGGTCTGAATTGCGTGATTTTCAGCTCGTTGAATGTTCTTGAAATCAGATATCTGTACTGCAAATTATTTGCTGCTTGGTTTTGTTAAGGGTGTGATAATCAATATATAAAGCTGTGTTTATATTGTATTTGCTTTTCACTAAGCTTGATGTGCTCAACACAAAACATTTCTCAAAACTTAGATCCTACACAGATGAATTAAATATTCACAAATACCTTAATTACTGCTAATTGAAACATTATCCCTAAAACATGGGGTAATTTGAAAAAAGCAGCGGTATTGTTATGAAATCATGAAAGAGATTTACTGTAGTGTTTAAGGTTTAGATTCCCCGCCCCCGGATATCCCAGCAAATAATCGTGAACCATCGGGGCGGAAACAACGTTCAGCGGAGCTAATTGCATTCCGACCCCTAAAATATTACCAGGATTTTCAATCCGACAACCTAATATTCCGCTATAAAAAAAGCATTTTGGCAATGCCTCAGATGTTATGCCTATTTATTTTCGCATTACAAATGCTTATAATAACCAAGGGGTGGATCACAGATCACACCCCTACGGCAACATCATTTTTCTACAGCTTTATATTCGATGCGATGGGAAAGAGTTACTGGTTAGGTGAAAAGGTCGTTGGTAAGCCGCAGGTGTACAATTGCTAAGGTTTAACCGTGATGACATTCACAGTCAGGGCCTCTTTTGCAATGCCTTTTGTTTTGGTTGTTCCCTGATAAACTGCCCCTCCAAAGATGGTTGTGGTTTGTTCTGGCCCACCACATACAGAGTAAACGACCTTTAAACCTCTGCCCGAAGTGTTTTTGATGGTGAAGAGCACATCGCTATCAAAGTCTTTGTCAAACATTAGTTCGTTTTGAGGCTTCACAGATGTTTTGATAAATGGCAAGAACTGATTTTCAAATTTTTTGATGGTTGCTGCGCTGATGTTCTGAGCCTGCGAATAGAGTGCAGTATGCCAGTCTTTGGCTTTGGGGTCTGATAGATAGCTGTTAATCAGGACTAGATCAGTCTGTGTGGTTAGAGCTTTTTGAAGATTATTGTACCACTCAGCGTCCAGTTCCTTCACAGTGGTAATCTTAAACTCCATGTCGATGGGCTTTTTTGTTCCAATCTTAATCTGGTCTTTGTATGTTTCATTTGGTTTCAGAACGATGCAATTTGAGAGATTGAAATCTTTGTATTCATCTATGGTTTGATACTTTTTTGAGAAGTTCCAGAACGAGGCTTTTTCTATGTTTGGATAGGCGCCGTGTCCGCTCACCTTGTATCTGATCATCACGACCGATGCAGTCGGGTTAATCGTTTGATAGACATAGGTGTATCCATTGATGTCTTTGCTGTAATCTCCATCGCTGACGTACGATCGCATGTCTTTTTCCTGAATCTCCACACCATCGATGATGAACTTCTTCCCTGCATTATATGAGGTGTAATATGCAGGAACATAGTCTTCGCCGATTTTTCCGTAATTGTAGGTGTACCTGAACACGAGTCCGTGGCTGTTAAGGATGTTAACGGGGTCGTCGAGGTGATCGGTCATGTCTTTCACCATTCTGTAGCTACCGGATTGGGTCGTCGTCAATCCCATAAAATCGGACGTGCGGACTTGTTTTGCCAGAATGGTAGTGGGGGTTTCGTAGCTTAAGATGTAGGAGGTGTTGTTTTCGCTACGACTGAATTGGTCTTGTCCGGTAGGATAATATTGCCATTTTTGCCCATTTTCGTCAATCAGAAAGAACTCTCCTTTTGCAAAGTTCCGTGTAATTTTCATTGTGGCTTTGTCGCTGCCTATTTTACCCCAATTTTCGCTGATGGTTTTTTCGTTGATATTGTTTGTTTTGGTAAGATCGACCCCGTAAATGGATAGATTCATGTTGTCAATCAGGTCAAATCTCTCAGTAGTAAGGGGAATCGGTTCGAAGATTACTTTGAATGAACGCGACTCGTTGGCTGACATGTCGAATCTGCTTTTTTCTGAATGTGAAGGGAAGGTGTTCGAAATCATTTTGTATTTCTTACCTCCGGTTGTAAGTTTCCATTCTCTGCCATCTGTTGCGTCTACGATACATGCTCCTATACCTTTGAAAACTGTGACCGTCATATCCAATGCTGTGCTTTCTTCGCTCAGGGTTACTTTGTCGATAGAGAAATAGGCCATTTTGTTTTGCTCATTTTCGATGTACGGAGTGATTACTGTGCGTTGAGCAGAAAGGCTGAGCGAGGCTAACAGCAGTAATGAAGAAAGTGCTCTTTTCATAAATTATTTACTATTATTGGTGGATATAAATGTATTTTCAATAATCTTGCTTTATTCTGCAAAACCATTGATTATTCCTGCCAAATATACTAATTTATGAGATTTGATCAAAAAATGGAAGATATTATTGCGTGTTTATTGGTGTTTTTTTTCTTTGGATATGTTGAACTAAATTTCCCTCCTGGAATAGCCTTAGTCTGCTAATTCCTAATGTATTATTTGCATTTTTCGTTCAAAGATGTTGAACGGGAGTCTACAGCTCCCTTTAAAATCATTACTAATTTTAATGTTCAACATCGATGAAAACAAAAAGCAATTCTACGACCATTGGTCGTGCCATCCAAACCGTTGATGGCTTTTCGCGAGTATTTCAGACCCTTCGTCAGCAAACCGCTTTACAGGGTCATAGTGAAAGTACCCTGTACAACTACATGCACCGCATTGCGCTGGTCAGTCTGCATTTCAATCGTCTGCCTGAGCAGATAACAGAGGATGAACTCAACGAGTATCTCACCACATTGGCGCTCTCTGCTAAATCGCCTTCGCGAAGTGCCTTTAAACACGCCGTTTACGGCTTGCGCTATTATTATCGTCACGTTGGTCTTTCGAAGCGGGCCATTGATTTGCCTTCGCTCAAAAAGGAGCATAAGCTTCCCGTGATTCTCAACCGGAGTGAACTCAAGGAACTTTTCAAAGCACCTGCACTGCTGAAGCACCGTATCATCCTTACATTAATCTATTCAGCCGGTCTGCGTTCGAGCGAAGCCATTAACCTGAAAATATCCGACATCGACTTCGAGCGTAAAACTATCCATATCCGCCAGGGCAAAAACAAGAGAGACCGCATTGTGCCACTTTCGGATTATATGACTAAAGGCTTGCGCAAATATCTTTCGGCCGAACATCCTCACATCTGGCTTTTCAATGGGAAAACAAGCAACGAACCTTATAGCGATAGGGGTATGGGCTGGGTATTTCGCGAAGCGCTGAAGAAAACCGCCATCCGTAAAGAGGTCAGCATCCATTCCCTTCGACACGCCTACGCTACGCATCTGATTGAAGATGGGCTGAACATCGTCACCGTCAAAGAGCTGCTGGGCCATGCCAAGATTGAAACGACCATGATCTATCTGCACGTTGCACAGTGTCCGTTGATACAGGCACATAGCCTCTGTAAAACAGGAAATATGCATACTTTTATTAGGAAAACGGTTTGTTATCGGATAAAACATCCTGAGAATATTAAAGTGGCGGATCACAGATCACGCCACGAAGGTGCACGATCTTTTAAAGGTATATCCGGAGGGTCGGTTGTATTTGGCTTATGTGAGCGATAAGAATCTGTTATCTGATTTTTGTAAAAATATGGATCTTGTATTAAGGATAATGGAACTCTTGATAGGTCCTCTGATATTGGAAAATTGTTTGATAAAGTACGTGAAAATCTATCAGATCAGGGTTATACTAAAGCTGATGCCAAGTCTTATGCAATGATTTTGTTTTAGATGTATATAATTCCGGAATAAAGATGTATATAGAGCCAAACGGTGCTTCAGATTTTAGAGAGATAAAAACTGAAAGAGAAGTCCAAAGTGATGGTGTGTCTACATATACCTTGTTTAAACCCAAAACTTACTATTGAAATATGAAAAAAATGATTGTTCTAATAGGTTTTATACTGAGTGTAATCTCAGCATCTCACGCGCAATGCACATTGCCATACCAGTCACTTAGTGCATTTAATAATGACACAACCGTGTTCGTTAAATATAATTTTTCTGATCGCAAAGAGTGTTATGTTGGAAAAACAATGGCTGATTTGATCAGCGATTTAGGTATCCCAATTCAGTCCTTTTTAGTTAGTTGTGATGAGCATTGGTCTGACTTGTATTCTGGGATTTACTTACATCTCTACCCGTATTCAGATATTCTTAAAGTGGAAGACAATAATGTTTATAAAAATGAGATTTGTATAGAATGGGAGACCTCCCTTGAACAAGTTCTCTTAGATTCTTTAAAAGAGAAAGCAGACAGACACAAATGGACGTCTCAAATTTATGATCTATTGAAAGATCGGAAAATTAAAAGTATTGGGGTCGTACGAAAGATATAAGTTGTTTCAAATGGATATCATATATGGACTGAGATTTCACTTGATGATTGTAGTAGTAATTTGGCATATTGTCCCGCTATGGCAAAGCTAAAATCAAAGCTCCCACTTTACCATTCAGAGGAAAGCAGGAGTTTTTTATTTGTTAGGCCGAAGGTGTGTTTTTTAGATAAAGCCAGAGGCTGTCGCTGAACGGCTGAGTGCGGTTTTTGCTGAGTGTAGGGTGATCGAATAGTTTTACCTGATCACATAATCTAAGCAATATTGCACCCTCATAGGGCATTATATACACATTGCACTGTTTGAGAGCAAATATATTGTAATATTGCACTGTGAGAGTGCTTGATTGGCTGATGCTGTCATTTTTGGCAATCAAGAAATAAATCGGATAAACCCGTACTGCAGGCTCTAACGCAGAAAAGAAGGTGGGCCGTCGGCAAGTCCCGAATTCTATAGGGACACGCCACGACGGCACACGAGTTTTTCTAAAATATCCGTTGGTACCTGACCGAATCTCTGTTTATTGTAGTATAAACTAATTGGGTTCTGATATTGCCTGTTTCCGAAGAGTATCTATACCTTATGGGTGAATTAACCCTAAAACCTGCCAGCTTCGCCTTTCCTCCGCTATAGCTCCCACACAGCTCCCACACTCCTCCGATACTGCTCCGATAAGTGGTCTTTTGACGTTTCTTGTATTTTGGTATTTTAGTCGGGTATTTTGTGTTGATTTGTGATATTCTGTCTGTAATCTGTAATAGATTGTAAGTGGGGCTTTCCGGATAAGATGGCTGGTGTCTTTGCGTTTGATTCCTGGAAGTATTTAAAGGGTAGGCGTGTTTGTGTTTGCTTATTCCTCTCTTTTATAATCCTCCGGAAACCTTGACGGTGCACATCCGAAATAGGCTTTGAAGCTTCGGCTGAAGTATCCTAAACAAATATCTGCAATGTTTTGCCTTTGTTGGTTTTCCCTCTAAGTCTGGTTTCGGGAATAATGGATAATAAATCCATAAAAAGTACGAATTTACATTCTTTCTTTTGGCGGAGTCTGGTAGTTTTGTCTATTATTTGTGTTGCATCACCGATAGAAAATTATGCTATGTACTTTACCAAAAAATAAGCTATGAACTTAAGCAAAATCACACTGGGCCTCAGTCTGTTACTGGCGTTGTTCAGTGCCAACAGCACCAAAGCACAGGTATTGATGCCTTCCAAAGGCTTCGGCAAACAAATCTCGCTGAACGGTATCTGGAAATTCAAGTACTTTCCTTCATCGGAAATCGGAAGTGAAGAGACGTTTTTCAATCCTCAAACTGATGTCAGCCACTGGGCGGATATAAAGACTCCGGGCCATTGGGAATTGCAGGGTTTTGCCGAACCTTTCTATGGCAAAGAGCTGAAGGAGGGAACCGGCCTCTACCGCACCTCTTTTACTGTTCCGGCAGACTGGAAAGGTCAGCCGGTATATGTCGCTTTTGATGGCGTGCAATACGGATACCAGTTTTGGGTAAACGGT
>Ga0209464_10000212_pt1 | contig 19837 bp, 19 predicted proteins | sample DOMMetBare1Fresh_2_FD_187473 | JGI IMG/M metagenome (GOLD analysis project Ga0209464, IMG submission 187473) | Wetland sediment microbial communities from St. Louis River estuary, USA, under dissolved organic matter induced mercury methylation -... | ecosystem: Environmental > Aquatic >...
GGCTCGTAGCATGGCCTTCAAGCACACATACTTCTACGCCATCTTTTGGCAGCGTATCAAACGCAACCGTCTGGCCATGGCCGGGGCCGCTGTGGTGGCGCTGCTGTTCCTGGTGTCGCTCCTGGCAGAGGTCATCGCGCCCTATGATCCCAACAGCATCAATGCCTGGGCGGTTTTGTCGCCCCCCTCCTGGCAGCACTGGTTCGGCACCGATGAACTGGGGCGCGATGTGCTCAGCCGGATCATCTTCGGGGCACGCATCTCGCTCAAGGTCGGTTTTGTGGCGGTGGGAATTGCCGTCTCCATCGGCACGGTGGTCGGGCTGGTGTCCGGCTATTACAGCGGCCTGGTAGATGCCACCCTGATGCGTTTTGTCGATATCATGCTCTGTTTTCCGACCTTTTTCCTGATCCTGGCGGTGATCACAGTCCGTGAGCCTTCCATCTGGAACATCATGATTGTGATCGGCCTGACCGGCTGGATGGGGGTGGCCCGCCTGGTGCGCGCCGAAACCCTCTCGATCCGCGAGATGGACTACATCCTGGCGGCCCGCTGCATCGGCTGCTCGGATGCCCGCATCATCTTCCGCCACATCCTACCCAATGCCATGTCTCCGGTGCTGGTCTCTGCCTCCCTGGGGGTGGCTGGTGCCATCCTGACCGAGTCGGCGCTCTCCTTCCTCGGCATCGGCGTCCTGCCACCCACCCCCAGTTGGGGTAATATCCTTACCTCGGGCAAGGACTACATCGAATTTGCCTGGTGGCTGTCGCTCTTTCCCGGCCTGTCAATCCTGCTGACGGTGCTGGCCTACAACCTGCTGGGCGAGGGGATCAGGGATGCCCTCGATCCGCGGGTGAAGCGCTAGACTTACCGGTTGGAAACTAGAGACGCCCAATGAAACAGCACATCAACATCCTCAGGGAATTCTCCGTGCCGCTGATCTGTGGCGTGGTGTTGGCGGTGTTGTGGGCAAACATCGATCCGACCGGTTATCTTCGATTCATCAGCACCCCCTGGCTGGGCACACTTTCCTTCCACTTCATTTCCAACGATATCTTCATGGTGCTCTTTTTCGGAATCGCTGCCGTCGAGATTACCCAGAGCTGTCTGCCGGGGGGCGAACTCAACCCCGTATCACGTGCGGTAAATCCGCTCCTGAGTACGCTGGGAGGGGTGCTGGGACCGGTTGCGCTCTACCTCGGTCTGAATGCCGTTGTCGGTGCCCCGGAGCTGAACAACGGCTGGGGGATTCCGACCGCAACGGATATCGCGCTGGCTTGGCTGGCGGCCCGCCTGGTGTTCGGCCCTGCGCACCCGGCCGTATCCTATTTGCTGTTATTGGCGGTGGCCGACGATGCCATCGGTTTGGCGATTATTGCGCTGTTTTATCCCGATCCGCTTCACCCGGTTGCACCATACTGGCTGTTTCTAACCGGATTGGGCATGGCTGCGGCATATGCCCTACGCCGTTTACGTGTCTTCAACTACTGGCCCTACGTCATTGTCGGTGGTGGCCTGAGCTGGGCCGGCCTGCACCAGGCCCATCTGCATCCGGCCTTGGCGCTGGTCTTTATCATTCCCTTCCTGCCGCACCGTCGCCATGAGACGAAGCATATTTTTGAGGAAGATCTTTCGGACCGCTCCACTTTGGCCTGCTTTGAACACGAGTGGAAGGTGGTGGTTGATTTCGGTATGTTCATGTTTGGCCTGGCCAACGCCGGTGTGCAATTCTCCAGCGTCGGAACGGTTTCCTGGCTGGTGTTGTTCTCATTGCTGATCGGAAAACCACTCGGCATTTTCAGCTTCGGCTGCCTATCCGAAATGATTGGTTTCAGGTTGCCACGCGGCATGAACAGGCGTGATCTGTTGGTCGCCGGCGTGATCGCCGGTACAGGATTTACGGTGGCCTTATTTGTGGCCGGAGAGGCCTTCACCGATCCGCTTGTCAAGGGGGCGGCCAAGATGGGCGCCATGCTCAGTATCCTGGCGGCGGTTGTGGGAATGCTGTTGGGCAGGATGCTGGGGGTCAGGAAGCAAGACAGGTAGTTTTGATCTTCCGTTCATGGTTCGACATGCTCACCACGAACGGGAGATCGAAACTATGGAGGCGGGCGGTTTACCTCTGTGTGCCAACTACTTGACGCCCAACAACGCCAGCAGGATACCGCCGGAGATGGCGGTACCGAAGACCCCGGCCAGGTTCGGCCCCATGGCATGCATGATCAGGAAGACCTGCGGATTCTCACGGTTGCCCACCATATGTGAAACCCGGGCGGCAATCGGCACCGAAGCGATCCCGGCTGATCCGATCAGGGGATTGACCTTTCCGCGGCTGATGACGTTCATGATTTTTGCCGCAACCACGCCGGAAGCGGTGCCGAAAACGAAGGCCACCAGCCCCAAGGCGATAATCTCAAGGGTTTTAATGGTCAGAAACTGATCGGCGTTCATGGTCGAGCCGATGGCGACCGTCAGCACGATGGTGATGATATTCATGATTTCATTGGCGGCCGTCTTGGCCAGCCGGTCCACCAGCAGGCACTCTTTCAGCAAATTACCCAGCATCAACATGGTAATCAGCGGAGCGATGGGGGGGAAAAACAGGTTGACGACGATGGCGATGATGATCGGAAAGGCAATCTTCTCCAGACGTGTGATCTGGCGCGGCTTCTCCATGATCACATCCCGCTCTTTTTTGGTGGTCAAAAGCTTCATGATCGGGGGCTGGATCAACGGCATCAGGGCCATGTACGAATAGGCGGCTACTGAAATCTGCGGTAGCAGGTGCGGCGCCAGTTTCATGGTGACAAAGATGGCCATGGGGCCGTCCGCGCCGCCGATGATGCCGATGGCACCGGCTTCAGCCAGCGAAAAACCGAGCAGCTTGGCCCCGATCAGGGCCACGAAAATCCCCAGATGCGCGGCAGCCCCCAAAATCACCAGCCACGGGCTGGCAATCATCGGTCCGAAATCGGTCATGGCCCCCACCCCGAGAAAGATCAGCGGCGGCACAATCAGCAGGGCCACCCCCTGATAGGCGTAATGAAACAACCCGCCCGGTTGGGTCAGACCTGATCCGGGCACATTGGCGACGATGCAGGCAAAGCCGATCCCGACCAGCAGAAACGGTTCGTATTTCTTGACCAGGGCCAGATAGATCATGGTGCCCCCGACCAGCATCATGAACACGTTCCCCCAGCTCAGTTGGGCCAAGCCGGTTTGATCTTTCAATAAATTCAATAAATCGATTAATTGCGCAAACATGTTTTCACCCCGTTTATTGCGGTAGTCCCTCAATCTGAAGCAGGGGGTGTCCGTCATCCACGGCGTCGCCCTCCTTGACCAGAACGGTGCGCACGGTACCGGCCAGCGGTGCAACGACCGGGGTTTCCATCTTCATGGCATCCAGCACGATCAGCACCTGGTTGTGTGCAACCACGTCCCCGGCTTTGACCAGGCATTTGAAGACATGTCCCGCCATGGGACTTACCACGACCCGGCAGCCTTCAGCGGCAGGAACGGGCTGAGCAACCGGAGCTGCAGCCGAAGCGGGTGGCGCGCTGACCGCCGGAAATGAAACCGGTTGCAGCGGAGCAGTTTGAGCATGGCTTGCCTGGGGCAGTGTCGCGCCGGAATCATCCAAGACCTCAACACCGACATCGTATGTTTTACCTTCCAGGGTTATTCGCAACATTTTCATGGTGAAGATTCCTTTCTGCAACGTCACGGGTGACGTGATTTTATTTCCTGAGTAGAACCAATTTCCCGCTAAATCCGTCCTCCCTTCGACAAGCTCAGGGCGAACGGATTTTAGCTACATACTGTTTGATCTACCGTTCGTGGTGAGCCTGTCGAACCATGAGCGGGAGATCAGTACTACTCAGGTTTTATTTTGAATTTACTGCAGTAGCACACTATTTGAGGCGGTGCGACTGCAGATCGTGACGCCCCTGAGCGGCCCAGTTCCAGTCCTTGGCGGTCAAGGGGCGGAACCTGTCGACACGTACCGGTTCCCCCAGCGCCTCGCAGGCCACGGCGGTGAGCAGTACCACTAGCTGCTGGTCGGTCAGGCCGGGATGAATGCCGCCTGTTGCGGCAGATGGAGTTGACGGGTGGGGAGGCTGCATGGCGCCAGCCGAAGCGGATTTTTTGAGCGCTGACTTGTTCAGTGGTTCTTTGCCGTCGCGCTTGCCCAATCTGTTGAGCAGGGGAAACAGCGCCAGTATCACCCCGATTCCGCCGATGATGACGAAGCTCAGGATGAAATCGATTGCGCTGATCAGAAGCGCGCCGTGTAAGTTGTCTTGAATAGGCATGAGGCCGTCCTGACGGTTGAGTGATGGATCTACGTACTACAATGGTATCAAGCCATGTTTCTTGGCCGGCCGCGACACCCGTTTGGTCAGGGATATGCGCAGGGCCTGCGCGACCCGGGCCCGTGTCTCGGCCGGCTCGATCACATCGGTGATCATATCGCGGGAAGCCGCCTGATACGGGGTTGCAAACTGGTCGCGGTAGGACTGCACCAGCTCGGCCTCTTTGCTTTGATGGTTTTCCGCCTCGTCGATTTCTTTCTTGTAGATGATCTTGGCGGCGCTTTCGGCGCCCATGACGGCAATCTCGGCGCACGGCCAGGCAAAGATGAAATCCGCCCCCATGTCTTTGGAACACATGGCCAGATAGGCGCCGCCATAGGCCTTGCGCATGATCACGGTAATCTTGGGGACCGTGGCGGCGGCATAGGCAAACAGCATCTTGGCCCCGTGGCGAATGATGCCGCCCCGTTCCTGAGCCAGGCCGGGCATGAAGCCGGGCACATCGACCAGATTGACCAGGGGTACGTTGAAGGCGTTGCAGAAACGGATGAAACGAGCGGCCTTGTCGGAACTGTCGATATCCAGGCAACCGGCTTTATGGGCCGGTTGGTTGGCCACCAAGCCCACGACCATGCCGTTGATTCGGCCGAAACCGACCACGATATTCCGGGCAAAGTCCCGCTGTACTTCAAGCCACTGTCCCGGATCGAGCAGACGGTCGATCACCTGATAGACATCGAAGCTGTACTTGGCATCATCGGGGACCAGTTCGTTCATCGCCTCGTCCCGTTCCAGGACGATTTCATCGGGAATATAGTGGGGTGGGTCCTGCAGGTTGTTGAGCGGCAGAAAGCTGAGCAGTTGCCGGGCGAGGTCGATGGCCTGCCGGTCATCCTCGGCGATAAAATGGATATTGCCGCTGACAGTGGCATGGGCCTCGGCAGTGCCGAATTCTTCGATCGGCGCGACCTGTCCGGTGGCCGCCTTGATCACCTCGGGGCCGCAGATGAACATGCTGGAATGGGTGCGGGTCTGGATGATGAAATCCATCAGGGCCGGGCTGTAGGCGGCACCGCCGGCACAGGGTCCGGCAATGATGGCGATTTGGGGGACCACGCCGGAAGCCGCCACATTCTGGAAAAAAACCTGGCCATATCCTGAAAGACTGTGGATGCCCTCCTGGATACGGGCACCGCCTGAATCGTTGATCGCCACCACCGGGATGCCGGTCTCGCTGGCAATGGTCATGATATCGCAGATCTTCTTGGCGTGCATGTGGCCAAGCGCGCCGCCACCCACGGTAAAATCCTGGCTGTAGACGGCAATCGGCCGGCCATCCACATTGCCGGTGCCGGTGACGACGCCGTCTCCCGGCATGAATTTACCGGCAAAACCGGGCATATGGCAGGCGTGGTTGACGTGCATGCCGAATTCAGTGAATGAAGCATTGTCGAACAGGAGCTCGACCCGCTCGCGAGCGCCCAAGCGCCCTTCGGAATGCCGTTTCTCCATTTTTTCTTTGCCGCCGCCCGCCAGCGCATTTAAGCGGCGCTGACTGAGCTCATCAAGCAGTTCCTTTTTTATGGCCATGTGACACTCCCATAACGCTGATCAACGTAAACCGTAACTATAGAATAAGTTTGATTGATATCAAGGAAATTAGATTACGTTATACGATGTAAAACGGTAATTTACAAAAATTGAGAACCTATCTATCCAAAATTGAGGCGGTTGTAGCTAATGAGTAGATCCAATGTTTGCAGAGATTTTCTTGTCCGCCTGTAAACAGATCGCTATTTGATGCAGGTCAGTGACTGGGTGCGTTGCAGGAGGGCATCGGGGAGGAGGGGATATGGTTCGGATCGGAAGGCGTGTATCCATAAAAATGGCGGGGATGGGATGCCCCGCCATGGTCAATCTTGATGTTGAACAGTATCAGTTGCCGAGACGGCAGAGTTCGATGAGCGCCTCCAGAAAATTAGTGGTTGTTAGAATACCCACCAGATTGTTGTCCTTGTCAATGACACACAGACCGTAGAGCTTGTTGTCATGGACAAGCTTGGCGGCCTGACACAGCGGCGCGTCAGGGGTAATCGTGAAAGGACGCGGGTTCATGGCGTCGTTGACCGTGCCCTTCGACAGGATGTAATGCACCTCCCAGGTGTCCATGGAAGTCGCCTTGCCCGGGGAGTATTCCTTGATCATCCGATCGGTAATCAGCCCGCAAAATTTACCGTCACAGGTTACCGGCAGTCTGCGAACGTTCTTTTCCTTCATCAGGTGAATTGCTTCAATGATCGATGCATCCCTCCCGATGGTGAGAGGATTCTTTGTCATCCATTGTTCCACGGTGTGCATAGTTTTGAACCTCCGCTAGATTAAGTTCAATGAGTTTGTTGAGTTTCCAACCCATCGAACTCATGTAACTCATGTAACTCATGTAACAGTTCTACATTCCCAGGAATGCCTTCTTGACGTGCTCGTTACTCAATAATTCGCTGCCGCTGCCGGATAGGACAACCCGGCCGGTCTCCAGCACGTAGGCGCGGTGGGCGATCTTCAGGGATTTGAAGACGTTTTGCTCCACCAGCAGGATCGTGACACCTTGCTTGTTGATCTCCTCAATGATCTCGAAGATGATCTTGACGAACAGCGGCGAAAGGCCCAACGACGGTTCATCCAGCAGCAACAGCTTGGGGTTGGTCATCAGGCCGCGCGCGATGGCCAGCATCTGCTGCTCGCCCCCGGACATGGTCCCGCCCAACTGCTTCTCGCGTTCCTTGAGGCGCGGGAACATGCTGAAGACCCGCTCGATATTGCGTTCGCGGTCTGGCCGGGCGCTCTTGATAAAGGACCCCATGCGCAGATTCTCCAACACGGTCATCTCCGGGAAAATCTTGCGCCCCTCCGGCACCTGGACAATGCCGCGTTCCACCACCTGATGGGATTCAAGCCCCTTGAGGTCGTTGCCCTGAAAGGTGATGCTGCCCGAGGCGGGCTTGACCAGGCGGGAAATATTCATCAGGGTCGTGGATTTCCCGGCGCCGTTGGCGCCGACTACGGTGACGATTTCGCCTTCATTGACCTGCAGGTCGATATCCCACAACACCTGCATGTCACCGTAGCTGAAATTGAGTTTGTCGATAGTAAGCATGTTTATTCGCTCCCCAGGTATGCAGCCACGACCTCCGGGTTTTTAACGATCTCGTCCGGTGCCCCTTCAGCCAGTTTTTCGCCGGAATTGAGGACCACGATCCGGTCGGAGATGCGCATGATGGCCTTCATGTCGTGCTCGATAACCATCTGGGTAATGCCCAGTGTGCGGATGTCCAGGATCAACTGGATGATCTCCTCGCTCTCGGCCGGGTTAAGACCACCCATGACTTCGTCCAAGAGCAGCAGCTTGGGCTGGGTCGCCAGTACACGGGCGACTTCCAGTTTCTTTCGTTCGCCGATGGGTAATCCGCCGGCCAGGAAATCGGCCCGGTGTTCCAAGCGCACGACCCTGACCTGTTCCATGGCCATGGCACGGGCCTTTTTGAGAGAGTTGGTGCGGCAGAGCGCCCCTACCATGACGTTATCCACGACCGACATCTTGGCCAGGGGGCGTACCTTTTGCCAGGTGCGGGCCATACCCAGCTTGCAGACCGCGTCCGGTTGCAGACCATTCATGCGGCGTCCGTCAAAGATCACCTCGCCCTTGGAGGGGGGATAGTAGCCGGTGATGCAGTTGAAGAGGGTCGTCTTGCCGGCGCCGTTGGGGCCGATCAGCCCCATGATCATGCCCTGGTTCATTTCAAAGGACACATCCGAGTTGGCGGCCAGCCCGCCGAAAAATTTGCTGACATGTTTGATTTCCAGAATGGCCATCAGGCTTCACCCCGCTTTTTCTTAGAGGCCATCTTCCTGACATAGCCCAAGACCCCTTCCGGCATAAAGAGAATCACCACGACCACCAGGATGCCGTAGATCAGGACATGGGCGTGGGCCAGATGTTCCTTGAGGAAAATCCCGACCCCGGACTCTTCGCTGACCAGGCCGGAGTTTATCAGCCCCTCGCTGATGACGTTGCTGCGCAGCGCCTCGGAGAGTGGCACCAGCACCAGCGAGCCGATCACCGGTCCGAAAATGGTGCCGATGCCGCCGATGATGCTGATCAGGACGATCTGCACCGACAGGTCCAGCGGCAGCACGGTGGAAGGATCGATAAACTTGACGAAGATGGCGTAAAAACTGCCGGCCAGCGAGGTGAAGGCCGCCGAGATGACCAGGGCGCTGTTCTTCCAGATGGTCAGGTTGATGCCCAGTGAGTGGGCGGCATCCTGATCCTCGCGGATGGCCTGGAAGTAGTAGCCCAGCTTGGAGTGCTGCACCAGCCAGGTGACGCCGATGATCGTGAGCGCCAGTACCAGGGCGATGTAATAGTAGGGCACCTTGCTGGAAAAGTCGGTTACGATCGTCTCACCGATCTTGAAGACCGGGATGTCCGTAACCAGAATGCCCTCGGCGCCCTTGGTGATGTTGGTCAGGTTGAGCGCGGTACCCCGCACGATCTCGGCCACGGCGATGGAGGCCAGGACAAAATAGGGGCCGCGCAGGCGAAAGCAGATCGAACCGATGATCAGCGCCAGTACGACCGAAGCGGCGATACCGACCCACATGCCGTACCAAGGGGCGATCTCCCAGTTGGAGAGCAGGATCAGGGTCGTGTAGGCGCCGGTGCCGAAGTAGGCGGCATGTCCGACCGAGTATTGACCGGTATAGCCGCCGATGATGTTCCAGCTCTGCCCCATCAGGGTGCTGAGGAAAAAGAGGATCATCATATGCAGGACATAGGGGTTCTCGACGAAGCGTGGAAAGGCGAACAGGGCCGCAATGACGGCAATGCCGGCGCAAACCCGTACTGTGGAAGCCCCGTGCCGTGAATAGAGTGGATTGGTTGCTTTCATCGTTTCAGAATCTCCGCTTACATGCGCGATTTGCCCATCAAACCGGATGGCTTGACGAGGAGTACCAGCAGGAATATGGAAAAAACCACCACATCCTTCCAGTCGGACGAGATGGTGACGGCTGCCACCGATTCGACCAGGCCGATGATGATGCCGCCCAATGTGGCGCCGACGATGCTGCCCATGCCGCCCAGCACCGTGATGACGAAGGCCTTCAGGGTAAAGGCGCTGCCGACCTGGGGAAAGATGTAGTAGGTCGGGGAGATCAGCGCCCCGGCGGTGCCGGCCATGGCGGAACCGATGCCGAAGGAGAGGATCGACATCCATTTGACATTGATCCCCATCAGTTGGGCCGCTTCCCGGTCCTGGGCCGTGGCGCGAATGGCCTGACCGGTATCGGTCTTGATCAGAAACCAGTACAGTCCGGCGGTGATCACGGCGGTGATCAGAAACGAAATCAACAGCGGCTGGGAAATGGAAATCCCGGCCACATCGAAGCTGGAGGAGGAATAGGATGTGGTCAGGATCTTGTAGTCGGAGGTAAAGGCCAGCATGGCCGTATTGCTCATGATCAGCCCCAGACCGATGGTCAGAAGGATCTGGTTCTGGGGGAGCGAGCCCAGGATGCGATTGATGAAAACTTTCTGCAGAATCGCTCCGAAGAGGAACATGAGCGGCATGCTGATCAGCACGGACAAAAACGGGTCAATCCCGAAGAGGGTGAAGAGAAAGTAGGTCATATACATGCCGACCATCATGATGTCACCGTGGGCGAAGTTGATCACCCGCATGACACCGAAGATGATGGTCAGGCCGATCCCGATCAGCGCATACACGCCGCCGACCAGGATACCGCTGATAATGGCTTGCATTAGCACGGAAAATGTCATGGAAATCTCCGGTTAAATAACTGACAGCCCTAACTCCCCGATAAAGGGGGACTTAGGGGGATTTGCCTTTGACGTCAAAACCACATCCCCCCTGGTCCCCATTTCTCAAAGGGGATACCTTATTTCCACTTGAACGGATAGACCGGCTTCTTGGTAGCGAACTTGGGTGGATAGATGGTTTCATACTTGCCGGCCTGCACCTGCTGAACCAGCATGGGATGGTTGTTCTGATTGGTGAAACCGGCGTAATCGGCGAACTTGACTTCACCCATGATGCCGTTCCACTGGCCGGACTTCAGGCCGTTGCGGGTTTTTTCACGGTCGCCGCCATTCTTGGATGCGGTCTCGGCCATGATCATCATGGCTTCATAGGCACAGGCCGCATGGTAGGTCGGTTCTTTCTTGAACTTGGCGGCGTAGCGCTTGGCAAAATTGGCCGCTCCTGGCCAGTTCACATCGTCGGTCCACTGGGTGCTGGACATGACCAGGTTGGAGATTTCCTTCTGAGCCAGGAATTGGGCGGTGGTAAATCCGGCGCCGCCCCCCAGGAAGGCCTTGGGGGACAGGCCGATCTCCTTGGACTGGCGCATGAGGGTGATGGCATCCACCACGTAGGAGACCATGAATACCAGGTCGGGGTTCTTGGACTTTATCTTGGAGAGGGTCGAACGGAAGTCGGGGGCGCCTTTCTGGTACTTTTCGTCGGCAACTTCGCGGATGCCGAGTTTCTTGGCATATTCCTTGGCTGTCTTGACCGTCGAGGAACCGAAATCGGTGCTCTCGTAGATATAGGCGATGGTCTTGGGTTTATCCAGGGTCTGAACGGCATCCATCAGCACGGATGAGTAGACGTCGGCCGGGGCGTTCAGGCGGAAGACATGCTTATACCCCTTACGGGTGATATCTTCTTTGGCGGCGGCCGGAATCAGGATCGGCACCTTGTACTTGTCGGCCTGGCTGGCGACGGCGCTGGAACAGGCCGAGGTGTAGGGGCCGACGACACCGGCCACATTGTCGCGGGTGGCCAGTTTTTCAAAGGCCGCCAATGATTTTTCCGGTTTGCCGGTGTCGTCCTCTTTGGTCAGGTCGACTTCGATACCTTTCTTTTTGAGGTCCTCAATGGCCAGGGTGACACCGTTGGTCAGGTTTTCACCGATGGGGGCCTCGGCTCCGGTAATCGTGTTGATAAAACCGATTTTTACCCGTGCCGCCTGGGAAGCGCTCGGCAGGGCCAGTCCCATGACAAGTGCCATGACTGCAATTTTTCTAAACATTTCCAACCTCCTTTGCGTTTGATGATGCCTACGGATCTCGGGGAGTGTTTAGTGTCTGAAATAGCGTTCTGTTTTACTGCAACGCGAGTGCCAAATGTATACACGCAGCTAAGGTGTTGATATAGGCTGATTTATTAATGAGGATTGTTGAGGTCGGCGCTTGGAGCTGCGGGAATGGCTAAAATCGGCCAGAGTCAGTGGCGGATAACCGCCACTGACGGGTAGGGGCAGGGGATGTTTAGATGGTTGGCGTGAAAAAACGCGGGCCCAGTTCTTCGAGCCCCAGGGAATGCAACAGGTCATGCAGGCGCTCCGTGGGGCGGCGGCGCGGCAGATCCTTGTAGCTGGCGATGATCAGCTCGTTCTTCATGGAATGTTCCCAACCGACCAGTTCGGTCACATTGACCTGGTAGCCGTGGGCCTCCAGTTGCAGGCAGCGCAGCACATTGGTGACATGGCTGCCGAATTCGCGGGTGTGCAGCGGATGCCGCCAGATCTCGCTCAAACTGCTGCGGCCCAGTGCGGCGGCCTTGTTCTTGCGTAATACGGCTGCCACCTCGGCCTGACAGCAGGGGACCAGGACGATGAAGCGGGCCCGCTTTTCCAGGGCAAAGCGGATGGCATCGTCGGTGGCGGTGTCGCAGGCGTGCAGCGCCGTTACCAGATCGATGCTGGGCGGCAGCGCGGGAGAGGTGATGGAATCGGCCACGGACAGTTTCAAAAAGGTCATGCCCTTGAAATTCAGCCGATCGGCCAGAGATCGGGACTTGGCAACCAGTTCATCGCGGGTTTCGATGCCGAAAATCCGGGAAGCGCTCTCTTGCTTCTTGAAAAACAGGTCATAGAGGATGAAGCCCAGGTACGATTTCCCGGCTCCGTGGTCGACCAGGGAGATGTCCGGGTGATCCTCTTGGAGCGTTGTCAGCAACGGCTCGATGAACTGGTAGAGGTGATAGACCTGTTTCAATTTGCGGCGACTGTCCTGGTTCAGCTTGCCGTCACGGGTGAGGATATGCAGCTCTTTCAAAAGCTCAATGGATTGTTCGGGTTGTATGTCGTATTTATCCGTCATTGCGTCTGATTCCTTTAGTGGGTAACTTTTTTCGGGACTGCTCGACAGGCCATGCTAGAGCCCGTATTTTTCCATCTTGTAGCGCAAGGTGCCGCGGGGGATCTTCAACAGATTGGCCGTCTGCAGGACATTGCCGCGGGTCTTGGCCAGGGCCTTGCCAATGATGTTTTTTTCAAATTCCATGACGGCGTCATCCAGTCCCAGATCAACGGGCAGGGGCGGGGAGGATGCGCCAGCGGCGACCGGCATGGCGGCGCTGGGTGAGATGCCCCGTATCTCCGGGGGGAGGTGTTCGGGCAACAGGGTCGGGCCATGCTGCATGATGCAGATCCGTTCGATGACGTTGCGCAATTCGCGGATATTGCCGGGCCAGGCATATTGTTGCATCAGCTCGGCGGCTGCGGCGGATACGTCGCGGAAATTACGTCCGAAGGCGCGGCTGAAGCTGTCCAGAAAGTAGGCCGCCAGGAGAGGGATGTCAGCGTTGCGTTCACGGAGCGGCGGTATGTGGATCGGGAAGACGTTGATCCGGTAAAAGAGGTCCTCGCGGAAGGTGCCCTCGCTGATCTTGTTCTGCAGGTTGCGGTTGGTGGCCGCGATCACCCGCACATTGATCGGGATGTCCTTGAGCCCCCCCACGCGGCGGATGGTACGTTCCTGCAGCACCCGCAGCAGCTTGGCCTGCATGGACATGTCCATTTCGCCGATCTCGTCCAGAAAGATGGTGCCCAGCTGGGCTTCTTCAAACAGCCCCGGTTTGCGGCTGACCGCATTGGTAAAGGCGCCTTTCTCGTGTCCGAAGAGCTCGCTCTCCAGGAGCGTCGCTGGCAGGGATGCGCAGTTTATGCCCACAAAGGGGGCTTCCTTGCGGTCGGACAGGTCATGGATGGCGCGGGCGACCAGCTCCTTGCCGGTGCCGGATTCGCCGGTGACCAGCACGGTCGAGGGTATGCGGGCGATCTCGCGCACCTGGGCGATCACCTCGCCGAAGGCGGCGCTGGAGCCGATCATGGGAAAACGGCCGGGGAGGATGCCGTCGGCCCGTTTCAGGCTGCGTACCTCGCGCTTGAGGGTCTGTGTCTGAAGCGCAAGTTTAACGATGACGCGTAACGCATCGGCCTTGAAGGGCTTTTTCATGTAGTGAAAGGCGCCCAGTTTGAGTGCGTCCACGGCGCTCTCCACCGAGCCGTAGCCGGTGATGATGATTATCAGCAGCTCGGGATCGGTCTCCTTGAGGGCCTTGAGTACGTCGATGCCGTTTTCCGTACCCAGGTTAAGATCGAGCAGGGCCAGGTCGATCTCCCCTTCGGCAACGATCCGCCGGGCTTCACCGCCGTTGGCGGCACCGCAGACCTGGTAGCCGTCATCTCCCAGGATGCGTTCCACGTTCTCGCGAATGAATGCTTCATCGTCTATGATCAGAATTTTTTCCATGGCGCCGAATGGTAGCAGATATTGGGAGGCTTGTCATATGCTTCATGCTACCGCCGCTGCAATCGGGGTGTGAGTGCGTTCTTGCAATAGTCAATCCTGGTGATACATAGTTAATCGTAATCTGCCCAGCTACGAACCTCCCTCAACGAGTACCTCCACCCATGTCTACCTTCGTGTAAGGACGTGCCATGCTTATTCCATCCCGTGACACAGTCAGTTTCAGACGATCACTATCCCATGCATTGCTGATTATTGCCGTCATGGGGTTCTTTACGGTTGCCGTAACGGTGTATCTGATGAAACGCCTGGAAGCCCGCAATGAACAGGACCTGGCGCGTCAGGTGACCCTGCTGGTAGCAACCATGTCGTCCTACCATGCGGCTTTGGCCGACAGTTCCGAGCGGCAGGCCGCCGTTTTCAACAGCAACTTTCCCGGCCCGTTCAGATTGGATCAGACAATATCAATCGATGTCGCCGGACAGCAGACGCCCCTGCTTCTGAGTGGCACCACAAAACTCAATCTGAATAACGCGATTACCGATCGCTTTACGGCCATCACCGCTGCGGTTGCCACGGTTTTTGTCCGTAGGGGCGACGATTTCGTGCGCATCGCTACCTCCCTGAAAAAGGAGGATGGCAGTCGCGCCGTGGGTACGATGTTGGACAGGTCTCATCCGGCCTACGGAGGTTTACTGAAGGGTGAGGCGTTTGTAGGCAAGGTCATGTTGTTTAAGAGGGATTACATGACCAAATATATGCCGGTCATGGATCAACAGAACAAGGTGATTGCGGTTCTTTTCATAGGGCTTGATTTCAGCGATAGCCTCAGGGTACTCAAGGACAAGATCCGGGCCATGAGCATAGGACGGGGCGGATATTTTTACGCCTTGGATGCGGGGGAAGGGAAGGATCAGGGGCGGGTGCAGATACATCCCTTCCGGGAGGGTATGGATGTCAGTGAGGTAACTGATGTAACCGGCCGGGCATTTATCAGGGAAATGCTTTTAAAAAAGGAAGGGGTTATCCGCTATCCCTGGATAAATCGCGAAGCCGGCGAGACGTCGCCCAGCAAAAAACTGGTTGTCTATCGTTACCTCAAGGAGTGGAATTGGATCATCGCCGCCGGGGCTCCGTTATCTGAACTGAACAGCGAAACCCGCACTATCGTGGGCACCATGGCTGCCGCAACGGCCCTGGTTTCGATTGTTCTGGTACTGCTCGCACTAACGATGCTGCGCATTGAACAAAAATTGACCCGCGAGCTTCAGATTAGTGAAAAACGCTATCGGGAGTTGTTTCATTCGATGCAGAGCGGTTTTGCACTGCACGAGCTACTCTGTGATGAGCTAGGCCGGCCCCGCGATTACCGTTTCCTGGAAGTGAATCCCGCTTTTGAGCAGTTAACCGGTTTGAAGGCCGCTGACATCATCGGGAAAACGGTACTGGAAGTCCTGCCCGGCACCGAGTCAAGCTGGATAGAAACCTATGGCAAAGTCGCCCAGACCGGCGAACCGGCCCATATTGAAAACTATTCCTCGGAACTGCAGCGCTACTACGACGTTGCCGCCTATTCCACGCAGACAGGGTATTTTGCCACGATCATACTGGATGTCACCCAGCGGATGCTGGCCGAGAAAACCTTGCAGCAAAAAAACGCGGAAATGGAGCGTTTTACCTACACGGTTTCCCACGACATGAAGAGTCCGTTGGTGACGATCAAAAGTTTTCTCGGATTTCTCGAACAGGACATCGCCTCGGGTGACCTTGACCGCCAAAAAGAGGATTTTGACTTTATACGGGGGGCAGCGGTAAAGATGGAAGCGTTGCTGAGTGAATTACTTGAGCTGTCGCGGGTTGGCCGGATAATTAACGAGCCTGAGTCGGTTAACTATCAGGAATTGATTGACGATGCGCTGGCTGCCGTGGCCGGCTGTATAGCCGACCGGAGGGTACGCATCAGCCGGAGTGAAGATTCGATTGTCCTGATGGGTGACCGTCCCCGGCTGAGTGAAATCTGGCAGAACCTGGTCGAAAACGCCGTCAAGTATATGGGCGAGCAGCCCGATCCGCAGGTGGAGATCGGTGTGGAAGATCAGGATGGTGAGAGGGTTTTCTTTGTCAGGGATAATGGTAAGGGCATTGATCCGCGATATTCTGAAAAGATATTCGGCCTGTTCGATAAGCTTGACCCGGAGAGCGAGGGTAGCGGACTGGGGCTGGCGCTGGTGAAGCGGATTGTCGAAGTGCATGGTGGCCGGATCTGGGTCGAATCGGAAGGAGCCGGCAGAGGGAGCACGTTCTGTTTTACACTGGCTGCCTGAGCGGGACAATTTATAATATTCGAGACAGTGCAATATTACTGTTTCAGTTCAGCATCTATGCGCTGCAAGCTATCCAGTGCACCGCGTGGTATTGATATGTGTGGGGCTGCTATTTCCGGTTCACGGGGGTTGATTCGGATTACCGTCGCCCCACGCGTCTTCCCCAGTTCTTCCGAGACGCGGCGGATGGTGGGAATGGCCTCCCCGGCTCCCAATTCGATCACCACTATCCGCATCCCGCGATTTTGCTTTAGGAAAGCCTTGTATCGAAGCCGCTGTTCGTCGGTCCGGTCGGATATCCACGAATAATCCCCGAACATTAAAATGTTTGGACGACAAACCTTTTGACAGAAGGGACAATGCGGGATTCTTTGTGCCCGCATGGTTTCGAAGTCTATGGTGATTTGTTCTTCATTTGCCCAGATGGTACGGCAGCAAAGCGCAATGCACTGTAAATGGTGGATTGAGCCATGCACCTCGACAATGCTGTCTTCTGAGTAACCGGCCTTCTGAAACTGCCCATCCACGTTGGATGTTACAACGAAATATGGCGCATTATTACGCTCGATCCAGCGGCGGATGATGTGGAATCCCTCATGGGGCACGGTGGTGCGGTAGAGGTTGGTTCGATGGCCATAAAATCCCCACGCGAAGGCAGGGTCCCGTCTGAAATGCTGCGGATTCGCACAGTGCACGAAGGAGAGGTCAAGGCGGGAGTAGGCTGGGTAAGCTTTCCAGAACCCTTTATCACCGCGAAAGTCAGGCAGCCCGGAATCTACTCCCATACCTGCTCCAGCGGTGATTATGAAAACCTCTGCTTCCCTGATTATTGCTGCAGCACCTTCTGACACGGCTTCTCTCCTCTTTTTTTTCTGACTGCGCTACATGGTGACTCGCAACTTCTTTTCCATGGAAGTTCTGACCGGGAGCATAAAACCCGTACCATTTCTGGAGTTATTTGCTTCTTCACGGTAAGCTTGTACGAACTTACTGAGCATGGTGGCGTTCGCTGCTGGCTTGTCTTTGTGAAGATGGGCGGATGTTGTGTTACCAATTTCGAAGAATTCCAGCCAGCTTGCCGGGGCCAATTCTTCGTTACACCATGACAGGAAGACCTCGAAGCAGATATCTGTCCATACCTCCTCTCTGGTTGGCCAGAAACGACAATCCTCCGGTCGTAGCTTCAAGCTTGTCCAGCCTTGGGGGGTATGGTATTCAGCCCCATAAAACCTGATGATTCCCTCCGGTTCTCTTCCGTGCGACATGTAATCAACCGCAATCCATGGGCCACCGGATGCAGTAAATTTCAGGCAAAACCTTAATGTCGGTGCTATAGGCTGAAAACCGAACTCAATTCTGCGTTTCCGAAATCGGACTATGTACGGCGTCAGCAAGAAACATGTACGGTTGGACCTGAGCCAGTTGAGAAACATGTGGTTTCGTTTTGGGCATTTTCTAGACATGGATGCTTTCTCATAGATGTTGATTGAGGTATTTCTCAGGCCGGATCGTGGCCAGCAAGACTCTGTCGCAACAAACGATCAAGCAATTGAGGCCAATCCTCCGAATGTGGGTTAGGCACATAACAAAAATTTGAAATATCATCTTCCGATTTGCGGCGATGAGCGTTAATGATGACACATGGGGTAAGTTCTTCTGATTCATAGATATAATCAAGGTAGTCGCTCCACACGGCATTACCCATCTCGTTTCTTTCTACAATAGCGAAAAGGCATCCAACGGCAATCAAGTCGCAACCGCTACCGAAGAACACATCAAAGCCGCGATTGTTTGCCCATCTCGTGATCTCGTTCCTAAGAATAGAGTCACCGATTTGCACAAAGACCGTCTTGTTGGGTTGCCACATGATTTCCGTCCTCCTTGCTCCCATCAATACATCTTGGCTGTGACATTTTTAGACAACAACGTGAAGAAATAAAAAACCCCAGCAAAGTGCCGGGGTTAAGATGATCGCTCGTGCTAAATGTCCGGGAGGTTACGGCAAATCCGTTGTGCCAACTACAATTGTCAGCAGGCTCTTCTCAGGGTTGATCTCATAACGCTTGATCAGGCATCGATGGGCATCAAAGAACCTGTACAGGTATGGCGACCCGGTTTCAGGATCAATTTATCGATCCAATTCCTGCCAATTGAACCTTAACGACGGCATTGAGCGGTGACTGTCATTTTTGTCGCTAAACTTGACGTGCACTTTTGCTGGACCTTCATTTGAGAAAAGTTGCAAATATTCTGGTTGGTTGGGCCAAAGCAAATTCATAGAGATTGCCTCAGTATTTCTTTGACAATGGCGTCAAAACTTTTGGATGGTGGCTTGAAAGTGCCTGGCGCATCAGTTTGCAAGATTGCCAGAGATAGGGCTTTTGACAAGAATAACCTGAAATTCCTTTTCACTGGTTGCCCGTTACTAACAGGCCAGCCATCAATCCCCATTTTTTCGTTTACTATTTTCGGCGGATCAAATCCGAGTTTATCCAGACAGTGAGCATGGTGAGAACCAATTGCGAGAACAAGGGGGCATCCCAAATTGAAGTAACTCGACAATCTACTGCGTTTCGCAATAGTGGCAGCCGGTGTCAATACATTGTCCTTGAACCATGGGAGGACGTCTGAAGTGAATTCCATGCCACCCCACGTCTTCGAATGCCATGGAATTAGATCGATACCAACTAGTTGACATTTGCCTGTACTATCCCCCAACAATCTTGCTGGCCATCGTGAACGGCCTGACCACCACTTCTTTGTTTCTTCCAGTAAGTAGTCCGATGCAACATTATAATAGGATGAAGATTTTACCAGAGGAACTAGACTGTTATCGACAAAACTAACTTTAGGATGCCATTGTTTAGGGCCGGAGCCGCCTGGGTTCAGTGTGAGCATAACTGCTTCTGGACATTCATGTAACGGATCTCCCACATATGGCTCAGGCATAGCGTCAAGGTCAAGCTCAGCAGCACCTTTTCCTTTATATGCGTTTAAAACATGAGAAAGTCCCAAATCGTATTTGGGACCTTGTTCAATCCAAACGTCAATTTTTTCGTTCCATTCTTCAACCCATTTTTTGGGCATGCCATTATCCTCCTTTTGGACCTTTCGGTAAGTGGCTAAGTAGCTTTTGATTTTCGTAATGACATATTAAATTCTCTTGCAGTTGCTTCCGGCAAACAAAGCTTACAAACACTAACAAGTCTCAGCAGTTTCCATCATTATTGGTTGCTATGGTTATATATCACCTCGATGAAAATGCCAGACAAATTTCTTGGAAGGCAAGGGAAGATTAAATAAATTCCTCTGAGTAATCCCCCGGCTTTGCCGGGGGACCCCAAAGGTTTGACAGTTTCTGAAATATGTAGAAGCCTCCCTAACGTGAACCGCTCAAAGTACACGAAAAGGAGGCTTCAATGGACGACGCACAAAGTTTATGTCACACGAAATGGGATTGCAAGTATCATATTGTATGGGTTCCCAAATGTCGCCGCAAGGTGTTGTTTGGGCGAATCCGGCAATATCTTGCTGAACTGCTTCACAGTCTTGCAAGACAGAAAGAGTGCAAGATATTGGAA
>Ga0209464_10000213_pt1 | contig 19708 bp, 16 predicted proteins | sample DOMMetBare1Fresh_2_FD_187473 | JGI IMG/M metagenome (GOLD analysis project Ga0209464, IMG submission 187473) | Wetland sediment microbial communities from St. Louis River estuary, USA, under dissolved organic matter induced mercury methylation -... | ecosystem: Environmental > Aquatic >...
ATGCTTGGACTGGAAACGGATGACCTGCGCATTCGCGACTCATTCGCCCTTGCGCGAGAAGCCGACCTGCACGTATCGTTCGAACCCTTGCCCGACGCGCCGTACGATCACCCCAACACGGTCGATATCATGGCGGTCGACGCAGATGGCACAGTATTGGACATCCGCGGCGAAAGCATCGGCGGAGGGGCAGCCGTATTGAAGCGAGTGAACGGCGTCGACCTTTGCATTACCGGCGAGCATACGAGTTTGGTCATACGTCAGCACGACGAAAAAGGCGTATTGGCGCATATCGCCCAAAGCATCAGCTTGTTCGGCATCAACATCGCAACCACCCGTATGTACCGCGAACGTCGCGGCGACGCAGCCTACACCATCATGGAGACCGATAGTCCCATTCCACCACAAGCCTGCACCGCCATCATGACCCATCCCGGCATTAAGGACGTACGCGTCATTCCCGCCGACAAAGGCGAAAGCGGATCCGACGGAGGCATGGATCCGACCCAATCGGACGATGATAGAGAACGAGCCTACGAGCTGTTCGAAGAACTTGATTTCTCAACGGGTGACGACCTGCTCGAGTATTGTACACGCGAACGCTGCAGCATAGCTGTCGCCTTCCGCCGACGCGAGGCGGCCTTGGCCGCCTCGAACGGACAGGCAGATACCATCGAAGAGTACCTAGCTCGCGTCTTGGACGTGATGCGTGCCGCTGCAACCGGCCCCCTGCATTCTCCTGTCGAAACCATGGGCGGATTGATTGGTGGAGAAGCGCGTGCCGTTTCGGAGCTGAACGAAGCCGGACGCGGCATATGCTCGGGTCAGCTGGCCCGAGCAACCGCCTATGCCTTGGGAGTATTGGAAACCAATGCATCCATGGGCCGCATCGTCGCCGCTCCGACAGCAGGATCTTCAGGCGTCATACCAGCCACGCTCCTAACGTTGCAGGATGAAGGAGCATATGACGATGATGCGCTGCATGACGCATTGGCAGCGGCTGCCGCTGTGGGCTATCTGATATCCCGCAATGCAACAGTTTCTGGCGCCGAAGGCGGATGCCAAGCCGAAATAGGATCTGCGGCCGCGATGGCGGCTGCGGCAGCCGTGCAAATGGCGGGTGGTTCACCAGCGCAATGTCTTTCAGCAGCGGCAAACGCCATTGCGAACATGCTAGGCTTGGTATGCGACCCCATCGCGGGCCTTGTAGAAGTACCCTGCCAAAAACGCAACGCATCGGGAGCCGCATGCGCATTGGTAAGCGCCGAAATCGCCCTTGCCGGAGTAGAAAACCTCGTCAGCTTCGACGAGACCGTCCAAGCCATGGCCAAAGTAGGACGTTCGCTGCCATTCGAGCTACGGGAAAGCGCCCTAGGCGGTCTAGCCGCCACCCCTGCAGCATGCCGTTGGTGCGAAAGCTTCCGAGGAGAATCGTTATGAATTACAACCAAGCAGAATTTACCGCAGCATATGGCACCTCTGCCCAGCTGCCAGAATCAAAGCACCTCGAAGTCTCTTTCGTAGGCCGTTCGAACGTTGGTAAATCTTCCATCATGAATAAGATCTTCAGCAGGAAAAACCTGGTAAAGGTCTCATCAACTCCCGGCAAAACATCGACGATCAACTTTTTCGCCGTCGACGGAATCGATTTCGTCGACCTGCCGGGCTACGGCTTCGCCAAAGTAGCGAAGAGCGAGAAGGGGCGCTGGAGCGAGCTGATCGAAGGGTATTTTGCCCAAGACAGGCGATTCGCGCTTGTTGTGGCGCTTGTCGACATACGTCATGATGCAAGCAAGCTCGATGTGCAGATGATCAGCTATCTCGCCGAACGAGAACTCCCATTCATGATCGTGTTCACGAAAGCCGATAAGCTGAGCAAAACGCAACAAGCCAAGCAGGTCGCAATGCTTTGCCGACAGCTCGCGTGTGCAGGAGACGTATGCGTGCTGCCGTGCTCGTCTCTTTCCGGGTCAGGAATCAGCGACTTGAGAAGCTTGATAGAAGATGCCGTGCGCCAAGCTCGTTAAGCGAGGATAGCCGGGTTCATATTGCATGGTGCGTGAGGGTCTGCAGAATATTCCACATCGTTTATAATGGCAGAATACGCTGAAAGAGTGCCTTCAGCGTGCAATCAGCACTATCCGACCGCCTTGCCAAGGGAGACAACGCCATGACCGCCTCGACGTTTACGGGGGAAGCAATCGACGTGCTCGATTCCGACGCCCCGCATCTAGAATCGCCCGATCGAACTCCGACGGCACCAACGAGCAAGCAAGTCAAAGCGCGATTCTTCAAAGGTGCGTCCAGCCGGACGGAGAGCGTTCTGAATGTGCTTTTCACCCTTTCGGTAGTTATTTCATGCGCATTGCTCGCCTATATCTCATTCGAGTTGCTCGCCAATGCAGGATCCTACGATGCAACCCAGTTGGTTTTATCGATCGTGTATCTGGGCCTGATGATGGTGGACACCATCGGATGCCTTTCCATGGTGGTGTTCGATTACAATACGCATATGCCGCAAGCCCGCATGGTTGCCCGGGCAACCGTCATATCCCTCTTGGCCACCATAGTGCTGGGCATTGTCACATCCGGTTTGCATGCGGAGCTCTTGCAGTTCGCGTTCCAGTTGGTGTGCATTATCTCGTTTCAATCGTTCACCGACGACAAGCTGGCACGCAACGAAACGTTCAATGCCCCCTGGGACATCAGCAGCGATACACAGCGCCGTGAGTATATCCCCTTGAATTTCTTCAATATCTTCTGGGTATTCACTATCGCATCCATCTGCGGATTGGTAGTCGAAGTGCTCTACCATGCTGTCGTCTTCGGCGGGTACCAGGATCGTGCCGGTTTGCTCTGGGGGCCCTTCTCCCCCATCTACGGGTTCGGTGCCGTGCTGATGACCGCAGCCCTCAACCGCTATTGGAATCATCACGCCTTCATTATCTTCCTGATCGCAGGATTGATCGGAGCAGCTTTCGAGTTCTGCGTCAGCTGGGTAATGGAGACGGCATTCGGCATTGTAGCTTGGGATTATTCCGGCACATTCTTAAGCATACAGGGACGTACCAACTTTGCGTTCTTCTGTGCGTGGGGCCTTTTGGGCGTAGTGTGGATCAAGCTGATATTGCCGGATGTGTTGAAAATCGTCGATGCCATACCTCTGAAGGTACGCGCATGGGCCACTATCCTGGCCGCCTGCTTCCTTATCGTAGACGGGGCCATGACACTGACCACTATCGATTGCTGGTATCAACGGGAATCGGGCCAGCAGCCGACAACCGGGATAGAGACCTTCTGCGCCGACCGCTACGGCAACGACTACATGGCTAATCGCTTTCAATCGATGTCGCTCGATCCCAATCGCGCCGAACGTGTTGTTTAGAATCGGCAAACCGAGCTGCATTTCAACCGAATACACCTTCCAGACCGGGGGCCTGCGATATCGATAAGCTCATGCAGATTTCACCCGTACGATGGCTCTGCTGCAAACTATGCCATGCGCCTGCAATGCTCTCGACCTCTTTGCCTGCTTGCATCAACCTTAGAGGTCGATTTGCAAAATTTGCCTGCTATTTCCTATCGTTCTCCCAGTTCAGGAATTAGATAGTGTCTTATATTCTCGAACAAGAATCATTCCTATAAAAGAGATTCCGGCGTAGAGTGTTGAGGTATGAGAATGAGGCTCCATTAGCGGGAGGGCGTTGTGGCTGAAAAGATCAGATTGCCTCGAATCAGCATTACTGTATCAAGCGATTCCAAGAAGAATTCGTCCGGAGAATTGAATACACTGTCGATAGGGTACGGGATCCATCAGTCCTGGATCTATGCGATGATGTTCGGTGCTGCGGCCGTATTCCAAGCAGGTGGAACGGGCGGATTTGCCGGAGGATCGCCTTCGGGGCCCCCCATGGCATCATCCTTCCTTATCTGGATCGTCGTTTGCTCGGCAGGCTTGTTCTTCTGTTCGATCACCGATCAGAAGTTCCTGCATTTCTATGTATCCAAACGAGTGTTGGTTGCAGCTGCGGTCCTCACCTCCATCGGTACTCTTGCGGTGTTCGGAGCACAACCTGGCGGAACGTATGCAGAAGCGCTTTCATGGTTTTCGGGGATCACCACCGGAATAGGATCCTGCCTGCTCGTATTGTTCTGGGCGGTTGCCTACAGCCGCAATACGTCAGAGACCATCATCGTGAACACAGCCGTGGCCATCTTTATCGCTATAGCCATCTATTCCATCGACCTGCATTGGCTTCCATTCCCCTTGGCCGGCATCATAACAGCCCTGCTGCCGCTGATAGAAGTGCCTTTTCTGTGGCAGCACACGCCTATTCCCTATTCCCAACGCCACGAAGTTCCTATCTTCAACCCCCTCCCCATCAAACGCGCCGTCTTTTCACTGCGCTTGGGCGTCCCCGTCTTCATCTTCGGGTTTGCGCTGGGAGCCCTCAGAACCATATCCCTTTCGGTTATCCTGCCCGCAAATGACATAGAATCTCAACTGGTTATATGGGTTGCAACAGGGCTTTCGACCTTATTGACGCTGGGAATCATGCTTATATCCGAAAGAAATGGGCATTGGGACCTGTTGTTCCGGGCATTGCTGCCGTTCATCGCAGTATCGGTCTTCGCATTGGCCTTCGCCCCTGACGGCGGAAGCCCAGTAGTCAATCTCGCCCTGCTGATCGGCTATATGTGCTTCGAAGCTCTCATGTGGATATTCTTCGGCGAAGTCGTGCAAGAGTTCCGTATATCCCCCATATTCACCTATGGGCTGGGCAGGGGTCTTCTCGCATTCGGTTCACTGGCAAGCTCGTATGCCATCATATACGGACCATCCATTCTGACCGATTTGCATATCGACCGCACGAGTGAGGCATTCTTCGTACTGCTGGCCATGGTGGTCGCATACGCCCTGCTGCCACGGCAACGCGAGATAGCCGGCATGATCAAAATGGAAATGTCGCCGGTCGCACTCCAAGCCAATGATGTTGCCCGCATCAACGAAGCAGCCGATATAGACCGCTTAGGCGGCAAGCAGGCAACGGATAATGAAATCAAGCGCGTCGGGTGGTTTCGCACATGCTGCGAAGCAATTGCGGACAGATATTTGCTTTCGCATCGCGAACTGGAAGTTCTGTTCCTTTTGGCCAAGGGGTACAATGCGTCCTACATCCAAGAAAAACTCTACGTATCGCGAAGCACCGCCAAGACGCATATCAACCATATCTACCGAAAGCTGGGCATCCATTCGCAACAGGAACTTCTCGCGATGATAGAAGCGATAAAGGCCGAAGGTCAGGAGACGGAAAGCGATGAGAAAAGCAAAGCTGTTGGCGATTGGCGACCCCACGCGTACGGAGAAGTATCTTCCAGCACTGCCCATCGTGAGACAAACCGATCGAGTGACCGTATCCCGGGGAACGGATGATGATGCCATACTCGCCGCAGCACGCGACGCTGATTTTATCCTCGTCGATGCCATCAGCCCTGTTACGGCCTACTTGATTCAGAACATGCCGAACCTGAAAATCATCCAATCCGAAGGAGTGGCATTCGACCGCATCGACATAGAGGCAGCACGCACTGCGGGCATCTACGTCTGCAACAGCCAAGGCGTGAATGCCGACGCAGTAGCCGAGCAAACCGTACTTCTCATGTTGGCGTGCCTACGCAGATTCGTCGAGGGAGATGCAGCCGTACGCACGGGACATCAGATACGGATGAAAGAACGCATGATGGTGGAAGGCATTCGCGAACTAGGAGATTGCCGCATTGGGTTCGTCGGATTCGGCGACATCGCCCGCGCGACCGCACGGCGACTGCAAGCATGGAACTGCTCCATGGTGTACAACAAGAGAGCTCATCTTTCGGCCGAGCAGGAAGATGAGCTGTCGGTGCAATACGAACCACTCGACGCACTGGCCACAAGCTGCGACATCGTCAGCATACATGTACCTGTCACCGACGAAACCCGCAATTTAGTAGACGCGCGCTTTCTCACGCGTATGAAACCGTCTTCCTACCTGATCAACACGGCCCGTGGTGAAATTGTCGACCAACAGGCACTCGCTGATGCCCTTGTAAAAGGAACGATCGCAGGTGCCGGGTTGGACACCCTTTCGCCCGAACCTGTTCCGACCGGACACATCCTTACCAGCCTTCCCGAACAGGCCGCCGCCCGCATTGTGTTCTCACCCCACATCGGAGGAATAACGGAAGGAATGTTCCATCGTGCGCATACAGCGGCGTGGAACAATTTCGCGCGAGTCATCGCAGGCGAAGAACCCCTTTGCCGAATCTGCTAACTGCGGCAAAGCTTTTGAGAAAGACGACGCGCGTCGTCTGCTATCGAGCCTCTGAAAAAGATTCTTCCGAAACCACCGGCACAGATGCACCGCTATGCACCAAGGTACGGGCGGCATCGAGTTTACGGTTGCGCATATATACGCAGAAGCACACCGCAACGGCTACGACATTGGCAACATACACGGCGAGCACCCAATTGATGTTACCCGAAACGAATTTTGCGGCAATGCCAGCTATGTAGCCCGCCGTAATAAGCGCTATGAACTGCCAACTGGTACCGGCAGCGGTTCGAGACTTGAACGCTTTGTAGGCATTCAGGGGCCATGAAAGTCCAAAACAAACCATCATGATGGCTTCCAATATCTCAGCCATGATACGTGCATCTCCTTGCATTCTCAGACGTTTTCCGCTTTCGAGCATACGCCCCTGGGCACCTGATGCCTGTTTTCCAGCCGTTTCCCGACAAAATCTGCAAAGTGCTGCCGCAGCATGCACATTCCCCGCTTGTTCCGAAAGACCCCGTGCAGACAAAAGCCTATACTGTGAGCATCATCACCCCGAAACAAGGGAGGAAGCCATGTCGAACGGATACTTGCGCGTTTTCGCCGCTCTCGATGGAACACCAGCACAAGACGAAGTTGCGCGCAAAGCCGTGCAGATTGCCGCAGACAACCATGCGGAACTGCGATTCGGCCATGTAGCCGATGCCGTGCCAGTAGAGGTAAGCGCCTTGGATTTCGAAGAACTGTGCGCCGAGATTCGGAAGGAATTAGAGGTTTCGCTTGCGGACATCCTCGACGATGCACGGAAGAGCAAGAACATTCCCCACTTGGAATTACAGGTAGAAGCCGGTTCGACGCTTGAAACGCTGGACAAACGTCTTATCGCTCCCTTCGATCCCGACTTGGTCGTATGCGGGGAACGCGGACTTTCTACCTTGAGATACGCTTTCGTCGGAAGCGTGAGCACCCATTTGATCCGCACACTGAAATGCGATGTGCTGGTAGTCAAACAACGACCGTAGCCCCCACTAGCAGAGCCCAACAGACGAATCCGCTGGGCTCTGCACAAGCAGCTGGGACCGCGCAGGCGCTTAAGCGCTGAGGATGGGGGCAGCCACCTGCTTTTTACGAGAAAGCACTCCGGGTATCCAGACGACTTCCGAGCTGTCGATGTCGAACACGCGGTCGACTAGGCGATGATTGCCTTCAACGATGAAGTTGCTACCTTCTTCAAGAATATCGGTGACAAGCAGCAAGGCGAAATCGTAGGAATGCTGGTCTACCAGTTGGCGCAGGTAATCGCGCGCTTCAGCTTCGCGCTCCATAGCGCCCTTCAGATCGACGGTTTCATGCTGTGCTATGAGCACTGTAGTATCCCCTACTTTGAATTCTTTACTATCGGCGCAGACGAATTCCTCTATGTCCATATCGCCTTCGCCACCACGGCAACGGAATACCTGCAGGCCGAATTCGCGGGCATCGACCCCTACGAGGTTGCTCAGGTATGCTACCTGCTCTTCGTCGATCTTGGTAGCCGTAGGCGATTTCAGAATAACCGTGTCGGTCAGGATGGCCGACAGAAGAACCTTCGCAATGGATGCGGGTATATCGATACCGCATTCGCGGAAACGAGTAGTGATAATAGTTGCCGTAGACCCCCAAGGCAAAGCCGTGAAAGGAATGGGATTGGCAGTCGTCACATCACCGATGCGATGATGGTCGACGATCTGCACCACATTAGCAGACGTTATCCCATCGGCAGCTTGGCATACTTCGTTATGGTCGACAAGAATGACATCGCGTTTCGGAGCATCCTGAGTATCGTTGCGATTGATGATGCCAGCCAACTTACCATCAGCATCGACCACAGCACCCCAACAGGAAGGGGCGGCGGCAAAATCGGCTTCGACATCGGCAAGTTGCGTATCGGGGGCAAACACCGGAGCATCTGCATCCTTGGCAAAGCCGATATTCTGATAGAGTGCGGACGTGAAGCTGCCGTTGAGCTCTTCCCCATCCCCGATTGCAGCGGCAACGCAGCGTTTGCCGACCATGCGCATGGTGACAAGCCCTTCGAATGCGCCGGACGCATCGGCTACCCCTACCGCGCCGCAGCCATGGGCCTGCATAGCCTTCATGGCATCGGTCAAGGTGGCATCGTCGAGCAAAACAGGCATATCTGTTGCCATGATATCGGCAGCGCAAGGATATACGTTATCGATTAGCTGGGGGAACGGCAGCCCAGTGCTTTCGAGGACCCACTGGCTTTCGGGAGGTAGCGGTCCCAACCGAACGGCGGCGTATGCGCATACGTCAGCTTCGGGATCAGCCGCTTTCTCACGGGCAGCCAATTGGTTGTTCAAGTACGCCAGGCTTACAGCCGAGGCAATTGAATCGTTATCGGGGTTCTTATGCCCTACGATGATGACGGGACGTGCCATTCTGTTTTCGCTCCTTGCTTTCGTTCCCTTGTATTACTTCCCGATTTTGACAATCGGAGCATAGTCTTTCAATAGCTTTTTCGTCGATCCGGTTTTCGCAAAGCGAATGGAGAGCGTATCGCCATCCACCTTCGTCACTTTACCACGCCCGAATACCTTATGGTCGACCATGTCGCCCACGGCGAAGCTGGCCCCGGCGGCGGCTTTCTTATGAGAAGCAGCGGATGGTTCCTGAAAGCGCTTCGACGAACCCGAGGCGCTAGACGAGCCGAATACACGCCCGCGGCCCGCTTCGGCCCCACTGCCGGATATGCCTTTGCGACTGCCGCGTTTTTCCCATCCGGTGCCAGAAAAACCCGATGAACCCAACCCACTGGTTTTGCGAAGCTCTTGGGGAATCTCCAGCAGGAAACGCGAGGCCGGATTGGCCTGCGTCTGCCCGAACAGCTGACGCGATGATGCGCAGGTGAGATAGAGGCGCTTGCGTGCACGTGTGATGGCGACATAGGCCAGACGTCGTTCTTCCTCGACCCCCTGGGCATCGGTAATGCTGATCATATGCGGGAAGATGCTTTCTTCCATACCTGCGACGAATACGACATCGAATTCAAGTCCTTTGGCAGCATGGACGGTCATGAGGGTCACGGCCGTGTCGTCTTCGCTCATGGTGTCTAAATCGGTGCGCAGCATAACCCACTCGATAAAATCGGCAAGGGAATCGCCGGACAGTACACGAGCCGGTTCGTCTGCAGATGACCCATCTGCTGCAACAGGAGCCGCGAATCCGGCTTCTTCGACATCATGAGTCGACGTGTATTCGTCGACAACACCCAGGAATTCTTTGACGTTTTCCACCCGGCTACGGGCTTCATCGGTATTCTCGTCTTCCAAAGCCCGAACCAACCCGCTTTTATCCAGAACCATCTCGACTACTTTGCGCAAATCGCCCGTCCAGGTGGCGGCTTCATCCAGCAATGACGTAAATTCCCCCAGTGCTTTGCGCGTCAATAGGCGAATGTCTTCGTCGGCTACGGCAAGCTGGGCAGCTTCCAAGAATGTTATGCGATCGCGGCGAGCCAGCAGGTCGATATGCTCGATAGTGGTTTTGCCAATACCGCGACGAGGAACATTCACCACACGTTTTGCCGCCATGTCATCTGCGGGATTGACCACCAAGGTGAGATAGGCCATGACATCGCGGATTTCGGCGCGGTCGAAAAAGCGCGTCCCGCCGACGATGCGGTACGGCACACCTGCACGAAGCAGCATATCTTCAAGCATGCGGCTCTGCGCATTGGTGCGATAGAACACAGCCATCTGGTTGTAGCTTTCGCCGTTCCCATGCTGATGTTCGATTTCACCGGCGATCCATCGGCCCTCATCGCGTTCATCCGAAGCCATATACACCTGGATTTTAGAACCTTCTTCGCCGGTCGAGATCAGGCGCTTGCTTTTGCGGTGCACATTGTTCGCGATAACCGCATTCGCAGCGTCTAGGATAGTCGCAGTCGAACGGTAGTTCTTTTCAAGTTTGACAGTATGGGCATCGGGATAGTCTTGCTCGAATTCCAAAATATTGCGAATGTCGGCGCCGCGCCAGCTGTAGATGGACTGATCATCGTCGCCTACCACCATGATGTTCTTGTGCGCTTCCGCTAAAAGCGTGGTGATGGCATATTGCGCATGGTTCGTATCCTGATATTCGTCTACCAGCAAATAACGGAAACGGCCCTGGTAGGCGGCAAGTATCTCAGGATGGTTTTTCAGTAAAAGCCATGCATATACCAGTAGATCGTCGAAATCGAAGGCGTTAGCCTGCTTCAAACGTTCCTGCAGACGCGTATACACCCGCGCAGCCGCCTTGGCGATGGGATCGCTTGCCTGCTGCTCGAACTGACCAGGCATGACAAGGTCGTTTTTTGCAGTCGAAATACGGTTGCGAATAGCGTTGATGGGAATGCGCTTAGGGTCGATATCGAATTCGGCCATAATCTCTTTGACCAGACGCTTGCTATCGTCATCGCTGTAGATAGTGAAGCTTTTCGAGAACCCCAGCTTTTCGCAATCCGCACGCAGCATGCGCACGCACATGCTGTGAAACGTGGATACCCACATTCCCCGCGCCGCAGGGCCGATAAGCTTGCCAAGACGTTCGCGCATTTCGGCAGCAGCCTTGTTGGTGAACGTGATAGCCAGTACTTCCCAAGGGGCTACGTTCATATCTTCTATCATATGGCCGATGCGGTAGGTAAGCACGCGCGTCTTACCGCTGCCCGCACCAGCCAGCACTAAAAGCGGCCCCTCCGTGCAAAGGACCGCTTCTTTCTGTTCGGGATTGAGTGATTCAAGATCGATTGCCATGTTCCGCTTTCTATACCAGACGTTTACCGAATACCGCCGCAATTTCGCGCAAGTCGTGAATGAGCTCTTCGAACTGCGACGGGGTGAGCTGCTGGGCACCGTCGGATTTGGCATGCTGGGGATCGGGATGCACTTCGATCATGATGGAATCGCACCCGGCAGCGATAGCCGTACGGGCAAGCGGCGGTACCAGGTCGCGCACACCGGCGGGATGGCTGACATCGACGCAGATGGGAAGCAGGCTCTGCTTATGGATGACGGGCACGGCGCTGATGTCGAGCGTAAAGCGCGTAGCCGTTTCGAACGTACGCAGACCGCGCTCGCACAACACCACGTTGTCGTTGCCTTCCATCGTGATGTAATCGGTAGCAGCCAGCCATTCGGAGATGGTACCGGCGAAACCGCGTTTGAACAGCACGAGCTTGTGAGATTCGGCGGTAACCGCACCGATGTTCTTCAGCAAGCTGAAATTCTGAAAGTTGCGTGCGCCCACCTGCAAACCGTCCACATACGAGTGCACCATTTCGCAATGGGCCGAATCCATGACTTCCGTCAGCGTTTTCAAACCGTAGCGCTGGCCGGCAGACTGCATGATCTTCAGGGCGTCTTCGCCAAGGCCTTGGAAAGAATGAGGATTGGTGCGCGGCTTGAACGCACCGCCGCGAATCCAATGCAGCCCCAAACCGGCGACGCATTCCGCTACTTCATTGAATTGCTCTTCGCTTTCGACCGAGCACGGCCCTGCGAAGATGGTTATCTCATCGGTGCGCGTACCCAGGTCGGGCAAACCTGTCACGCCCTTCAGTTTCGATTCGCTCATAGGGCAGGCATCTCCTTCATGACTTTGAGGATGCCTTCGTAGATTTCGCGCAGGTTGTCGTTATACAAAGGACCGTCGTTGAATTGATAGAGCTTTTCGAAGATTTCCTCTTCCCGCTTCGGATCGTACAGGCCCATATGGGCACCCGGCTTGAGAGCGCGGATTGCCAGCGATTGGACTGCACGCTGGTTCAGCAGGTCGACCAACTGCTTATCGATGGCATCGATACGGCTGCGGTGGTCTTGGATCTGGGCGAAAGCATCATCTGTCTCGGGCATAGCGGTTCCTTTCAAAACGAGTCAGTCCATCATAGCAAAACGAGACGCGTCGGCACTGCGCGTCAGGTGCGCTCTCACCGCATTCACAGATTATCGACCGGCAGTCCCCGCGCAGGCCGACGGCGCTCCGCATCTAGAGGCGGAGCGCCGTCGCAGGAGGAATGGCATCGGCCTGCTCCTGCCCGAAAGGCCGCCCGTCGATGGACAGCAAATCAAAGAGCTCTTGGCGGGAATGGATGCCGAATTTCCGATAGATATGGTTGATATGGGCCTTGACGGTACCGCCCGCTACGAACAGCTCCCGTTCCATATCGACCGGCGTCTTGCCGCGCGCGATTAGCTGCAGCACCTCTTCTTCACGCGGCGTGAGATCATGCTGCTGCGACAGATCGGATACGCGCATGGCTAACCGACCGGCACGAGCCTGCGCCCCCTCACCCAAATCGTCCATCGTGATGCCCCATTTCGACGACAGGTTGCGCTCCGAATAGAACACGACGACGAAGATAACCATCATCGCAACGGTTATTGCAGGAAAAAGCGCGCCCGCCATCTGAGGTGAAGCCTGAGCAGTAACCCAGGCACCCATCGCCCACCCCAGCAGCTCGACGATGTAGCGTATACCGCGCTCGATACCGTTGATCCAGACGGCGCTGATGCCGAAGCGGTAGGTGATATTGCTCATGATGAGCATGATGAACATCGAAAGCATGGTGTAGCCCGCATCGTAGCAGAATGCCATCAGCTGATCGCTCAAGGCAAACGATGAGGATATAAGCAGAAATCCGACGATGAAGAAGGGAAACGCCAGCTGGTATACCGTGTCGAAGTTAAACCACCGCGCTGTCGAAAGAGCACCTAGGAACACAAGGGCCGTAACCGCCATGCCGCCCGCGATGTTGCCCGCCAGCAGCGTTTGCGCCGGAAGCATGCTATATCCGCCCGCAAACGTGCAAACCGACATAAGCAGGATGGGCTTCCAGGGAAATATGCGGCCGATATCACGGTTGACCGCATGGGGAAGCTCGTGAGACGGAAGATGGCGCATGCTCGAGCGCACCTGCACAAGGGACACGACCGGCAGCACGATGGCAAAGAACATCAGGTACGGGGCGGACAGCCCCGCAAACAGCCATTTAATGCATTCCCCGATGAAGATGGCAAGTGCATGGTAGATGGCCACCCGCATGGGGTTCAATGATCCGTAGAATTCCGCCCACATCAGAATAAGCGAGGCCAAACCCGCACCTGCGCACACCAAACCGACGAGCTTGAGCACTTCCGATTGCAGATAAAAACATGCTATGACAAGAAGAACGGAACCGCCCACCATGGCAACGGCCGTGGCGCCGCACATGCCCTTGTTGGACCAGAGAGGCGTGATACGTGACGAAAGCAGCGCCAGAAGCAGCGACACCACCCCGATCGAACCTTCGAACAGGAAGTAGTCGAAGCCACTGATAGTGGGAAATGCATCGTAGCGAAAGAATATAGCCAACCAGGCACGGTATATGCCGACTCCGAAGAAAACGATGGGAATGGCCGCCAACCGCGATGCCACATCCTGCCATCGATTGAAAAAGCTCCGCATACGCGAGGCATTTGACTGCATGGGTATCCCCTCCCTTGCAAGCATCATAACGGAAACCAGCGCAGGGGCAAAGAGAGCCACGCTCACGACAAGGGTTATTTTCAGGGTTAGTGATTTAACCGACACGACTAATTGGCAGGACATGGCCCGAGCGATAGCGTAGGCCATGTTCGCATGAGCGAATCAAGGATAGAGACATCGAAGAAACCAAGGAGAGGGGTCTTCACCATGGAACGCATGTCAAGAAGAACATTCATCACTGCGGCAGGGGCCGCCGCATTAGGCGGAACGCTGGCGCTGGCCGGTTGCGCCCCAAGCGCGTCGGGGAACGGCAAGTCGGGAACGACCGCAGCCGACGGAGCCTGGGTCGGTACCGGCATGGGCAAGCACGGCGAGATAGAGGTCGAGACCGTTGTGAAGGACGGCGCAATCACCCGGATCAACGTACTGAAATCACGCGAAACCCAGGGCATGGGCGACACGGCGATAGACGAGCTTTCACAATTGATCATCGACAATCAGACGCTTAGTGTCGACACCGTGTCGGGCGCTACGCTTTCGAGTATGGCATTTTTGGCTGCTGTAGGCGACGGGTTGAACCAGTCCGGGGCGAAAGCGACCGACTGGCAGAAACGTACCCATGCCACCTTGTCCTTGGACGAAAGCATGCCCACATCAGCTGACGTCATCGTCATTGGTGCCGGCGGCGCCGGCTTTGCAGCCGCTATCACGGCAGCCAATGCAGGCAAGAAGGTCATCTTGCTTGAGAAGATGGGCATCGTCGGCGGCGACACGTCGCTTTCCGGCGGGGAGATGGCCGTACCCGGCAACTGGATACAGAAGAAGAACGGCGTAGCCGACAGTCCCGAGCAGCTTGCTGCCGACATGCTGAAAGGCGGAGACTACAAGGGCGATCCCGAACTGGTGAACGTCATCGCAAACGGCACGCTCGATTCCTCCCAGTGGCTCACCTTCGAAGGCGGCGTTTCATGGGAGCACGACCTGCTGTTCTTCGGCGGGCATTCCGTCAAACGCTCCATCATCCCCAAAGGCCATACCGGCAGTGAGATGATCGTCAAGCTGAACAAACGAGCAGGCAGAATCAGCGGACTGACCGTCGTCAAGAACATGCGGGCAACCGACTTAGTCAAGGACAAATCCGGCAGCGTAACGAGTGTGAAGGCAGAAAGCCAGCTCACGGGAGATTCATACACGTTCACCGGCAAGGCGGTCGTGCTGGCCTGCGGCGGATTCGGATCGAACGTCGACATGCGCGTAAAGTACAACCCCGATATGGATGCCAAGATTCTGTCCACCGACTCGGTGGCTGCGACCGGCGATGGTGTGACTATGGGATCGGCAATCGGCGCAAACCTGATCGACATGCAGTACATCCAGACCTACCCCACCTGCGACCCCGAATCAGGATCGCTGCTGTACGTAGATGACATGCGCTTGGAAAGTCTGGCGATCATGATCAACAAGGAGGGCAAGCGCTTCGTCGAAGAACTCGATCGCCGCGATGTGCTTTCCAATGCCATCAAGAAGCAAACCGGCAGCATGGCCTATATGCTGTGGAACCAAAACGCTGCCGATAAGACCGGGCTTCTGGAAGACCATGCCGACGAGTACGAGAATCTGGAATCACGCGGCATCATCATCAAGGCCGACACCCTGGCCGAAGCCGCCGACCACTTCGGCATCGACGCCGCACAGCTGCAGAAGACCGTCGATGCGTGGAATGGCTACTGCAAAGAAGGCAAGGATCCCGACTTCAACTACCGCGACACCATGACCCCCATCGACGGCGGCCCCTACTACATCAATTCCTACAAGCCCGCCGTGCACTACACCATGGGCGGTCTGCACATCAACACCAATGCTGAAGTGCTCGATGATGCTGGAGCCGTCATTCCCGGCCTGTTCGCCGCAGGCGAGGTTGCGGGCCACAAAATGGGCACGAACCGCTTGGGCTCTTGCTCGATGGCCGACATCTACACCTTCGGCCGCATCGCCGGCGCCAAAGCCGTAGCCTTCGCAGGTTAGCGCATCACACGCTTCCCGTTCTACCCCATTCGCCCCCTGCGCGTATGCCTGCAGGGGGCGAATTCTTGGTATGCAGCTACCACTGGGCAAGCGCGCTCAGGCAGCCACGCCCCATCCACCTACGAACGACTTCCCTTCACCGTCGACCTTAAACAACGCGCGTCGTCAAACACCATGGTCGCTCCTGCAACGACCAGCAAACCCGCCCCCGCAAAAGCGAAGACGCACATATAGGACGAACCCGTACCCGCAATGTCGAATATGCCTCGCAAGGCGCTTCCGACGGTGAACGCAGCAATAGCGGAGTTGTATGCGTTAAAGGACAGGCGCCCGAGTGGAGGAATACGCACCAAGCGCATCATTCCCAGGACACCGGCACCACCGATCAGGGGAATCAGGCCCAAAAGCACCATGAACGGGCTTGATACCCCATGGCTGAACTGTTCGTAGACGAACGACAGAATACCGCATATTCCGGCAACCACGGCATAGCAGATAATCGCCTTCCGATCGCGCCGGGCATTGCTATCCGATGTATACAATATCACTTACCTCTCTTTCGCCATTGCTCTGCCCATCCGTGGGAGTGTTCAGAACCTTCCCTTCGAACCATAGCGTGCTCGATCCGCCGCCATCCAAGTTGTACGCGAACGTGCATCCCTGATCTTCGAATACCTGCGCCAACTGATAGAGCGAGAGCCCGGCTTCGGATGAGGTCCGCCCATCGGATACCACCAGCACATAATGCAAGGGACTGATCATTCCGATGGCAGTACGCGGATTGCTCGTCATGGCCTTCCCTACTTCGGTGGCGGCATCGACGGCAGTGCTGCCGTCCTTCACTAGAACGGGACCGAACGAAAGAACCTGCCATGCCCCCTGCGACAGCAACGTTTGGGCATCAGTTGTTTGTTCGGCAGCCGCGTAGAGCGTTCCATCTCCCCCTACGACAAGAGCATCGGCATCGTCATCGGCGGTATCGCGGTACAACACGCCGTTACGCACGACGAAACCGTCGTCGCGAAATCCGTAGTAATCGCCGTTGATAGCCAGAATCGCGCTATTCTCTTGGGCCATATCGGATGTCGTATCCTTCAGATTGCGCCCGAAAGCATTACGGGCCAAAGCCGTCTTGAGATACGCAGCGCTCGAAACCTGCACATCGGCCACATAGATATCGGTATCGTATTCGCGCAACGTGGAGATACGTATGCTTATGTTCGCATCCTCATAGGATGTTGCGGTGATGGTGCCTTGTGCGGATGCATCACCGGAAGAATCGGTGCTAGAAACGGATGATACGATGCTGCTGGTATCTGCCGGCGCGACTTCGGCTTGCACCTTCGAAACCGCGAAAGCATCCAGCAGAACGAACGCGGCGAACGCCGTCAGCATCGTCCCGTAGATACACGCCCAGAGGTACGGGCGCTTCGGGCGCGGGGCCTCCGGAAACGTTCGCATCAACCACATTCTCTCTCCTCTCCACGGCGGATTCGCCGTCGACTCCTCGAAATACCCAATTACGTTGTGCAAAATAGCTGATCACAAACAGAGTGCTGTCCACTACCACCTTGATTGCGACCAGCGGCACCGGCAAGAAACCGAACGCCGACACCAGCAGCATGCTCGCAATCATCTGCATGATGAACAGCGTGACGTAGCGCCTCATCTGAATTCGCGCATCGCCGCCAGCACGGAAGCTCCACCGCCTGTTCAACGCAAAATTCAAAGCACCCGACGTTATGCGTCCGGCGCACGTAGCGGCCGCAACCGTTGCAAACACCCCCATATCAAGAACGCTCGATAGCACGGCGAACAGCCCTAGGTCGATAACGGCACAGGCCATCGATGCAAGGGAGAACCTGATGAGCGAGCGATAGATGAGGATCGAATCGCGCACTGCGTCGAAATGCGAAGCGCGATTGCCATCAAGGTACACCGTGGCGATGGGCACTTGGCGCAGCCCATATCCCGCCTTCACCACCCCGGTAAGAAAGTTCATCTCATATTCGTATCGGCTGCCCGGCACGTTCAAGGCAAAGGGGATAAGCGCCGCAGGTATGCAACGCAGTCCGGTCTGGGTGTCGCTGCAGGCAACGCCCGTGTCCAGCCTGAAATACCATGCGCTGAACCCGTTGCCCATACGGCTGCGCGCTGGCACGCCCGCGTCGCGCAAGTCACGTTCGCCGATCACCACATCATCGGGATACAGGCACGATTCCCCGCACACCAAGCGAACATCTTCGGGCAGATGCTGGCCGTCGCCATCGACCGTTACGCACGCAGGGGCATCGGGGTATGTGTCGAGCGCACGCCGGAAACCAGTCTTGAGCGCAGCACCTTTTCCCAAGTTCTGCCTTTGATGCACCACGTCGACATCGGTAGCTGACAACGTGCGAAACAGGTGCTGGTGAGCAGCATCGCTTCCATCATCTACTACGACAAAGCGATGAAAACCGACGCAGCGCAGTCCTTTGACAAGCCTGGGCAATCCTTCGTCGGGATCGATTACGGGGATGACGACTACCTGGTCCATATGGCTCCTTCCGATCGATACGGGGAAGAGCCGATTCCGGAAACAGCAGACGAAACCCGGTTCCTCCGATAGCACCCAATCGATCAATCGATCGATTGGGCTTACGAAGGAAATAATGGACCTGCTACCTTTAATCAGCCTTAAAGGCAGCAGACAGAATTATGGAAACCATTTCAGCAAAAGAGGAGGCATACGGCAAATGCATTAAGCAGCAGAGCAGTTCATGCCGTTAAAACGGCACGTTATCGGGGTCGGCCCCCATACGTGCACCCGTCTCAAGAGCATCGATGCGTGCCATGTCGGCATCTGAAAGGGCGAAGTCAAACACGGCAGCATTCTGGCGGATGCGGTCTTCATGCACAGATTTGGGAATAACCGCTACACCATGCTGCAGATGCCAACGAATAACCACCTGAGCGGGAGTGCGAGTATGGGCAGCAGCAATATCCTCGATGACGGAATCGCCCAGCACGGATGCCGACCCGCTACCGCCGCCCAAAGGACGCCATGCTGTCACGGCGATATTGTGCACCCGGCACCATTCGGCGACTTGCCGGTTGCCGAAGCACGGGTGACTTTCGATCTGGTTCACGGCAGGCTGCATGCGAGCCGTACGCTCCAGTTCCTCGATATGGTGTGGGTTGAAGTTCGACACTCCGATCGAACGAATAAGTCCTTCGTCATGCAGCCGCTCCAATTCGCGCCATGCATCCTGATAGCCATCGACGGGCCAATGAATAAGGTATAGGTCGATATACTCCATGTCCAACCGTTGCAAGCTGAGTTCGAAGGCCTCACGCACCCGGTGGGCGCGAATGTCGTCATTCCACACCTTCGTGGTAATAAACAGGTCATCCCGGGCAATACCGCTCGCCCGCACCCCGACCCCGACGCTTTCCTCATTGCCATAGAAAGCCGCCGTATCGATATGGCGGTACCCGGCTTCGAGCGCCCACTGCACGGCATTGCACGTAGCGTCGCCCGTGGGACTTTTATATACACCCAAGCCCAAACGAGGCATAGCATGACCATCAACCAGTTGTAGCGGTTGCGCCATATCGTTCATGGTCAGCTCTTTCATCCGAACGCCCACGTTAAAAGCCCAGCCAGTATCCTAGAACAGCCCTAAACCCTTAGCCCCGAAATACCCCAGCACGATGATGCCCACGATGATGCGGTACCAACCGAACGCCGTGAAATCGTTCTTCTTGATGTAACCCATCAAGAAGCGGATCGAGACGATCGACACGACAAATGCCGTGAGCACGCCCACAACCAGCACCGCGATTTCGGTTTGGGACATAACCAGCCCCGCAAGGAA
>Ga0209464_10000216_pt1 | contig 19470 bp, 21 predicted proteins | sample DOMMetBare1Fresh_2_FD_187473 | JGI IMG/M metagenome (GOLD analysis project Ga0209464, IMG submission 187473) | Wetland sediment microbial communities from St. Louis River estuary, USA, under dissolved organic matter induced mercury methylation -... | ecosystem: Environmental > Aquatic >...
CCCCGCCCCCAGCCCCAGGGCCTCCAGCGTGTCATGGGCGAAGACGACGATGAGCTTGTCCTTCACGCCGGGCTGGTTGACCCAGGCGTCGCCGGAGACGTAGCGCGAGCTGCTGGCCCGGAGCTGCTCGAAGAGCCAGGTGAGCTGCGCCTCGTCCAGCCCGTTGCCGTTGGTCTTGCCGGCCGGCGAGGTGTCGAGGGCGATGAACTGGAAGAGGTCGTTGGGGCCGGACGGGACGGCGTAGTAGCCGACCGCGCCGCCGGGCGTGAAGCCGTGCCCGTTCGGCAGGCCGTCCCCGTCGAAGTGGCTGCCGATGAAGCCCTCCTTGGTGAGCAGCCGCCGCGTCGGGTCGCTCTGGACCGAGACGGCGTGCCGGCCGAAGGCCAGGTGCCAGAACAGCTCCAGCTGGTCGAGGGTGGAGCCGTCGGTGATGTCCTGCCACTCGATCCCGTCGATCTTGGTGACCTTCTCGTCGGCGGTGGCGATCTGCTTCAGGTTCATGTACGGGTTCAGGCGCGAGTCGCCGTAGTCGATGGGCAGGTTCCCCTGGACCTTGACGTCGTGGTTCCCGATGGCGACGTACCAGGGCATGCCCAGGCCGGTGGCCGCGAAGGGCTGGCGCGCCTGCTCGTAGAGGCCGGGGGCGTCGAAGGATGGGAAGCCCCGGCCGCCGTAGGTGTTGGACGGGTTGGCCGGGAAGTCCGGGTTCCAGTAGTGGGCCCGGTCGGAGAAGTTGCCCACGCTCATCTCCGGGATGAAGCGATCCTCCGAGTTCCAGTCGACGCTCGGCGCGCCTCCCAGCACCTGGAGGTACCGGCGGGTCTCGTTGAACTGCGCGTTGTCGATGACGTCGCCGGTGAGCAGGGTGAAGGAGAGCCCCAGGCCGGTGGCGGGCGCCGCCTGGACGTTGCGGAGGGCCCGGGCCATGGCGTCGGTCATCTGGAGCGAGAGCATCTCCTGGGGCCGGTAGGCCGAGCCGAACGGGCAGTCGCCGGGGCCGCCGTCGTTGCCGTTGGCGAAGCGGTCCAGGTACTCCAGCCGCATGGGCGAGCGGTCGTCGACGATCTGCAGGTCGGTCAGGTGGGCGAAGGCGAGCAGCGAGTGATCGAGGTCTCCCGGCTCGCCGGGCGGCGAGGCGTCGCCGGGGAAGAGCCAGGACCGGAGGTGCGGCTCTCCGGGCGCGGCGACGATCCCCGTGAACCAGGGCCCCGCGCCGTCGCGCCGCAGCGTCCGCTCCAGGGTCGTCCGGCCGGGTGCGTTGGGCGGCAGCTCGCCGGGCGACGCCAGGGCGGCCGAGGTCGACGCCGCGCCCGCGGCGGGCGCCGGCGGCTGGCCGCAGGCGAGGAGCGCTGCCGCCAGGAGGGCCAGCGCCATGGGCGCGGGCGCCCGCTGGGGGCGGCGGGATGGAGCATGGCAGGGTCGGGGACGTGGCATGGCGTACCTCTTGTCGATGGAGTCCTGGTGGCGATCCGCGAGGTCGTGGGCTGGTCCACCGGGACCGCGCCTCTCACGGAGTGTCACTACGTCTGGCAGTGAACGGGGCGCAGCATATGGGTTCTCGGCGCGGGAGCGTCAACGGCTTTCCGCCGCGGCCCGAACGACGCGTGAATTGACTGGAGATCCGGCGATGGCCCGCCGCGAGGCGAGTGTGACGGGCGTCACCAACGCCGGCCGGTTGCGGACTGGGCGTCCGGCCTGGCCGCCCGGGCGTGGGCGGCACCTGCTAGAGTCGATTCGTGACCGCCTCACCGCCCATCGATGCCGCGCCCGACCGCCCCGCCGTGGCCGACGCCACGCTCCTCGCGGAGCTCGCTGGCATGACCCCCGAGGAGCGGCTCCGGTGGAACGACCGGATGGCCACCACCATCCAGGAGCTCCGCCATGGCTTCGCCAACGCCAAGCCTGACCACGCTGCTGGCCCGCCTGGCGGCCAGCGGGACTGACTTCCTGCTGGTCGGCGGCCTGGCCGCCGTGGCCCAGGGAGCGCCGCTCACCACGGTGGACGTGGACATCGTGCACCGTCGCGATGCCGGGAACGTCGAGCGCCTGCTGGCGTTCCTGGAGTCGGTCCAGGCCCGCTACCGGGGACGCCCGGCCGGCCAGGTCCTCCGGCCGACCCGGGACGTGCTCCTCGGCACGGGCCACCAGCTGCTCGTCACCAGCCTCGGCCCGCTCGACGTGCTCGGCGCCATCGAGGGCGGGCGCGATTACGCGAGCTTGCTGCCCGACGCGCTGTCCATCGAGGTGGAGGGGCAGCCGGTCCGGGTGGTGCGCCTCGAGACCCTGGCGGAGCTCAAGCGGCATGCCAGCAGCGCCAAGGACCGCCTGGTGCTCGCCCTGCTCGAGGACACGCTTCGACTGCGACGGGGGTAGCGCTCACCCGCCCCGCCACCAGGCCCAGAGCGCCACCAGCCCGCCCACCACGAAGAGCGTGCCGAAGACCTGCTTGTTGTGGCGGGCCAGCCAGCGCGGCAGGTAGATGTCGAAGTTGTCCTGGCGCTCGTCGGTGTAGCGGGCCGCCACGTCGGTGAGCGGGCAGCGCATGCGGTTGGCCGCCAGGATCGCCACCTCGACCATGACCGCCGCGGCGAGCCAGGCGGCGAGCCGGAGCCGGCCGGCCAGCGCCGCCACCGGCAGCGCGAGGATGCACCCGGCGAAGAAGGCCCAGGCGAGGGTGTGCAGGACCTTCACGGCGACGAGGGCGGCGGCGGGACGCGCCGCGCCATGGGATCGGTCAGGGGTGGCCATCGCCGTTCGGCTGGTCCGAGTCCGGCGACCCCGGGGTCACTGAGCCAGCGGGTCCGGCGGCGGCGCCGGCGCGGGCGCCGGAGGCGGGATGGGCGGGGCCGCGGGAAGCTGCCGGGGCGTCCAGCCCGGGCGGAGCGTGCGGCAGGCGTTCTCGTCGCCGGTGATGCACTGGGCGTTGAGCGACTTCACCTGCTCGCAGCGGTCGACGGCGCGGTAGCCGTTGATGGCCGACAGCCCGCAGAGCGCCAGGAAGGCGGCCGAGATCGCGATGCCGTTGCCCCGGTTCTCGGTGTCGTCGCTGTTGGCCCAGACCAGGCCGTTGGCCACGAAGTAGCCGGCGCAGATGGAATCGAGCACCGGGGCCGCCCGGGAATCGGTGCAGGCGACCGGGTAGTTGGGCGCCATGACCGGCTCCGGAGCCTTCTGGACGAAGGCCAAGGAGCAGCCGCTCCCCGAGACGGCGAAGACGGCGACGAGGAACGTCGAGGCGGCGCGGCGTGGCAGGCTCAACATCGGTTCTCCCTGGTGTGGGCTGCGTGGGGGCAGCGCCCTCATCGGCTCTCCGTGGCGCTGCGGTCCGGCCAGGATGCCAGCCGCCCTCGAACCCGGCGTTGACCGGGGTCACGCAGGCTGCGCCGGTGCCCGGGCGCGCGGGTCCGCGGCGGCGCCGCTCCCTACCCCTCCCGCCTGTCCACCACCCGCACCGCCTTGCCGCCCTCGGTGCGGGCGAGCGACTTGCGCTCGACGAGCTTCACCTCGACCGACACGCCCAGCGCCTCGTGCAGCCGCTTCTTGATGGTCTCGCGCAGGGAGGAGACCTTCTTCATCTCGTCGAAGAAGATGGCCTCGCCCACCTCCACGAGCACGGTCGCCTCGTCCATGGAGGCGCGGCGCTCCAGCACGATCTGGTAGTGGGGGTCGGTCCCCTCCAGCGCCACCAGCGCCGCCTCGATCTGCGAGGGGTAGACCTTCACGCCCTTCACGATGAGGAGGTCGTCGGTGCGCCCGAGCACGCGCCCCATGCGCGCCAGGGTGCGGCCGCAGGCGCACGGCTCCCTGGTGAGGGTGGTGAGGTCGTGCGTCCGGTAGCGCACCAGCGGGAAGGCCTCCTTGGTGAGGGTGGTGAGCACCAGCTCGCCCACCTGGCCGGGCGGCGTGGGCGCGCCGCTCTCCGGGTCGACCAGCTCGACGAGGAAGTGGTCCTCGGCGAGGTGGAGCCCGCGGCGCGCCAGGCACTCGCCGGCCACGCCCGGCCCCATCAGCTCGGAGAGGCCGTAGTTGTCCGTCGCCACGATGTGCAGCTTCTCCTCCAGCTGCGTCCGCATCGCCTCGCTCCAGGGCTCGCCGCCGAAGAGCCCCCACCTGAGCGAGAGGGCGCTGCGCGGGAGGCCCGCCTCGATGAGCTCGTCGGCGAGGTGCAGGGCATAGGAGGGGGTCGAGACCAGCGCCGTGGTCCGGTAGTCCTGCATGATGCGGAGCTGCTGGCGCGAGTGGCCGCTCGACATGGGGATGACCGAGGCGCCGAGCGTCTCCGCCCCCTGGTGCAGGCCGAAGCCACCGGTGAAGAGGCCGTAGTGGAAGGCCACCTGGACCACGTCGTCATGGGTGACGCCGCCGGCCACCAGCACGCGCGCCACCGCGTTCGACCAGCTGCGCAGGTCGTTGCGCGTGTAGCCCACCACGGTGGAGAGGCCGGTGGTGCCCGAGGAGGCGTGGAGCCGCACCACGTCGCGCAAGGGGACGGCGAAGAGGCCGTAGGGGTAGTTGGCCCGCAGGTCCTCCTTGGTGGTGAAGGGGAGCCGGCGCAGGTCCTCCGCCGTGCGCACGCCGTCGGGGTCGACGCCGGCCGCGTCGAAGCGCTGCTGGTAGAAGGGGAGCGCCCGGTAGACGCGGGTGAGCGTGGCCTCGAGCCGCTCCAGCTGCAGCTGCTCCAGCGCCTCGCGGTCCATCCGCTCGATCTCGGGCTGCCAGCAGGCCGCCGCGGTCGCCGCCGTCGTCGTCATCGGTGCTGCTCCTTCCTCTGCGCGGCCTCGGCCGCCCGCGCCTCGCTCTTGTCGCCGCCCAGGTAGGCGCGCTGCACGTCGTGGTTGCCGAGCAGCGCCTCGGCGCTGCCCTCCAGCACGACGCGGCCGTTCTCCAGCACGTAGCCGCGGTCGGCGATGCGCAGCGCCGCCTTGGCGTTCTGCTCCACCAGCAGCACGGTGGCCCCCTCGGCGCGGATGGCCTGGATGGCCTTGAAGAGGTCCTTCACCACCAGCGGCGCCAACCCCATGGACGGCTCGTCCAGCATCACCAGCGACGGCCGCGCCATGAGGGCGCGCGCCATGGCCAGCATCTGCTGCTCGCCGCCCGAGAGCGTGCCGGCGAGCTGGGCCTGGCGCTGCTCGAGCCGCGGGAAGAGGGCGTACATGCGCCGGAGGTCGGCCTCCACCTCCGCCTCCACCTCGCCACGCCGGCCGCGCCGGTACTGCACGGTGGCGCCGAGCAGCAGGTTCTCGCGCACCGGCATGGTGGCGAAGACCTGCCGCCCCTCCGGCACCAGCGAGCAGCCGAGCGCCACCACCCGCTCGGTGCGGAGCCTCGTCACCTCGTCACCGCGGAACTGCACCGAGCCGGCGGCGGCCCGCTGCAGCCCCGCCACGGTGCGCAGCAGCGTCGTCTTGCCGGCCCCGTTGGCGCCGATGAGCGAGACGATCTCCCCCTGGTCGACGTGGAGGGAGACGCGCCGCAGGGCGGTGAGCCGGCCGTAGGCCACCTCGACGTTGCGCAGCCGCAGCATCAGTCGTCGTCCCCCAGGTAGACGCGGATGACCTCCGGGTCGCGCTGCACCGCGGCCGGCGCGGCGTCGGCGATCTTCTCGCCGAAGCAGAGCACCGCCACCTCGTCGGAGACGTCCATCACCAGCGACATGTCGTGCTCCACCAGCAGCACCGTCACGCCGCGGTCGCGGATGCGGCCGATGAGGGCGGAGAGCTCGGCCGTCTCCCTCATGTTGAGGCCGGCGGCCGGCTCGTCGAGGAGGAGCAGCGCCGGGTCGGAGGAGAGGGCGCGCGCCAGCTCCACGCCGCGCTGCTGTCCATAGGAGAGGCTCACCGCGTCCGACTCGGCCACGGCGGCCAGGCCGACGAACTCCAGCTCCTGGCGGGCGCGGGCCTCGATCTCCCGCTCCTCGCGCCAGGTGGAGGGCAGGTGCAGCATGCCGGCCAGGAAGCCGGCCCGGCCGCGCGGGTGGCGCCCCACCATGGCGTTCTCGAGCGCCGTCATGCCGGAGAAGAGCCGGATCTGCTGGAAGGTGCGCGACAGGCCGAGCGCCGCCACCTCGTGGGTGGGCCGACCCTGGATGGGCTCGCCGCGGAAGCGGACCTGGCCCGAGTCGGGCGCGGCCACGCCCGAGACCAGGTTGAAGAGGGTGGTCTTGCCGGCGCCGTTCGGGCCGATGACCGCCTTCACCATGCCGGGCGCCACGGCGAAGGAGACGTCCTTCACGGCCTGCAGGCCGCCGAAGCGCTTGGAGAGGCCGGAGACCTCGAGGAGCGGGGCGGTCACTCGGCGCCCTCCGCGTCGCCAGGCCGGGCCTGGGCTCCGGCCGCGCCGCCCGCCGGCCGGCGCGTGAGGAGCCGCCGCGCCACCCCGAGCACGTCGAGCCGCAGCAGCCCCTCCGGCGCGAAGAGCATGACGCCGATGAGGATGACGCCGAAGACGGCGTCGTCGAAGGTGCCGAAGAGGCCGCGCAGCGAGAGGAACTGGAGCAGCGCGCCGGTGGCGAGCGTGCCCCAGAGCGAGCCCATGCCGCCCACCGCCACGATGGCCACGTAGCGCACCGACTTCATCACCGAGGCCTCCGACGGGCCGATGCCGCCGGTGTAGTGCGTCAGGAAGACGCCGGCCAGCGCCGCCAGGGCGGCCGAGACGACGAAGGCGGCGAGCTTGGTGCGGGCCACGTCGACGCCCATGGCGCCGGCGGCGTCCTCGGCGCCGTGGATGGCGCGCAGCGCCCGGCCCACCCGCGAGCGGACCAGGTTGAGGAGCAGCAGCATGGCGAGGCCGAGCAAGCCGGCCGCCACGTAGTAGTTGGCCACCCGCCCGGCCGCGCCGCCGCCCACCGCCAGGCCGGGCACGAGCTCGAAGGGCGGCACGCCGGTCAGCCCGTCGGCCGCGCCGAGCGCCGAGGTGCCGACCACCACGCTCGACACGATGGTGCCGAAGCCGAGCGTGGCCATGGCGAGGTAGTGGCCCTTCAGCCGCAGCACCGGCACGCCCACCAGCGCCGCCACGCCGGCCGCCAGCGCCACGCCGGCCACCGCCGCCGGCCAGGGGCGCACCGTCAGGAGGTCGCCGCCGTAGAGATCGGCGCGCGCCGCCAGGAAGCCCCAGCGGTCGAGGAGCGCCACCGGCCAGTGGGTGGCGTGGGCGCCGAGGTCGAGCGTCGTCAGCAGCGCCGAGGTGTAGCCCCCGATGGCGAAGAAGCCGGCGTGGCCGAGCGAGATCTGCCCGGCGTAGCCCATGAAGAGGCACAGCCCCACCACCACGATGCCGGCGTAGGCGGTCATGGTGAGCTGGGTCAGCAGGAAGCCCTTGCCGGCGGCGGCGGCCCCGAGGTGGATGGCCACCGCGGCGGCGGCGTAGAGGGCGAGCTGGGCGGCGCGGGAGCGCATCGGCTAGTAGGCCTTGAGGCGCGAGAGCTCGCGGCTCCCGAAGAGCCCGCTCGGCCGCACGAAGAGCAGCGCCAGCAGCACGGCGATGGAGACGGCGTCCTTGTAGGCGGCCGGCAGCACCGAGATGCTGAAGGCCTCCAGCGTGCCGAGCACGAAGCCGGCCGCCACCGCCGCCATGGAGTTCCCCAGCCCGCCCAGGATGGCCACGGTGAAGCCCTTGATGGCCAGCGCCCCGCCGATGTCGTAGCGCGTGTAGGTGATGGGCGAGACCACGCAGCCGGCCAGCGCGCCGATGCCGGCCGAGAGGACGAAGGAGAGGGTCACCAGGTTGCGGGTGGAGAGGCCGCACAGCGCCGCCGCCTCGCGGTTGGCGGCGCAGGCGCGCATCTCGCGGCCGGTGCGGGTGTGGCGGAAGAAGAGCTGCAGCGCCGCCACCACCAGGGCGCAGGTCCCGAGGCTCCAGAGCACCTGGGGCGAGACGTGGACGCCGCCCACCGAGAGCGAGCTCACCTCGTCGCCGGTGAAGTAGGGCAGCGCGCGCACCTGCTCGCCCCAGGTGAGGAGCGCCGCCTCGCGCACCACGATGGAGACCCCGATGGTGATGATGATGAGCCGCAGGACCGAGGGCTTCTTCAACCAGCGGATGAAGACCACCTCCACCAGCGCGCCGATCACCATGGTGACCAGGACCGCCCCGGCGATGGCGAGCGGCAGCGGCACGAAGCGATGGAGCGTCACCGCCGTCATGCCGCCCAGCATCACGAACTCGCCCTGGGCGAAGTTGATGATGCCGGTGGTGTTGTAGATGATGTTGAAGCCGATGCCGACGACGGCGTAGATGGTCCCGTAGGTCAGGCCGGCGACGAGGTACTGGAGGGCGAGCTCGAGCGTCACGGGCTACTTGAGCGGGACGAACTTCCCGTCCTTCACCGTGAGCAGCTCGAAGGCCGAGGCGTCGAGGCCGTTGTGGTCGGTGGCCGAGAAGTTGAAGACCCCGGCCGTGCCGATGGTGCCCTTGGTCGCCTCGATGGCGGCGCGCACCTTCTCCTTGTCCGAGCCCCCCACGGCGAGCGCCTTCACGAGGACCGTGAAGGCGTCGTAGCCGTGGCCGCCGAAGGTGGAGACGTCCTCCTTGAAGCGGGCCTCATAGGCCTTCTTGTAGGCCGTCACCACCGCCTTCTGCGGGTGGTTCTCGGGGAGGGCGTCGGCCACCACGATGCGGCTGGCGGGGAAGATGACGCCCTCGGCGGCGGCGCCGGCGGCCCTGGCGTACTGCACGTTGGCGAAGCCGTGGCTCTGGTAGAGCGGCACGGCCAGGCCGACCTGGCGGGCGTTCTTGAGCACGATCGACTGGGCCGGCTCGATGGACCAGTTGAGCAGCGCCTGCACGCCGGCCGCCTTGAGCTTGGTGACCTCGGCGGTGAGATCGGTGGCCGCCTTGTCGTAGACCTCGCTCACCAGGATCTGGATGCCGTGGGACGCGGCCCGCTTCTCCACCTGGTCCTTGCCGGCCTTGCCGAAGCCGGTGTTGCTGGAGAGGACGCCGATGCGGGTGGTGCCGGCCGCCTTCATGCGGTCGAAGAGCAGGTCGACCGCGTCGGCGTCCTTGGGCGCCACCTTGAAGACCCAGCGCGCCAGCGGGTTCACGATCACCTCGGCGGCGGCGCAGGACAGGAGGATGGTCTGCCCCTGCTCGGCGATGGCCTTCACCGCCATGGTCTCGCCGCTGGTGGTCGGGCCGATGATGGCCACCACCTGCTCCTCGTCGATGAGCTGCTTGGCGAAGGAGACGGCCTTCTCCGGGCTGCCGCCCGAGTCCTTGAGCAGGAGCTGGATGGGCCGGCCGCCCACGCCGCCCATGGCGTTCTGGGCCTCCACCAGCATCTCCAGCGTGCGCGCCTCGGGGGCGCCCAGGTTGGAGGCGGGGCCGGTGACGGCCAGGATGGCGCCCACCTTGATGGGGTCGGCGGCGAGGGCCGGCGGCGCGAGGAGGGCCAGCGCGGCGGCGGCGGCGGCGACGAGACGGGTCGGCATGGTCGCTCCGGGGCGGGGGGTGGCGGGCGTCACTTGGCGCCCAGGATGACGAACTTGCCGTCCTTCACGGTGGCCAGCTCGAAGGAGTCGAGGCCGAGGCCGTTGTGGTCGGTGGCCGAGAAGGTGAAGACGCCGCTCGTGCCGATGAGGCCCGAGACCTTCTCCACCGCGGCGCGCACCGGCTCGCGCTCCAGCGAGCCGGCCGCCTTGACGGCCGCCTGCAGGACGAGCAGCGCGTCGTAGGCGTAGCCGCCGAAGCCGGAGACGTCCTCCTTGAAGCGGGCCTCGTAGGCCCTCTTGTAGGCCATGAGCACCGTCTTCTGCCGGTGCGCCGCCGGCAGCGACTCGGCCACCATGAGGTGGCCCACCGGGAAGAGCACGCCCTCGGCGGCCGCGCCGGCGGCCCTGGCGTACTGCACGTTGCCGAAGCCGTGGCTCTGGAAGATGGGGGCGGTGAAGCCGAGCTGTCGGGCGTTCTTGATGACGATGGCCTGGGCCGGCTCGATGGACCAGTTGACGAGGGCCTGCACGCCGGCCGCCTTCAGCTTGGTCACCTCGGCGGTGAGGTCGGTGGCCGCCTTGTCGTAGGTCTCTGAGACCACGATCTGGACGCCGTGCTCCGGGGCCAGCTTCTCCAGCTGCTCCTTGCCGGCCTTGCCGAAGCCGGTGTTGCTGGTGAGGACGCCCACCTTGGTGAGCCCCATCTTCTTGAGCTGCAGGAAGATGGCGGTGGCGGCGTGGCCGTCCTTCTGGGCGGTCTTGAAGACCCACCTCGCCACCGGGTTCACGATCACCTCGGCGGCGGCGCAGGAGAGGAGCAGCGTCCCCGAGCCTTCGGCGAGGGCCTTCACCGCCATGGTCTCCCCCGAGGTGGACGGGCCGATGATGGCGAAGACCTGCTCCTCGTCGATGAGCTGCTTGGCGAAGGAGACGGCCTTCTCCGGGCTGCCGCCGGTGTCCTTGACGAGGAGCTGCACCGGGCGGCCGCCCAGCCCCCCCCTGGCGTTGAGCTCCTCCACGGCCATCTCGAGGGTGCGGGCCTCGGGGCCGCCCAGGAAGGCGGCCGGGCCGGTGACGGAGAGGAGCGCACCGAGCTTCACGGGCTCGGCGGCGCGCGCGGTGGGGGGCGCGGTGAGCAGGGCGATGGCGGCCAGGAGCGGGGTGAGGCGCCTCATGGAGTGTCCCTCGTCGTACGGGTGGCGGGTGGACAGCGGCGTCGGCTGCGGGGTGGCGGGGCGTGCTGGGCGAAGGGGTGGCGTCAGGCGCCGTGGACCTCGGCGCCGTCGAGGACGCGCAGGCCGCGCACGCGCAGGGCGGCCAGGGCGGCGGGCACGTCGTCGACGCGGAAGAGGATGGTGGCCTGGCCCCCCTGGGCGTGACCGAAGGCGTACATGTACTCGACGCTCTGGCCGCCGCCGCCCAGGGCGCGCAGCACGGTGGCCAGGCCGCCCGGGCTGTCGGGGATGGCGACGGCGATGACCTGCGCGGTGGTGGCGGTGAAGCCGGCGGCCTTCAGGGCCGAGAGGGCGTGGTCGGTCCGGTCGACCACCAGGCGCAGGATCCCGAACTCGGCCATGTCGGCCAGCGCCAGCGCGCGCACGTTCACGTTCGCGGCGGCCAGCACCTCGGCCACCTCGGCGAGCCGGCCGGCGGCGTTCTCGAGGAACACCGAGAGCTGCGCGACTTCCATGGATCCTCCGGGCGAGGGCGCAGGATAGCCGATCGCCCGCGGCTCCGTCGCGGGGGTCGCGATCGGACGCCGACCCGGACGCTCAGACGTAGAAGAACGCCACCCCCAGCACGAGGTAGACGGCGATGAGCATCGCCCCCTCGAGCCAGTTGGACTCGCCGTCGAGCGCCACCAGCGTGATGGCGCCGGCCGAGACCGCCACCGCCACCACCTCCAGCTCGGTGAAGACGAGATCCATGGGCTGGCCGATGGCCAGGCCGGCGAAGACCAGCACCGGCGCCACGAAGAGCGCCACCTGCTTGGAGGACTCGACGGCGATGTTGAGCGCGAGATCCATCTTGTCCTGCATGGCCATGAGCACGGCGGTGGAGTGCTCGGCGGCGTTGCCCACCACCGCCACCACGATGACGCCCACGAAGACCTGCGAGAAGCCGAACGACTCGACCGCGCCGTCCAGCTCGGCCACCAGCACCTCGGCCACCACGCCCACCGCCACGGTGGCGACCAGCAGCACCGCGATGGCCTTCCCCTTGGACCAGTGGATCTCGTGCACCGCCTCGGCCTCCTCCGTGTAGAGGTGGGCGTGGGTGCGGAGCGTGAAGAGGAGGGAGAGCAGGTAGAGGCCGATGAGGATGACGGAGATGGCCACCGAGGTGGGCACCCGCGTCTCCGGGTGCGGGTCGACGCCGTGGTGGAGCAGGGCCGGGACGAGCAGCGCCACCGAGGCGAGGTAGAGCGTGGCATTGCCCGCCCCGGCGGCGGTGGCGTTGAAGCGCTGCTTCTCGCGCTTCCAGCCGCCGGCCAGCAGCGCCGCCCCGAAGACCAGCAGGAGGTTGCCGATGATGGAGCCGGTGATGGAGGCCTTCACCACGTCGAGCTGGCCGGCGCGCAGGGCGGCCAGCGCCAGGATGAGCTCGGCGGCGTTGCCCAGCGCGGCCGAGAGGAAGCCGCCCCAGGCCGGGCCGACGTGGGCCGCCAGCGCCTCGGTGGCGCGCCCCATGATGCCGGCGATGGGGATGATGGCGAGGCACGCCAGCACGAAGGTGAGGGTGTCGCGCTCCGGCATGAGGAAGTGCGACGCCAGCGCGGCGGGGAAGAAGACGAGGAGGGCGTCGAGCGGGCGGAAGGGGAGCGGGTTCACGAGGCGGCCAGTCTACCCGCGGACGGGGCGAGCGGCGAGGAGGTGGCGGTCGCCGCCGGCAGCGGTGGCCGTGTGGCGCACCAGGGCCCGCGGGCCGGACGCCCCGCGCCGGCCCGGCACGAGTCCTCCCGCGCCCTTGCGTCGGCACGCCTCCTGCTCTGCGCCGGAGGATGCCCAAGCTCAGCGAGTTCTACGGGATCGCCGTGTACCTGTACTTCGTGGAGCACGCTCCCCCGCACTTCCACGCCTGGTATGGCGCGAGCGAGGCGCACGTGCGCATCGACACGCTCGACCTGCTCCGGGGCGGGCTGCCGCGCCGTGCCATGGCGCTCGTGCTGGAGTGGGCCGCCCTGCACCGTGCCGAGCTCCTGGACGCCTGGGAGCGCGCCCGCAACCGCCTGCCGCTCGCCGCCATCCGGCCGCTCGAATGAGCGTCCGAGCGTGATTCGGAAGGTGTCCTGGCCCACCGGGGCCGACCTCGATGGGGACGTGCTGCGCGGGGACCTGCCGGTGGTCCAGGCGGTCGCGGGCGGAGCGGCGCCGGCCCCCGCGCCGCCCGTGCTACGGTGCCCCGCCTGTCCGTCGCCTTCCCCACGCGCCTGCGCCGCGCCCTGCGCACCGCCGCGCTGCGCGGCCTGGTCGCCCTCCTCGCCCACCTGCCGCTGCGCCCGTCGCTGGCGCTCGCCTCGCTGGTGAGCGCCGTCGGCTGGCGGGTGGCGGGCGGGACGCGGCGGCGCATGCTGGGGAGCCTGGCGGTCGCCTTCCCGGCGCTCTCCCCCGCCGAGCGCGAGGCGCTGGGGCGCCGCTCGCTGCGCCACCTCACCTGGCTCGCCGCCGAGATGATGGCGGTGCGGAGCTACGACGCGGAGCTGGAGCGCTACGTCACCTTCGCACCCGGGGCCGAGGCCCGCCTGCGCGAGGTGATGGCGGCCGGGCGTGGGCTGGTCATGGTCTCCGGCCACGTGGGCCACTGGGAGCTCCTGGCCCGCCGGCTGGTGCGCGCCGGCATCCCCTGCGCCACGGTGGCCCGCAGCGGCACCAGCCCCGTCCTGCACGCGCTCCTCTCGGGCTTCCGGGCCGGCAGTGGCTTCGAGGTGCTGCTGCGCGACGACCCGGCGACGGCGCGCGCCATCATCCGCACCCTGCGGCAGGGCAAGCTGCTCGGGCTGCTCATCGACCAGGACACGGCGGTGCAGGGCGTGGCGGTGCCCTTCTTCGGGCGGCCGGCCTGGACGCCGCGGGCGGCCGGCGACCTGGCCCTGCGCTTCCGCGCGCCGGTGGCCGTCATCTGGTGCCGGCGGCGCGGCCCCGCGGCCGGCGCCGGCCACGAGCTCTCCATCGAGCTCGTGCCCTACGATGCCGAGGCGCCGGACCGCGAGGCCGAGTCGGTGCGCATCACCGCGGCCTGCACGGCGCTGCTGGAGGGGGCCATCCGCGCCCGGCCGGAGGAGTGGGTCTGGATGCACGAGCGCTGGAAGACCCGGGCATCCTGATGGCGCCGGCCCGGGGCTGGCCGCGCCGGCGGCCCGGCTCAGGGCGCCGGGTCGATGGCCGTGTAGGTGACCGCCTGCGCCGTGGCCGCGGCGGTGACCTCGGCCGGCGTGGCCTTGCTGAGCTGGTTCAGCGTCAGGAGGTCGACGCGGGCCAGCCAGGTGCGGGTGTCGTTCATGATCCAGGCCACCGGCCGGCCTCCGAGCAGGCCGGCCCGGGTCCCGTGCGGATCGCTGTGTCCGGCCCACGCCCCGGCGCTCCCAGGGAGGTCCGGCATGTTGGCCAGGGTGAGCTCGCCGTCGGCGGTGATGGCGGGGAGATCCCACACGGCGACGCGCGACCCGAGCTCCTCCATGGCGAGGCCCAGCCGGGAGGTCGGCTCGATGGCCACGGCCGTGAGCGGCGTCGAGGTGATGGTCACCGCGGACGCGGTGAAGGTGCTGGTGGCGTCGTCGAACACGGCGGTGGCGAGGTCGAGGACGTTGTTCTCGCTGAGGCTCTCCAGCGGGATGACCACCCGGCCGCCGACGGGGTCCATGGCCGCGGTGTCGGGCGTCTGGCCGAGCGGGAAGCGCTGGTCCGCCGCCGCCTCGTTCACGTAGGTGAAGATCTTCCCGTCGGCGAGATCCACCAGGTTGAGGCCGTCCTCGATGATGGTCCCGTCCGGCGAGCGGTAGCTGGCGCAGGGGGGCGGCGTGGCGGTCCCGGTGTCCGGCGCCGGGCAGTGGTAGAAGGGCGCCACCAGGCGGTTGCGCTGCGCGTCGTAGGCGAAGCCCTCGCTGGGCGCCACCACGATGTTGTCGGCGATGGAGCGCGTGTCGAGGTCGAGCACCAGGAAGCCGTTCCAGACCGAGACGAAGGCCCGGCGGTGCGCCGAGTCGATGACCACGCCCGTCATGAAGGCCGTCTCGTCGGAGAGGGTCCACTGCGCGTACTCGCTCGGCAGGTCGAGGACCTTGGTGACCCGGTCGGTGACGGGGTCGATGAACCAGATGAAGGGCTGATCCACGCTCACGGCGACGAGCACGTCGGTGGTGGCCGCCAGGGCGGCGGCGTAGCGCCCCGCGCCGAGGTCGATCTCGCGCAGGTGACCGGAGGCCCCGTTGGCCTGGACCGCGGCGTCCACCACCACCAGCCGCCCGTGGTCGTCGGCCGAGGGGGTGGGCCCGGGGAGGTAGGCCTTGAACGTGGGGCCCACCGCCACCACGGCCAGCGCCGCGCTGTTGGTGGCGTCCGGCTGTGTGGGCGGCGGCGGGGGCGCCGGGGCGAGCGGATCGCTGCAGGCCGCGAGCGTCAGGAGGGTGGCTGCGAGGCTGAGCTGGCGCATGCGAGTCTCCGAGGGTGGTGGCGCGGCGGGGGCGACAGGCGGCGACCCTCACCTCCGGTGCGGGGCGGCCCGGCGCATCATAGACAACCTCATTCCCCGCGCGGGCACGAACAGAGCCCTTTTGGGGAGCACGCGCAGTCCGGGCGGCTCACGCCGCCGCCAGGTACGTCCGCACCCCGTCGGCGCCAGCCCGCACGATCGCCCCGCGCGCCTCCAGCACCTCGAGGTTGGCCACCGTCTCGCTCATGGTGAGGAAGGTCTCGCCGCCCCGCGCCTTGGGGAAGAGCGCCTGGCACAGCTCCCAGGCGGTGCGCGGGCCCTGGGCCAACAGCGCGACGAGCTTCCCCTGCCGCCTCTCGTAGAAGGCGGTGAGGCCGTCGATGACGGCGCGGTGGTTGCCGAAGGGCGGGCCGTGGCCGGGCAGCACGAGGTCGAGGTCGAGGGCGCGCGTGCGGGCCAGCGACTCGAGGTAGGCCACCAGCGGCCGGAAGAAGCCGTCCTGGCCGTCGGGGCCGAGCTCGATGAGCGGGTTGGGCGAGATGCGCTCCAGCAGGTGGTCGGCCGGGACGAGCAGCCGGTGGGCCGGCTCGTGCAGCGCGCACAGGCCGGGGGTGTGGCCGGGGAAGTGGTGCACCGCGAAGGTGGCATGGCGCCCCTCCACCACGTCGCCCTCGGCGAGCGGCAGGACGCGCGCCAGGCGCTTCGAGAAGCCGTACGACGCCTCGCCCGCCTGCTGCATGGCCTGGCGCACCTCGGCCGGGACGCCGAGCCGGACGAAGTGGGCGTCGAAGGCCGGCATGAGCTCGCGGAAGCGCGGGCCGGCCTCCGAGATCTTGGAGGCGTCGGCCGGGTGGATGGAGACCGTCACCGCCTCGGCCGCGGCGCCGCCGCGCGCGCCGCCCGCCTCCTGCACCCAGCGGGCCGCGCCGAAGTGGTCGACGTGGCCGTGGCTCACCACGATGCGCGAGACGTCCTCGAGCCGCCGGCCGATGGCGGCCAGGCCGGCGGCGAGGGCCCCTTGCGCCTCCGGCGTGCCGAGGCCGGAGTCGAAGAGGGTGAGCGAGCCGTCGGGTGCCTCGATGGCGTAGACGTTGACCGGGCCGCCGGCGGCCACGAAGGGGATGGGCACCGCGATGCGGTGGATGCCCAGCGCGGCCAGATCGTGCTCGGTCACCGCGACGCCTTGATCTTCGCGGCCAGCTCCGGGAGCACCTTGAAGAGGTCGCCCACCAGGCCGTAGTCGGCCACCTGGAAGATCGGCGCCTCGGGGTCCTTGTTGATGGCCACGATGACCCTGGCGCCCTTCATGCCGGCCACGTGCTGGATGGCGCCGCTGATGCCGACGGCCAGGTAGAGTTCGGGCGCCACCACCTTGCCGGTCTGGCCGACCTGCCAGTCGTTGGGGGCCCAGCCGGCGTCCACCGCGGCGCGGCTCGCGCCCACCGCGGCGCCGAGGAGGTCGGCCAGCGCCTCCACCGGCCTGAAGTCGCCCTTCATGCCGCGGCCCCCGGCCACCACCACCCGCGCCTCGGTCAGCTCGGGCCGCTCGCTCTTCACTTCGGCGAACTCGACGAAGCGGGTCTTGAGCGCGGCGGCGTCGATGGTCACCGCCACCGCCTTGACCTCGCCCGGCGCCGCGGCGGGCGCCGCCGCCGGGAACTCGGTGGGCCGGACCGTGAAGGCCTTCACCGGCGTGGCCAGCTCCACCTCGGCCACCACGTTGCCGGCCCACATGGGCCGGCGGAAGAGGACGCTCGCCCCCTCGCCGCCGAAGCCGAGCACCTCGGTGGCCATGGCGGCGCCGAGCAGCGCCGCGGCGCGCGGCAGGAGGTCCTTGCCGGCCGAGGTGGCGGCGGCGCCGACGTAGCCGGCGCCGAGCGTCCGGGCGAGCTGCACCACCACCGGCGCGGCGGCCTCGGCGAGGCCGTGCGCCAGCGCGGCGTGGTCGGCCAGGTGGACGGTGGCGCCGCAGGCGGCGAGCGCCTTCCCGGCCTCGGCCAGGGCGGGGCCGTGGCCCAGCAGGACCACGTGGAGCGCGCCGCCGGTGCGGGCGGCGAGCTGGGCGCCGGCGCCGAGGGCGTGGAGCGAGGCCTTCTTGGGGGCGCCGTGGACCTGCTCGGCGACGATGAGGACGTTGGTCATGGCGGCGTACCGAGGGCCCTAGAGGACCTTCGCCTCCTCGTGCAGCCTCTTCCAGAGCTCCTCCACGTCGGCCACCTTGACGCCGCCCTGCCGCCTGGGCGGCTCGGAGAGCTTCCTCACCACCACCCTGGGCGTGAGGTCGACGCCGAGCGAGGCGGCGGGCACGTCCTTCAGCTCCTTCTTCTTGGCCTTCATGATCCCCGGCAGCGAGGCGAAGCGCGGCTTGTTGAGCCGCAGGTCGACCGTGACCACCGCCGGGAGGTCCACCTCCAGCGTCTCCACGCCGCCGTCCACCTCGCGGACGACCTGCAGCGCCGTGCCGCTCGCGGCCAGGCGCAGGCCGGGCAGCTTCTTCTGCTCCGCCTCGCTCTCCAGGCTCTCCTTCTTGGAGGCGAAGGTGGCCTGCGGCAGGCCGAGGCGGGCGGCCAGCCACTGGCCGACCTGGTTCTGGTCGTCGTCGATCGACTGCTTGCCCATCAGCACCAGGTCGGGTCGCTCCTGCTCGAAGACCTTGGCCAGGATGGCCGAGACCACCACCGGGTCGAGCGGGCCCTCGTGGCGGACCAGCACTCCACGATCGGCCCCCATGGCGAGCGCGGCCCGGATCTCGGTCTGGGACCTCTCCCCGCCGATGGAGGCGACCACCACCTCGCCGCCGTGGGTCTCTCTCAGCCGCAGCGCCTCCTCGACGGCGATCTCGTCGAAGGGGTTGAGCTTGTAGTTGACACCGTCGGTGACGATGCCGGAACCGTCCGGCTTCACACGGATCTTGGACTCCGGGTCCTCGACCCGCTTCACGGTGACGAGCAGCTTCAGGGCCATGGTCGGCGCCTCCCTGGGGTCGGGCGAGCGGGGGTGGCGAGTATGTCGCCCGGCCTGGCGAGCCGCAACGCAGGAGCGGCGGCGGCCGCCGCCGGGCGGCCCATACGGGACGCGGAATGGCGCCGCCGGAGCCGGCGATCCGGGTTATCGACGTGATCTTCGACAGGCCCGGGGCTTCTCCCTGGGTGGATTCACCAACCGGAATCGTCACCGCAAACGAACAGGAGGAGGACCGCATGCGACTCATCTCGGCTCTCGTGCTGGCCGTGGCGCTGCTCGCCACGCCCGCCCACGCCGTCGACCAGGCCACCAAGAACGCCATCACGGGCACCGGCACCTACGGCACCGCCGGCTGTGGTCTCGGCTCCATGGTGTTCGGCAACCAGGCCGGGGCGGTGCAGATCCTCGCCGCCACCACCAACAACATCGTCTTCCCGCAGACCTTCGCCATCACCACCGGCACCTCCAACTGCACCCCCGGCCTCTTCTCCGAGGGGACCCGCAACCTGGTGGAGACCAATCGCGTGGCGCTGGCCAAGGAGGTCTCGCGCGGCCAGGGCGAGACCATCGGCGCGCTCACCGTCATCAACCGCTGCGAGGACTCCGCCGCCGTCGGCGCCGCCCTGCAGGCGGAGTTCAAGAGCATCTTCACCTCCGAGCAGGCCAGCACCGACGAGGTGACGAGCGCCATCCTGCGCACCCTCCACACCAACCCGGCGCTCGGCTGCGGCCGCAGCTAGCGAGGAGAACCACATGAAGACCAAGCTCTTCGTCATCGCCGCCCTCGCCTTCGCCGCCTCCACCGCCGCCGCCCAGGGCGTCAAGGGCAACGGCCGCTACGGCACCGCCGGCTGCGGCCTCGGCTCCCTCATCTTCAACGACCAGCAGGGCGCGGTGCAGATCCTCGCCGCCACCACCAACGAGATCGGCACGCAGACCTTCGCCATCACCACCGGCACCTCCAACTGCGGTCCCGGCCTGGTGGCGCAGGGCACCAAGAACTTCGTCGAGGCCAACCGCGTGGCGCTGGCCAAGGACGCCGCCCGCGGCCAGGGCGACGCCCTCGGCGCCGTCGCCGTCATCAACAAGTGCACCGACCTGCAGGGCGTGGCCGCGGCCGTGCAGCGCGACTTCCAGGCCATCTTCCCGTCCGAGCAGGCCACCGACATCCAGGTGACCAACGCGCTGCTCAAGACGCTCCACTCGGATCCGGCCCTCGGCTGCAAGGCCGGCTAGCCGACCGCGCACGAAGCTCGCATTCCGAAGGGGCCCCCATGGTTTCATGGGGGCCCCTTCTCCTTCCCGGCCATCGAGATGCTCGCCCTCCTCCTCGCCACCGCGCTCGCCCAGGCGCCCGCCGAACCCGCCCCGCCCGCCGCCGGCCCGGCCCCTGCCGTCTCGACCGCATCGACCGCGCCGC
>Ga0209464_10000218_pt1 | contig 19428 bp, 12 predicted proteins | sample DOMMetBare1Fresh_2_FD_187473 | JGI IMG/M metagenome (GOLD analysis project Ga0209464, IMG submission 187473) | Wetland sediment microbial communities from St. Louis River estuary, USA, under dissolved organic matter induced mercury methylation -... | ecosystem: Environmental > Aquatic >...
GGCCCCGGCGCGCAGGTGGGTCAGGCCGTCGCCGTCGAGCGCCGCCTCTCCCTCCAGCGCCACCACCGCCACCCAGTCGCCGCCGTCGTGTCCCGCCACCGCCTCGTAGCCGCCGCCGGCGCGCAGCCGGACGAAGCCGGCCAGGTCCGGGGTGCGCCACACGTCGAGCGTGAAGGCCGCGCCGAGCGCACCGGTCCGCTCGTAGCGGTCGCCGGCGCGGGTCTCCAGGCTCTCGAAGCGCAGCGCCTCCAGCCACAGGCCGGCGTAGAGCGGCGGGTCGAAGCGGCGCGGCCGGCCGACGAAGGTGGTGAAGCGCAGGAGCGGGTGCGGGTAGGCGCGCGTCAGGTCGAGGGCCACGCCGCCGATCTCGGCGGCCGAGCCGTTCACCGAGGTCCAGCCCTCCAGCGCCCGCAGGCGCGCCACGGCGCGGGCGCCGCCCCACCCGAAGGGGAGGTCGAGCCGTACGCCGAAGGTGGCCACGCCCTGCGGCTGCCAGGGCAGCGAGCCGGCCGCCCAGCCGCCGCCGAGCCAGGCGCGCCGGTTCATGTCGAAGGTGACCTGCGAGGCCCGCTGCCGCTCGTCGCGCTGGTAGCCGGGCGGCGCGTCGGCCAGGGCCGGCACGAGCTCCCAGCCGGCCACCTCGGCCTCGCGCACGGCGGGCGTGGTGCAGGGCGCGGCCCGCTCCAGCGGCCCGGAGGGACGGCCCTCGGCGTCGAGCTCGGCGTCCGGGGCCACCAGGCAGCGGCGCGCCGCTTCGTCGCACTGGGCGCGGAAGGCGCCGGAGGGGCCGTAGAGGCAGCGCACCGGCCGGTCGTGGCGGAGCGAGGGGGCGTTGGCCGGCACCAGCCCGGTGGGGAGGCCGGCGCGGGCGGGAGCCGGGATCGGTGCCGGCGGCGCGGCCGCGGGGGTCTGCGCCAGCGCGAGCGCGGCGAGCGCCGCGGCGAGGGACGTCGTCATGGCTCTTCCTCCTCGGGGGCGAGGCGAAGCGCGGGACCGACGCCTGGGGGCCCCCTCCACCGGCCAGTCTCCCGCGATCCTCCGGCGAGCGCCACGCCGTCCGGCGAACCCGCGGCGGCCACCCAGGCCGGCCGCGCCCGGAACGCCGAAGCCCCACCCGCCTCGCGGCGGATGGGGCCCGGGACGGCGGGTGAGCGGCGCCGGCTACCGCAGCACGGCCTTGAGCGCCTCGCCGGTGCGGAAGCGGCGCTCCTTCTCGACCTCGCGCGGGTCGACCTCGACGGTCCGCTCGTCCGGCGTGATCTTGAAGAGCGGCTGGCCCTTCTGCACGATGGTGCCGTCGCCGCCCTGCACCAGGATCTTGTCGAGCGTGCCCGAGAACGGCGCGCGCACCGTGTTGAACATCTTCATCACCTCGATGATGTAGAGCGGCTGCCCCTTCTCGAAGTGCATGCCCTCCGTGGCGAAGCGCGGCCGGCCGGGGGCCTCCTGGCCGTAGTACATGCCGCCGCTGATGGCCACGATCTCGTCCGCCTTGGTGGTGGGCGGCGGGACCAGCACCTTCTTCATGCGGGCCTGCAGGTCCGGGTCGGCCAGGTGGGCCGGGATGGTCACCTCCAGGCTGTCCTCGACCTTGAAGTCGTAGAACTTCACGTTGCCGGCGATCATGAAGAGCAGGCCGAGCAGCTCGTTGCCGGCCTCGTAGCCGGCGTGGGCGGCGCGGATGCGCGCCCAGGCGTCGGCGTCGTAGCCGCCCTGGGGCGCCTCGCGCTTGAGGATCTCGTTGAGCTTGTAGAACTCGTCGCGGGGCAGGTCGAAGGTCTGCCGCAGCGCCTGGTAGAAGCGGATGGCCTTCTGCAGGAGATCGTTGTCGTGCTCCCAGATCACCTCGGCGGCGGGCGCCTTGGGGTTCCAGGACATGTTCAGGTACTCGTAGGTGTCGTTGAGCACGCCCAGCGGGTTGCGCACCCAGACCAGCTTGCCGTTCTCGAGCCGGTGGTTCTTGCGGTTGAGGCTGAGCCAGCCGGCGAAGAGGTGCGGGTCCTCGAGCAGCTTGTCGATGGGCCGCGTCAGCAGGGTGGCCTTGCGGTCCAGCACCTCGGCCGTCGCCTTGGCCAGCGCCGCGTCCTCCGGGGCCGCCGCCGCCGCCTGCTTCAGGTAGTGCCGCTTCATCTCCTGGAAGGCGAAGCCGGTGTCGAGCCGGTTGGCCTCGTCCTTGAGCTGGCCCACCAGCGTCAGGTAGGGCACCACGAAGCGGGTGGTCGGCTTGGCCATGACGTTCTGGCCGATGAACCAGTTGACCAGGCCGTAGTGGAACTCGAGGTTGGTGGCGACGTTGATGCCGCGCAGGCTGGTCTTGCCGAGCACCGTGGAGAGTTGCTGGTAGCTGGCCAGCCGGTCCTCGCCCTTGGTGAGCAGGAGGGCGATGTTGGAGTCGTAGGCCCCCGCCACCCGGTACCGCATGAACATTCCGGTGTCGGGGTTGACCAGGCTGATGCCCTGGTCGTCGCGGATCTCGCCCTCGATGGGCTTCGACCAGAAGCGAATGACGCCGCCGGCGTGCGGCGACAGCGAGGCGTCGGTGGCGTTGAGGCGGGCCTCGGCCGAGGCGGCGAAGCGGGGGATGCGGGTGGGCTTGGGCAGCCGCTTCTTGTGCTGCGCCAGCAGCGCCATGGCTTCCACCAGCGACTCGACCACGAAGGAGTCGTTCGGGTCGGCCGGGTTGGTGAACTGGAGGCTGTAGCAGAGCTCGGTGACCCGGTGCTCCACCTGGATGCGGGTGTTGACCTCCATGAAGTAGTAGCGGTCGCGGTCGACGATGCACTCGAAGGTCGAGGCCGAGTCGAGGCCGACGGCCTGGCCGAAGCGGGCCGCGTCGTCCTCCATGCGCTGCAGGATGCCCAGGTCCACCTCGAGGGCGGCCGCCTCCGACGCCTTGCCGGCCTCCCTGGCGTCGGCGATGGCCTTCCGCAGCCCCTCCTGCGTCACCGAGATCTCGAGCAGCTTCTGCTCGTGCATCTGCAGCGAGCAGTCGCGGCCGCCCAGCGAGACGCACCACTCGCCGTTGCCGAGCAGCTGGATCTCGTTGTGGCGGGTCTGCTCGATGTTGAGCTCGATGAGGACGTTCTTGTTGTCGCCGACGCCGGTGGCCTTGACCTCGGAGAGCACCTCGCGGGTCATGGCCGGCGCCTCGGCGGCGGCCGCCGCGATCTGCTTGGCGTCGGCGTTCTTGGCGGTGAGCAGGCTGGCCCCGAGGATGCGCTGGCCCTTGCCGCCGCCGCCCCCGATGGCCTTGAGGCGCACCCGGCTGTTGGGGTGGTGGCGGAACATCTCCGCCACCTCGCGCTCCACCTGGGCGCCCAGCTCGTCGATGGAGTAGAGGTCGATGCCCTTGGCGTAGGAGGCGAAGAGGATCTGGTCGGCCAGGTCCTCCAGCGACAGCGAGGCGTTGCCCAGCACCTTGGCGTCGACCTGGAGCCCCTCGGCCTTCACCAGCGCCAGCAGCTGCTCGCGGGTCTTGTGCTTGGCCACCAGCGTCCTGGCGGTGACGTTGTTGATGCCCGGGGTGGTGGAGACCTTCACCTCCAGGGCGGTGCGCTTGGCCTCGTCCTTCTTGCCGGCGCGCGCCTGGGTCACCGAGTTGGGGCCGATGAACTTGAGGCCGGCCCGCTCGATGGTGGCCACGAACTCCTCGTCCTCGGCCATGAAGCCGTAGCCGGCGAACACCGAGTCGTACCCGTTGTCCTTGGCGATCTGGACGATCTGGTTCATGCGCTCGACGCGCTCCTCCTTGGAGGCGCCGGTGTAGTCGGGCACGCGGTGGACGCGCCGGTTGTCGGCCAGCTGGCGCAGCTCGGGCGCGAGCGCGTTGGGGTAGACGATGGAGTCCTTCTCGGAGAGGAGGATGCCGTAGCGGGCGATGCCCATCTCCTCGAAGACGTCCATGGCCTCCTTGCGGATGGGGCCACGGCAGACGATGAGGGGCTTGAGGGCGGTGCACTCGAACGAGCGCACCCACGCCGACGGCGAGCTGGCGAGCTTGCGGTCGCGGTGGATGAGCGGGTTGTGCTTGTACCAGTCGAGGGTGGCAGCCATGGGTCGCTGTCTCCGGGTGCTAGTGGAACTCGCGCTGCGGACCGCTCATGGGCGACGGCTTGTAGTGGCGGAGCAGGAACGCCATGTTCTCGCCCAGGACCTTGCGCAGGTCGGTGGGCATGACCAGCGAGGAGATCGACCCCAGCGCCAGGCCTTCCTTCGGGTTCATGAGCTCCTTCTCGTAGCGCTGGTTGAGCCCGGTCTCCTGCAGCTTGAGCCAGGCCTGGGCCTCCTTCTCGGCCTCCCGCTTGGCCTCGGCGCCGTCCAGGCCCGCGGCGGTGCGGCTGGCCGTGCCCTTCTTCACCATGTCGGCGGCCTGGGCGCGGAGCTTCTTGAGCTCGTCCTTGTAGACGAACTCCTTGCCGGCCGGCCCCATCACGGCGAGGCGGGTGGTGGGGAGCGCCAGCACCAGGTCGGCGCCGGTCGGGTAGTTGTTGTACGAGGCGTAGGCGCCGCCGAAGGCGTTGCGCAGGATGAGGAGGATGCGCGGGGTGCGCACGTCGACGATGGCGTCGAGCATGGAGCGGCCGGCCTGCACGATGCCGCGCGCCTCCTGCTCCCGGCCCGGGAGGAAGCCGGTGGTGTCCTCCATGAAGATGATGGGGATGTTGTAGATGTTGCAGAAGCGCACGAACCTGGCGATCTTGAGCGCGGTGTCGACGTCGATCTGGCCCGAGCCGACGGCGCTGTTGTTGGCCACGAAGCCGACCACGTTGCCGCCCAGGCGGCCGAAGGCGGTGACCGCCTCGCGGGCGCGCTCCGGCTGGACCTCGAAGTAGTCGCCGTAGTCGCACACCTGCTGGATGATGATCGACACGTCGAAGGGCGTGTTGAAGCCCGACGGGCCGTTGAAGGCCTTCTTCAGCAGGGTGTTGATCTCCCAGGTCTTGCGGTCGAGGGGGTCGCTGGTGGGCTGGTAGGGCGCCGCCACCGAGTTGTTGTCCGGGATGTAGCTGAGCAGCCGCACCGACTGGCGCAGCGCCGCCAGCTCGTCGGCCACGGTGAGGTCGACCACGCCCGAGGCGCCGTGCACCTTGGGTCCGCCCAGGTCCTCGGGGGAGATGTCCTCGCCGAGCACCGACTTCACCACGCCCGGGCCGGTCAGGCCGAAGAAGGTGTCGGCCGGCTGGATGACGAAGGAGCCCTGGCGCGGCAGGTAGGAGCCGCCGCCGGCGTTGAAGCCGAACATGCACATGATGGAGGGGACCACGCCGCTGATCTTGCGCAGCGCCGTGAAGGCCTCGGCGTAGCCGTCCAGGCCGCCCACGCCGGCCGGCACGAAGGCGCCGGCCGAGTCGTTCATGCCGATGAGCGGCATGCCCTTCTCGCCGGCCATGCGGAAGAGGCGGGCCAGCTTGGCGCCGTTGGTGGCGTCCATCGAGCCGGCGCGCACCGTGAAGTCGTGGCCGTAGACCGCCACGTCCCGGCCGCCGATGTCGAGGACGGCCGTCACCAGCGAGGCGCCGTCCAGGTTCTTGCCCCAGTTCTGGTAGAGAATGTTGGGCGACTTGTCGGAGAGCACGCGCAGGCGCTCCCAGACCGTCATGCGCTTCTTGGCGTGCTGCTTCTCGATCTGGTCGATGGCGACCGACTTGATGGGGCGGAGGATGAGGTCGTACCCCTCCCGCATCGCCTCCTCGTACGGGCCGGTGGCGCGGGCGATCTCGCCGGGGATGTTGAACTCGACCTTCTCTGGCGGATCGAGCGGGTTCGCGAGGGTCGGTCGGATCGCCTTCGTGGACATGGACGCAGTCCTCCGGAGTTGCGGGTGAGCCTGGTGGGGCTGGTTGAGAGGGCGCAGAATCCTACAAGGGCCGCCATTGGGAGCAAGCGCTTACACGTGGCGCGGCACGCTTCGTTCTGGAGCGCACCGGTCATGATGGACTGCGTCATGCCGCCGCGCGCCTGCGTGGCCCGGCGCGGACGCGCCGTCAGCCGGCGATATCGGCGGGCTCCGTGTCCCGCCGCGACTCGCGCGACTCGCGCGAGCGCGCGAACAGCTCCTTCATGACCTCCTCGAGCGGCGGGTCCTCCACCGTGAGGTCGACCACCGGGAGCGCGCCGAGCAGGCGCGACACCGCGCCCGCCACCTCGTCGGCCTTCACCTGCAAGGTGGCGCCGGCGCCGTCGGCGGCCACCACCTGGCCGAAGCGGGCCAGCGACTCGGCCGAGGGTGGCCCGCCGTCGCCGAAGCGGACCAGGATGCGCTTGTCCGGCCGGACCTGGAGGACCAGCGCCCGCAGGTCGCCGTCGTAGAGGAGCCGCCCCTTGTCGATCACCACCACCCTCGGGCAGAGCGCCACCACGTCCTCCATGTAGTGGCTGGTGAGGAGCACGGTGGCCTCGAACCGCTCGTTGTAGGCCTTCACGAAGGTCCGCACCGTGGCCTGCATGCCCACGTCGAGGCCGATGGTCGGCTCGTCGAGGAAGAGGACGCGCGGGCGGTGGAGCAGCGCCGCCGCCAGCTCGCACTTCATGCGCTCGCCGAGGGAGAGCTGGCGCGTCGGCTTCTGCACGAGGTCGCCCAGCTCGAGCAGGCGGGACAGCTCGGCCACCGTCTCGGCGAACTCGGCGCGGGGGATGTCGTAGATGGCGCGGTTGAGGGCGAAGGTCTCGGCCGGCGGCAGGTCCCAGAGGAGCTGCTGCTTCTGCCCCATCACCAGGGTGATGGACTTGAGGAAGTCGGGCGCGCGCCGGCGCGGCTCGTGCCCCGCCACCGTGACCGCGCCGGTGGTGGGGTGGAGCAGCCCGGAGAGGATCTTGAGGGTGGTGGTCTTGCCCGCCCCGTTGGGCCCGAGGAAGCCGACCCGCTCGCCGGCCGCCACCTGGAAGGAGAGGCCGTCGACGGCCCGCACCGTCTCGTGGGTGCGGCGCACCAGCGAGCGGAGCGCCGGCCAGAGGCCGGGCGGGCGCTTGTGGACGCGGTAGTGCTTGGCGAGGTCGCGGACGTCGATCACGGCGAGGCACGGTACGGCCGGGCGGCCGCGACTTCAACACGGGGCCGCGCCCGGCCCCGCCCTTCGCGCGCCGTCCGCGGCCGGGGTGGTGACCGGGGAGCGGGACGTCGGGCCCAGCCGCGAGGCGCTGGGCTCGCCCGACGCCCCTTTCCGGTGGGTGGACGGGCGGGAGGTGCCACGCCAGACTCCGGGAATGGCCACCAGGAAGCGTCCCGTCACCAGCGCCGGCACCCCGCGCGCCCGCAAGGGAGTGAAGCTGAAGCCCACCCAGCTCGGTCCCAAGGAGCTGCGCCTGGCCGAGCCGCCCCCCGAGGTGGCGGGGCTCGCCGCCCAGGTGGAGGAGGACGGCGGCGCGGTGCTGGCCGCCTACCGCGAGCCGCTGGGCGGCCACCTGCTCCTCCTCGTGGCCCTGCCGGTGGAGAAGGTGGACCGGACGCCCTTCCAGCGCGACGTCTCCGACGGCCACGTGCGCCGGCTCACCGTGGCCATGGACAAGACGCGCCGCTACCTCGACCCCATCATCGCCACCCGCGAGGCCGACGGCCGGTACCTCACGCCCAACGGCGGCCACCGGCTCACGGCGCTGAAGGAGCTCGGGGCCAAGGCGGTGCTGGCGCTGCTCGTGCCGGAGCGCGAGGTGGCCTACCAGATCCTGGCGCTCAACATCGAGAAGGCCCACAACCTGCGCGAGAAGGCGCTGGAGGTGGCGCGCATGTACGCCGACCTGGCGGGCTCGCTCGACCCGCAGGAGACCGACATGGAGCTCCAGTTCGAGGAGCCGGCCCTGGTGACGCTGGGCTTCGCCTACCAGGAGCGCGGGCGGCTCTCCGGCTCGGTCTACGCCCCCATCCTGCGCAAGGTGGACGGCTACCTGGCCGAGCCGCTCTCCACGGCGACCGTCGAGCGGCAGCGGCGCGCCCGGCTGGTGCTGGAGCTCGACGACGCGGTGGCCGGGGCGGTGGCGCGGCTCAAGGAGAAGGGGTTCGACTCGCCCTACCTCAAGGCCTTCGTGGTGGGGCGCATCAACCCGCTCCGCTTCGTCAAGGGCGAGCCGCCGAAGCTGGACGACCTCTTCGCCACCATGACGAAGCGCGCCGCCGGCATGGACCCGGGCAAGGTGAAGAGCGAGGACGTGGCGCGCAGCGGCGGGCCGGTGGAGGGGGAGTAGGGGCCGGTCGGCCGCGTCCACGCCCGTTCGAGGGAGGGGCGTCGCCTGGGCCGGTGACTGCGAGGACGGAGCGCAAACGCGCTAGCGTGAGGTGTCGTGGTCCCTCGCCTGCCGCCACTCTCGCTGCGCACCAAGGTCTTCGCCACCGCCCTCGTCGTGGCGTTCCCGGCCGCGTCGATCATCGTGTACTCGAGCCTGCGGGCGCGCGCCGAGGCGCTGCGCGACGCCACCCTCGAGACCGAGCACCTGGCCGACGAGATCGCCCACCACCACCAGAACCTGGTGGCCGGCGCCGAGCAGCTCCTCGTCACGCTGACCCAGCTCCCCGACATCAGGAGCGGGGAGGCGGCGCGGGTCCACGCCCTGCTGGGGGGCCTCCTCCGCATCAACTCGCAGTACACCAACCTCCTGGTGGCGAGCGCCTCCGGCCGGGTGTGGGCGCAGGCGCTCGACGGGCCGCCCTTCGAGGTGGCCGATCGGCTCTACTTCCGCAGCGCGGTGGCCAGCGGGCGGCTGGCGGCGGGCGAGTACGTGGTGAGCCGCTCCACCGGTCGCCCCACCTTCAACCTGGCCGTCCCGTTCTTCGCCGCGCCCGGCGAGCTGGCCGGGGTCATCATCGCCGGCATCGAGCTGCGCGCCATCCGCCGCCTGGTCAACCTCGAGAACCTGCCGCCCGGGGCCGGCTACCTCCTGCTGGACCACCGGGGGCTGATCCTCACGCGCGACCGCGCGCCGGAGCAGGTGGCCGGGCGTCCCCTGCCGGCGGCGCAACTCCAGCGCATCGTCGACGGGCCCGACCTTGGCGCGTGGACGGGCTCCCTGCTGGAGGACGACGGGCTCCTCGTCTCCTACCGCAAGCTCCGGCTCGCCGGGGAGGCGAGGCCGCACCTGTACGCGCTGGCCGCCATCCCCGTGGCGCCGGCGCTCTCCAGGGCCAACCGGGCCCTGCTGGGCGACGCGGCCCTCCTCACCCCCTTCCTCCTGCTGGCCGCCGCCCTCGCCTGGCTGCTCGGGGAGCGCTCCATCGGTCGTCCGGTACGGCTGCTGGAGCGCGCCAGCCGGCGTGTCGCCGGCGGGGACCTGCAGGTGCGCGTCGCCGACCTGGTGCAGGGGGGCGAGCTGGGGGCGCTGGCGAGGACCTTCGACGACATGTCCCGGCAGCTCAAGGAGCGCGAGCTCGCCCTGCGCCAGAGCGAGGAACTCTACCGGCAGCTCTTCGAGGTGGAGTCCGACGCCCTGTTCCTCGTCGAGCAGGAGACCGGCCGGATCCTCGAGGTCAACCCCGCCGCCAGCCACCTGCTGGGGTACGCCCGCGACGAGCTGCTCGGCATGCGCGACGTCGACCTGTCGGCCGACCCGGCGGCGCTGCGGCGGCAGGTCTCGGTGGGCTCGGGTCGGAACCTCGTCGAGGCGGTCTTCCGCCACCGCGACGGGGCCGAGATCCCCAGCGAGGCGGCCGCGACCTTCTTCACGCTGCGTGGCCGCGGCGTGATGCTGGCGGCGCTGCGCGACCTGCGGCAACGGCAGGCGTCCGACGACGAGCGGCGCAAGCTGCAGGATCAGCTCCTCCAGGCGCAGAAGATGGAGTCGGTGGGCCGCCTGGCCGGCGGCATCGCCCACGACTTCAACAACCTGGTGACGGTCATCAACGGCCACTGCGACCTGCTGGGCGAGCGGCCCGAGCTGACCCCCGCCATGCGGCAGGACCTCCAGCTCATCCGCCAGGCCGGGGAGAGCGCCGCGGCCCTCACCCGGCAGCTCCTGGCCTTCAGCCGCAAGCAGCTGCGGCGCCCGCAGGCGCTCGACCTCAACGACCTGGTGGTCCGGATGGACCGCATGCTCCGCCGCGTCATCGGCGAGGACGTCCGCCTGGAGACGCGCCTGGAGCCGAAGCCCTGGGCGGTCCTGGCCGACCCGGGCCAGCTCGAGCAGGTGGTGATGAACCTGGCGGTCAACGCCCGGGACGCCATGCCTCGCGGCGGCACCCTCACCCTCGCGACCGCCAACGTGCTCCTCGACGAGGGCTACGCCCGGACCCGCCGCCAGGTCCAACCCGGCGAGCACGTCCTCCTCTCGGTGAGCGACACCGGGGCCGGGATGGACGCTGCCACGCTGGCGCAGATCTTCGAGCCCTTCTTCACCACCAAGCCGGAGGGCCAGGGCACCGGGCTGGGGCTGTCCACCGTCTACGGCATCGTCGCCCAGAGCGGCGGCCACGTGGCGGCGTACAGCGAGCCCGGCCATGGGACGACCATCAGGGTGTACCTGCCGCGAGCGCACGGCGCCCCGGCGGAGGCGCCCCAGCCGGCGGCGCCGCCCGACGCCGCCCCGGCCGGCGCGACGGTCCTCGTGGCCGAGGACTCGGAGGGCGTCCGCAGCCTGGTCCGCGAGGTGCTCTCGCGGCACGGGTTCACGGTGCTGGAGGCGCGCCACGGCGAGGAGGCCCTGGAGGTGGCGCGGCGCCACCAGGGCGCCATCCACCTGCTCCTGACCGACGTGGTCATGCCCGGCCAGGGCGGGCGGCAGATGGCGGAGCGGCTGCTGGCGCTGCGGCCGGGGCTGCCCGTCATCTACATGTCCGGCTACACCGAGGACGCCATCCTCAGCCAGGGCCTGCTCCAGGCGAGCATCCACTTCATCGAGAAGCCCTTCACCGCCAACGCCCTCCTCGTGAAGGTGAGCCAGGTGCTGGAGCAGCAGCGCGCCCACGTCCCCGGCACCCCTGGCGCGGGCCCGCCGGGCGCGGCGTGAGCCGCCCGGCCCGGCGCCGGCGCGGTGGCGGGCCACCCTGTTGGATTCTCGCAGTGTTGAGAGATCATTATCTATTCGACGCGAGTGGCGCCGGCCTTACATCCTGGCCATGCGCACCGACGAGACCACCTGGCTGAACCGCAAGACCTGGCGGCGCCTGGTCGAGCTGTACGCGACCGGGCGCATCACCCGCGCCGAGCTGCGGCGGCTCGAGATCGCCCTGGCCCGGCCACGCCCCGGCCGCACCGTCATCCACCTCATCCGCGAGGTCGCCTGACCATGCTCCTCAACCAGCTGAAGACCATCCTCCTGCTCGGCACCCTGTCGGCCCTGCTGGTCGGCTTCGGCGCCTCCCTCGGCCCCGGCGCCTTCTGGGGCTTCACGGCGCTCGCCCTGGCCATGAACCTCTTCGCCTTCCTCTTCTCCGACAAGCTGGTGCTGCGCATCAACGGCGCGCGCGAGCTGTCGCGCGCCGAGGCGCCGCGCCTCCACGGCCTGGTGGAGGAGCTGGCCACGCGGGCCGGCCTGCCGGCCCCGCGCCTCTTCTTCATCGACGACCCGGCGGCCAACGCCTTCGCCACCGGCCGCAACCCGGAGAAGGCGGTGGTGGCGGTGACCCGGGGCCTCACCGAGATCCTCGACGAGCGCGAGCTTCGCGGCGTGCTGGCGCACGAGCTGGCCCACGTGCGGAACCGCGACATCCTGGTGGCCAGCGTGGCCGCCGGCCTCGCCACCGCGGTGTCGCACCTCGCCAACGCGCTGGCCTTCTCCGGCCTCTTCGGCGGCGGCCAGCAGGACGACGACCACCACCCGGCCCAGGGGCTGCTCTTCATGCTGGTCGCCCCCATCGGCGCCACGCTGGTGCAGCTCGGCATCTCCCGCTCGCGCGAGTTCCTCGCCGACGAGGTCGGGGCGCGCCTCACCGGCGACCCGCTGGCCCTCGCCTCGGCGCTCGACAAGCTGCAGCGCGCCGCCGAGGTGGTGCCGGCCGAGGCCGCTCCGGCCACCGCCAGCCTGTTCATCGTCAACCCCTTCGGCGCGGCGGTGCGCGGCCTGGCCCGGCTCTTCTCCACCCACCCGCCGGCCGGGGAGCGCATCGAGCGGCTGCGCGCGCTGGCCGCCGAGCTGGGAGGGCCGCGCCGGGCCATCCCGCCGGCCGGGCGGACCCGCTCGGCCTGGGGCTGACCAGGCCGCCGGACGACCCGGCCATCAGCGCCGGGAGGTCTTGGCGCCGTGGCCGGCCAGCACCAGCCGCTTCTCCAGCTCGCCGCCGATGACGGCCAGCGCCTCGTGGTCGAGGTTGGCTTCGGCGTACTCGAAGAGCTCGCGCTCCTCCCAGCGGATGTGCCGCTCCAGCAGGTCGGCGAAGGCGGCCAGCGAGAGCCGCTGGTCCGCCGGCGGCGCGGTGCGCGCCTGCTGGACCAGCCGGGTCAGCTCGGCGTGCTCGGCGGTGAGCCGCTTCATGTCGCCGGCGGTGAGGTGGCGCCCCAGGAGCTCCTCCTCGGCGCGGGCGTGCGGCTGGAAGACCTGCTCCTCGAACCGCCGGGCCAGGGCCAGCACGCCGGGGAGATCCTTGGGCGCACCGGCCGCCTCCGGATGACCCTCCAGGGACTTCTTGACCTGAAAAGCCACCAGGAGGGCCTGATGGTGCTCGGCCGACAGGGGCTTCAGCTCCCGGCTGCGCTTCATGCGAAGATCGTGGTCCCTGCCCCTGGCCCACGCAAGGGCGAAAGCGGGCGCTGACGGGGTTGACGCCTCGCATCACGATAGTTACATCCGCAGGGTACCCGACCGATTTCAGAATCAACCCGGAGCTGACATGGCCTCGAACGGTTCCCTCCCTCCTGGCCGGCGCGCCGCAGTCGTGGCCGGGCTCCGCACCCCCTTCGTCAAGGCCGGCACCGACTTCAAGAGCCTCGGCGCCGTCGACCTCGGCGCCCTGGTGGTGAACGAGCTGGTGGCGCGCACCGACCTGCCGGCCAGCACCTACGACGCGGTGATCTTCGGCCAGGTGATCCCGTCGAAGACGGTGACGCTCATCGGCCGCGAGGTGGTGCTGCGCTCGCAGCTGCCGCGCTCCACCGAGGCCCACACGGTGGCCCGCGCCTGCGCCACCTCGATCCAGGCGGCCACCACCGCCGCCGATCAGATCGCCCTCGGCCACGCCACCGCGGTGGTGGCGGGCGGCGCCGAGTCGATCTCCGACGCCCCCATCTTCGCCAGCCGGCGCCTGGCCCAGAAGCTGGTGGAGCTCTCCAAGGCCCGCTCCCTGGGCCAGCGGCTCGGCATCATCTCCTCGCTGCGGCCGCGCGACTTCACCCCCGAGCCCCCGGCCCTCAAGGAGCCGACCACCGGCTTCACCATGGGCGAGAGCGCCGAGCAGATGGCGCAGAAGAACGGCATCCCGCGGGCGGCCCAGGACCGGCTCGCCTTCCAGAGCCACCAGCGGGCCGCCGCCGCCTGGGGCGCCGGGGCGCTCGACGGCGAGGTGCTGCACGTGCCGGTGCCGCCCCGCTACGAGGCCGTCTCGGCGCGCGACAACCTGGTGCGGGCCGACACCACCATGGAGGCGCTCTCGCAGCTCAAGCCGGTCTTCGACCGGCGCTACGGCACCATCACCGCCGGCAACGCCTCGCCGCTCACCGACGGGGCGGCGGCCCTGATCGTCATGGCCGAGGAGAAGGCCAGGGCGCTCGGCCTCACGCCGCTCGGCTACATCAGGAGCTACGCCTACGCGGCGCTCGACCCGCGCGACCAGCTGCTGCAGGGGCCGGCCTACGCGGCGCCGGTGGCCCTCGATCGCGCCGGCCTGACGCTCCAGGACATGGACCTCGTCGACATGCACGAGGCCTTCGCCGCCCAGGTGCTCTCCAACCTGCAGGCCTTCGCCTCGAAGCAGTTCGCCGAGAAGGAGCTGCGCCGCCCCGCCCCGCTCGGCGAGGTGGACCCGGCCCGGCTCAACGTCAACGGCGGCTCCATCGCGCTCGGCCACCCCTTCGCCGCCACCGGCGCCCGCATGATCACCCAGGTGCTCCGCGAGCTGGGGCGCCGCCGGAAGCAGTATGCCCTGCTCACCGTCTGCGCCGCCGGCGGCATCGGCGCGGCGCTGGTCCTCGAGCGCGAGTAGCCGGAGAACGACACCCATGACCATGCCAGCGTCCACCAGCACGGCCCAGCAGCCCGGCGCCCCGACGGCGCTCCAGTACTTCACGGTGGAGGTGGCCGACGGCGTGGCCACCCTGCTGCTCGACATCCCCGGCGAGCCGGTCAACACGCTGCGCCCCGAGGTGGGCGAGGAGTTCGACCGGCTCCTCACCCGCTTCGAGCAGGACGCCGCCGTGAAGGCGCTGGTCCTGGCCAGCGGCAAGGCGACCGGCTTCATCGCCGGCGCCGACATCGCCATGATCCAGCGGATGGGGAGCGCCGCCGAGGCCGAGGCCATGGCCCGCAAGGCGCAGGCCGGCTTCGACCGGCTGGAGCGCTTCGGGAAGCCGGTGGTGGCGGCCATCCACGGCGCCTGCCTGGGTGGCGGCCTGGAGTGGGCCATGGCCTGCCACTCCCGCGTGGTGGCCAGCGACCCGAAGACCCAGCTCGGCCTGCCCGAGGTGCAGCTCGGCGTCATCCCGGGCGGCGGCGGCACGCAGCGGCTGCCGCGGCTGGTGGGCATCGCCACCGCGCTCGACCTCATCCTGGCCGGCAGGAACGTGAAGGCGAAGAAGGCCTTCAAGCTGGGGCTGGCCGACGAGCTGGTGCCGGCCCCCATCCTGCGCCAGGTGGCGAAGGACCGCGCCCTGGCGCTCGCCACCGGGAAGCTGCCGCGCCGCGCGCCGGCCGGCCACGAGGCCCACGGCCTCCAGAAGGTGCAGCAGGCGCTCCTCGAGGAGAACCCGCTGGGCCGCTCCATCCTCTTCTCCCAGGCGCGCAAGCGCCTCCTCGAGAAGACGCGCGGCCACTACCCGGCCCCGGAGAAGGCCCTCGAGGCCATCCGTCACGGCTACGAGCAGGGCATGGCCGAGGGGCTGGCGCTGGAGGCCAAGGCCTTCGGCGAGCTGGCGGTGAGCGACGTGTCGCGCCGCCTGGTGGAGATCTTCTTCGCCCAGACGGCCCTCAAGAAGGACACCGGGGTGGCCGACCCGGCGGTGAAGCCGCGCCGGGTGGAGCGGGTGGGGGTGCTGGGCGGCGGGCTCATGGGCGGCGGCATCGCCACCGTCACCGTCAACGCCGGGCTGCCGGTGCGCCTCCGCGAGCGCGACGACGCGGCGGCCGGCAAGGCGCTGGCCTCGGTGGCGGCGGCGCTCGACGAGCGGGTCAAGCGCCGCTCGCTGGAGAAGCTGGAGCGCCACGCCACCATGCGCCTCCTCACCGCCGGCACCGGCTGGGAGGGCTTCGGCGCGGTCGACCTGCTCATCGAGGCCGTCTTCGAGGACCTCTCGCTCAAGCAGGAGATGGTGCGGGCCTTCGAGGCCGTCAACGACCACGGCATCTTCGCCACCAACACCTCGTCCATCCCCATCGCCGAGATCGCCAAGGCCGCGAAGCGCCCCGAGGCGGTCATCGGGATGCACTACTTCTCGCCGGTCCCGAAGATGCCGCTGCTCGAGGTCATCGCCACGCCGGCCACCGCGCCGGAGGTCATCGCCACGGCGGTGGCGGTGGGCAAGAAGCAGGGCAAGACCGTCATCCTGGTGGGCGACGGGCCGGGCTTCTACGTCAACCGCATCCTCGGCCCCTACATGAACGAGGCGGCCTGGCTGCTGGCCGAGGGGGCCTCCATCGAGGACGTCGACGGCGCCCTCACCGGCTTCGGCTTCCCGGTCGGCCCCATCACGCTGCTCGACGAGGTGGGCATCGACGTGGGCGAGAAGGTCGGCAAGATCCTGCACGCCGGCTTCGGCGACCGCATGAAGCCGCCCGAGGCTTTGCACGAGATCGTCAAGGCGGGCCGGCTGGGGCGGAAGAACGGCCAGGGCTTCTACCTCTACGCTGGCGGCAAGAAGCAGGGGGTGGACCAGCGCGTCTACGACCTCCTGCCCGGCGGGCGCAGCCGCAAGCCCTTCGCGCGCGAGCAGATCGCCGAGCGGCTGGCGCTGGCGCTGGTCAACGAGGCGGCCGGCGCGCTGGGCGACGGCATCGTGCGCTCGCCGCGGGACGGCGACATGGGCGCGGTCTTCGGCATCGGCTTCCCACCCTTCCGCGGCGGCCCCTTCCGGCTGGCCGACGCCTATGGCGCGCAGGTGGTGGTCGAGAAGCTGGAGCGGCTGCGCCAGGAGCACGGCGACCGCTTCGCGCCGTCGGCGCGGCTCCTCGAGCAGGCGCGCTCGGGCCGGCCGTTTCATCCGTAACGGGGCGGCGCCGGGCGGGCCAGTGCAGGAGGGGCCCCAGCCGCCGGGCTGGGGAGGGTCGAAGACCCTCCCCGCCGGGTGAACCGCCGAGCGCGCAGCGCGAGAGCGGTTCGGGACCCGGCGCGGCGGGGTGGGGCCCCGGACGGCTCTGCCGGCTGGGGCGGGGCGCAGCCCCGCGTTGATGATCGCCATCGCTCCGCCCCGTGCGGGCCCGCGCCGGCCGTGGGATACTCGCCGTCCCCGTGCGCCGCGTCCTGCCGCTCGTCATCGGCTTCGTCTTCGTCCCCGCCGCCCTCCTCCTCGTGGTGGGCATCCTCATCCTGGTCTTCGGCGCGGCCCCCCGCGACTTCGTCTTCGGCGGCCTCATCATCGCCCTGGTGGCCACCACCGTGGCCGGCTCGGCGGCCACCCTCATCGTGGTGCAGCGCGAGGCCCGCGTGGCGCGCCTCCAGACCGACTTCGTCAACAAGGTGAGCCACGACCTGCGCACCCCGCTCACCTCCATCCGCATGTTCGTGGAGACGCTGCAGATGGGGCGGCTCGACGACCCGGAGCGCAAGGCCGAGGCGCTGGAGATCATCTCCGAGGAGACGGCGCGCCTCTCCGCCCTCATCAACCGGCTGCTCGACTGGGCGCGCATGGAGTCCGGCAAGCGCAGCTACGACTTCACGCGCCAGGACGTGGCGCCCATCATCGACGCGGCGCTGGCGGCCTTCGAGCCGCAGCGGCTCCACCAGCCGGCCGAGGTGGTCCGCGAGGTGCCGCCGGGCCTCCCGCCGGTCATGGCCGACGCCGAGGCCCTCACCGAGGCGCTGCTCAACCTGCTCAACAACGCCCACAAGTACACCGGGACGCAGAAGCGCATCACCGTGGGCGCCACCCGCGCCGGCCCCACCGTGCTCATCACCGTCTCCGACAACGGCCCGGGCATCTCGGTGCCCGACCAGAAGCGCATCTTCGACAAGTTCTACCGGGCGCGCGATCCCCTCCACCGGACCATCGAGGGCTCGGGGCTCGGCCTGGCCATGGTGCAGCACATCGTCACGGCGCACGGCGGCCGAATCGGCGTGGCCTCGGAGGTCGGCCACGGCGCCACCTTCACCATCACCCTGCCGGCCGCGGAGGCCACCCCATGAGCGAGCGCATCCTGGTGATCGAGGACGATCCCAACATCCTGCGCGGCCTGCAGCTCAACCTGGGCATGGAGGGCTACGCCGTCCGCTCCGCCGCCGACGGCGAGACCGGCCTCACGCTGGCCCGCGCCGAGCGCTTCGACCTGCTGGTGGTGGACGTGATGCTGCCGCGCCTGGGCGGCCTGGAGGTCATCCGCGAGCTGCGCCAGGAGGACCCGGATCTGCCGGTGCTCATCCTCTCGGCCAAGGGGCAGGAGGCCGACAAGGTGGCCGGCCTGCAGCTCGGCGCCGACGACTACATGGTGAAGCCCTTCTCGCTCAAGGAGCTGCTGGCCCGCATCGACGCGCTGCTGCGCCGGCGGCGCGCCCGTGGCGAGACGGGCGAGGCGCGCGCCGCCAAGAAGGCCGGCCACGTGGAGATCGACCTGACGGCGCGGCGCGCCACCGCAGGCGGCCGCCCGCTCGAGCTGACGGCGCGCGAGTTCGACCTGCTGGCCTTCTTCGTGGCCCACCCGGACCGCGTCTACTCGCGCGAGCAGCTCATGGAGGCGGTGTGGGGCTCGCGCTACTTCGGCACGGCGCGCACCGTCGACAACTTCGTGGCCCGCCTGCGCGCCCACATCGGCGACGACGCCGACGCCCCGCGCCACCTGGAGACGGTGCGCGGCGTGGGCTACCGCTTCAACCAGTAGCCGCTCAGGCCGGCGCCCGCCCGCCCGGCCGCGCGCCGCCCGGGCCGCCCGGGCCGCCCCGGCGCAGCCGCGCCGCCTGGGCCCGCGCGTCGCGGAAGGCTGGCACGGCCCGCTCGGCCGCCTCGAAGGCCGTGGCGGCACCGGCCGCGTCGCCGCGCGCCTCGCGCACCCGCCCCAGCTCGTAGGCGGCCGCCGCGGCGCCCGCCGGGGTGATGGGCGTCGCCGCCAGGGCCCGCTCCAGCGCCCGCGCCGCCTCGGCGTGATGGCCGCGCGCGTGGTGGCACTGGGCCAGCGCCACCAGGCAGTCCACCGCGCGGGCCCCCTGCGCCGTGAGGAGCGCCGCCTCCAGCTCGCCCAGCGCGTCGGTGAGCAGCCCCATCTCGCGGTAGGCCATCCCCAGGTCGTAGTGGAGCCCCGCCTCGTCGAAGGCGCCCGGCTCCGGGGCGGGCGGCACCGCCGCGTCCAGCACCAGGTCGGCCAGGAGGTCGGGCTCGGCCGGGGGCGGCGCGGACCCGGGCGCGGGGGTGGGCGCCAGCGGCGGGGGCGCGGCGCCCTTCAGCCTGGCGGGCACCCGCTCGCGGCCGGCGGCCAGCCGCCTGCGCAGGTCGGCCACGCCGGGGTGGCCGGGCCGGGAGGCCTCCAGCCCGTCGAGGACCGCGCGCGCCTCGTCGTCGAAGCCGTGGGCCACCAGGAAGCCGGCGTGGAACAGCCCGTCGTCCAGCTCGTGGGGCAGGACCTCGTCGTCCTCGATGGAGAGGGCGGCGGCGAGGTCCACCACCTCGTCGGCCAGGTCGGCGGCGGCGGCCAGGTCGGCGGGCGAGAGACCGGGCGGTGCCTGCCCGGCCTCGTTCTCCGTGGTGACGCCCTCGCCGGCGAGGTCGACCAGCTCCTCCTCCACGGTGGGTGAAGCCGGCGCCGCGGCCGGCCGGCGGGCGGGCGGGACCTCCCGCGGCGGCGGCGTGGTCCGCCCCGGGTTCGGGGGCGGCGCGTGCGGAGCCGTCCTCGGGGCCGGCCGCGAGCTGCGGGGCGAAGGCGGGGTCGCGGTGGGGAGGGACGGCGGCCTCGAGGTCGAGGGTGGAGCCGCGGTCGCCTTCCGGGCCGCGGGCGGCGCCGGCGCCACCACGGCCATGCGGCCCGGTATCGGCGTGGCCAGCAGGACCGGGGGGACCTCCGGCCTGGCCGGCCGCACCGGCTTCCCCAGCTCGGCGAGCGCGCGCGCCGCCAGCGCCACCGCCTCGCGATCGCGCCCGGCGCCCTCCAGGAAGGGCCGCAGCACCTTGAGCGCACCGCGCGGCTCCTGGCGCGCCAGCAGCGCCCGGGCCACGTCGAGGT
>Ga0209464_10000219_pt1 | contig 19391 bp, 17 predicted proteins | sample DOMMetBare1Fresh_2_FD_187473 | JGI IMG/M metagenome (GOLD analysis project Ga0209464, IMG submission 187473) | Wetland sediment microbial communities from St. Louis River estuary, USA, under dissolved organic matter induced mercury methylation -... | ecosystem: Environmental > Aquatic >...
TTTCCTACCGTTACTTTTTTGTGGTCAAAAAAGTAACCAAAAAACCCTTTGTACGAATTAACTTGCTCGTTCGCGCCAGCACCCCGCCGCTCTACGCTGCGCTGCTGCTGGCGGCGGCACGTTTCACAGCTCGGTTGCTAGCAGATGCTCCCTCGCGCAGACAGAATTCGTACGGTTTGGTGTGGCTTCGCCACGGTGCTTACGGGGGTAGGGTTGCGCTACTTATGGACGTTGTGTGCCGCTGGTAGGTTGATGGAGGGCTGTAATTTTAGTTACAAAGTGACGAGTGAAGGGGAATTGGTAATCGGTAATAGAAAAAGCAATCTAAGGTTTAACTCGTTGTAAATCTGTATCTTTGTGTCTCAGTGTTCGTTTTTTCGGGAATCGTGTGTCATATATCGAAAACTGTAAAGATCCCCCAATTTTCAGCTGATTCTTACCTTTGCTTAGCTTCTGCATAACCTTGGGGCTTCTTTTTTTTGATAAATTTGCGCATCAAATAGCTAGTAAAATGACAGAACCAACCTCAGGAGCTCCTAAGAGCAGTATAGATAATCCCGGCACATCTTCTAAAGGTTGGAGTGTGAAGCTTAAAAAAATTATTGCTAAGCTTAAGCTTCTAATTGTTGATCCTAACGAAACGGATCTTACAAAAAGTCTTTCTATTGGTTTGGGAATTTTTATTTCAATTGTACCTCTTTGGGGTTTTCAAACCTTAGTAGCTGTAGCTACTGCCTTTATTTTTAGGCTCAACAAGCCACTTGTTATTGCTGCAAGCTACTTTAGCGTGCCTCCCATGACTCCTTTTATTCTCTACTTAAGCGTGGTTGTTGGTGGATTGTTTGTTTCTAAACCTGTGGTTTTTAACGTTGCTAGTATTGGGTTGGATGTTTTACAATCTGCATTAATACAATATGTTATAGGGAGCGTAGTTTTGGCAACGTTTACTGCTGTTCTTTTTGGTGGAGGTACGTTGCTGCTGCTAAGGAGTCGTCGTTAGGTTTTACTTCCCTTATTTTTGTTCACAAGCTTTTATCTTAGTAGTGCAAGCTAGGATGATATCTAAAAAAGTATCAAGTATCACGTATCAAGATGCGGCATTTCGTAATACTTGATACGTGTGTCTTGATACTTTATTTACGACTCCCTGTGCCTATTCAGGTAGGGACGCTCCATCAACTAGCGTTATCTCAACTACTCCATTAGAGGCTTCGCTTCCATATTTGGCAAGCTGCTCTTTGGTTTTAATTACGTTTACAGATTTAATCAGCTTTGCATCAATGCTTTTTAAATCGCCTTTAAATGGCTTCCCTATACCCGTATACAATTACCATTCCGTTCTGCTGCTCCTTTTGGGTCAGCCCGTCAAGGTTGAAGCTGATTGGTATTACAAACTTTACCTTAACTTTTTTTCCTTTTTGTACGCCTGGTATCCAGTCGGGCATCGACTTTACAACTCTAATTGCTTCTGCATTTAAAAGTGAATCTGCACCTCTCAATACTTTGGGATTTGTAACCTTCCCTTTTTCAGAGATAATAAATTCAACGAAAACATTGCCACTAACTCCCTTCTTTGCAGCTTCTGCAGGGTAGTTGATGTTCTTACCTATGTATTCGTGTAAAGAGCTGTATTGCTTGCTACTAAAGGTTGGCATTTGCTCTACTTCTGAAAATACTGGACCTTCGTCTTCTGCAACTTGTTTGACGGTTTTAACGGTGTCTGCAAGGGGAGTGATTTTTGAAATTTCTCCCACCGCAGTTGTGCTTGCAGGTTTGTCTTCGTTGCTTGTAATGGTGCTGGTGCTCTTTTCTACCGTAAAAGAGGTTAGGGCAAGAGCAAGTACAAATGCTAGCGGACTAAGTGCGCTTTTTGCTCTGTACCATATACGATTTTCGTTTTTGTTCATCATCTTGATTCGTTTTTTAATTAGTAGTACGCTAAAATGGTTAACGGGTACAACCTCGCGGCCTATTGCGGTGTTAACCAGAGTTGCTTGGTACTCGTAGGTGCTTATGCCATAGCTAATAACCTCACGATCGGCCGTGAATTCGTGATTCTCAACTATCAGCTTTTTAAGCATCCAAGCAGCAGGGTTAAACCACTGAAATACCATAAAGAGCTCGCAGAGAAGCAAATCGAGCGAGTGCAGCTGCCGGCTGTGCACTTGTTCGTGTAGCAGCATCTTTTCCAAGTCGTTATGGCCAATAAGCTTTTCTGGGAATACGATCCACCCAAAAAATGCAAATGGGGCTGTGATTGTGCTTGTTACTCTTATTCTGTGGCCGCCTATTTGACAGCTCCTAGATGTCGAAATGATGTAAAGCAATCGGAGATAGGAGGTTAGCATTCTTGATGCAAAAATGGCTATCCCGGTGAGGTAAACAACGATCAAAATGCTTGCAGGGTTGTTCCAAAAGCTTGCGGATGGTTGTGCGGCTCCTGCTGTTACTGTAACTTCGTTAAGCATTATGGTGTAGGTGCTTGGTATGGTGATTATTGCATCTACATTGTTGTTGAGGTTAAGTAGCGGAATGGTTATGCTCCATAGCATCGCTCCGATTAGGTAAAACCTATTTCGTGCAAAGGAGAGATCGGAGGCTAATGCAAGCCTAAATAAGCTCATCATTATAGCTGTACTCAGCGATGCTTTTAGGAGGTAGATGAGGAAATCGTTTATCATAGCTTCTCTTTTTTGCTTTGAATCATCGTTAGAATCTCTTCTAAATCTTTTTCGCTGAGCTTCTCGTTTTTCGCAAAAAACGATACCACATTTTTGTATGAGTTCTCGAAGTAGCTACTTACAAATCCCGAAAGAAACTGTGCGGCATATGCCTCCTGCGTTATTTTTGGGAAGTAAACGTTTACGTTGCCAAACGTTTTATGGTCTATGTAGCCTTTGCCTTCTAAAAGCTTAACTACAGTTGCAAGTGTGTTGTAGTGAGGCTTTGGTTCGTCTGGGTAGTTTTCTAGGATATCCTTTACGGCTCCTTCTTGAGTTTTCCACACTGCCTGCATTACCTTCTCTTCTTGTCGTGTTAGCTTTTCCATTTCGGTTGTACTTTATTTATGCTACAAGTATATACTATATTTTTAGTAATTGCAACTATAAAACTAGTAGAATTACTATTTTAACAAAAAAAGTGGGATGCAAATAGGAGTAGTACGTATTACGATGTGCGTATTCCGACAAGACAACCTGCCTTACAATAGGCTGAGGTGGCGTTTTCGTGCTACGTTCTACGTGTGTCGTACTACTAAAAGGTGGGGTAAGATTCTACTATTTAGCTCCTGCGGTGCGACAAGAGGGTATAGGTGAAGTTTGTTCCAATAATAAGGAGTACTCCTGCTAGTGCGGTTAAGCTGTACCTTTCAGAGAGAAATACAACAGCAAGCATTGATCCAAATATAGGTTCGAAGTAGGCTAGTAGTGGTGCAAGATCTGCTCTAACGGCACTAAATCCTTTAAAGTAGAATATTCCTCCTACTGCTGTTGCAAATGCTCCAAGTCCAACCCCTGCTGCCAGATTTTCGGGGTTAAATGATATGGGGAGTAGTATTGCTGCGGGAAAGAAGAGTATAATACCCGCAATTGTACCACTTACTAGGGTATGTTCGGCATCGAAACCTGCCTTTTTCATTGCTCTTACCTGCACCATCATAATGCTGAACAAAAAGCCCGACGCAACGGCAGCAATTAGCCCTACGATGTTAAGCTTTGTATCAGCAAAGCTGGCGGCAACCACCAATGTTAGTCCAAGCAGGTTTAGTGCTGACGATAGGTAGTACTTGGTCCCAAAGCTCGATTTATCTAGCTCTGGGATAAAGTATCGTCGGATAATTTTCTCGGTAAATGGTAGGTAAATTGTTGCAGTATAGAGCATTACTACGCTTAGTCCAACCGAAAATAGTAGCGTGCCAAAAACATAGGTGGCCATCACCAAGGCCGACACAATACCTGTGGTTATGTATAGCTTAGGGGAGTGCTTTGCTGAGCTCCAGTTTCTTCCGAGGTAGCTTAGGGCTTTTTTTCTTGTTAGCAGAAGCTGGAGTAGCAGTATTACCAAAAAAGTGATAGCTGTGAAGCTGTACCTATAAAGCAGAATGTTTAGGGGGTGCGTATCTTTAATGAAGTTGGCAAAAATGCCCATAGATGCCATCATAAAGCATCCGATGAAAAGTACTATTGCTCCGTTTCTTCCGCTCATTGCTAGATGGGTAAGCTAAAGTAGCCATCTAGCACAAGCTTGGTTGGCACTACCTTCATTTGTGCTATGTTGTAAACAAGCTCAGCCACCTCCGTTGGCTCTATAAACGAGCTAACTCTGTCTTCGAAGTACTTTCTTTCGTCTTTGCTTACTCCTGCCCATAACGATGTCTCTACAGGTCCTAGCTGAAGGTTGAATACGTTCATTTCACCTGTTCGCCCATATCTCGCATTGTAGCTTTTAGCAAGGTTGTCGAGGTAGGCAAAGCTTGCACCGTAGTGTGGTGCGGAGGGTAGTCCATAGTCGGCACTTTGTCCAAGCAGGTTTACTAGCAATCCCCTTTTTTTCAGATGCTTTTTTGATTGTGCAAAAATGGCAACGTAACCTCTAAGGTAGGGCTCCATCATCAAGTAGTCGTCAAAGGAGTCTAAGCTGGTATTGATATAGGGGAATGATGCTGTAGCTACAAGATCTAAAGGCCCTATTCTTTCGAAAAGTGCAGCAATCTCTTCAGTATGGGTAATGTCAAGCCTATGTTGGTCGCCATCAGGAAGGTAGTCTCTGCATGTTCTATAGGTATAGGAAACCTCATATTCCGAGCTAAGCCTTTTTATAATGGCGCTTCCCATATCCGAGCCTCCTCCAATAATAAGCGCTTTCTTTTTCATGCGGTACGTTGTTCGGTTGCGTGCAAGTTTAGCTATAATAAAGCAGATCAACAAAGCACCAGGAGGTTTGTCTGTTGCAAAAAAAATCCCGCAACCATCACTGGGGCGGGATTCTATCTAGAGTTTAACGTTTAATCTAACGTCAATTGGCTATTTCGTTCCGAGTTCAACTGCTTTTGTAATGGCAGCCTTAATTCCGTTGGGGTTTTTACCTCCTGCTTGAGCAAAGAATGGTTGTCCGCCGCCGCCGCCTTGTATTTCTTTGGCCGCTTCGCGTATTATTTGCCCTGCGTTTACACCCTTCTCTTTTATAAGTGCATCACCAGCTGCTACTGTAAGGCTTGGCTTACCTTCATTGGTGGTTCCTATAACTATAAGAAGGTTGCTATTTTCGGACTTTAGCTGGAATGCTAGGTCCTTTATAGCATCGGGCGATAAGGCTACCTCTTCTGCGAGGATGGCAACTCCGTTTACTTCTCTTATCTTTTGCTTAAGCTCTTCTTTTACTGCTACAACCTTTTCGCGCATAAGCATCTCTATAGCTTTGCGAAGCTCTGCAGCTTCATCTATAAGCTTCTTAAGGCCTAAGCTTAGGTTGGCAGGGTTGTTGAGTAGCGCTTTTACTTCTTTAAGCTGATCTTCGTGCTCGTAAACAAGGGCTTCTGCTCCCTTTGCAGTTGTTGCTTCAATACGTCTAACACCAGCGGCAATAGCGCTTTCATTGGTTATTTTAAACAGTCCTATTTGTCCTGTTGCATTGGCGTGGGTGCCTCCGCAAAGTTCAACGGATTCACCAAACTTAATAACCCTTACTTTATCTCCATACTTTTCCCCAAAAAGAGCCATGGCTCCCATTTTCTGTGCTTCTTCAATTGGGGTTTCGCGGTGCTCGCTAAGTGGCGTGTTTTGTCGGATTAGGTCGTTAACCATAGCCTCAACTTGCTTAAGCTCTTCTTCTGATACTTTTTGGAAGTGAGAAAAGTCGAAGCGTAGTCCTTCTGGTCGGACCTGTGATCCTTTTTGCTCAACATGGGTTCCTAGCACCTTGCGAAGGGCAAAGTGGAGTAGGTGGGTAGCCGAGTGGTTGTTGGCGGTTGCAGTGCGTGCCTCTACGTTAACAACAGCGTGGAAATTTGCGGCTGTATTTTGTGGAAGCTTGTCTGCAATGTGCACTATTAGGTTGTTTTCCTTTACGGTATCTACTATTGCAATACGCTCATTTTCCGATTCAATATAGCCCATATCTCCAACTTGTCCTCCGCTCTCTCCATAAAATGGGGTGCGATCGAACACTAGCTGGTATTGGGTTTTACTTTTTGATTTTACTGCGCGGTAGCGAGCTATTACTACATCGGTATTGGTATAGTCGTAGCCTACAAATTCTTCAGCTTCGAGTTTTCTGATCTCTACCCAGTCGTCAGTTTCTACTGCTGCTGCGTTTCGCGATCTGTTTTTCTGCTCTTCGAGCTCTTTTTCAAATCCATCTTTATCTACTGTAAACCCTTTCTCTCTGGCAATAAGCTCAGTTAGGTCGTAGGGGAAGCCAAAGGTGTCGTTAAGTACAAATGCAGTTTTACCGTCGATCTTGGTTTTTCCTTCGGCCTTCACTTTTTCTATTATCGATTCAAGGTGGCGAATTCCTGTTTCTAAGGTACGTAGGAATGCGGCTTCTTCTTCGGTTATTACCTTTTCTATGAGCGCTTGTTGCGACTTAAGCTCGGGGAATTGTTCTCCCATCTGCGCTACAAGAGTAGGAAGCAGCTTGTTTATAAATGGTTCATTGAAATCTAGGAAGGTGTATCCATACCTCACAGCACGACGAAGTATGCGTCTTATTACGTAACCCGCTTTTACGTTAGATGGTAGCTGCCCATCGGCTATCGAAAAGGAGATCGCTCTTACGTGGTCGGCAATTACGCGCATGGCTATGTCAGCTTCCTTGTTTTCGCCGTACTTCTTTCCCGACAGTTCTGCCAGCTTAAGTATTAGGGGTTGAAAAACATCGGTGTCGTAGTTGCTCTTCTTTCCCTGAAGTGCCATGCATAGGCGTTCGAATCCCATTCCTGTATCGACATGCTTTGCTGGCAAAAGCTCTAGCTCTCCGCTTGCTTTGCGGTTAAACTGCATGAATACGTTGTTCCATATTTCAATTACAAGCGGGTTGTCTTTATTTACGAGCTCTCGTCCCGAAACTCGTGCCCTCTCGTTGTCGTCTCTTAGGTCGATGTGTATCTCTGAACATGGTCCGCATGGGCCTGTGTCGCCCATTTCCCAAAAGTTGTCTTTCTTCGAACCTGGTAGTATTTGGTTTTCTGGAAGATACTTTTTCCATATTTCAAATGCTTCTAGGTCTGGTTGCATTCCATCGGCTTCGCTTCCGCCAAAGTACGATGCGTAAAGCCTGTCTTTAGGTAGCTTGTAAACATCAGTAAGTAGCTCCCATGCCCAAGCTATGGCTTCTTCTTTAAAGTAATCGCCAAACGACCAGTTGCCAAGCATTTCAAACATGGTGTGGTGGTAGGTGTCATGTCCTACTTCTTCAAGGTCGTTGTGCTTCCCCGATACTCTCAAGCATTTCTGCGTGTCGGCTGCTCGTGGAAATTTGGCTGGTTGGTTGCCTAAAAAGATATCTTTGAACTGGTTCATCCCAGCGTTGGTAAACATAAGTGTTGGGTCGTTCTTTACAACCATTGGTGCAGATGGCACTATCTCATGCTGCTTCGACCGAAAGAACTCAAAAAACGTTTTTCTTATCTCATTCGAATTCATAGAGAAACGGACTTTATTTTAAATTTTACTTGATTTCTGGTTATCCCAAAAGTTCTGCAAGTTACCTCATTGATCTAAATCATACAATAAGCTTCCAACTTCCGTTCGGGCAACCTTTGTTGATGGTTTTAATGGGGCGTTTGCTTGTTTGCAACAACGACTTTTGGGTTGTAAAATTAGTTTATTTCCGTTAGATTTGTCGCCCATCCAACCAATTTGTTCACAAATCAAAGCAAGGTATAATGGCCAAAATGCAATATCGATTTAATCCGGAAACGCTTACGTTCGATATCGTAGCCATACCGCTTAAAACTCGTTTTGCTAAAGGGTTTGTTACGTTCCTAATAGGGTTTGCCATTGCTTCGGTTTTTATGGTTATCTACGGGTTGTTTTTCGACACCCCAAAGTCGCACAACCTTCGCCGCCAGAATGGTGAACTTAGGGTTAAGTACGAGCTTCTTAATAAGCAGTTTGATGAGGCCAACCGTATATTAACCGATCTTCAGGAGCGCGACAATACCGTTTATCGTTCAATTTTTGAGCTCGATATTATTCCCGAGCAGGTTCGGGAGGCTGGTCTTATTAATTCCGCTAAAAAGTATGCCAACCTTGCTGGGTACGAGAACTCCGATGTCTTAATTGGTATGTCCGAGAAGCTGGATATGCTTACCAAGAAGGTTTACCTCCAATCTAAATCGTTCGATCAGGTTGCTGTTCTTGCCAAGAATAAGGAGAAGATGATGCTCTGCGTACCTGCTATTAATCCAGTTGCATTCAAAGGTAGATTAAGGTTGATGGAGAACTTTGGAGGCCGTATCGATCCGGTTTACCACCGTTGGGCGTACCACGAAGGGGTGGACATTTCGGGGCCTCAGGGTACACCGATATATGCAACTGGCGATGGTACTATCGATCTTACCGAATATTCGTTTAGGGGGTATGGTAATCAGGTTCTTATTAGCCATGGCTTTGGATACCATACTCGGTATGCCCACCTTTCTAAGGTGCTGGTTGCTCCTGGTCAAAAGGTAAAACGTGGAGAGATCATCGGGCTTATGGGTAATACGGGGAAATCTACAGGTTCGCACCTTCACTATGAGGTTATCGTGCGTGGTCGTCCAGTTAACCCGGTTAACTACCTAAGTCGAGATATGGAGCTCGATGAGTATGAGAGCATTATCGACAGGGCTCCTCAGAAAAAGATCGAGAAGGAACGTCCTAAATCTAAAAGGAGAAGACGATGAGCAAGCATAAGTACCTCTTCAACCCCGATTCTCTAAGCTACCATAGGGCTGTCCCTACGCTAAAGAAACGAATTGTAAGAATTGCTGCTATCGTTATTACAGCTGCAATCATCTCTACCATTTACTATACTATTTATTCGTTTTTCTTTGATACTCCTATCGAGAAGAAGCTAAAGCATGAAAACAAGCTGCTGGTTAAGCAGTATAAGGAGCTTGATGGACGCTTTGATAGGCTGCAACGGGTAATTAACGATCTTCAGCTTCGCGACCAAAATATATACCGTGTAATTTTCGAAGCCGAGCCATACAAGGATAGCGTTTTTCTTGCTGGTGGGAACTTTGCGCTTCGGATAGACGAGATCGAGGGTAAGGATAATAATGAGCTGATAGAGCAAAGTAAGCTTGCAATCGAAAAGGTTAGCCAAAATAAGGTTCCTGTTAATAGGGCTTTGATTAAGCGAATTGGAGCTATTGCTCAGCGTAAGGCCGATTCTATTAGGTTTATCCCATCTATTATCCCGTTGGAGCAGAAGGATATCAGGCAGCTTGCTGCTCCTATGGGTATTCGTATCCACCCTTTTTATAAAACGCTTAAGGAGCATAATGGTGTCGATTTTGCAGCTCCTTCTGGTTCTCCTGTGCTTGCGGCTGCCGATGGGGTGGTGGTTAGGACAGACAGCCGCCGTTCTAGCGGAAACTCTATTCTTGTTAACCACGGTAACGGCTACTCCACCTTTTATGCTCACTTGGGTAAGGTTATGGTGCGTAATGGGCAACGGGTCAAAAAGGGGAGTACAATTGGCACCGTTGGTAGCTCTGGAATGAGCGTTGCTCCTCATCTTCACTACGAAGTTGTTAAAAATAATCGTCCGGTTAACCCTGTGCATTTCTTTTTTGCCGATATTAGTGCATCCGATTACCACAAGCTTATTCAAAAGGTAAGCCGTAGCGGACAGAGTTTAGACTAAATGTATAGATCGTTATGCCCTACAAGGAAAAAAAAGTAGAAAAGCTATTCTACAGCATCGGCGAAGTTTCCGAGCTGCTGGGGGTTAATCCATCCCTCATTCGATTTTGGGAAAAGCACTTTACTATCATTAAACCCCAGAAAAACAAAAAAGGTAATAGGCTCTTTACTGTAAAGGATATCGAAACCCTAAAGCTTATCTACCATTTGGTTAAAGAAAAGGGGATGACGCTCGAGGGTGCTCAAAAGCGTTTAAAGGATAATAAGGAGGGCGAAGATAAATCGTTTGAGGTTATCGACCGCCTCAATAACATAAAGGAGATGCTGCTCGAAGTTAGTAGCAAGCTTCCTTAGCCTTCTTTTCATATTATTTTTATCAGGATGACGGTTAATGATGTTGCAGGGCTTATTGAAGCTCATGCTCCAATACGGTTTCAGGAGAGCTACGATAACTCTGGTTTGTCTGTGGGCGATCCCTCGATGGATGTTACTGGCGTTCTTATTTGTTTTGATGTTACCGAGCAGGTTGTTGATGAGGCTATCTCATTGGGCGCTAACCTTATTGTTTCGCACCATCCTGTCATATTCTCGGGGTTAAAGAGTATCACAGGCAAGTCTGCTGTCGAACGAATTGTACTCAAGGCTATACAGCACAGCATCGCTTTGTATGCTGCTCATACTAATCTCGATAGCGTTTATTCAGGTATAAACGACGTTCTTTGCCAAAAGCTGAAGCTCAGCAGCTGCCGTATCCTTAGCCCTCTTAAAGGCCAGCTTTCCAAGCTTATTACCTTTGTTCCTACCGCCCACCTTGGCAATGTGCGAGCTGCTCTATTCGAGGCGGGTGCTGGTCATATTGGGAACTATGATTCCTGCAGCTATGCAAGTAGCGGCGAGGGGTCTTTTCGCGCTAACAAGGGTGCAAATCCTTTTGTTGGTACGGTTGGCGAAATGCACTTCGAGCAGGAGGTTCGTCTTGAGGTTATCTGCCCTAAAGCAGCTTTGCCCTATGCAATTCAGCGCTTAAGGGAGTCGCATCCATACGAAGAGCCTGCCTTCGATATTGTTTCTCTCGAAAACGAGCTGGAGAGGGTAGGTATTGGTATGATTGGTAGCTTGGAGATGCCTATGTCCGAAGACGATTTTGTTCAGCATGTTCGTAGTGCTCTTGGATGCGAAGTGGTTCGTTCGTCTAAAAATCGTGGAAAGACCATTAAAACTGTTGCTGTTTGTGGTGGTAGCGGTGGCTCGTTGGCGAGTCTTGCCGCGGCTAAAAGGGCGGATGCCTATGTAACGGGCGATCTTAAATACCACACTTTTCTAGATTATGGCGAAAGGCTTCTTTTGGTTGATGCAGGCCACTTTGAAACTGAGCATTTTGCCATTGATATTTTTTATGATTTTATTACAGAAAAAAAAGCTAATTTTGCGGTTTACAAGACTAAGTTAGTTGAAAACCCAGTAAATTATTTATATCGCTGAATATGGCAACAGAAAAAGGCAAAGCCGTAGAGGCCAACGAGCTTTCGACAGAAGAAAGACTCAGAACGCTTTATGAGCTTCAGGTTGTAGATTCTGAAATTGACAAAATCATAACTCTTAGAGGAGAACTTCCTCTTGAAGTTCAAGACCTCGAAGATGAGATCGAAGGTTTAGATACACGTGTTAGGAACCTCGAAAACGAAATTCTGAACCTTGAGAGTCAGATTGCCAAAAAGAAGGCGGACATTGAAACCTCTAAAGGGTTAATCGCAAAGTATGGCGAACAGCAAAACAACGTTCGTAATAATCGCGAATTCGAGTCGCTAGCTAAAGAAGTAGAATTCCAAACGCTAGAAATCGAGCTTGCTGATAAGCGTATCCGTGAATTTACCACGCAGGTTAAGGATAAGCGTCGTCTTATCGAAGAGGCTAAGGTTCATATTCAGGAGCGTGCTATCGACCTCGAAAATAAGCGTCGCGAGCTTAACGAAATTACTTCCGAAACTCAAAAGGAGGAGAATGATCTTCGTGATCGTTCTGAGCAGCTTCAGGCTTTAATTGAGCCTCGTCTGCTATACGCCTACAAGCGTATTCGTTCTAATGCTCGTAATGGGTTGGCTGTAGCTACAGTAAAGCGCGATGCTTGTGGTGGTTGCTTTAACCGTATTCCTCCTCAGCGTCAGCTGGATATAAAGCTTAGCAAGAAAGTTATTGTTTGCGAGTATTGTGGTCGTATCCTTGTTGATACTTCGCTATCTGGGGAATCTGAAATCGAATAGTGTAAAAAAATAGATACGAAAGGCTGTCCTTTGTGGCAGCCTTTTGTTTTATATAGAGCAGCTAAATTGTAATGTCAATGAGTAGTGGTGTTGAAAAGCTCTGGAATTCGAGCTTTGTATTGGCTTTTATTGCCAATTTTATGATGATGATGGCATTCTACATGCTTATGCCAACTCTTCCTTTCTACTTAATCGAGTCGTTAGGTTTGGTGAAATCTACCGTTGGATTGGTAGTTTCAATCTACATTATTTCTGCGGTGGTATTCCGTCCATTCTCCAGCTATCTTATCGATACGTTAAACAGAAAACCTTTGTATGTCTTTGTTTACCTTCTTTTTACGGCGGTATTTGGGGGGTATCTTGTTTTTACTTCTGTTGCTTTGCTCCTCGTTACTCGAATTGTTCAAGGTGCAATATGGGGTATTGTAATTCCGCTTGGGAATACGCTTGCGCTCGATATTATGCCTGCTAGTCGAAGGGGTACTGGTATTGGATATTTTGGAATGTCGTCAACGCTTGCTATGGCGTTGGGGCCTTGGGCCGGATTAGCTCTTTTTGGCGAAATTGGTTTTAGTGGTATTGTGGCTTGTTCTATTACCACTTCTATTGTGGGTGTTCTTTTGGCACTCTTTATTAAGGCGCCTCACAAGCCTCATGGCAATGCTCAACCACTATCTCTCGATAGGTTTGTACTTTTAAAGGCGCTACCTGTTGCTACAAATGTTATTCTAGCTTGCTTTTCGTATGGGTTGGTAATTGCTTACGCTGCTCTTTATGGCAGCGAGCTAGGGGTTGGTAGTGCTGGGCTATTTTTTATTGTAATGTCTGGTGGTGTAATTGTTGCTCGATTAGTGTCTGGTAGGTATATCGATAGGGGTTTTTACAATCAAATATCCTTGGTTTCGTTGGTAATGCTTGCCATAAGCTTTTTGCTGTTAGGATTGCTCCCAAATGTGTGGATTTACTTCTCTATGGCTTTTATTATTGGGATTTCCTGCGGGATGTTTTTCCCTACTATTCAAACGATGGTGGTGGGTATTGCAGAGCATCATCAGCGGGGTACTGCTACTTCTACTTTTTTTACGGCCTTCGACGTTGGGGTTGGTCTGGGGATGCTGTTAGGTGGAATTATTGCCGAATGGCAAAGCCTCTCTTTTGCCTTTATTATTGGTGCAATTGCTAATTTACTAGCGTTGGCTTACTACTTAAGGTTTACCTATCCAAAGTATAAAAAAAGGAAGGTCTGACGATCTTCCTTTTTTGTAGTTATATATTAAAGAGGTGCTACCAATCTCCGCCAGCTCCTCCGCCTCCAAAGTCTCCGCCACCGAAGCCTCCAAAATCGCTTCCTCCTCCGCTAAAGTCGCTCCATCCTCCTGATGATCCTCCTCGGTTGCCAAATCCGCTACCCATTCCCATCAGTAGAAGCCAGAATGGTAGGTTGCTCGATTCCATTCCTCTTGATGAGTAAACCGATCCTGATGATCCTCGTCTTGCTCTGGCGACTGCTGCAATAATTCCAAAAATTACGATTAGAACTCCAAAAAGGATTATCGATGTAAGTGGGGATACTTTTTTTGCAGCTCCCTTCTTGTCGGCTTTATACTCTCCCTTCGCCATCATAATTAGCGCAGTTGTTGCCTCGTCGAGCCCCTTGTAGTAGTCTCCTGTTCTAAATGCCGGAATTAGTACTTCGTCAATAAGTCGATTGCTTCGGGCATCGGTTATTGCTCCCTCCATTCCATAGCCTGTTGCAATGAATATTTTGCCTTTTTCTCCGTTAAGCTTTGGCTTTATTAGCACGAGTATTCCGTTATTTTTGCCTTTTTGTCCGACTCCCCACTTTCTTCCAAGTGCAAATGCATATTCGCTTGCATCATACCCATCTAGCGTTTTAACGGTTACAATCGCTATCTGAGTGGATGTGCTGTCGTTGTATGCTCTTAGCTTTGCTTCGAGCTGCTGCTGTTCTTGGGGTGCAAGCATTCCAGCAAGGTCGTTTACCAAGCGTGGTGGGTTGGGTCTCTCTGGCAAGTTTTGTCCAAAGCTCGCTATTGCCCAAAATAGTACAAGCAGTAGTATATGTAGTTTTTTCATTGTTATCGGTTGTTGCAGCTATTTGGTGGTATTTCCAAATGAAATCTCATCAGAGAGCTCGTTTTTATCGTTACTAGACCTAGGGAAATGCTTCTTTAGCTGTTCGCCAGCTAGTCGTATTCCTTCCGAGAGCCCTTGAGTAAATCGTCCCTCTTTAAAGTTTCCTGTCATTCGTTCTTTGATGCACTCCCAAAAATTGGTGGGGACTTTCTGGTTTATTCCGGCGTCTCCTATTATTGCAAACTTTCTATCTTCGGTGGCAAGGTAAACTAAAACACCATTTCTGAGGTCTGTTTTGTGCATCCCGAGCTCTGCAAACACTTTAGCTGCTCTATCTAGCACGTTCTGCTCTTTGCAGTAGGCCTCAATATGCACTCTTATTTCGCCGGAGGTGTTCATCTCGGCATCTTTTATGGCATTTACAATCTCTTGCTTATCGCTGTCGCTAAATAGCAGTTGACTTTTCATTTGGTTTTGTTTTGTGGATCAGATTAGCGAATCTATGCCAATCTGATCCTTGTATGTTGAGGTAGTGATACCTAATCGGCGACTAGAATTTTACCTCTGGGGCTTTTTCTGCACCCTTATCTGCTTCAAAGTAGGCTGCTTTTTCGAATCCAAACATCGACGCAAAAATCATCTGTGGGAATTTTCTAATTGTCTTGTTGTAGGTTTGGACTTCGTTGTTAAAATCGTTACGTGCAACGGTTATCCTGTTTTCTGTGCCTTCTAGCTGCGATTGGAGATCAAGAAAGTTTTGGTTTGCTTTCAGGTTTGGGTAGTTTTCTGCTACTGCTAGCAATCTTCCAAGTGCTGATGATACTTGGTTTTGTGCTGCCTGAAATTGCTGGATGCTCTTGGCATCTAGCCTTTCTGGACTAACTGTTACTTTGGTTGCGTTTGCTCTTGCTTCTATTACTTGTGTAAGCGTCGATTTCTCGAAATCGGCATACCCCTTTACGGTGTTTACAAGGTTAGGTATTAGGTCTGCTCTTCTCTGGTACTGAGTTTCTACTTGCGACCATTTTCCTTTAACATTCTCATCTAGCACAACAAGGTTGTTGTACGAGTTTTTAAACCATAAAAAAATAATAAGAATTAATAGGGCTACTACGCCTAGTGCTATCCAGGTCTTTTTCATTTTTGTCGTTTTTAATTTGGGTTAATACGTTTACTAAAGTACAAAATGTATGCAAATGTTTAGAAATTTCAGAGAGTGTGCACTTTTTTTATGATCCGAGCAGCTTTATATGACATTCGGGCAAATGGGCAATGGTATTGCTGCTTTTTTTTGCCAAATTTGCCATTAGCGTACTTTTGCATCTTTCTGTTTTGTTAATTATTTGTACGTATTGATATCAAAATGTAACTTAGCAATCGAAATTTGGCTAAAATAGTAAACGTATGACACGTGAAGAGTTTCAGAATATAATATTGATGGGAATTCCTGATTCGCTCCCAGAACCTAAGGCATTCGAACCAGAGATTAACCATGCTCCTAAACGTAAGGCTATTCTGTCTAAGGAAGAGCAAGTCTTGGCTGTTAAAAATGCGCTAAGGTACTTTCCTCTAAAGCATCACGCCATTTTGGCAGAGGAGTTTGCGAATGAGTTAAAAAAATACGGGCGTATCTATATGTACAGGTTTCGTCCCGACTATAAAATTTATGCTCGATCAATTCACGATTTCCCGCATAAATCGGTACAGGCGGCTTCTATAATGCTGATGCTCAGTAATAATCTCGATTATGCTGTTGCACAACATCCTCACGAGCTTATTACTTATGGTGGTAATGGTGCTGTATTTCAGAATTGGGCTCAGTATCTTTTAACGATGAAGTACTTGGCTGAAATGACCGATGAGCAGACGCTTGTGCTGTATTCTGGTCATCCAATGGGGCTGTTTCCTTCACATAAGGATGCTCCTCGTGTGGTTGTTACCAATGGTATGGTTATCCCAAACTATTCGTCAAAGGATGACTGGGAGCGTTTTAATGCTCTTGGGGTTTCTCAGTATGGTCAGATGACTGCTGGTTCGTTTATGTATATCGGGCCACAGGGGATTGTGCATGGTACTACCATCACGGTGCTTAATGCTGCCCGTATGAAATGTAAGTCGGGTAGTGGAGATGTTCGTGGTAAGCTTTTTGTTTCTTCAGGGTTAGGAGGAATGTCTGGAGCCCAGCCTAAGGCTGCTGTTATATCTGGGGTTGTTGGTGTTGTTGCCGAAATTAATCCGAAAGCTGTGCAAACTAGGTACTCGCAAGGTTGGGTTGATGAGGTTTATACTTCGCTAGATGACCTTATTCCCCGTATTCTTAAAGCAAAAGAGGGTAAAGAGGCCGTGTCGCTTGCTTACCAAGGTAATGTTGTCGATTTATGGGAAAGGCTTGTTGCTGATAATGTTGAGGTGGAGCTTGGTTCTGATCAAACGTCGCTGCATAATCCTTGGGCTGGAGGGTACTATCCTGCAGGGATTTCCTATGCTGAGTCTAACCGCTTGATGGCAGAGGAGCCAGAGTTGTTTAAGGTAAAGGTTCAGGAAACGCTTCGTAGGCATGTTGCTGCCATAAATGCACTTTCTGAACGTGGAATGTACTTCTTCGATTATGGGAATGCGTTTTTGCTAGAGGCTTCTCGTGCTGGTGCTGATATCTTTGGTGCTGGTGGTCGATTTAAGTACCCTTCTTATGTTCAGGATATTATGGGGCCAATGTTTTTCGACTATGGTTTTGGTCCATTCCGTTGGGTGTGTACCTCTTCTGATCCGAAAGATTTGGAAACTTCTGATGCTATTGCACTTAGCGTTCTTGAGCAAATTAAACGCGATGCTCCTAGCGAAATTATTGGGCAGCTTAACGATAACATTCACTGGATCAGAGAAGCGGGTAAGAATAAGCTTGTGGTCGGCTCTCAGGCTCGTATTCTTTATGCGGATAGTGAGGGACGCATAAAAATTGCAGAAGCTTTTAATAAGGCGATTGCTGATGGGCGAATCTCCGCACCAATAGTGCTAGGTCGCGATCATCACGATGTTTCTGGTACGGATTCTCCTTACCGCGAGACTTCTAATATTTATGATGGTTCTCAGTTTACTGCTGATATGGCAATTCATAATGTTATTGGTGATTCGTTTAGAGGTGCTACTTGGGTGTCTATTCATAATGGTGGTGGCGTTGGTTGGGGCGAAGTAATCAATGGTGGTTTTGGTATGACTATTGATGGCTCTGAGGATAGCGAACGTCGTCTTAAGGGTATGCTGCTCTGGGATGTCAACAATGGAATTGCACGACGTAGCTGGGCTCGAAATGAGGGTGCAATTTTTGCTATTAAACGAGAAATGGAACGAACACCAAACCTGAAAGTTACCATTCCTAATATTGCTGACGATAAGCTAATCGAGAAGTATTTGTAAAGAAAACCTATAAAAGAGAGGGTGTCTAAAAAGGGAAAACGTGTATCTCTCAATATGCGTAATGCGATAAGCAAAGCTTCATTACAACAGTAGGGTTGGAGCCTTTTGTGCTACTTTTTAGACATCCTCTTTCTTTACTATTTTGTGCTTTTATAGTTGGTTAGCGATATCGCTTTCTGCCGCCTCGCGAGCTTCTTCCGTACTTGTCTTGTCCAAATTCTGCACCAACAGTAATTCTAAATGTTTTGGCTAACGGACTATCTGCTCCGTTTGTGCTTGGTATCAGGTAGGCTACGTCAACAACAAATAGGTTTAGCTTAAGTCCAGTACCTACGGTAAAGTAGTTTCTGTTTCCTTTGTTCTTCGACTCGATAAAGGTTCCTGCTCTAACGCTAAAAGTGTTGTTAAAGCAGTAGTCTGCTCCTATAGAAAACATCACCTCCTGCAGCTCTTCTTTCATTCCGTTTGGTGCGTCCATAAAAGAACCAAAAATTCCTGAAAGTGTTGTTTTACTTGCATTTATATTGGTTCCATTTTCGTCATATTTAGGAGTAGGTACTAGTAGCTTCGAAGCTTCCAATAAGCCAGAGAGCTTATGAACTCGATTGGTTGTTACAGTGTACCTTCCTCCAAAACGAAGCATTGTTGGTAGGAATGATTTATTGTTGGGATCGTTGCTATAGGAGATTTTTGACCCTATATTACTGATAGATAAACCAAACGCAAGTTCCGCATCGTTGTAGCCAAGGCGGATTGGCTTGCTGTAGTAAAGTGCAATATCTGCAGCTACCGAGCTTCCCTTTTTGGTTTCAATGGTATTTTGTACTAGCCCATCCGAAATGTTCGAGCTGATGTAGCGAAAAGCTATCGCGGTAGAAAGGGCATCGGAAAGTTTTCGGGAGTATGCCGCATCAATGGCGAATTCGTTTGGTTTAAATTGTTTTTGTGGGGTGTTGGAGTTGTCGGTAAGCTCTACATCTCCAAGTGCAAAGTACCTGATCGAGGCGCTTATCGCTTGCTTGTCTCCAAATTTTACATAGCCCGAGAGGTAGTTTAAGCTTATTCCCGAAATAACGTTGTTCAGCCAAGGGGTATAGGACAGCGATACACCTCCTTTGGTGTTAGTAAACATATATTTTGCAGGATTCCAGAATTGAGAACTATTGTCGGGAGTACTGGCAACACCTTGATCACCATACCCTGCAGCCCTAGAATCTGGCGCAATAGTCAAAAATGGAGCAGCCACACGTATCGGATTAAACTCTCGTCCAATAATATCCGATTGAGAGTAGCATAAGTTTGAAAAAAGTAATCCCCCCACAACACACAGCCCAACAGCAATATCCCTCAGCATTATTTAAGCCATATTTAGTGACCATAAATATAGTATTTTCTTCGATACTCGAAAGCTTTGCCTTATTGAAATAGCCTCTTTTTTTAATAGATGCGCAGCAGTCTTGGGGTAAGCTATTCATTTCAAATAAAAAGCAGCCGATGTAACATAAAAAAAGGAGGCGGCTGCCTCCTTTTTGCTATTTTGTTGGCATTTGAATGCCTAATGAGAATCGGAAAGTGTTATCTAGTGGACTATTGCTGCCACTGCTTGATGGAACTAGGTAGGAGGCATCAATGGTGAATATGTTGTATGTAACTCCCAGTCCAAATGTAAAGAATTTCCGGTTACCCTTCTCCTTGTTTTCATTAAAGTAGCCACTTCTAAGTGCAAGGGTGTTGGCATAGGTGTATTCTAGTCCTGCCGAATAAA
>Ga0209464_10000225_pt1 | contig 19193 bp, 19 predicted proteins | sample DOMMetBare1Fresh_2_FD_187473 | JGI IMG/M metagenome (GOLD analysis project Ga0209464, IMG submission 187473) | Wetland sediment microbial communities from St. Louis River estuary, USA, under dissolved organic matter induced mercury methylation -... | ecosystem: Environmental > Aquatic >...
TCGTCCACCACGGCCTCGTCGAGGCCCGGGCGGTGGGTCAGCTCTCCTGCTTCGAGGCGGCCGTCATGCTGGCGCGCACCATGGGCATCATCCCGGCCCCCGAGTCGAGCCACGCCATCCGCGGCGCCATCGACGAGGCGCTGGCGGCCAAGGCGGAGGGGAAGCCCCGCACCATCCTCTTCAACCTCTCCGGCCACGGCCACGTCGACATGACGTCGTACGAGGCCTACTTCGCCGGCAAGCTGGAGGACTACGAGTACCCGGCCGAGAAGGTGAAGGAGTCGCTCAAGTACCTGCCCAAGGTGCCGGCGCTCTAGAGAACGTCGGTCCCGCCGCGCGGGCCGGTCGCCGGCGCCGCTCCGGGGCCCCCTCCCGCACCCGCGGCGAGGGGGCTCGCCCGGTCCCCGGGGCCGCCGACAGGCCCTGGCCCGGCCGGCCCGTGCGCGCCTCGGGCCAGGGCGCTAGGAACGCGCTCCATGACCCGCACCCGGCTCGAGGCCTTCAGCGACGGCGTCATCGCCATCATCATCACCATCATGGTGCTGGAGCTGCGGCCGCCCCACGGCACCGGCCTCGAGGACCTCTGGCCGCTCTGGCCGAAGGTGCTCTCCTACCTGCTCAGCTTCCTCTACGTGGCCATCTACTGGAACAACCACCACCACCTGCTGCACGCCGTGCAGCGCGTCGACGGGCGCGTGCTCTGGGCCAACGTCCACCTGCTCTTCTGGCTCTCGCTCTTCCCCTTCACCACCGCCTGGATGGGCGAGCACGAGGCGGCGGCGGTGCCGGTGGCGGTCTACGGGGCGGTGCTGCTGCTGGCCGCCCTGGCCTACTTCCTCCTCACCCGCGCCCTCCTGCGCCTCCACGCCGTCGACTCGGCGCTGGCGCGGGCGCTCGGCCGGGACTGGAAGGGCAAGGCCTCGGTGGTGGCCTACGCCGTGGCCGTGCCGCTCGCGCTGGTGAGCCGCTGGACGGCGCTGGCCATCTACACCGGCGTGGCGCTGGTCTGGTTCGTCCCCGACCGGCGCTTCGAGCGGATCCTGGGCACGCACGCCGGGTAGCGCGGCGGCCGATCGACCACCACCCCGGCGGGTCTCCACCCCCGGCGGGCGTGTCGCGCCACCGCCCGGAAGGGGTATGTTCGCAGGTCCCACCACGCACCCGCTCCGGAGGCCTCATGCGCCGCGCCCACGCCGCCGCCTTCGCCGTCTGCTGCACGCTCCTCACCGCCGCCCTGCCCGGGCGCGCCGGCGCCGCCGACGAGGTGGTCCGGCTCGGCAACCTCAAGTTCGCCCACTACGGCGCCGTCTCCTACATGAAGGATCACTGCCGGAAGTTCGGCCTCGACGTGCAGGAGACGGTCTTCCCCAAGGGCATCGACATCTTCCCGGCCATCGTGAAGGGGGAGGTGGACCTGGCCGCCTCGGCCGCCGACGCCGCCATCGCCAACCGCGCCGGTGGGGGGCAGGTCTTCGTGGTGGCCGGCTTCGCCAGGGGCGGGGCGCGCCTCGTCTCGCGGGCCGACCTCGCGCTGAAGAAGGTGGCCGAGCTGAAGGGGCGCAAGGTGGGCGTGGCCCGCGGCGGCGCGCAGGAGCTCCTGCTCCTCGCCGAGCTGGCCAAGGCCGGGCTCACCTGGTCGGACAAGGAGGGCAAGGACGTGCAGCTCGTCTACCTGCCCTTCGCCGATCTCAACCAGGCGCTGCTGCAGAAGCAGATCGACGCCATGTGCCAGTCCGAGCCGCAGTCGTCGCAGGCCATCAACAAGGGCTACGGCGCGGAGATGCTGAAGCCCTACGACACGCCGCTCGGCGAGCCGGTGCGCGTGCTGGTCATGACCGAGCGGATGTACCTGGAGAAGCCGGCGGTGGCCCAGAAGGTGCTGGAGTGCTTCGTCGACGCCACCCGCCACTTCCTGCAGAACCCCGCCTTCGCCCAGAAGTACGTGGTGGAGCAGATGTTCAAGGGGCAGATCACCGCCGACGACTACGCCGACGCCCTCTCCAACGCCGCCTTCACCTACGACGTCACCGCCGAGCACATCCAGGTGACCACCGACCTCATGGCGAAGTACGGCGTGGGCAAGATGGCCAGCCCGCCCAAGGCGGCCGACTGGGTGAAGCTCGATCTCCTGCAGAAGGCCAAGGCCGCGCTGGGCGTGAAGTAGCGGGGGCGGCGTGGGCAAGGCCGCCGGGCTGCTGCGCTCCCTCCTCGTGCCGGTGACGCTGCTGCTCCTCTGGGAGGGGGTGGCGCGCGCCGGCTGGGTCACGCCGCTCATCCTCCCCTCCCCCACCCGCGTGGCGCTGCGCTGGTGGGCCTACCTCACGCCCGCCGAGCCCTACCACCCGGCCGCCGGTGCCTGGCTCGCCTGGGCCGTCTCGGGCGAGCTGCTCCACGACGCGCTCACCTCGCTCACCCGCATCGCCGTCGGCTTCGGCATCGGGGCCGGGCTGGCGCTGCCGCTCGGCCTCGTCATGGGGGCGCGGCCGATCGCCTACCAGCTCTTCAACCCGCTGCTGCAGCTCCTCCGCCCCATCCCGCCCATCGCCTACATCCCGCTCGCCATCCTCTGGTTCGGCCTGGGCAACCCGCCCGCCTACTTCCTCATCTCGCTGGGCGCCTTCTTCCCGGTGCTCATGAACACCATCGCCGGGGTGCGCGCCGTCGACGCCATCTACCTGCGGGCGGCGCGCAACCTGGGGGCCGGCGAGTGGACCCTCTTCTGGCGCGTCATGATCCCGGCCGCCATGCCCTACATCCTCACCGGCGTGCGCGTGGGCATCGGCGTGGCCTTCATCGTGGTCATCGTGGCCGAGATGATCGCGGTGAACGCCGGCCTGGGCTACCGCATCCTCGAGGCGCGCGAGTACTTCTGGTCGGACAAGGTCATCGCCGGGATGATCACCATCGGCCTGTGCGGGCTCGGCATCGACCTCGTCATGAGCCGGCTCAACGGCTGGCTCCTGCGCTGGCACCGCGGGGTGGAGGGGTGAGGGCGGCGGCCCAGGCGGCGCCCCCCGACGGGCCGGCCCCGGCCATCCGCGCCCGCGGCGTTCGCAAGGTCTTCTCGGCCGGGGCGCGCCAGGTGGTGGCCCTCGACGGCATCGACCTCGACGTGGCGGCGGGCGAGCTGGTCTGCCTGCTCGGCCCCTCCGGCTGCGGCAAGTCCACCCTGCTCAACGCCATCGCCGGCTTCTCCCTGCCCACCGCGGGCGAGCTCTCGGCGCTGGGACGCCCGGTGACGGCGCCGGGGCCGGAGCGGGCCATGGTCTTCCAGGAGTACGCCCTCTTCCCCTGGATGACGGTGGAGCGGAACGTGGCCTTCGGCCTGGAGCTGGCCGGCGCGTCGCCGGCTCGCCGGCGCGAGGTGGTGGACCGGCTGCTCGCCCAGCTCGGCCTGGCCGAGTTCCGCGACCGCTTCCCCAAGGACCTCTCCGGCGGCATGCGCCAGCGCGTCGCCATCGCCCGCGTCCTCGCCATCGACCCGCCCATGCTGCTCATGGACGAGCCCTTCGGCGCCCTCGACGCCCTGACGCGCCGCACGCTGCAGGACGAGCTGCTGCGGCTCTGGGGCGAGACGAGGAAGACCATCGTCTTCGTGACCCACGGGATCGAGGAGTCGATCTACCTGGCCGACCGGGTGGTGGTGATGACCTACCGGCCCGGCACGGTGAAGCGCATCATCCCGGTGGGCCTGCCGCGCCCGCGCGATCCGGCCAGCCCGGAGTTCAACGCGCTGAAGCGCGAGGTGAGCGCCCTGGTCATGGAGGAGCAGGCGCGCCACCAGGCCGACGAGACCCACGCCACGGCCGACTGACGGCCCCCGACCGGGAGGCGGTGCGCCCGTCGGCTGCGGCGCCACGCCCGCCAGGCTATGGAAGATCGATGACCGTCATCGATCGCCAGCGCGTCCCCGAGCAGGTCGGCTCGAAGTACCCCGCCCCCCACGACGCCCCCTGCCGCGAGCGCCGCGTCCGCCGGCTCGGCGAGGCCGGCGGGCTGACCAGGCTCGGCGTCTCCGAGGTGCTCGTGCCGCCCGGCGCCTGGTCGAGCCAGCGCCACTGGCACGCCGAGGAGGACGAGTTCGTTTGGGTGCTGGAGGGCGAGGCGGTGCTGGTCACCGACGCCGGCGAGACGGTGCTGCGCGCCGGCGACTGCGCCGCCTTCAAGGCCGGCGACCGCGACGGCCACTGCGTGCAGAACCGCTCGGCGGCGCCGGTGCGGCTCCTCGCCGTCAGCAACCGGAGCGACGACGACCAGGGCGAGTACCCCGACCTCGACCTCGTCTTCACGGCCGGGCGCTCCGCGGGCCGCGGCCGCTACCTGCACCGCGACGGAACGACATACTGACGGTGGACGATTCCCTCCCGGGTCGCGGCCGGACCTGAGACAATCCGCGGGTCTCGATCACGCTCGCCGGAGGGTCTCACCGTGTCCGTGCCCACGCCCGCGCGCCGGGGCCTCGCCCTGACCCTGGCTTTGGCCTTGCCGTCGCTCGCGCTGGCCGCCGCGCCGGCACGGGGCGCCTCCCCGCGCGCCGCGCCCCCGGGTGGCGAGTCCGGCCTGGCCAGCGACCTCCCGCCCGCCGCCGCCGCGCTGGCGTCGCGCCTGGCCCACGATCTGGCGCTGCTCGACCGGCCCCACGAGCGGCCGGTCCACCGGGGGACCGCATCGCCCGGCTCGCTCGGCGACGCGCTGGCAGCGCACCTCCCCGCCTTCGAGGCCGAGGCGAAGCGGGGGCGCGACCAGCCGGACCGCAGCGCGCCATGGGTCGAGGTGGCCACCGGCCGCCGCCTGGCGCGCGAGCTGACGGCGGAGGAGCGGGCCGTGCTCCTGCGGCTCGAGCCCCACCTCGACGCCATCCTGGCCGGCACGCGGGCGGCGCGGGCCGACCTGGCGGCGTGCGACGACCCCTTCCGGCCTGCGCCCGGCACCCTGTGGGGCTCGGTCGGCCTGGCGGCCACGCTGGCCGGCGCGCGCGCGCGCCTCGCGCTGGAGCGGGGCGATCCGGCTTCGGCCCTCCACGACTGCCTCGACGGGCTGGCGCTGCTGCGCGACGCCGCGGTGGCCGGCGGGCTCGCGGGCCATCTCACGGCCGCCAGCGCCCTCCCCGCGCTCTCACCGGCCTGCCAGGGCTCGCTCGACGCCGCCTCGCCCGAGGGCAAGCGTGAGGCCTTCGGCGCGCTCGGCGCCATCCGCGCCGCGCTGCCCCCGCTCGCCGAGGTCTTCCGGGTGGAGGGGCTACAGCTGGAGCTGACGGTCTACGGGAAGCTGGCCGGTGCGCGCGTGCGCGAGCACGCCGGCCCGCGCGCGCGCGCCTGGATCGACGAGGGCGACGCGGCGCCCACCTCGGCCGAGGACCGGCGGTCGAGGGCCGCCCAGTGGCGGCTGGCCCGGTCCGGCTGGGACCAGCTCATCCGCGCCGGCGGCCTCGACCCGGCCGAGCGGCCCGCCGCCATCCGCTCGGCGCTGCGCCTCTTCGAGGCGAGCCGGAGCGGCCTGCCGTGGGCTGGTCCGGGGTTCGAGACCTGCGCCGTGTCGATCGAGACCGCCGCCCGCCGCCTGGACGCCCTCACGCTGGCCGCCGCGGCCCACGTCTACCGGCTGGAGCGCGGCGCCTGGCCCATGGACGCCCGCGTCCTCGCCACCTGGCTGCCGGCCGGCAGCGCCGGGCGGGCCGCCGCGCAGTCGGCCCGGCTCACCGGCGACGCCGGCTGGCACGCCGTCACCCTCGTCGTCCTGCCCGGGCCCGGCGCCGCCCCGGACGCCGAGCCCGTCCTCGCCGTCGCCACCGCCCGCTGACCGGACCGCCTGCATGAGCCAGTTCTTCCTCTTCGCCATGCTGTCGTGGCTGCTGCAGAGCCCGCTCTTGGCGCTCCTCGTCATGGTGGCCTTCTGGTGGTTCGGCGACCGGGCCACCTTCCGCCTCCTCCCCGATCTCCCCGGCCGGTTCATCCGCTGGCGGCGCCGAGGCCGGCTGCGCGCGCTGCTGGAGGTCAACCCGCACGACCGGCGCGCCCGCTTCGAGCTCTGCGAGCTGCTGCTCGAGGCGGGCCACCCGGCCGAGGCGGTGGCGGCGCTCCGCCCCAACGTGGAGGCCGGCGACGACGACGTCCACACCGCCTACCTGTGGGGCGCGGGGCTGGGACGCAGCGGCTCCTTCGACGACGCCGAGAAGGCGCTGGGGCTGGCGCGCCGGCTCGAGCCGCGCTTCCGCGCCGGCGAGCTCGACCTGGAGCTGGGGCGCCAGCGGCTGGCGCGCGGCGACGGCGAGGGGGCGGTGGAGGCCCTGACGCGGCTGCTGGAGCTGCGCCCCGGCACGGTGGAGGGGCGCTGGCTCCTGGTGCGGGCCCTGGAGCGGCTGGGGCGCACCGCCGAGGCCGCGGCGCGGCGCGAGGAGGGCTGGCGCGAGTTCAAGGCCATGCCCCGCTTCCAGCGGGCGCGCCAGCGTCCCTACGCCTGGCGGCTCAAGCCGTGGCGCGGGGCGCTGGTGGTAGGGACCATCGCCCTGGTGCTGGTGGTCGCGCTGCTGGTGTTCGGCCGGATGGGGACGCCGGACTGAGGTCGTCGCGGCCCGGCTGAGGGGCCCCCGCGCGCCGGCTAGCCGACGAGCTGGCCCAGCACGGCGTCGAAGATGGCCAGCTCGAGCTGGTCGCGGTCGGCGTCGGTGAGCCGTCGGAAGCGGAAGGCGACGCGCACGTTGCCCGGCTGCGCCTTCACCTCGGCCACCTCGACCCCGGTGGAGACCGTCGACGAGCCCGGCAGCCGCAGCGTGGCGCCCAGCGTCTCGTCGCTGCCCGGCGCGCGCGCCATGAGCGCCGAGAAGCCGGTGAGCGAGAGGTCGAAGGTGGTGACGCGCTCCTGGCGCACCTGGCTCTCCAGGTCCACCTGGAGCGCCCGCGCCACGCGCAGCGCCTGCCGCGGCGACTGGCCCGGCCTGAGCGGCAGCCGCTGCGCCGAGACCAGCGCGCGCGCCAGCTCTTCGCGGCCGGCGTCGTAGACCGCGGCGTCCTGCCCGTCGAGCGGTCCCTTCCTCGCCTTGTGGTGAAGCTCGCGGAAGCCCACCAGCCACTGCGCCAGATCCATGGTCGTCCCCATGCCCCCAGGCAGTGATGATAGTGGATGGGCGTGCGCCTGGGCCGGTGCGCGACGATTCGGCGTGAGCCATGATCGTGCGTCACATGGCCCGTGCACGCGTCATCGGGAAAGGAACGACGGCTCCTGGTCGCTGCGCCCCTGGATGGGGCTGCGGGCGGCCGGCATCACCTTCACCGAGTCGCTGGTCTCGCCGCAGGTCGAGGCGGGGAACGCCGCGCGCCTCACCCCGCCGCCCACCGGACGCGGAAGCGGGCGCCGCCGGGCTCCGGCGTGGTCCGCACCGCGCCCTCGACACGGCACACGTCGAGCACCGCCTCCATGGTGGCGCCGATGGCCTCGAGGTAGGCCGGCACCGCCAGCGAGGCCGGCATGCCCACCAGCGCCAGCTCGGCCGTGGTCTCGCCGGCCGACACCAGCCGCAGCTCGCCGCAGCCGCGGCACACGTGGGCGAAGGCGCGGCCGGCCCAGCCGTACAGGCCGGCCGGCGAGCCGCCGAAGACTCGCAGCCCGCCCGCCACCAGGCTGCCGAGCAAGGAGCCGGTCAGCGCCTCGCGCATGGTGGTGCGGTAGACGAGGCGCGCCTGCGCCGCCTCCAGCCGGGCCTCGATGGCCTCCACCAGCCGCACGTCCCACTCGGCCGGCACCAGGTCGAGGCCGGTGGCGGCGGCCAGGCCGTCGCGCAGCTCGCGGGGCAGCGCCAGCAGCACCGGGCCCACCTCGGCCGGGGCCAGCGCCTGCAGCGAGCGCAGCGTCCCCTTGCAGTGGGAGGCGCGGATCAGGGGGCGCTCGGTCACGGGCGACAGGCTATCACCGGAGGTCGCGCCAGCGGTCCGCGGCGCGTCGCGCGGTGCCAGGCGCCGGCCGTCGCCGTGGAGCGGAGCGGCTGCGGCAGGTGCGGCGAGGCGAGCTGGAAGGCCTCGCCGGACCCGAGCCGGGTCAGGCCGGCCCGCACCTGCTCGACCGGGTGGAATCCCGCCGCCCGCAGCGGCGGCCGTCGAGCCGGCGCACCACGCGCAGGGCCGTCATGCCGCCCTCGGCTCGCGCAGCATGGTGAGCAGCATCTTGAAGGCGGTGCGGGCGGTGACCGCGTGCGGCACGCCGGCCGGCATGAGCACCGCCTCGCCGGCACGCGCCGCCACCGGCCGGCCGCCGATGGTGAGGTCGACCTCGCCCTCCAGCACCTGCACCAGCGCGTCGAAGGGGGCGGTGTGCTCCGAGAGCCCCTGGCCCGCGTCGAAGGCGAAGAGGGTGACGGTGCCGCCGCCCGACTTCATGAGCGTCCGGCTCACCACCGCGCCCGGACCGGTCGCCACCAACCCCTCGAGCCGCTCGGCCTGCGCCGGCGGCAGGGCCGCCGCGTCCACCACCTTCAAGCTCGCTGCACCCATCGCCCTTCGCTCCTCGCTCCGCGACGTGCGGGCCGCCGGGGCCTCGCGCCCCGCGCTCCCACCAGGTGAGCAAGCGGCCTGCCAGCCGCCAAGGGCCCGGGATCAGGCGGGATGCCGCGGGCTCGCGCCGGCGGGCCACCGGCAGGTCGGTGGCCCCGGCACCGCCCGGGCGGTGGCCGGCCCGCGGCGGCCGAGCCTACAGGAACAGGTCGGGCATGAGCTCCTCGCCCGGCCTCACGGCGTAGCGCCCGAGGTCGGTGACGCCGGCCTCGCGCAGCACCTCCTCGTCGATGAAGAAGTTCCCGGTGCAGCCCCGGCTCTCGCGCGAGAGGATGCGCACCGCCGCGTCGGCCACGATCTCGGGCGTGCGACCGTGCCTGGCGAGCTCGTCGCCGCCCAGCAGGTTGAGCGCGGCGGTGGCGATGATGGTCCGCGGCCAGAGCGCGTTGACCGCCACGCCGCGGTCGCGCAGCTCCTCGCTCATGCCGAGCACGCACATCGACATGCCGAACTTGGCCATGGTGTAGGCCACGTGGTCCCGGAACCACCTCGGGTCGAGCGAGAGCGGCGGGGAGAGCATGAGCACGTGGGGGTTGGGGGCCTTCAGCAGGAAGGGCAGGCAGGCCTGGGTGCACAGGAAGGTGCCGCGCGCGTTCACCTGCTGCATCAGGTCGTAGCGCTTCATGGGCGTCTCCAGCGTGCCGGCCAGGTGGATGGCCGAGGCGTTGTTGACGAGCACGTCGATGCCGCCGAAGGCCTGCACCGCCGCCTTCACCGCAGCCTGCACCTGCGCCTCGTCGCGGATGTCGCAGGTGACCGCCAGCGCGTCGCCGCCGGCCGCGCGGCCGGCCTCCTTCATCTCCGCGGCGGCGGAGTGGGTGGTGCCGGGCAGCTTGGGGTTGGGCACGCCGCTCTTGGCCGCCACCACCACCCGCGCTCCCTGGCGCGCGCACGCCACGCCGATGGCCTTGCCGATGCCGCGGCTGGCGCCGGTGATGAAGACCGTCTTTCCCTGGAGTGAAGGCATGCCTGGCCTCGGGGCTGGTGGGGAGACCGAGGATGTGGCGTGGCGCGGCGCGGCGCAACGGGCGGGACGGGTGCCGGGCACGACGCCTGGTCCGGGTCGGTCTTGCGTGTGGGTCGGCGCCTACACGCTACCGGTGGCCCGATGCTGAACGGATCCGCAGGACCAGGATCGGGGTCTCGGGGGGCTCCGTTGACTTCGCGGACCGGATCCACCTAGATCCGGGTCGCTTCGTGGCAAAAAGTGGCAGAAAGTGGATCGGAACGGCAGGATCGGACCGCGCGTGTTCTTCGGAACCTTCACCCACACGATCGACGCCAAGGGGCGCACCGCGCTCCCGGCCCGGCTGCGCGAGGCGCTCGCCGCGGCCAACGAGCCGCGCATCGTGCTCATGCGCAACCCGAACGCTCGCTCGCTGCTGGCCCTGCCGGAGTCGGTCTTCTCCAAGGCGGCCCAGAACGTCATGGCCGCCTCGCCCTTCGACGCCACCGCCCAGCGCAACGTCCTCAAGTTCTTCTCCACCGCCCACCACGTGGACCTCGACCAGAGCGGCCGCGTGCTGGTGCCGCCGGACCTGCGCGCCTGGGCCGGGCTGCAGCGGGACGTGGTCTGGGTCGGCATGGGCCCGCACCTCCAGCTCTTCGACAAGGCGACGCACGAGGCGGAGATGGAGCAGGAGGTCCCGACCGAGGAGCGGTGGGACTTCTTCAAGGGGCGGCAGTGATGAGGGCGTGGAGGGAATCCGCATGTACGAGTTGCGGCACGAGGACACGGTGACGGTCATCCGCGGCGTGGGCGAGCTGTCGCGCGAGGAGCTGGCCGCCATCGCGCGCCTCTCCGCGCAGCTGCGCGACCTGGGGCGCCTGGTGGTCATCGACCTGAAGCGCGTCACCCACCTCCACTACGCCGGGGCGGCGCTCCTCAAGTGCATCCCCGGCCTGCGGGCCGCCGGGGCCACGCGCTACGTGCGCGACCTCGTCTGCGCCGGGGGCGCGGGCGGCCACGTGGAGATGTACCGCGACGTGGACGAAGCCATCCAGGCGGCGTGAGCGAGGACTTCCGCCATGAGCCGGTGCTGGCGCGCGAGGTGGTGGAGCTGCTCCGTCCGGGGCCGGGGCTGGTCTTCCTCGACGGCACCCTCGGCGGCGGCGGCCACACGGAGCTCTTCCTGGAAGCGGGGGCACAGGTGATCGGCATGGACAAGGACCCGCGCGCGCTCGCCGCCGCCAGCGCACGCCTGGCCCGCTACGGCGAGGCCTTCCGGGCCGTGCGCGGTGACTTCCGCGACGCCAAGGGCGTGCTGGCGGCCCTGAAGCTCGACGGCGTGGACGGCGCGCTGGTGGACCTGGGCGTCTCGTCGCCCCAGCTGGACGATGCCTCGCGCGGCTTCTCCTTCCGCGAGGGCGGCCCGCTCGACATGCGCATGGGGCCGGAGGGGCAGACCCTGGCCGACCTGCTGGCGCGCCTCGACGAGCGCGAGCTCGGGCGCATCCTCGACGAGTACGGCGAGGAGCGCTTCGCCCGCCCCATCGCCCGCGCCATCAAGCGGGCCGTCGAGGCCGGCGAGCCGCTCGACACGGCCCGCCTGGCCGAGCTGGTGGCCGGCGCCATCCCGCGCAAGGCCTGGCCGCCGCGCATCCACCCGGCCACCCGCACCTTCCAGGCGCTGCGCATCGCCGTCAACGACGAGCTGGGCGCGCTGGCCGCCTGGCTGGACGCCCTGCCCGCCATCACCCGGCCGGGCGCCCGCGCCGGCGCCATCAGCTTCCACAGCCTGGAGGACCGGGCCGTGAAGGAGCGCTTCCGCGCCCTCTGCCAGGCCTGCATCTGCCCGCCCGGCATGCCGGTGTGCGGCTGCGGCGCCGCCGCCACCTTCAAGGCCGTCACCCGCAAGGCGGTCACCGCCTCCGAGCAGGAGGTGGCGCGGAACCCCCGCGCCCGCAGCGCCCGGCTCCGGGTGGTGGAGCGGCTGCGGTGAGGCGCCCCGGCCGCCGCTCCGGCCCTGCCGTGGCCGCCCCCGTGCTGCGCATCGCCGGCACGGTGGTGCTGTGCGCCGGCCTGGCGGTCCTCTTCATCTGGTCGCGCACGCGCGCGCTCGCCAGCTCCTACGAGCTGGGGGCGCTGCAGAAGGCGCACGCGCGGCTCACGTCCGAGCACGACCGGCTCCGCATCGAGGTCGAGACCCTGCGGTCTCCCGCGGCGCTGGAGCGGTTCGCGCGGACGCGTCTCGGCATGGCTCCGCCGGCGCCGGGTGCGGTGTTGGCGGCAGGCCCGCGGGTTGCCGCGGGTAGGGCGGGCGTGGACGGGGTTGGTCACCGGCCCACGCCGGCGGAGCCTCTTTCTGGGCGGGCGGCGGCGGGTGCCCGCGCGGCGTCCTCGGACGCGCCGCGGGACGCGGCGGTCCCCGGGGAGCAGGTGGCTCTCCGGGGGCCCTCGCGGGAGGTGATCGCGCCGGCCTCGGTCGACCCGGGTCGCAGGAACTGACGGTGCGCCCCGGGGCCGATCCCAAGGCGGCGCGCTGGATCGCCATCCGCATCGGGCTGGTGGGCGCGCTGCTGGCGAGCGGCTTCGTCGCCGTGGCCTGGCGCGCCGTGCAGCTCCAGGTGGTGCAGCGCGACCGGCTCTCCTCCGAGGCGCGCGACCAGTACGTGCGCCAGGTGGTGATGCAGCCGCGGCGCGGCGTCATCACCGACCGCAGCGGGGCCCAGCTGGCCGGCTCGGCCGACGCCGAGTCGGTCTTCGTCGATCCCGAGGAGCTGGCCCGCAAGGTCGAGGCCCCCGGGCAGGCCCTGGTGCGCCTGGCCCGCGCCCTCGGCCTCGATCCGCGCGACCTCACGCGCAAGGTGGACCGCGGCTCGCGCTTCGTCTGGGCCAGGCGGCGCGTCTCGCCGGCCGAGGCGGCGGCGGTGCGGAAGCTCGCCATCCCGGGCGTGCAGCTGGTGGCCGAGACGCGGCGCTACTACCCCAAGCTCACGCTGGCGGGCCAGCTCATCGGCCTGGTGGGCGACGACGGCTCGGGGCTGGACGGCGTGGAGCTGGCGCTCGACGAGGTGCTGCGCGGCGAGCCGGCCAAGGTGCCCTCGCTGCGAGACGGCGCCGGCCGCATGGCCCTCAGCGAGGCGCCCGGCTCGACGCGCACCCGCGAGGGAGCGCGCGTCGAGCTGACCATCGACCAGGGGCTGCAGCTCGTCACCGAGCGCGCCCTGGCCGACGCGGTGCGCGGCGCGCGCGCCCTCTCCGGCATGGCCGTGGCCATGGATCCCGCCACCGGCGAGGTGCTGGCCATGGCCAGCTGGCCGCCCGTCAATCCCAACGCCCCGCAGCGGGGCGAGGCGCTGCGCAACCGCCCCGTCACCGACGCCTTCGAGCCCGGCTCCACCGTCAAGACCTTCACCATCGCCGGGGCCCTCGACCGCGGCGTGCTCAAGGCCACCGACGCCATCGACTGCTCCTCCGGCTACACCGTGGGAGGCCACGTCATCCACGACCACCGGCCGCTCGGCTGGGCCGGGCCCTCCAAGGTGCTGGCCGCCTCCTCCAACGTGGGCGCGGCCCGCATCGGCGCCCGGCTGGGCAAGCAGGGGCTCTCCGAGGTGCTGGCCGGCTTCGGCTTCGGGCAGCGCACCGACGTCGACCTGCCCGGCGAGCGCAAGGGGCAGCTCCCCTACCCGCGCGCCGAGATCACCCTCGCCACCCAGAGCTTCGGCCAGGGGCTGACCGCCTCGGCGCTGCAGGTGGTGGTCGCCATGGGGGCCATCGCCAACGGCGGCCTGCTCATGGCGCCGCACATCGTGAAGCGGGTGGTCGACCCGGGCGACGGCGCGGTGCTCGAGGAGGCCCGGCCGGTGGTGGTGCGGCGCGCCGTCTCGCCGGCGGCGGCCGCCATGGTGGCGCGCTGGCTGGCCGGCGTGGTGGAGGATCCCGACGGCACCGGCAAGCGGGCCAAGCCGGACGGCTTCCGCGTGGCCGGCAAGACCGGCACGGCGCAGAAGGCCGACCCGGTCTCGGGCGGCTACTCCGCCGACCGCCACTTCAGCTCCTTCGTGGGCTTCGCCCCGGCCACCGCGCCGCGCGTGGTGGTGGGCGTCTTCATCGACGAGCCCAAGGGGGAGATCTACGGCGGAGAGGTGGCCGCCCCGCCCTTCCGGGAGATCGCCGGCTACGCCCTCAAGATGCTGGGCGTGCCGCCGGAGCCCGACGCCCTGGCCGCCGCGGCCGAGCCGGCCGCCGGCGCCGCGAGCCCGGCGGTGGCCTCCGCCTCCGACGAGACCGACCCGGCGCCCGAGTCGCCCCCCGCCCTCGAGGTGGCGGCGCGACGCGCGGTCGGCGTCACGGGCGGCGTGGCCGTGCCGGCCCTGGCCGGCCTGCCGGCGCGCGCCGCGGTCCGCACCCTCGAAGGGCTCGACCTCGGCGCCGACCTGAGCGGCTCGGGGCGCGTCACCGGCCAGTCGCCACCTCCCGGACGCGTGGTCGAGCGGGGCGCGCGCGTCAAGCTGACCTTGTCGCCGCCGGGCTAGGTACCTGCCGGTCACGCGGGCGCACGTCACGCCGTGTCCCATCGGCCACGCTCGGACGCAACCCCCCGGGCGCACGGCGGAAACTGGCCGGATCGCCCCGTGCATGAGATCCTGTCCACCATGCGGCTCTCCGAGGTGATGGCAGGGACCGGCGCGCGCGGCGACCTCGGGTCGGATCCCGAGGTGACGACGGTCACCGGCGACTCGCGCCAGGTGGTCCCGGGCGCGCCCTGCCCGGCACCAAGGTGGACGGCCACGCCTTCGCCGCCGAGGCGGCCCGCCGCGGCGCCGTGGCGGTGGTGGCCGAGCGGGCCGTCGAGTGCGCCCCGGCCGCCCTGCTCCTCGCCCCCTCGGCGCGCCGGGCCATGTCCCTCGCCGCCGCCGCCCTGCACGGCCGCCCCGGCGACGCCATGCAGCTCGCCGCGGTCACCGGCACCAACGGCAAGACCACCGTGAGCTACCTCGTCGAGGCCTGCCTCGCCGCCGCCGGCGTGCCGGCCGGCGTGCTCGGCACCATCACCCACCGCTGGCCCGGCGCCGCCCGCCCCGCCTCGCACACCACGCCCGAGTCGACCGCGGTGCAGGCGCTGCTCGCCGAGATGCGCGCCGCCGGCGCCCGCGTGGCGGTGATGGAGGTCTCGTCGCACGCCCTCTCGCAGGAGCGGGTGGCCGGCCTGCGCTTCGCCGTGGCCGGCTTCACCAACCTGACGCGGGATCACCTCGACTACCACGGCGACATGGACGCCTACTTCGCCGCCAAGCGCCGCCTCTTCGTGGAGCACCTCGCCCCCGACGGCGTGGCGGTGGTGAACGTGCGCGACCCGTGGGGTGCCAAGCTCGCCGACCAGCTCGGCCCCGGGCGCCGGGTCTGGCGCTACGGCACGCGCAGCGAGGACGCCCTGCGCGCCGAGGAGGTCACGCTCGGCCTCGGCGGCATCGCCGCCTCGGTCACCACCCCCGCCGGGCCGGTCTCGCTCCGCTCGCCGCTGGTCGGCCTGCACAACCTGGAGAACCTGTTGGCCGCCGCCGGCATGGCGCTGGCGCTGGGCGTGCCGCCCGAGGCGGTGGCGCGCGGGCTGGCCGGCTCGGCCGGCGCGCCCGGCCGGCTGGAGCGCATCGAGGGGAACGGCTTCCCGGTCTTCGTCGACTACGCCCACACCGACGACGCCCTGGCGCGCGCCCTGGAGGCGCTGCAGGCCCTCTCGCCGCGCCGCCTGCTGGCGGTCTTCGGGTGCGGCGGCGACCGCGACCGCGGCAAGCGCCCGCTCATGGGCGCCGCGGCGGGGCGCGCCGCCGACCTCACCATCGTCACCAGCGACAACCCCCGCACCGAGGATCCCATGCGGATCATCGGGGAGATCGTGCCGGGGGTGGAGCTGGCCGGGCGCCGCCGCCTCACCGTCGCCGAGGCGGTGGTGGGCGAGGCCGGCTACCTGGTGGAGCCGGACCGGCGCGCCGCCATCGAGCTGGCGGTGGCCTGCGCCCGCCCGGGCGACGCCGTCCTGGTGGCCGGCAAGGGGCACGAGGCCGAGCAGCTCGTCGGCTCGGAGCGCCGCCACTTCGACGACCGGGAGGAGGCCCGCCGGGCCCTCGGCCTCCCGTGACCGGCCCGCGCTTCACCGCCGACGAGCTGGCCACCGCCACCGGCGGCACCTGGCTCGATCCCCCGCCCGCCGCGGTGGAGGGCGTCTCCACCGACACCCGCACCATCGCCGCCGGCTCGGTCTTCGTGGCCCTGCGCGGCGAGCGCTTCGACGCCCACGCCTTCCTCGGCGAAGCGGCCCGCGCCGGCGCCGCCGCCGCGCTGGTCTCCGACGCGTCGGCCGGCGCCCACGGCCTGCCCCGCCTCCTGGTCGCCGGCACGCTGCCCGCGCTGGGGGCGCTGGCCCACCACCACCGCCGTCGCTTCGAGGTGCCGGTGGTGGGCGTGACCGGCTCGAACGGCAAGACCACCACCCGGGAGATGATCGCCGCCATCCTGGCGACGCGCGGACCGGTGCTCAAGACCGAGGGGAACCTCAACAACGAGGTGGGCGTGCCGCTCACGCTCTTCGGGCTGGAGGCCGGCCACCACGCCGCCGTCATCGAGATGGGCATGAACCACCCGGGCGAGATCGCCCGGCTGGCCGCCATCGCGGCGCCGCAGGTCGGCGTGGTCACCAACGCCGCGGCGGCCCACCTCGAGGGGCTCGGCTCGATCGACGGGGTGGCCGACGCCAAGGCCGAGCTCTGGGCCGGCCTGCCGCCGGGCGGCGTGGCGGTGGCCAACGCCGACGACGCCCGCATGCTGAAGCGCGCCCAGGCCTCGGGCCGGCGCGTCTTCACCTTCGCCGCCGGCCGCCAGCGGCGCGGCGACGTGGTGGTGCTGGAGATCCGCTCCCAGTCGGCCGAGGGCATGCGCTTCGTCCTCGGCATCGGCAACCGCGAGGTGGAGGTGGCCCTGGCGCTGGTGGGCGCCCACAACGCCGCCAACGCCGCCGCCGCCGCCTGCGCCGCCATCGCCCTCGGCTCGAGCGACCGCGAGATCGTGGCCGGCCTGGCGGCGGTCCGGCCGGTGGGCCGGCGCCTGCGGCTCGCGCGGCTCCCTTCGGGCGCGCTGCTGGTCGACGACTGCTACAACGCCAACCCGCTCTCCATGGGCGCGGCGCTGGCCACCCTGGCCGAGCTGGCCGCCGCCGAGGGCGGCCGGGCCCTGGCGGTGCTGGGCGACATGCTGGAGCTCGGGCCCGAGGAGCACGCCCTCCACCGCGGCGTGGGCGAGGCGGCGGCCCGCGCCGGCCTGGCCTTCCTGGCCGGCTTCGGCCCGCGCGCCCGCGCCACGCTGGAGGGGGCGGTGGCGGCCGGCCTGCCCGGCGATCGCACCTTCCACACCGAGGACGCGGAGGCCCTGGCCGAGGCGGTGCGCACCCTCGCCCGGCCCGCCGCCGGCGACGTCCTCCTCGTCAAGGGGAGCCGCGGCATGAAGCTGGAGCGGCTCGTCGAGGCCCTGAGATAGATGCTCTACCTCCTGCTCTACCCGCTGGCGGGGAAGCTCTCGCTCTTCAACGTCCTGCGCTACCCGTCCTTCCGCATCGTGGCGGCCGGGCTCACCGCCATGATCCTGGGGCTCCTGCTCGGCCCCTGGTTCATCGAGCGCATGCGCCTGCTGCAGTACGGCCACAGCAACGTGCGCGAGGACACGCCGGACGCCCACAAGAAGAAGGCCGGCACGCCCTCCATGGGCGGCACCCTCATCCTCTTCGCGCTCACCGCCTCCACCCTGCTGTGGGCCGACCTGAAGAACCGCTACGTCTGGGCGGCGCTGCTGGTGCTGCTGGGCTACGGCGCCATCGGCTTCGCCGACGACTGGCTCAAGATCTCGAAGCGCAACTCCAAGGGGCTGGCCGGCAAGAAGAAGCTGCTCTTCCAGGTGCTGGTGGTGCTGGCCGTCTACTACGGCCTGCTCACCGACTGGAACTTCCACCTCGACGGCCGCTTCCCCTGGGCCTTCGTGGGCAGCCGCCTCGACACCCACCTCACCTTCCCCTTCGTCCCCAGCCGCCTCCTCTCGCCCGACCTGGGCTGGCTCTACCTGCCCTTCATGGTCTTCGTGGTGGTGGCCACCTCCAACGCCGTCAACCTCACCGACGGGCTGGACGGCCTGGCCATCTTCCCCACCATGATCTCGGCCATGACCTTCCTGGCGCTCTCCTACGTGGCGGGCGCCACCATCGCCGGCTTCAGCCTGGCCGAGTACCTGCGCATCCTCTCCATCCCCGGGGCCGAGGAGCTGGGCGTGCTCTGCTCGGCCATCTTCGGCGCCGGCGTGGCCTTCCTCTGGTTCAACACCTACCCGGCCCAGGTCTTCATGGGTGACGTGGGCTCGCTGGCGCTGGGCGGCGGCCTGGGCATGCTGGCGGTGCTCACCAAGAACGAGGTGGCCAGCGCCATCCTGCACGGCGTCTTCCTGGCCGAGACGGTGTCGGTCATCATCCAGGTGACCGGCTTCAAGTACACCGGCAGGCGGGTCTTCCGCATGGCCCCCATCCACCACCACTTCGAGCTGAAGGGGTGGGCCGAGCCGAAGATCATCGTCCGCTTCTGGATCATCTCGGTCATGCTGGCGCTCGTCGCGCTCATGTCCATCAAGCTGAGGTAGCCGTGGCGACACCGCCGGACCTGAGGGGCAGGAAGATCACCGTGGTGGGGCTGGCCCGCAGCGGCGTGGCGGCGGCGCGGCTCTGCGCCCGCGAGGGCGCCCGCGTCACCGTCACCGACGCCCGGCCGGAAGGGGCGCTGGACCAGGCCCGCGTGGGCCTGGCCGACCTGCACCTGCGCCGCGTCCTGGGCGGCCACGAGGAGGCCGACTTCACCGGCGCCGACCTGTGCGTGGTCTCGCCGGGCGTGCCCCTCTCCATCCCGCCCCTCCAGGCGGCCCGCGCCGCCGGCGTGCCCATCTGGTCCGAGGTGGAGCTGGCGGCCCGCTTCCTCCCGGGCGTGCCGCTGGTGGCCATCACCGGCACCAACGGCAAGTCCACCACCACCGCGCTCGCCGGCGCCCTCTTCGCCGCCGATCGGGCCACCTTCACCGGCGGCAACCTGGGCACGCCGCTCACCGAGCACGTCCTCTCCGGGCAGCGCGCCGAGGTGGTGGTGGCCGAGCTCTCCTCCTTCCAGCTCGAGGGCATCCACCGGCTGCGCCCCAAGGTGGCGGCCATCCTCAACGTCACGCCCGACCACCTCGATCGCTACGCCGGCCTGGAGGCGTACGCCGCCGCCAAGGCCCGCCTCTTCGAGACGCAGCAGCCGGGCGACTTCGCCGTGGCCAACCTGCGCGACGACCGGGCCATGGCCATGGCCGGCGCCTCGCGCGCCGCCCTCTACACCTTCGGCTTCGGCCCGCCGGCCCGCGGCGCCGCCCGGGCCCCCGCCGGCGACGGCGCCCCCGCCGGGGCCATCCCCGACCAGATCTGGTTCTACCGCTACGCCGCCGGCTCGCCGGAGCGCTACCGGATCCGCAACCGGGCCCTGCGCGGCCGCCACAACCTGGAGAACGCCATGGCGGCGCTGCTCTGCGCCCGCCTCCTCGGCGTGCCGGGCGACAAGGCGCAGCGGGCCCTGGACGGCTTCGGCGGCCTGCCCCACCGGCTCGAGCTGGTGCGCGAGCGCCAGGGGGTGGAGTGGGTCAAC
>Ga0209464_10000226_pt1 | contig 19186 bp, 19 predicted proteins | sample DOMMetBare1Fresh_2_FD_187473 | JGI IMG/M metagenome (GOLD analysis project Ga0209464, IMG submission 187473) | Wetland sediment microbial communities from St. Louis River estuary, USA, under dissolved organic matter induced mercury methylation -... | ecosystem: Environmental > Aquatic >...
CGCACCGGCAGTGACCCCGACGGTGGCGACGCCGGCCGAGACCCGGATCATGGCAGCCGGCGTCGGCGCGGTGACGGCGACGATGGCCGACTGCGCGGAGGCCTGCGTGTTCGCGCTCGTCGAGATGGCCGCCGCCAGGCCCTCGGCGGTGACCGCGGCAACCCCGGACGACGCAACGACCCGAGCGGCCGGGGCCTGCGCCGCAACACCGACAGCTGCAGCCTCGGCGCCAGCCTGGACCGCGACCGTGACGCCGTTCGCGGCAGCCCCGGCCGTGGCGACTCCGGCGGGAACCCCGGCACCGGCGAACGCTGCCGGGGCGGATGCGGTGACGGCGGCGATCTCGGCGGAGACTCGGGCGGTCCAGCCGGGATCGGACGCTGCGACGCCCACCGTGGCGACGCCAGCGAACACGCTGATCGAATCGGAGGTGTTGACGGTCGCCGGCTGCGCGGCGGCAGCCACGGCCGCGACCCCCGCGTTGGTCGTGGCATTGGCCCCGGCCGGATGGGCGGCCACCGACGCCGATGCCACCTGCGTCGGGACGCTGATACCGGCGAGCGCCGCTGGGGCCGAGGCGCCCACGGTGGCCGTCTGCGCTCCGGTCGCAACGGTCCCGGTGACGCCGTGCGCAGCGACCCCGACCGTGGCGACGCCGGCGTTGACCCGGACGTTCGCCAGTGGCGCGGGAGCCGACACGGTGGCCGCGGCGGCAGGCGGGGACGGCAGGGCGATGTTGCCGTCGACCGCGAGGATGTCCAGGTACAGGTCGCCGAACTCGGTGGCTGGCTCGATCGCCGTACCCTCGCCCCACTCGTTGAACGTGGTGATGAGGTGCCACTCGTAGGTGGTCGCCGCGTCCATGTTCGCGACCGCCGTGGCGAAGGCGGCCGGGTCGCGGGCCAGGTACGGGAACTCACCGCCCGGCGGGTCCGGGTCGTTGGCCTGCCAGTAGCCGGGGGAGACGACGTAGGAGTATGGGGAGTGGACGGACTCTCGGGTGGACGGCCCGTACTGGTGCCACGAGTCCGGCTGCGGGGTGGCCGAGGTGTAACCGCTGAACACCTTGGAGACGACGTACCACGTGGTGTACCCGGCAGTGGCGTCCGACCAGCGCTGCAGGCTGTTCGCCCCCGAGGTGTCCCCGGAGTTGTAGACGAAGATCACCGGCTTGGACTCGCGCCACAGGTAGGCGGGATCGTCGGCGTAGTTGGTGGTGAGGTAGTCCAGGTCCGCCTCGATCGCCGCCGCGCTCGGATCCCCGAACCCCTCGCTCTCGTAGTAGAAAGCAACCTTCAGCGGTGAGCCGAGCGCTGCGATCCGGGACAGGAACAGGGGGATCCGGGTGCCCTCGTTGTGGTCGGTGCCGGTGAGGTTGACGTTCCCGTCGTCCTGCGCCCACCAGCTGAGGATGGCCAGGCGGATCCCGGCCGCGTCGAGCCAGGCGATGTGCTGGTCGAAGATGGCCGCGGCGCCGCCGCCGTCGAGGTCGTACTGGCCGAGCACCGGCGAGTACTTGATCGGCTCTCCGCCGACGGTCCAGGTCTCGTCGTACCAGCTGTAGTAGAAGGCGCCCCGGGTCGGAGTGGCGAGCCCGGGATGCATCTTCGCCGACGGCGAGGTCACCGCGGCGGAGGCGACTTGAGCCGGGGCGCGCAGCGAGACGGCGCCGGCAGGGGCGGCCACCGCCGCGGTGGCGACATCGGCGGCGGCGCGCACGGTCACCGTCGAGCCGTTCGCGGCGACGCCGACCGTGGCCACCCCTGCGTTGGCGAACGTCGTGGTGGCCGTCGTCACCGTCGCGGCCGGCGCCGAGGCGGCCACGGTGGCCGTCTCGGCGGAGGCCCGGACGGTCCCGGACGGTGCAGGCGCAGCTGCGGCAACCGTCGCCGCCTCGGCGGTCGGGCTCACTGCGATCGTCGGGGCCGGGGCGCTCACTGCGACCGTGGCGACTCCGGCGTTGACCGTGGTGGTCGTCGCCGTCGAGACGGTCGGGTCCGGCGCGGACACCCCGACCGTGGCCACCCCTGCCGACACCGCCACCGTCGTCCGGGGGGTCGGCGCGGACACTGTGGCCGTCGCTGCGCCCGGTGCCGGCTTCACTCCTGCCGCGGGCGTCGGTGCGGTGATCGCCGAGGACGCCGAGGCGGCGGCCGGCAGCACCGGCACGGCGATGATGTGGTACTCGAGCGCGAAGTTCGTACCGAGCATCGCGTCGTCACCGGCGAGGGTGATGCCCACGATCTGCCCGGCGCCCGGGCCCTGTGAGACCAGGTTGTAGTCGAAGTTGACCCGAGCACCGTTGTCGGTGATGTCGGTCAGCGATCCCCACGACCCGGATCGGCCTGGCCCGGTGTACTTCTTGTAGACCAGCTTGCGGTCCTGGCCGCCCTCGACAGCCATCCACACGGCGGTGGTGTAGATGTCGTTGCCGTTGGCGCCGAGTGCCAGGCCGTCGTTGCCGCCCGCACTGGTGTGCGACTGCGACGGGCTGGTGATCGCGGAGAACCCGGTCGCGTCGTCGGACTCCTGGTAGGCCTTGCCGACCCAGCTGCCGGAGGAGTCGGTGGCGTTGTCGGTGTGGGTGCAGTACACCCAGCCGTTGGTGCGGACCACGCCCCAGTCGTTGGGGTGGGCGACCGAGGCCAGGGTGCGTACCGTTCCGAACCCGGTCGAGGAATCACACAAGGCGTACTGCAGACCACCGGCGGCGTTCGCCCAGACGAACAGGGCCTTGCCGGAGGCCAACCCGTAGATGCCGATCAGATCGCCGCTGGCGACCCCAGTCGCCGACGCGGTGTGCCGGGTGCCGAACCCACCGGACCAGCCGGACGCACCGCCGTCGGCGTTGACCGAGGCGGCTCCCCAGACGCCCCCGCCGACGGCATCGATGCCGCCGATCCACCAGTGGTACCCGTCGTCCATGCCGACCGCGACGTGCCGGTCGGAGGCGTAGCTGTTGGACTCCCCGGTGTCCCAGGTGATCGCCGTTCCGGAGGTGACCCGGCCGCGGCGCCAGTACCGGGTGCTCGAGGACTGGCGGGTGACGACGAGGACGACGTGCTCACCGTCGGCGACCTTCTGCATGTGGGTCTTGTGCAGGGCCCCGGTGAGGGCCCCGGATCCGACGGTGAACGCGGTCGGCCCCGACCAGGCACCCGAGCCGCTCCAGGTGTAGTAGCGCAGCTGCGCGCTCGGGGTCTCCGAGCCGTCGCCGGTGAAGAAGAACCACCGGTTGTAGGTGTCGACGTAGAAGTGGCGCCGGTCGGGGGCGAACCGGTTCTCCTGGTTGCGGATGTTCCCCGAGATCGCCGTGAGCCGGTCGATCGTGTACCGCCGCGACGACGGCCCCGGCGTCGTCAGCTGGATCTGGGTGCGGCCACCGTCCAGGTTGATGACCGTGCCGTTCCAGGTGATCCGCAGCCGGATCGTGGTCGACGGCGGCGGCCAGTGCACCTTGAACGCCAGGTCGAACTCGGTCATCGAGCTCGCGGTGACCGAGAGGTTCCCGGTGTTCTCGACGTAGGTGCCGGACGCGGTGGTGCCGGTGAGCAGCTGGCTGGAGATGGTCGCCCCAGCCGTGCTCGCACCGTTCACCCAGCGCAGCCAGAACACCTCGGTATCCCCGGCAGGAGACGCCGAGGCGATGTTCTGCCAGTTGGTGTCGTCCTCGGAGTACTGGACGTTCAGCGCCTTGGTGTCGGCGCCGCCGCCGGACTCGTGCAGCTGGACTCGCAGCCGAACGATGCCGTTCTCCAGCTGGGCCTGGCTGATCGTCGGGGCGGTCTCCTCGGCGGCGAGCGCGTCCCCGGCCACCGGCGCCGACACGTCGTTGAACCAGCGCCACCGGCCCTGGGTGATGATCGGGGAGCCGGTCGCCGCGGTCGGCGTCGGCGCCGAGACGGCCACCGTCGCGACACCCGCGTTGCACAGCGTGTTCCCGCTGGCCTTGACCTCGACCGCGAACGAGCCCCACTGCGCGCTCGTCGTCCACGACCCCGCGATCGTCGCCTGGTTGATGCCGTACTCGGACATCACCGCCTGGGACGGGCCGGCGATGCCGGGGTTCGTGGAGGGCAGCTTGGTCAGGCCGCTGCCGGCGGTGCCCTGCTCGTTCGCCTCCCACGTGTAGAACCCGACGCCGCAGTTCGAGGCCGACCCGAAGGCCGACAGGGTCGTGGAGTCGGACGTGGCCGCCGACGACGGCGGGGTCACCGGGTGGGAGACGGCCTGGACGATCGCCCCGGACCCGTTCGTGCCGGAGGTGTCGACCCCGTCGAACTCCAGGACGCTCCAGACGCACGACCCCTGCGAGGCGGCGTAGGTGATCGTCACCGCCCCCGACGACGGGGAGGCGCCCAGAGCACGGAACAGGGTGAACCCGTAATGGGTGCCCGAGGTGTCGTACTCGACGTGGCCGACCTGCACCCAGGTCAAGCCGTTGCCGGTGACCGACGTCGGGGCTGCTGCCGTCCCCGTCAGGTTCCCGGCGACGGCGAGCAGCACCAACCGGTTCGCACCCGGTGTGATCGACGCCGTGGCGTACGACGTCGCCGCGGTGGTGTCGCCGCCGGAGGTGAGGGCAGAGGCGGTGATAGCCACTGGTCACCCCTCCAGCGCTAGGAGATGGAGGGGCTCACAGGGTGAATCTGATGATCCCGTTGGCGTGCCATACGACGGTCAGCTGGCCGTTGGTGACGCTGTTGGTCCCGCCGAAGTAGTTGTACGACAGACCCTGGTCGGCCACCGGGGTGGTCAGCGTGTCGTCGTAGACGAGGGTGCCGTACACGCTGGCGAGGGTGGCCGCGCTCCCCGAGGAGGTGTCCGCGGCGTCGTAGAACACGATGTCCGCAGTGCCCGAGTTCAGCGACGTGCTGGCGAGCGCGACGCCGCCCTGCGCCCACTGGCCGGCCTGGTAGACCTCCTGCGCGGTCGCCCACTGCCCGACGTTGTAGGCCGAGTTGGCGGCGGTGACGTCGTTGTCGGGGGTGATCGAGTTGTTGTACAGCGCGGCCTTCGGGACGTCGCTGCCGAGGTCCACCGCGGTGGTGTTGTCGAGGACGTCCGCGACCAGCGCGCGGAACACCCGACTGTCAGCCCATGCCATCAGAGATCAGCCTCTCCGTGAACCTCGGCCACCTCGGCGTAGGCCTCGGTCGTCTCCGCGGGAGCCGCCGCGTCGGTGCCCTGTGCCTTGGCCTGCCAGTCGTCCCGCTCGCCGGCCGCCGCGTCGGCGGCGGCCTGCGCGATGTCGACGTCCGAGCGGACCTGGGCGGCCAGCTGCTCGTACTTCTCGGCCTTGGCGGTCAGGCGCTGCACCGCTTCGCCGAGGATCTGCGCCTGCTCGGCGCAGTGCGCCGCAGCTGCAGCCGCGAACTCCTTCTCGTCCATCACAACCCTCTCAGGTCTACTACCGCTGTCGGGGCGAGGATCGCGCGATCCTCGCCGTCATCCCTGGTGACGACCACGGCCATGGCGACCTTGCCGTCCTCGTCCCGCTGGAGCTCCTGGCCCATCGAGTAGTCCTCGCGGGCCACGCGCCGGACCGCCGCGGCGACGCCGGGCCGGGTGAACGGCGTCATCAGGCCCTTCATCGCCGGGCAGGGGTGCAGCGGGGTCCGATGCTCCTGCGCCGCTGCCAGGAACTCCCGTCCGCACGCGGTGCAGACCCAGGCGTTCGGTGGCGGCGTCAGGATCATCGGGACCTCCTCGGTAGGCAGGCTAGTCAGGCCGATGCCTGCCGTGTCGCCCTTCGGGTGCGGGCAGTGATCAGGAGACCTTGAAGGCGAACGCCGAGCCGGGGGAGCTAGTGACCCACGTCGGCGAGCCTCCGATCGGGTTGGCACCAACGGCGTCAGCCGGGGCATCCGCCGTGGTGAGGTACCCGACCCCGAGGGAGCCGTTGCCGGAGCCGTAGACGTCGGCCAGGGAGTGGGCGGTGACGAAGGCGTCGGTGCAGAAGGACGGGCAGACGTAGTACTGCCCCTCCGGGGTGGTGGTCTCGTTCGCCTCATGAGCGCCGCCGACGATGGCGTACTCGCCTGTCGCCAGGCCACCGCTGATCGATGCCGAGTACTGATGGCCGGACACGTTCTGGCTGCCCCCGGCGAAGGTGACGCCGCTGATGGTGTCGGCCGTCCCGAACTGGATGACGGTCAACGCCATGTGCGACTGGGTCTGGCCGGTGAAGGTGAGCTTCCAGTTCGAGCAGGTGCCGGTGGTGCACTTGGCGGTGATGACGCCGATCTGGCCGCGGGTGGAGCCGGAGTCGTCGTAGACGCTGCGGTTGTTGCTCAGCACGCTGTAGGTGCCGGTCGCCGAGAAGGTCGGGTCGACCGGGGTGGCGTTCTGCCCTTCCTTGCTCTCCCAGACGAGCGCGAGGATGCCGGCGGTGCTCACGGAGTTGGAGACGGTGACCGAGGTCCCCGAGGAGGCCTGCGCGGTCCCGACGACGGTCGGGGCGGTGGCTGCCTGGGCGGGGGTGGCCGCGAGGCCGGTCAGGGCCAGGGCCGCGGCGATCGCGAGGGTGAGCTTGGTGCGCATGGGGCTGACGTCCGTTCTCGTAGGGATCAGTAGAGTCCGGCCCAATAGGCCGTGGAGAAGGCGCTGTCGACCGTGACGGTGCTCGGCGCGCTCGTGGTCGCGGTGCCGCCGGCGGTGGAGGCGAAGCGGTATCCGGCGGTCAGGTTCCCGTTGACGATCGCGGCGTTGTTGCCGCGGGCCAACGCGGGGCGGGTGGTCGCGTTCGACCACACCGCGACGTAGTACTCCCCGGCGCCCAGGGCGATCGGGCCGCCGGAGAACGCGGCCTTCATCAGGCCGGTACCGGCCCACGCCGTGGACTGGTCGGCGGACTGCGACCCGGTGACGAGGTTCCCGGCCGAGTCGTACAGGGCCGTGAAGTTCTGCCCCGACGTCAGCACCGACCCGGCGGTGGTCAGGTAGATCGCGGTCCCGGTGACCGTCTGGGCGGCGTCCAGGCGGACCTTGAACAGGTAGACCGCACCGTTGTTCGGCAGCGCGGTGGACGTCGACACGGCCAGTGCCGGGTCGAAGTTGCAGGCGTACAGCCCGATGTCGTCGGGCAGGAACGCGCCGGCACCGCTGCCGCCACCGCCCGCGTTGGTGATCCACTCGGTGTCGTAGTCGGTGTTGGAGTTCTTGGCCAGGATCTGACCGGTCGTGCCACCCGCGGGAACCGTGTTGGCGGCATCGGCCACGCCCGCGTTGTAGCGCAGGACCGTGTTCGTCCCCGAGTCGGAGATCAGGGTGCCCGAGGTGCCGGCGTCGAGGATGTTGCTCTCGACGATGTTGCCGGTCGGGGTGCCGCCCGAGGTGATCGTGACGACGTTCGAGGTGGTCAGCCCGGTGGTCCAGGAGTTGGCGTCCTGGTCGTCGATGCACCGGTTGCCGGCGAGGCGGTTCCTGTTCGTGGTCGCGCCGCTGGTGCCGTCCACGCGCAGCGCCTGCGCCTTGACGGCCACCGAGCCGGGGTTGATGACGGCGTTGTTCACGACGAGGTTGTCCGAGCCGCCGTAGATGCGGATGCCGGCCGAGTACGACTGGCGGACCGTGTTGCCGTCGACCAGGTTGCGGTCGGAATTGACCGTGGTCGACCCGGAACCCTTGCGCACCAGGTTGATCCCGGCCTGGCTCGCGCCGTTCGTGTCGTCGCCGATGCCGTCGATCACGTTGTTGATGATCTTGTTGCCGGATGCACCGAGCATCTCGATGCCGGCGCTCGGGATCGTCGAGCGGTGCGAGACCGGCATGGTGACGCTCGTCCCGGCGCCACCGGTATCGGTGTAGGTCTCGGTGACGTTGTCGGCGATCGTCGCCACCCGCACCCACGCAGGGGAACCGGCCACGGCGCGGTAGATCCGCCGCTCCGTGCACGAGTACGGCCCGAGCGGCAGGTTGACCCGCACCGAGCGGTTCGAGGCGTCGGTGGTGATCGAGGACACCTCGGACGGCTTCGTCTCCCCGGCCGTCCCGGCGCCGGCCAGGTCCATGTCGGTCCAGGACACCGCGTACCGGTAGGTGGTGGTGGCCGCCAGGGTGCCCCCGGCGATCAGCGCGAGGCCGGGCTTCTCGGGGCGGCCCTGGATCACACAGTCACGGATGACGTTGTCGGTGGCGTTCTTGCCCGCGTCGCCGCCGTCGCAGACGATCGCCCGTGCCCGCGAGCGCCGGATCCGTACCCTCTGCACCCGGCAGCGGGCGCCCTGGTCGAAGTCGATCGCGTCCGTGGACGACTTGTAGAAGCCGCACGACTCGACGGTCAGGTCCTCGATCGTGACGTCTTGTGCGTTCGTGAAGCTGAACGGCTCAGTGTCGGCACCCCCCGACCAGTTGGTGCGGTTGGAGACGGTGGTCGCGCTCATCCCGGCGCCGGAGAACCGCAACCCGGTCAGCGGCGGGCTCGACGTGCCGAAACTGGCGTGGTCCTCGACGGCGGCCCACGCCTCGTTGCCGACCGGAGCGTCCAGGAAGTGGAACCGGCCGGGCCCGAACTCGAAGTGCACGTTGTCGACGGCCAGCGACTCCAGCACCGACTTCAGCCCCGAGGTGGTCCCGGTGTCGGCGGCCATGGCCGCGATGTGCCCGTCGAACCGCTTCGCCCAGTACGTCGCGGCGTTCGGCGTACCGGAGACGTTGATCCGGTAGGTGCCCTTGGACGGCGTCGGCGTCTGGCCGCCGACGGTCACCCCGGACAGCGAACCGGCCGGGCCGGGCGCCTCCTGGACGACCACCGCACCGCCGGCGCTGCTCGCGTTCGAGACCAGCTTGGAGTGGATCCAGGCCGCCGGGATGGTGTCGCCGAAGGAGACCTTGCGGATGACGTTGCGGGTGCCGGCGTGCGTGGAGTCCTGGCGGATCAGCGCCGTCGAGGGCAGCTCGTTGGTGAACTCTAGGTGCTCGGCGCTCAGGCCCTCCACGTTGCCGGCCAGGCGCAGCCCGTACAGCTCCGGCGTGCCGTCTGCGACATCGATCGGGTGGATGTGCAAGAACCCCAGCTTGAGGTTGCGGACCCGGTTCGACCCGGTCGGCATCACCTGGATGCACTCAGTCGGCACGCCCGACTGGGTCGCCGTGTGCTCCATCCAGATGTCGTCGAACACCGACCCGCGCCCACGCAGCACCTGGATCGCACAGGTCGCCCACTGGTTGATCGTCGCGCCGTGCACGACGACCTTGCCGGAGTCCCGGTCGGCGGTCTGGCCGATGCCGATGTCGCAGCCGGAGATGAACGGGGCGAAGACGTGGTTGACGAACCCGGCGGAGCGGACCCCGGTCTTGCAGTTGGTGATCCGCCCACCCCACATCACGCAGTCGCCGGTCGACTGGGACCCGTCGGATTGGACGCCGAACTCCAGGCCCGTGTCGAGCTGGGTCAGCCGCGGCTGGTGGACGTGGACCCCGCCCGGCTGGTTGCCGCCGACCGTCGGCTCGGTCGACGCCTGCCCGCCGATCTGGATGCCGATCCCGTTGCCCTTGGTGCCCGAGCCCTGCAGGTAGGGGTGGTAGAGGAAGGTGTTGGACTGCAGCACCTGGATCAGCGGGGTGCGCCCGGTGACGCCCGTCCAGCGGACGATCGCGCCGGGCATCCAGCGCAGCGAGACGAGCTCGACGCGGATCTTCACGGTGGCCGCGAGGTTGTACGTGCCGGGCAGCAGGACGACCTCACCGCCCGAGGCGGGCAGCGCGTCGATCGCCTGCTGGATCTGCACGTCGTCGGCGGTGCTGTCGCACGTGTAGTCGGCGTTGGCCAGCTGCCCTGCCGGGGTGTTCGAGGCGGCCACGGTGAGGACGGTGTCGGCGTTGACCGCGCTGCCGCCGCCGCCGCCGGCCGGGACCGCCCAGGTGCTGTCCCCACGCAGGAACGTCGTGGAGTTGGCCGTGCCGGTCCCCAGGCGCGCCGTACCCACCGTGCCCGAGGTGACGTCGGCCGCGGCGTGGGTGTGGGAGGTGGCCGCCTTGCCGGTCTCCAGGGTGTTGATCGAGGACGCGAGCAGGTCGAGGTGGGCGGCGCTGATGATGTTCGCGACCCGCCAGCCGGCCACGATCGTCTTCGCCGACGTGCCCTGCTGGGCCCGGGTCATCGCCGTGATCTGGTTGCCGGACATCGCGGTGACCAGGACGATCTCGGCGGTGCTCGACGTCGGGGCGTCGCCGTTGGGGTGGGTCACCGCGTGGAACGGCGGCGTCGGCATCGGACCGTTGCCGGAGGCCAGCAGCATGGTGGTGCCGGAGTTGGCCGGTGAGGGAGCGGTGACGACCGTGGTCTCGGCGAAGTTCGCGGAGCCGGGAAAGGTGGTCACGCGAGCAGACTAGAGCCAGCCCACCGCCGCGGCCCCGGCCCCAGGTACGGGCAGCGCGGTCAGCCCAGGAAGCGGGACTCGACCTCGGCATCCGGCAGGGCCTCCACGGCGATGCCGACCACCAGGCGCTCACGGCCGAGGGTGACGCCCTCGATGCCGCGTAGCCGCTCGAGCTTCTCGCGGAGCTCCCGCCACGGCACCGGGATGAAGTCGCCCTCGGCAATCGGGAACGGCACCTCGACGGTGATCAGCAGGTTGTCGACGTAGGTCATGATCCGACCGCCTGGCCGTCGGCCCAGCTGAACTCCTCGACGGGTCGCTCACGGTTGCAGTGGACGCAGAACATCGTCGCCATCGCACGTGGGTCGTGGGCGAAGTCCTCGGCGAGGGACCTGCCGAGCGCGACGATCGAGTCGCACGGAGTGTGGCGGGCCAGACTGCGTACGGGACGCACGAAATCGTCCATCAGGGAACTCCTCACTCGCCCATCCTGGGGCGTAGACCGGGTAATGCATGGCAGGCTGCCTCGATCGCCGAGCGCCCATCCCCGATGCGGCGGTCGTCGATATGGTCGGCGGCCTGGCGTAGCAGGCGAGCGGCGAAGGCACGGCGGCTGCTGCCGACCGCGGCCTCCTCGATCAAGGTGACCGAGCGGATCCGGTCCAGGCCGATGGTGATCTGACGCCGGTCGTGGATGACCACCACCGAGTCGGTCTGTAGGCGGATCACCCTGACCCGGGGTAGCACGCGGGTCTCGCCGGTCGTGGTCATGTAACTCATCGCAACGACGTTGTCGGCCACCAGGTGCGCCTGGATGGTCACGATCTCGTCCGAGTTCGACGTGCGGACGATCGGGATCTCGACGGCCATCCGGCGGTCGCCGCGCTCCTCGATCCGCCAGGCTCGCACCGACGGCGTGGCCATCGGTGCCACGATCAGGTGGACGGTGTCCAGGTCCTCGGCCTGGCTGATGTCCTTGTCCGAAGGGGTGGCCGACGGCGACACGGGGTGGGAGTGGTAGACCCCGTGGTGGTCCTCGCCCGTCCGGTCGAGCTCGGTGAACATGGCCGCGATCTGGTGCGGGTCCGGGTCGCAGTACCACTTGGGATCGTCAGCGACGTTGTCCAGGCGAATGGCGCGGGTCGGCATGTTGCGGCCACCGCCAGCACCGATCAGGAACCCGATGACCTCGCAGGGGGAACCGTCGCGGGCATGCTCGAGCATCAGTGCTTCGAGCGAGGTCGGCAGGGTGAACGCGTCCATCATGCGGAATCATCGCTTGACCAGCACTTTCGTCGCTGGCGGATCAGTGAAATAGGCGACGAGTCGGTAGGCCATCGCCAGCGGATCCCCCGAGGCGTCCATCTTGGCCAGGATCTTGACATTGCACCCCCACTCCGGGTCGGCGCACACCAGGCCGCGTGGGCGGCCGGTGGCGTGGTCGTGATCGAGTGCCGGCCGCCTGGACCGGATGTTGGCGCCGCAGACGTAGCAGACTCCGCTCTGCAGCTCGAGCAGTGCATCGAAGAACTCCCGGGTCACCCCGTACTCGGCGATCAGGCGTGAGCCGTGGTCACCGACCGATGCGCACGTCCTGCACCGCGATCCCGAGCAGTCGGCGAGCAGCGGGAAGGACTGGCACCCCGAGCACCAGCGCCGACCCTGCGGCCACAGGCGCTCCGGGCAGACCTTGCGACGCAGGTCCTCGGGGACCAGGGCGAGGCGTGCGAGACGGTACTTCTCGCGGACGGCGATCGACTGGCGGCGCAGCCACCCCTCGTGGCACCAGCGATTGGAATGCAGGCACTTCGGCAGGTCGCACCCATCGTCGGTGCACGTGGGACGCGCCCTGGCCATCAGTCGACGAGCTTCACGCTGACGATCGTGCAGACGATGATCTCCCGCCCGTCGTCGTAGTCGTCGGTGATCGTGGTGACGTCGGTGATCTCGACGAGCGCCATCTCGTTGGCGCCTCCCTGGTCGGCGACCACCAGGCGGACCCGGTCGCCGCGCTGGTGGGCGGTCATCCCGTCGACCTTCACCCAACCGACCCGGCCGTCGCGGATCCGGGCCAGCCACATCCGGGGAAGCCTGATGTCGTTCACCAGGCGATCCCCGGCGACAGCGGGATCCAGCTGTGGACCTCGGTCTCCTCGACCAGGTACCACTGGTCCATCGACCTGCCCGGATCGACCTCGGCCCAGTGGGCGGGGAGATCCTCGCCCTCGGTGTCGCCCGGCACGTGCACCAGGCGCTTCATCGTGCCGTCCTTGCACGAGGCGTAGACCACGGCGAAGACGTTGTCCGGCAGGTCCTCGGTGGTGCCCACCGCGACTGCGTCCTCGGCGCACTCGTCCTCGCCGCCGTTGAGGATGAACTGGGCGACCACGAGGGTCTGCATCGGGTCGACGGAGCCCTGGCTGATCGGCGACCTGGCGCGCAGGACGAACGCGGCGCGCTCGGCGGCCTTCGCCGCTCGCTCCTGGTGCGGCAGCAGATCATTGCTGGCGAGGTCGGCGGTGACCTGATCGAGCAGGCGCGGGACGATCGGGACTTCCTTGTCGGCGTCGGTATCGGTCATGATGGAGATCCTTCCTGCGTGGCGACGTGTGGGGCTGGGCAGTCAGGGCGGCCCCGGAGACGAGCGATCATCTCCGGGGTCACCGCTCACTTGTCGGTGCTTGCCTCTTCCGGCTCCGCGGCGCCGTCCGGCGTGGCCACCGCGTCGATCCCCTCGAGGATGTCCCGCAGTGCCGGTGGCCGGTGGAACCCCTTGGAGTCCTTCGGCACCGGCACCGCGATCCACGGCATCTCGTCGAGGACCGCCTGCACGGCGGCCTCGGCGGCGTCGTAGGCATTCTTGGCCTTGTCCCGCTTGGCCTTGGCCACCTCGAGCTTGCGCTGCAATCGGGTCAGGGCGACCTGGCGGGACGAGACCCCCTTGGCGACCACCGTCAGAACGGCGGTTCGGCGCCGGGCGTCTGGGCCTGCGCGGGCGGTGCCCCCCAGTTCTGCTGCGGGGGCGGACCCTGCTGCGCCGGGGGCTGACCCCAGCCACCCTGCTGCGGGGGCGGACCCTGCTGCGCCGGGGGCTGACCCCACTGCGGCTGACCGGGCGGCTCGGTCGCCGTCGGCTGGCCCCAGCCCGGCTGCGGCGGACCCTGCTGGGCGGGCGGAGCACCCCACGGCTGCTGCGGCGGCGGACCCTGCTGCGCCGGGGGACCGGCCGGAGCCTGCTGACCCCAACCACCCTGGGCCGGGGCGGCGGCGGCGGCGGCGGGCTGACCCCAACCCTGCGCACCAGCCGGTGCGGTCGTCACGGGCTGACCCCAGCCACTCTGCTGGGCCGGAGCGCCCCAACCACCACCGGCGAGCACGTCCCCGGGCGGCGGCGTGGCGGCGCGGCGCGGGTGGGCGGCGCGGTACTGCTCGACCAGCGCCATCGAAGCGGCGTCGGCGGGCTTGACCGCGACGGAGCGGAGCTTGATCGGCTCGCTGCCCTTCGCGTTGGGCACGAGCTTCTCGAGCCTCCACTGCACGTATGTGCCGACCGGGATGGTGCGGCCGAGGCCGTCGGCGCAGCGGCGGAAGTCGGCGATCTCTTCCTTGCCGGAGATGAAGCAGGCCCGGTAGCCGTCGTCCTCGAAATCGGGACGATTGAGCAAGAACTTCGAAGACACGGTCTCCCGGTGACGGAACTGAGTGGCGAGGATGAGCAGCGCCTGCCCGCGCGACTTGCCGTCGTCCCACGTCTTGACGTTGCCCTCCATGTCGGTCTGCGGGACGGTCTTGTAGCCGACCTCCGCGCCGGTGTCGTCGTCGTACTGGGGCATGACCACGCCGATCACGGTTGCCCCCTCGGGGGCGTTCACCCAGCTGACCGAGGGGTGTCCGGTACCGCCGTAGTCGAGGATGTCCTGCATCAAGTGCCTCCGTTCGTCGGTGCTGCTTCGAGCTCCCGGCGGCGCCGGGATGCGATCTCGGTATGGGTGTCCGTCCAGACCTGGGTCGATTCGATCCAGATCGTCTTGAGGTGCTCCACGCTCTCGGCCTGCTCGACCATGAGGGCGAGCGGGTCGACGGGGCGGAACTTGGGCTTGTACCGCCTGGCCTGGCGGATCTGCGGCATCAGGTTGCTCGCGAGGTCCCAGCCACGCTCGAGGTCGAGCTCGAGCAGTTCGCCACGTCCGTCCTCCAGGTCGACGGCGGGAATCTTGAACACGTAGCCCTTGCAGGTGCAGATCGGGACCTGGATCCGCTCGCCGGTCTCGGGGTCGTAGACCTTGGAGTGGGCGTAGACGGCTTCCTGCATCTCGATCTCGCGCTGGGTGAAGTCGTCCACCCGACCGGTCTTGAGGTCCCCGATCCGCACCAGCCCACCGCACCGGGGGCAGGGGCGGCGCAGCATGAGCAGGCGATCCGGCGTGCCACCCACCTTGAGCAGGTCGTTGACCATGAAGCGCTCGACCTGCCAGTGCTCGAACGGCTGCCACGGCGCGGTCAGCCGTCGCCATTCGGCCAGGTGCGGCTGGTACGGCTCGGGGAAGATCGGCGTCGGCAGGCCGAGGTCGTGCCGCTCGGACAACGCATGGATCGCCGTGCCGAGCAGGGCTCGCTCGCTCATCCGGGCGAACTCCTGCATCTCCTCGACGATCTCTTTCACCCGGGGCTTCTCGTCCTCGGCGCCCCAGCACGCAGCCAGGCGGGCAGCGTAGATCAGCGGGGAGAGCGTGTAGCCCTTGAGTGCCTGGACGAGCTTCCAGACGTTGAGGTGCTCGCGCTCGCCCTCGATGCCCTGGATGTAGGTGGTGCACCTGGTGTACGTGGTGCGCTCGCCGGTGAGCCGACCCTGCTCGTCGACCACGAGGATCCGTGGCCGGCCGTTGTGGTCGCGTTCGATGTGATCCTCGACCCGATAGGGCCGCTCGACGCCGTCGTAGATCAATGGCTTCGGAGCGAGGATGTCCTTCACTTCGGAACGCGCCTCTTTCGGGTCGGGGGAGTCTGCTGTGCTGTCACGTACTGCTCGACGGCGTCCCAGAGCACTTCTCTGACGGACGTGCCGAAGCTATCGGCAAGGTCTGACAGTCTGGGGTCGAGCCACACCTCGATCGCCTGCCTGGCGATCTCGGCCTTGCTCAGTCGGTGCTTGGCCGATGCTTCGGTGACCGCCGCGCCCTGGTCCTCGGTCAGCACCACGCCGAAGGCCTTGGTGTACTGCTTCGGGCCGGCCGTGGTCGGCTGCCGCTTGGGAACGCCCATCGAGGGGATCCTTTCCTGTGGTCCGATCGGTGTGCGCATCCGAGGTCACAGTAGTTGACCCGTTGACAGCGCGTCAACTACTGTCGAGCCATGTCGCCGAGAGGAGTTGCCAGTGCGCGATCTACCGAGGTCCGCCCGACCACTGGGGCGACGCTCGCACTTCCGGTACGTCCAGCCAGCCAGCCGATCGGTAGTGACGTGGTTGGCAGCCGATGAGAACTTTGTTCCCGTCGATGCCACCGTGAACATCCAAACCATCGCCTCCGCGGACTACGCGGCACAGGGGGCCGCGGACATTCGCGACCCACGCGAGCCCGGCGACGTCCTGATGGCCCTGTTGAACGCCATGGCAGTGGCGCGCGCGGAACTCGGCAAGGCGTTGCGGACCGAGCAGCGGGTGGTCGACATCGGCCAGGAGCCGGAGTATCACCTCCAGGTCGTCGCGCGAGCCGTGGTCCCGGTCTGGCCGATCGTGCCCGGCGTCACCGGACCGGACTGGGAACTGCTCGACGAGGAGTTGATCCCCGTCGCCCCACCGGCGGACCGGATCGCTGTGACCCTTACGAGGATGTCCTGGCTCACCGACGGCCACCAGCGAAACGACCACCGCCAGGTCGTGTGGGCCGTCCACCCGCAGATGGAGGTCCCCGTCGCGCTGGCCGGCGTCTTCACCTTCGTGCGCGACGAGCGAGTACCGATGGGCGCCGCTCGGCTGGCGAGGATGATATGAGCGAGCAGGTCGACCTGATCGACGCCGAGCTCGCCGCCAACGCCTTGGTCCGCGACGGCTACGAGGTCCCCCACGATCTGGACTCGATGATGGAGATCGTCTTCGGCGGCCACCAGCCGGGCGAAGACGTGGTGCGGCACTACGACGAAGCGTGGGCGCGCATCCGGACGGGCGAGCGGATGGTGGCGGAATCCGATGCGGTCTGGGCGCGCATCCGGGCGGGCGACGAGGCAATCGCCGACGACGAACTCCTGCAGGAGGACCACGGCGGCACCACGTGCTCATGCGTGCACTGCGAGCGCGTGGTCGGCGAGCAATGGCGAGATGTCATCGCGTTGCACGAGCAGGGCGTCTACGCGCAGGTGTCGACCCGCTGGGCCGCGGCGATCGAGCAGGCGCTGCGCGCCGCCGGGCAAGTCGAGCATCCCCCGGCCAGGCGGGGTCAGCGGACCACCTTCGCCATCCTGGACGAGACGGCGCAGTGGACATCCCACACGGACGAGTTTCGACAGCGCTTCCTGCTGGGCTGGCAGGCATCGAACAGCGTGCAGCGCGAGGGCAACGAGTGGATGAGGGGAGACATGTCGTCATGATCACTGTGCACTGGTCGGACGTGTGTGAAGGCGACGAGCTCGACCAGGGCGGGCAGCTGTGGCAGGTCGAGCGGATCGACCACCAGCGAGCCTGGGTGCAGCTGACCCGGCTGAGCGACGGCCACAGCTGGGCCGGCCAACCGCGAGCACCGATGGTGACCCGATCCCGTTCGGCCGCGCAGGTGACGATGGAGGCGGCGAAGGCGGCGCAGGTCGTGGCGCCGGACCTGGCGAAGGCGACCCTGCCGGGCGGGTGGCCGACCATGCCGAGCCTGGACAAGTACCCCGATCCCGGTACCGCCCGCGCTCACCTGTGGGTCTTTCACGGCACCACCGCCGGCGGAACGCTGGACCGGGACCTGATCGACCACCACGGGCGACTGCACGCGAATCCGGACAAGCACTATGTGGAGCACCGACACGAGACGTAACCTGAATGCGGTGCTCATTCCGAGGTAACCCCCTGAGCCTCGCGGCACCGATCCCCCCCGAGCACCCCCGCAGTGCCCCTCCCGACGGGCCGCGGGGGTGCTCCACGTCACAGCAGTTGACAGTGTATTGAAAACTTGCCAACATGTGACTCGACAGCGTTCCCCGAGTCGAGGAGGCACCCATGTCAGCAGAACGTCCCAGCTGGGCCGAGAGCAGGTCGGTCTTCGCCGCACTGTCCGAGCAGGTCTACCACTACACCTACCGGGCCACCCTGGCCGTCTCGGTACTGCGCGGCGGGGTGCCGTCCGATCCCAGGGTTGCGGAGGGCTGGATCCGCTCCAAGTTCCAGGCGAAGGACCACGTGATCCGCGAGCTCGTCGAGCAGGTGGTCGCCGAGCGCAAGGTCTCGGTGCCCGGCGGCGGCGAACGGCCCGCCACGGTCGACGAGGCGATCGCGGAGGTCGCCGACCAGCGCACGCTCAACGGATTCAAGCGCAACGCCGACGGCGTGCTGTGCATCGAGGGCCGCCAGGTCAAGGCGATGATCAAGGAAGCGGCGAACATCCGCTGGGCCAAGGGTCGCTGGGGAGTGACATCCAAGGGCACCAGGGCGTGGTTCGCCGAGCACGTCTTCATCCCCGACGACAAGATCGCCGTCCTGGCAGCCGACGGCACCCCGATGACCGAGCCCGATGGCGTGGCCCAGGACTTCGTGCACGCCCGGTTCGGCGCCGCGATCAAGCTCGCCGAGTACGCCGAGAACGTCCGCGTGACCTTCTTCGTCAAGGCCGACTGGGACCTGGACGCCGAGCGGGCCAAGGAAGGCGAAGGCCAGCGCAGCTGGGGTCACCTCTGGGTGACCGCCGAGCAGCAGGGCCTCGGCGCCGACCGCTCCCAGGGCTTCGGTACGTTCAAGGTCGTGACCTGGGACCTGCTCTGACGACTGACCAAGCCTCACTGATCCGTTCCGGTCGACTAGCCGACCTTGATCCGGCCTCCCCAGATCGACTACCCAACCCATTCCATGCCGGGCCCATCCCCCACTACGACATGCCAGGCCACGCCTATCCACGATCCGACTTTCCGAGCCGGCCCTTCCCACTACGACATGCCAGGCCGTCCCCACCCACCCTTATCCGACCTGCCTGATCCGACCTTGATCCGGCCTCCCCAGATCGACCATCCGGGCCTGGTCCCCGCCCTGGCCTAACTGACTACTCAACCCTGTCCACACCGCACCACGCCGACAAGCCAACCCACTCCGGCCCCACCCGACGACCAGCCATCACGTCTCATGCCCGATCGACCAGCCGCCCCAACCCCCTCCACCCGATCGACCAGCCGCCCCAACCCCCTCCACCCGATCGACCAGCCGCCCCCACCCACTCCGATCGACCAGCCGGTCCTCGAGGCTTTCGAGCACCGAGCGGTGCAGCCGCGACGCGGCGAGCAGCGCCGGCGAATAGGCCCGGCCGGCATGGGGCACGGAGATGACGATCGGCGATTCGGGGAACGCTTCGCGCACGCGCTGCGCGTAAACAATCACGCTGCGATCGGGCCGCCGGCCACCCGCGCCGTCGGGCGTGTACGCGTCGTCGCTGCGCACACGCTTGTCCGAGGTGTAGCGGTTGACCATCGAATCCATGTTGCCGGCCGTGATGCCGAAGAACAGTTTCGGCGCGCCGAGGCGCTCGAAGTCGGCCGTCGACTGCCAGTTGGGCTGAGCGATGATGCCGACGCGGAACCCTTGTGCCTCGAGCATGCGGCCGACGATCGCCATACCGAAGCTCGGGTGATCGACGTAGGCGTCGCCGGTCACGAGGATGACGTCGCATTGGTCCCAGCCG
>Ga0209464_10000227_pt1 | contig 19178 bp, 14 predicted proteins | sample DOMMetBare1Fresh_2_FD_187473 | JGI IMG/M metagenome (GOLD analysis project Ga0209464, IMG submission 187473) | Wetland sediment microbial communities from St. Louis River estuary, USA, under dissolved organic matter induced mercury methylation -... | ecosystem: Environmental > Aquatic >...
GGGGACCTTTCAGATGGCGGTCGACTCGGCCATCGTGGTGGCGTCCTTCTTCGTGGTGACGCCCCGGGTGCTGGCCCTCTCGGTGCTCGGGGCGGTGGCGCTCAACGTGGTGCTGGCGGTGAACCACCGGCCGGGGCGCTACCTGGGGGCGTGAGTCGCCCGGGCACCCGGCCATGGCGAGCGAACGGCGGCGACCGACGGGTCGGGCGCGCTCACGTCCCGTCCGTCTCGTCGGCGCCCAGCCGTGGAAACCGCTCGAGCTCCGCCGCTCCCGGGCCGGTCCTCCTCTCGAAGCAGCACCGCAGCGCCAGGTCGGCGCGGGAGGCGAGGTCCACGAGCGCCCAGGCCTCCGGCGGCACCCCCACCCCGACGTCGAGCCCCTGGCAGAGGCGCGTGGCACCCGGCAGCGCGCGCCGGAGCGCCTGCCAGCGGGTCCTCGCCAGCCCCGGGTCGGGGAGGCGGACGGTCTCCACGAAGCGCGCATCGAGGTCGTCCGGCGCGGCTTCTCGCAGCGGGACCCGCTCGCCCCGCGTGACGTCCACGCCGGTCAGCGTCCGGAAGGCCGCGGCCGCGGCCACCGCCGACGGGTGGTCCTCCGAGCCCATGGCGTCGAGGAGCGGTTCGGCCGCCGCGGGACGGCCCGATGCGCCGAGCAGCGCGAACCGGTCCGGACCGAGCGCCGCGGTGGCGGCGACCTCGAGCAACCTCGGGAGGTCGGCCTCGGTGCCGAGGACGGCGAGGAGTCCGAGCGCCGGGAGGTCGTCGGGAGCGGGGGCCGTGGCGCGCGCGCGCAGCGTCTCCAGCAGCCAGGGCTGGCGCGTCCAGGCGGCGGCCACGAGGAGCGCCTGCCGCACGGCTGCGTCGGGGTCGCCCAGGCTGGCGCGGAACCGCTCGGCCAGGTGAGGCCTCAGGCTGGCGCCCGCCCCCCCGCCGAGGGCGTCGGCGCCGAGGAAGGAGATCGCCTCCCAGGCGAGGCGGCGCACCGAGGTCTCCGTCGACCGGGCGAGGTCGAGGAGGCGGAAGGGCTGGCCCAGGCCGCCGAGCCCGCCGTGGAAGGCCTGGGCCGCCAGCGCCGCCACCGCCCGCGCCTCCTCCGGCGCCTTGGCCGCGCGCTCCAGGGCCGCGCCGTGGCGCTCCGGCGGGGCGAAGCGAAGCGCGAGGCGGAACGCCTCCAGCGCCGGCCCGCTGGCCGCCAGGAACGCCTCCTCGGCCCACCGGGCTCCCCGCGCGTCCTCCCGGCAGAGGAGGACGTGCGCCGCCCCCAGCGCCGCCGGCACCTCGTCCGCGCCGAGCCGCGCCTCGAGGAGGGCGTCGGCCTCGTCGGCCGCCAGGACCAGGCCGTCGGCGTGCGCCTCGATCCGCTCGTCGTGCCTGGCGAGGGCGGCCACCGTCCAGTCGGGCGAGCGGACGGCCGCGAGCCGCTGGCTCCAGAGCAGGTCGAGCGCCTCGGCGTGGCGCGCCAGGAGCCCGGGGTTCCACTCGCCGGCGAGGGAGAGCATGGCCATTCCTACTTCACTTTCGACGCGCGGACGACCTCGAAGGTGCCGAGGTCGATCTGCAGGGTGCCCTCGAGGGCGGCCGGATCGCCGCGGTTCCCGAACACGAACCAGGCGGCGGCGCGGTAGCGGCCCGGGGAGACGTGGAGCTTCCGGCCGAGCTCCACGCGCAGCTCCTCCCCTGGCGCGAGGAGGAGCCAGCGCTCGCGCGGGGCGCGCCCCTTCGCGCCGTCCACCTTCAGGTTCCTCGGCAGGAGCTCTGCCTGAATCGGCTCGCCCTTCCCGCCGGCAGGACCGACCGGCTCGATCACCAGCCGGACGCCGGTCCACTCCGGGCTGCCTTCGGCCCCCTCCACCAGGTCGTTGGCCACTTTGACGGGCTGCGCTCCGACGCTGCGGAGCGCGACCGCGAACCGGAGCGGCTCGCCGGCGGTGGAGGTGGGAGACTGGGCGGCGCCCGAGCCGCGCAGCACCCGCACCGGGTGGTCGAGCGCCGACTCGGCGATGCGCTGCGCCTCGGCGAAGAGGGGCGTCACCGACGGCGGAACGGAGTGCGTGGGGAAGCTCCGGCCGGCGTAGGTCTGGCCGTCGGTCGTCTCGTTGAGCCCGATGAACACCGTCCCCGGCGGAACGGTGTCCCCCGGTGACGGCATCGGGAGGCGGTCGATCCCGCTCTTCTCCTTGGCCGCGCGAAGCTTCTCGAAGTCGGCGAGCGCGTCCCCTCTCTCGTAGAAGCCGATCTCGGGCCGGCCGGAGGCGTTGAAGTGGACCCGGACGCCGTTGGTGCCATCTGCCTGCAACATCATCTCCAGCGAGCCGTAGGGCGTCCCGGCGTCGAACCACAGGCGGTGCGGGTGGGGGTTCATCGGGTCTCCAGATCTGCTCGGGGCTGGGTGGGCCGGTGGGGCGAGCGCCACCGCCAGGGCCCAGACTGCGCCGGCGCGGAGCAGCCTCGCCATGCCGCGCCGCCGCCTGCGCGTCGTCGCGCTCGACCCCGAGACCATGCGCCGCCTACCGCCTCGTCACCGCGCGGGTGACCTGGAAGAGGCCGAGGTCGAGCTGGATGAGGCCAGGCGAGGCGCCAACTCCCTCGTGCAGTCCGAGCGCGCAGGACAGGGATGCATGGTACCGGCCCGGGAACACGCGGATTCTGCGGCTGAGCGCCAGCCGGACCTCCTCTCCCGGCCGGAGGCGGAGCCAGCGGGCCTTGGACGGCGCCCCTTGGGCGTCGAGCAGGCTCACGTTCTGCGGGGTGAGCTCGACCGAGGCGGCCTCCCAGTCCTCGTGGGCGGCGACGGGCGCCAGGTCCAGCCGCAGGCCGGTCCACTGGGGCCCGGCGTCCTGGGTGGCGAGCGGGTTCTCGAGCTCGACTGGCTCGGTGCCGGCGCTCCGCAGCAGCACCTCGAAGCGGAGCTCCCCTTCCGGCCCCTGGGCCGGCGCCTCGGCCCTCCCCGACCCGCCGAGCACGCGCCGAGGGTGGTCCATCAGCAGACGCGCGAGCCGGCTGGCCTTGTAGGTCCCGAACTCGGGCCTCCCCAGGTCGTGGTGGCTCCGCCACATCGACGCTCGCCCGTCGGGGAAGACGCTGAGCGCCAGGAAGTGCGGGTGGAAGCTCTCCTGGTACTCGATGGACGTGGCGGGGGTGCGCATCGCCCGCCCTACTTCGACTTCACCGCGCGGACGACCTCGAAGGTGCCGAGGTCGATGGTGAGGAGGCCCTCGACCGAGTCGCGCTGCTCGTGCAGTCTGAATCGGCACTCCACGTGGGCGCGGTAACGTCCCGGGCTGGCGTTGACCTTGCGGCGAATCGACAACCGGACCTCCTCACCTGGAGGCAGGACGAGCCAGCGCTCCTTCGTTGGCGCACCCTCGGCGTTTACGACTTGCACGTTCTGCGGCGTGAGATCGACCGAGATGACCTCCCTGCTCTTGACGCCGGGCCCTGGCTCCACCAGCAGTCGCAGTCCGGTCGATTCCGGCCCGACCCCCTCCTGGGCGAGCGGGTTCTCCAGCTCGACCGCCTCCGTACCGACGCTCCGCAGCTTCGCCTCGAACCGCAGGTACCCGTCGGCCCCTTGGGCGGGTGCCTGTGGCCCGCCCGAACCGCCGAGCACCCGGCGGGGATGGCGGAGGACCGAGTCGCCCATGCGCCGAGCCTCGGCCAGGAGTGCCCGAGCTGCCGCGGGACTGGTGCTCAGGTCGCGGGGATTGAAGTTGCATCCATCCCGCTTCCCGTCCCCGTACTCTTCGATCAACCCGACGTGGCCCATGCCCGGAGAGGAGGGAGTCGAGGGAGGCAGCTTGTCGAGCTCGGCGTCGCGCTTGAGTGCCCGCAGCCTCTCGAACGCCGGTGGACCGAGATCGGTCCGGTAGAAGCCGATCTCTGGGCGCTCTCTCGGGCCGGTCATGACCCAGACCTGGGCCGTCCCGTCTGGCTTCAGATGGAACTGGAAGCCTCCGGCGTCGTGTGACTCGTAGTACCAGATCTTCCCTGGTGTCGCGCTCACTTCTCCTCCCGGCGCAGCCGTGGCCGCGCACGCCAAAGCGACCGCGAACGCCAGAACGAGGCGCTGCGCGCTGTACCGCACGCCTCGCCCCTTCCACGCCTGGCGACCACGGTCAGCTCCCTCGGCGGTGAGGAAGCAGCTCGGTCTCGCCGACGACGCTCTTGAAGCGCTGGTCGAACCACGCATGGAATTCCTTCATGTGTCGGTCATACACCTCGGCCTTGGCGTTCATGATGCTGTCCGGCTCGTTCGAATACAGGCCAGTCGGATGAACCGCACCCTGTACGTACTCGTCGTACATCCCGATGGTGTGCCCGAATTCGTGGGCGCGCACCGCGGCGGGGACATGCGTGGTCTCCATCCACCAGGTGTCGTCGTACCACCACTTGTCGACCTTCCCCCAGCCGTTCGGATCACATGCACCCGGGAACAGCTTGACCTTCTTGGCGCCCTTGCCGGGCGCCACGCCGAAGATGCACTTCACGTGGATGAGCCACTGGCAACACCCGTTGCGGGTCTGGCACCCGCACGCGTCCCCGCGCTTGCAGTCGATCCTGTGGAGCTTCCAGCGGCAGCTCCAGACGTCGTCGATCGACTTCTTCCAGCGCCGCAGCGTGGCCGGTCCGGGCGGCTTCGCACCTCCCATCACCTTGAGTTCGATTCGGGAGAGGATGGTGAGCCTCCCCGGCTTCCGCTCGTCGTACTCGATCTCGTAGGAGACTCCCCATTGGAAGACTTCCCCAGTGGGTTTGGGCCCCCACGTCTTGGTCTCCTTGTCGAACCCTCGCTGCGGCGTCGTCCTGGTGAAGCTCACGTCCTGCTGTTGCTTCCCCACCGGCGCCTTCACCAGGAGCCCCCCCGACTCCACCTGCTTCCCGCCCGGGTTCTGGTGGCGCGCCGCCACCTTCACCTCCTTCTTCCACGCCCCCCGCCGCACCTCCCACTTCGCCTGCCCCTTGTTCCCCTTCACCGGCGCGGCCAGCACGTCGTGGAGCGGCTTCTCGCCCCCGCGGTACACCTTGACCGGGAGGTCCTGGTCCGGCGCCTCCTTGGTCTCCACCTTCAGCGCCACCTCGTCACCGCAGCAGGCCTCCGCCTTGTCCCACGCCAGGGACGTCACCTCGGGCGCCTTGGCCTTGGCCTCCTTGGCCGCCGCCCCGGGCTGGTTGGGCTGCAGCTCCGACCCGGGGCCCGTGTTGGTCGGCGAGCCCCCGTTCTGCAGCATGAGGTCGGTGAGCCGGAAGACGTTCTGCCCCTCCACCTTCACGTCGAACGAGTAGCTCTTCGGGTAGGCCTTCCCCTTGGTCTTCCCCGACACCACCCCGCCCGCGCTGCCAGGCTCGTCGCCGGTGCTCTGGGAGAAGCAGGACGTCTTCAGCATGAAGGGGTGGCCGTCGGCCTTCACCGTCTGGCTCCCGTCGGCGGTGTGCTTCGAGAGCGCCGTGTTGGGGTACGGGATGGGCACCGGCCCCCCCGGCGCCGGCGTCTTGCACACGTCCGGGAAGACCATCGCCACCCCGCCCGACTCCTCGTGGACGATGGTGAGGTTGTTGACGATCACCGCGGTGCCCATCAGCCCTCCTTCCCGGGCGCGAGCACGACGGCGCCGCGCTCCCCACGCTCCGAGCTCGCCCCGATCAGCACCTGGCCGCGCCCCGCGTAGCCGCGCGCGAAGGCGCGCGCCGCCAGCCCCACCGCCATGGGCACGAAGGCCGCGCCCACGTCGCCGAGGCCGTCGGCCGGGTGCCACATCCGCCAGCCGCGCGGCATCCGGTCGGAGAGCCGCGCCTCCACCAGCGTCCACTCCAGGAAGCGCCAGCGCTCGCCGCTGAGGTCGAGGAGCACGCGGGAGATCCCGCCCAGGCCCCCGGCCGCTCCGGTCGCCGCGTCGATGGCCCGACCCAGGGCGCGTCCGCTGGCCGGCGCCTCCGGGCTCCACGGCGGCGCCTCCCGGTCGACCGCCACGGCCGCGACGTGCGCCAGCATCGCCGCGCCGCGCCGCCGGGCCGAAGCGGCGCCCTCCACCACCAGGGCCGCGCCGCCCTCCCCCGGGATGAAGCCGCCACGTCCGCGGGGCACCTTGAGCCGCCCGGCCTCGAGGAGCGCGTCGAGCACCGGCCCCTCCAGCCAGGAGTCGGCGCCGAGCACCAGGCACAGGTCGGCGTCGCCGCGCTGCAGGGCGTCGCACGCCCGCGCCAGCACCACCGCGCCGCCGGCGTGGTCGAACCCGACGAGCTCGAGCGGGACGGGCGCCTCGAGGCCGTGGAAGAGATCCTCGACCAGCGTCTCGCGCAGTGCGGCCACGGCCTCGGCGTCGGCGCCGGCCCGGTCGAGGTACGGCACGCTCACGAAGGCGCGCACGCGCCGCCCCTGGGCCAGCTCATCCAGGTCGGCGACCTGGGCCTGGGCCAGGGCCTCCGCCAGCGGCCGCTCCAGCAGGTCGAGCACCTTCTCCGGCCAGGGGCGGTCGAGCAGGAGCGGCTCGACGGTGGCCGCCACCAGCGGACCCTGGGGCGTCTCGAAGTCCGGCCACTCGCGCAGGCCGGAGAGGCCGGCCCGCACCGAGGCGGCCACCTGCACGGCATGCTCGCCGAGCGCCGCCCGCAGGCCGACGCCGCTCACCACCGCGCCGTCACGCTCAGCCACCACCGCGCTCCCCCTCGTCCACCGCGACCCAGCGGAGGCGGTCCACCTTCCCCTGCACCGGCAGCGACGTCCGCCAGACCAGCGTCGCCGTGGCGCGCTCGCCGTCGATGACGAGCGTGTCGCAGGCCCCGGGCGGCAGCGCCACCTCCTCGTCGCCCACCCTGGCCACCGCGCGCGGCCGGAGCGCCGGGAGCGCGAAGGAGAGCCCTCCCTCGGCCGACAGGCCCGACACCACCACCGGCTCGCCGCCGCGGAGGTGGGCGGGCAGGATCTGGTCGGGCGGCGCCACCTGGTGGAAGCGCGGATCGAAGTCGGCCGGGTGCAGCGGGAAGCGCTCCCGGCGCCAGGCCTCGTCGTAGGTCCCGGCGTGGCGCGACCGCGGCGCCCAGTGCGGCGCGACGGGCCCCACGCCGAACGGGCGGGGACGATCACCCGGCGACCGCATCGGGTTGGCCGGGTCCTCGAGGTTGGGCAGCGGCGAGCCGGCCACGGGCCGCTGCGAGCCACGGTCCCGGTAGCCCACGCCGACCGGGTTCTCGTCGCAGCGCGACAGCCCGCCGCCCTTCAGCGCCTCCGCGCCGCCGAAGGCCCGCTCGTGGCAGAGCTCCAGCTCGAGGAAGGGCTGCGGCTGCGGCCGGGCGCTGAGGCCCAGCGTCCGCTCCCAGGCGCGGTCGCCGGACACCCTGACGCCCTTGGTGAGCGAGCCGACGCGGAAGGCCACCAGCACCTCGGTGCGCGATCCCGGCCTGGTGCGGGCGAAGCCCTGCACCAGCACGTCGGTGGCCGGCTTGAAGGGCGCGAGGTCCGAGGCGACCCGCAGGCTGGTGCAGGCGGGATCGCCCCGGTACTCGTCGGCGACGGCCACCGGCACCTGCGCCTGGGCCACCGCCGTCTTCCCGTCGTGCACCGACCAGGTCGCCTTCACCACCAGGAGCAGCCGCTCCAGCCCCTGGTCGTCCAGGAAGAGGTGCAGGCGGGCCGCGAACGGCGTGTCGTTGACGAGATCCATCGGCGAGCGGGCGGGCGGCGCGCCTTCAGTTGATCTCGACGGTGGCGCCCTGGATCCGGTTCGGTCCGGAGGACGCCTGCAGGAGGCTGGTGCCCGCGGTGAACACCTTCCCGTCCTCCGTCAGGACGAACCTGGCCTTCCCGCAGCGCAGCTCGATCTCCTTCTGGGCGGCCAGCACCAGCCGGTCCCCCTCCAGCTTCACCTCGCAGCCGGCCACCTCGACGAGCCGCCGCCCCGACTCCTCGAGCGGCCGGATCACCCCGGTGATGACCGCCTCGCCGCACTCGTCGAGGAGCAGCGTCACCTCGGCGCCCAGGTGGGCCGGGAGCAGGTCCACCGTGGCGCGGGCCGGGCGCGGCGATCCCGGCTCGCCCTGGAGCGCCACCAGCGGCGCGCCCTGCTCGTTCACGCCCACCAGGCGCCCCAGCGCGCTCTCCAGGGCCGTGCGCTCGCGACCGGAGGCGGGCAGGTGCAGGACGTTGCCGAGCGGCTCAGGGATGCTGGACATGGGGGGCTCGCGGTCGATTGGGTTTGCTCATGGTACCAGGGCGGGTGCCGTCGCGCTTCACTGCGGCGCCTTCCCCGTCGGCAGCTCCCACTTGAGGAGCTTCGTCACCTCGAACTCCTCCCCCGTCAGCGCCATCCGCTCCCGCGTGCTCACCTTGCACACCACGCCCAGCGGATCGGTGGTCCAGGCGCAGTTGCCGTTCCAGTCGCGGGGCACCTCCTCCTTGGTCTCGAGCAGCACCGGCGGTCCGAAGTAGTTCGGCAGCGCCGGGTCGACTGGCATCGCCACATACCTCAACGGCCCTCCCGTCCGGTCCCGGAAGAGCACCCACTTGCCGTCGGGCGAATACCGGAACCCCCCCGACATGCTCTCCGAGACCTTGAAGGCCCTCGGCTTGGGCTCCGAGCCGGGCTTGTCATCGGGCGGCCGCCACGAGACCCCCCAGACGTTCAGGGTGTCTTCCGATGCGCCCTCCTCCGTGGCGAAGATCGCGATCGGGTGGGCGGGGTGGACTGCGGGCAAGCCGGAGCCCTGGGATCCCCCGCTCGCGTTGTAGACCGCCAGCAGCGGGTGCGCGACCGGCTTGAGCCGCTCGTCCAGCGCATGCAGCCTGAGCCGCCCCCCTTCCTTCGTGAAGTAGAACGTCGTCTTCCCCAGCGCCACCCACCGCGGCTCCTTCACGATGTCGAAGGACGCCAGCTCCTTGGGCTCGTCGGTGGTCAAGTCCATGACACTGAGCCTGGTCACCTCTCGGCCGAAGCCGACCTGATCGTCCAGATTGAACAGGAACAGGTTCCTTGAGGCGTCGAGGACCTCGGCGTCGGCGATTGAGATCTCCAGGATCTTGCCGATGATGAGCAAGCGATGGCCCCCTCCCTTCAGGTCGAAGATGCGGATGCCACGCGTCAGCGTATGCGCCAACGTCTCGGGCGCGTACGGCGGCATGAACAGCACCCCGCCCGTCACGTCGTCGCCGCCGCCCTTCCAGACCCGCCGGTACTTCACCTTCTTCCCGGACAGGTCCAGCAGCGTGATGGCGTTGTCGATCGAGTCGGTTCCCACCGCGTTCTTCTCGGGGACCGGGAAGATGTGGACCAACGACTCCTTCACTCGGTGCTCCGCCGCCTCCACCCGCGGCATGGTCTTCCGGTCCAGCGTGTAGATGGGCTGCACGGGCTTCGCCTCCTGCTTGACGGGCTTGGACGGCTGTGCGGCGCACATGGCTGCGGCCAGCGCCAGCGTGGCGACGAGGCTACTTGGCACGTTCGCCTCCCGGCTCGAGGGACTGGAGGACGGCAAGGCCGCGGTTGACTGCCTTCTTGTGCTCCTTCGCCGCTTCCGGATCGCTGGGCCCCCCCGCCCGCAGCCCCTCCGCCAGCGCCTCCGCGTTCTCCTTCAGCCGGTAGAACCGCACCGGGTTGATCCGGGAGAATCGCTGCCACAGCTCGGGGTCGATGCCGTCGAGGGCTTGGCGCGCCCGCTCGACGTACTTCTGGTAGTCCAGGCCGGACATCTCGATCATCCACCAGTCGGTCCCGAAGAGGATCTTGTCGCGAAGGTGCGGGTGGTCGGCCAGCGCCTTCGCGAGCCTGGCCACCTTCCGGTCGTCGAAGACGAAGTAGGAGATGTCGACGTAGACGTTCTCGAACTCGCCGGTGAGCCGGAAGAGCTCCTCGTCCCAGCCGTCGCTCGACGCGCCCTCCTTCCGGGCCCAGTTGGAGAACTCGGGGAGATCGCCCCCGAAGTGGGCCAGGCAGAGGCGCAGCTTCCCGTACTTCTGCAACACCTCGCGCCAGGCCCGCGGCGAGACGTAGTGCTCGGAGAACCAGTACTCCTCCCAGTCCACCTTCACCCCGCGCTGCTCCATGAGCCGCTCGGTCTCCCGGCGAAGCTCCTTGACCGGCACCCCGCGCCGCTCGGCCTCGGCCTTCGCGAAGAACGGCCGATCGAAGGAGTACATGCCTCCCGGCGAGCAGTGGCAGACGATGGGCAGGCGCTCCCTGGTGCAGTGATCGTAGAAGTCCTGCTGGTGCGGGAGCCGCGACTTCGCCCCACCCGGCTCCCAGGGCCGGTAGCCGAGCGCCGTGTAGAGCTTGATCCCGGCGAAGCGCATGGAGCCTTTCCGGAAGTACTGCTTGAACGGCTCGTCCCAGGCCTGCGGGAAGGTCTCTCGGGATTCCCCTGCGAAGGTCTCCGTCCGCTTGGCCGTTCCACTTGGCTGGCGCCAGCGCCGCGGATCGTAGTGAAAGAGCGGCAGGACCGACCACGGGGTGGCCGCGGCGGCGGCGAGCGTGTGCTCGGTCTGCTTCGGGTAGGCCTGGTACTGGCTGAACTCCTTCTTCGGAAGCCACACCAGCTCCCGGATCGGGATGTCGTGGCGCACCTGGTGGAAGTAGTAGAAGGGCCCCTCCTCCTCGGTGACGCGCAGCTCCACTGACACCGGGTTCGGCTGGGGGATCAGGGAGGGCAGCGACCTCGGGTCGAAGGTCGACTCCGGCGGCAGGGGGCGTCGCTCGAGGACCACGGCGGGGGCGCCGTGGGCGCTCGGCTTCAGCACCAGCTCCAGCAGCTTGCGCGTGGCGACCTTCTGGTAGATCTGCTTCCCCTCGTAGCCCTCCAGGTGCGCGAAGTCCATGTCCATGGGCATGGCCATCATCATGGACAGCAGCTCGACTCCGGTGGCGCGCGGGATGGCCTGGCCGACGGCGTCGTTCGCCGCCACCGCCTTGGCCGCGATGGCCTGGGTCTCCATCCCGGAGATGGCGGTGAAGTCGTGGAGCTGCCTGAGCTGGGCCTCCGCTGCGGTGAAGCCGGCCTGGGCCACGGCCTTGTTGGTGGCGATGTAGACGTCGGCCGCCCGGGTCGCGCCGGCCGCCCCCCGGTCGATGCGCGCGGCGATCTCCCTGGCGGTGAACTCGACCAAGCCCCGGGCGTCGGCCTCCACGAGATCGAGCGAGCGATTCACCTGGCCCGCCAGCGGCTTCATGCTGGCGGCCGCGGCGCGCGCGATGGCCCCCAGCGCGGTAGACAGATCGGAGAAGCCGCCCGCCGCCTCCTTGCCCAGGCCGGCCACGTCGGCCGCCGCCTCGGTCACGCCGTTGGCGAGCTGGCGCCCGACCTCGGCCTTGGCCTCCTCGACCTTGACGTAGGCCCGCGCCACCGCCTCGATGATGCGCCCGGGGATGCTGGTCGCGTGGCCGGCCAGCTCCACGGATGGCGCCGCCTGGTCCGGGACCATGGAGCGGAGCCGCTGCTCGACCGCGCCCATCTGCGAGCTGACCGCCCGCGCCACCGCCGCGTTCCGCCTGGCGTCCTGCGCGGCGGCGTCGAGGAGTCCGGCCGCGCCGTCGGCGGCTGCGCTGACGTTGCGCTTGGTCAGCTCGGTCTCCACGTAACCCACCAGCACCAGGGTCTGCGCCAGGACCGCGTTCAGGGTGATGAGCTCGTCGCGCGTCAGCTCGATCCGCTGGTGAGCGAGGCCGGAGAGCTGCTTCGCCACGGTGTCGGAGGTGACCCTCAGGTCGCGGGCCACCTGCGCCCCCTTGCCGAGGAGCGGCACCACCCCATTGTCGATCTGGTCGCGGCTGGGGCGCAGGTACGTGAGCACCAGGTTCTTGTCCCAGGTGAGCGGCTGCGGCGAGCACTTCCCGCTCATCACGTGCATGTGCGCGTCGATGATCACCTCCGGCCCCTCCAGCACGTTCACCCGGTTCCAGCGCGGGCCGGTGAGCACGTGGTACTTGGGCGCCGCCGCCCGGCAGAGCTTGTCCTCGTCGGTGAAGCGCCGCCTCCAGTCCTCCTCCTGCTCGTGGAGGTGTCGCAGCCGGTCGAGCGCCCTGCCATCCTTCGCCGCGAGCTGCTCCAGCGTCTCGAGCGTCGGCGGCCGCTTCGGGTCGTCGTCGCGGTCGAGGCCGAAGGCCTTGCGGTAGCGCAGGTAGGCGCGCCGGGTCCGCGGCGGCAGCGTCCCGCCCGGCCCGGTCGCCCCGTCGACGGGGTCGCAGTGGAACCCCAGGTTGGTGAGGCGCGCCTGGAGCAGGGCCACCTCGTTGGCGAGGTGGCCGACCCGGAACGAGAGCTTTCGGGTGCGGGCGGGCAGCTCGTCCTCGGTCCCCTCCGTGCCGTCGGCCTTCTTCCGCTTTCGCGCCGGGAGGTCGGCCTGGAGCGTGAGCTGCGTCAGGTGGGCCGGCAGCGTCAGCTCGAGCTTCCCGTCCCGGTCGGTCTTCCTCGGCTCCTCCTTCAGCTCGGCGATGGCGCAGCTCGCCCCGTCGACCGGGTCGCCGTCCACCAGCAGCCGCAGCCGCAGCGTGACCCGGGGGACGTCCACCGTCAGGGCCGTGACCTGGCCGGTGCGCCCCCGCACCTCCTTCGGCTCGAGCGCCGGCAGGAAGACGGCCTCGCCGGGGAAGAGCTGGGCGCCGCTGGCGCGCGCCTTCAGCTTGGCGTTCTTCGGGTGGGCCAGGATCCGCTCCACCGGGATCCCCTCGCGCGCCGCGATCGAGTCGAGGGTCTCGCCCCTCTTGGCCTCGACCTCCCTCCCTCCGCCGCTCATCGCTTCGGCTCCCACCGCGCGGCGTCCTGGTCCGGCAGGGAGATCTTCACCGCACCCTCCTGCGGCGCGCTGACGACGGCGTTCCCCTGGCCGTCGGACCGCACCGTCTGCACCGAGCCGTCCGGCAGCTCCACCCGCACCCGCACGTTGGCGACCGGCTTCCCGTCCCCATCGGTCACCGCCACCTCCACCAGCGACCGCGGCGCCCGGAGCTCCTCGAGCCGCCGGACCTCCGGCGCCGCCTCGGGCGGCGGCGCTGCCCCCACCTTGCTCACCGTGCCGCCGGTGAGCGCGATGGCCGTGCCGTCCACGATGAAGCGCTCGCCGCCGAAGGCGACGCCTCCCTGCTCCATCGACAGCATCACCTTGCCCCCCACCACGAAGCGCAGCCGCTCCGCCTCGACCTGGATCCCCTTCGCCGTCCACGTCACGGCGGTCCCCGCCTCGGCCGCGGTGTCCTTCCCGGCCCGCTCGTCGAGGTCCCCGTCCACCGTGAGCCGGACGTCGCCGCGCAGGTCGAGCACGTCCTTCCCGCCCGCGCGCGCGCTGGCGTCGCCGATCACCCGCGTCTCCCGGGCGGCCCCCACCCACTCCCGGTACTCCCCGCCGATCTCCCGGGCCAGGGCCCCGCCCACCGCCACGTTCTCCGCCCCGCCCACGCTGACCGCGTAGGCGGCTCCCACGCCGAGCACGGCGGCCGCTCCGACCGTCTCCAGCGACGCGCCGAGGACGCCCAGGTGCCGCTGGCCTCCGACCGCCGCCGCCAGGTTCCCGCCGATCTCCTCGGCGTGGCTGCCGAACACCTGGGTGGTGCGGTCGCCCGCCACCGACAGGGCCTGGCTCCCGCCCACCTCGGCGGCGTCGTCGAGCGCCACCTCGAGCTGCTGCTGGCCTCGCACCGTCACCGTCCGGTCCTTGCCGATCCCGAGCCGCTCCAGCCCCTGCACGCGCTGGCGCTTGTCGTTCAGGGTCTCGAGCCGCTCGTCCTTCTCGGCGCGCAGGTGGACGTGCTCCGCGCCCTGGCGGTCCTCGAAGCGCAGCTCGCTGTACCCGCCGCCGTGCGGCGACGAGTCGGTGCGCTGCGTGCTCCGGGTCTTCTCGTCGGGCAGCGTGACGCCGGGCGGCCGCTCCCCGTTGTAGAGCGCGCCCGCCACCAGCGGCCGATCGGGATCGCCCTCCAGGAAGCGGACCAGCACCTCCTGCCCCACCCGCGGGACGAGGAGGGCACCGAACCCCGCGCCGCTCCAGGCCTGCGCCGTGCGCACCCAGGCGCTGGCGCGGTCGTCGCGCGCTCCCTCGCGGTCCCAGTGGAACTGCACCTTCACCCGGCCGTGGCGGTCGAGGTGGATCTCCTCGCCGGCCGGACCGACCACGGTGGCGGTCTGGACCCCGGCGATGCTCGGCCGCGGCGTCCGGCGGGCCGGGCGGTAGGGCCGGTCGGCGGCCACGGCCATGAAGGTGTTCCGGTACGACGAGGTCACCTGGGTGGCGTCGCGACCGGTCGGCTGCTCGGCGACATGCGACACCCGCACCGCCAGGAGGCGCCCCTGGAAGGCGGGGTCGGGGTGCTCCGCGGCGCTGAAGACGGCGCCCGGGAAGAGGCGGGCGCAGGTGCCGGCCCCCTCCCAGGTCTCGGCGGCCACTCGCAGCTCCTCCAGCCGGACCCGGCTGCGCGCGCCGACCGCGGCCGGATCGAGCGGCCCGGCGGGCCAGTCGTCCACCTCGGCGCCGGCGCCGCTCGAGGCCTCCCCGCTCACCGACAGGTCCGGCCGCTCGAAGTCGTAGTCACGCAGGGCGGCCCGCCCCGGCTTCACCCTGCGGCAGGCCTTGAGCGCGGTGAGCTGCTCCACGTCCACGCCCTGATCCCGCCCCTCGCGCCACGGGATGGCGTCGCCCCCGGGGAGCGGGCCGAAGGCGGAGGGGCCGTCGCACAGGACCATGACGTGGCCGGCCTCCCGGTGCTCGAACCAGTAGGCGATGCCCTCCTCCTCGAGCAGGCGCGACACGAAGGCGAGACCGCTCTCCCGGTACTGGAGGCACAGGTCGCGAGCCGGCGAGGCGCCGGCCAGCTCCTCGCGGTGGGCGACGCCGCCCGCGTCGAGCACCTCCTTCACGATCTCCACCGCCGACCTGCCCTGGAACAGGCGGCAGCCGGCGGTCTCGCCCAGGAGCGCCAGCTTCGGCGCCAGGGTGGCGCGGTAGGCCGGCCGCCCGGCGTGCACGCCCAGGTGCTCGAGGCGCGCGCAGATCCCGTGGACCCACCGCGTCTCCCCGTCCGGCCGCGCCAGCGAGACGGAGGCCTCGGTGGCCAGGAGCGGAGCGAGGTCGAGCGGCTCGCCCGAGGCGGTCGCGAACTCGACCTCGAAGCGGAACGGGGTGGAGAGCGCCTCCTCCCCGCGCAGGCTCCGCACCGGCAGGTCGGGCCCGGCGTGCGGGCCCAGCGTCAGCGCGAGGTGGAACCGGCCGTGCAGGTCCATCGTTCCCCCTAGTTCTCGGTGACGCTGGAGCCCTTGAGCACGACCGGGCCGCTGGCCTTGACCTCGAACTTGGCGCCCTTCACGACCACGTCCCCGTTCTTGCTCATCTGGATGGTCGCCCCGCCCACCTTGAGGGTGAGCTGGTCGGCGGCGGAGAGGACCAGCTCCTTGGCCTTCACGGTGTACTGGCCGCCGGCCCCCTGCTGGATCGAGCCTCCCACGTTCAGCACCAGGTCCTCGCCGATCTTGACGGTGCGGGACTTGCCCACGCTCTCGGTGAGGTCCCCGCCCACCCGCAGCGACCGGTCCCCCACCACGTTCTCGCTCCGCGAGGCCCCCACCAGCTCCACCTTGGCGCCCCCCACCTCCTCGGCCTTGAGGCCGCCCACCAGCTCGTTCATGGCCGCGCCCACCGTCACGGCGTAGGCCCCGCCCACGCTCAAGGCCTTGGCCAGCGCCACCGCCTCCGAGGCGGCCAGCCCCACCGTGAGGGAGGCGCTCCCCGCGATGGTCACCGCCTGGTCGCGCGCCACCGTCTCGGTCTGGTTGCCGCCCACGGTGGTGCTCCGGTCGCGGCCCACGGTGAGGAGCTGGTTCTGGAGCACGGTCGAGGTGTCGTCCTTCTCGACGCGCAGCGACTGGTTGCCCTCGACGGTGCGGCTGCGGTCCTTCTCGACGGTGAGGGTCTCGTTGCCGCCCACCCGCTGGGTCTTGTCGTTCCCCACCTCGATGGCGAGGTCCCGCTGGGCGTGCAGGAAGACCTCCTCGCTCCCGGCCGCGTCCTCGAAGCGCAGCTCGTTGAAGCCGTCGGAGGCGGGGCTCGACGCGGAGCGGAGCGTGCTGCGGGTCTTCTCGGCCGGCAGGGAGACGGGCGGCGGGTTGTCGCCGTTGTAGACGCTGCCCGTCACCACCGGACGGTCGGGGTTGCCCTCCAGGAACTCGACCAGCACCTCGTGGCCGATGCGCGGGAGGTAGAGCGCGCCGAAGCCCGGGCCGGCCCACGCCTGCGCCACGCGCACCCAGCAGCTGGAGCGCTCGTCGCGCTTGCCCTCCCGGTCCCAGTGGAACTGCACCTTGATGCGGCCGTGGGCGTCGGTGAAGATCTCCTCGCCGGCCGGGCCCACCACCCGCGCCGTCTGCGCGCCCGGGATGACCGGCGGCAGGGCCCGCCGCGCCGGGCGGTAGGGCACGGCCTTGGGCAGGCAGGTGAAGGAGTTGTGGTAGCGGCGGACCGGGCCCCGCTGCTGGCCGCCGAGGGCCTCGGGCTGCTCGCCGTGGTGGCGGACCGAGCAGATCAGGTACTCCCCGTCGAAGCCGGCGATGGGGTGCTCCTGGAGCGCGAAGGTCGCCCCCGGCGCCAGCCAGCGCACCGTGCCGGTGCCGGCCGCCAGCTCCGCCCGGACCCGCAGCTCCTCGAGCCGGACGCGCGAGCGGGCCCGGCCGCCGGCGGGATCCTCGTACCGGCCGGGGTAGTCGTAGACGGCCAGCCCGCCCCCGGCGCCGGCCGCGGCCGACGAGAGATCGAGCGAGGGGCGCAGGTAGTCGTAGTCGCGCAGCTCCACCTTCGACGGCCGCACCTCCCGCTGCACCTGGAACCCGTCCACGTGGGCGTCGGCCCGGTCGGTGACCCCAGGCTCCCGGTAGGGGAACTCCGCCTGGACCGGCAGCGCCGGGACCGCCGAGACCGCGTCGGCCAGCACCATGACGTGCCCGTCCTTGGCGTGCTCGAACCAGTAGTAGATGCCCTCCTCCTCGAGGAGCCGGGAGACGAACTGCAGGTCCGACTCCCGGTACTGCACGCAGTAGTCGCGCGCCGGGTAGGTGGCCGAGAGCGACGGGCGGACCGTGACGCCGCCCTCGTCCAGCACCTGCGCCACGATCTCCGGGGCGGTCGCCTCCTGGAAGACGCGGCTGCGTTGCCCCTGGCCGAGGGTCCAGAGGCGGGGCACGATGCGGGCCACGTAGCGGCGGCGGTCCGGCCCACCGCCGGTGTCCCAGGCGTCGATCCGGGCCACCAGCCCCTGCACGAAGCGGGTGTGGTCCGGCCCGGCGTGGAGCGAGAGGAGCGCGTCTTCGCCGAGGATGGCCGCGGCGTCGACCTCGGCCCCGTGGCGGGCCACCACCGTGACGGTGGCGGTGAACGGCGTGGAGAGCGCCTCCTCCACCTCCAGCTCGAGCACCGCCAGCTCGGCCGGGCCGTAGGGACCGAGCTGCACCTCGAACTCGAACGCGGGCTGGAGCCCCGCGGCCCGCTCCGCCGTGACCGTCTCTGGCATGTCCCCCCCCTTACCCGTGGTGCGGGGTCATCCTGACGCGGCGGGCCACCTTCGTCCAGGCCTGGCCTCGCAGGCAGGCCCTACTCCGTCCTCGGCCCGTCCCGCGGTGGCGGCCCCACGTCCACCACCGGCCCGGCCGGCTCGCGCTCGACCACCTCGATGGTGCCCGGCGGCGGTGCCGGCGGTTGGCCCTGACCGCGCCCGGCGCGGTGGCCAGTGAGCCCCCGCCAGACCGCCCGCACGACGCCGACCGCGAAGAAGAGGGCCAGGAGCGGCAGCGCCAGCGCCACGCCGGCCACGGTGAAGGCCAGCGCCACCGCGCCGAGCAGCGCCAGCACCAGGAGCGCGGGGAGGCAGCCGCGGATCTCGACCCGCTGCATGCGAGGACGACCTCAAGGCCGCGACGGCGTGGTGGGCGGCGGCGGGAGCTGCGCCCAGGGGAACTCGCCGGAGTAGGCCTGGCCGCGCACCAGGTAGGTGGGCGTGGCCTTGGCGCCGGTCCGGAGCGCCAGGGCGACGTCGGCCTGGAGCCGCGCCTCGGTCTCCGGCGCGACCAGGCAGGCGCGGAAGCGCGGGAGATCGAGGCCGAGCCGCTTCGCCAGCACCTCCACGTCGGCCTTCTCGCGCTGGTTCTCGAAGAGGGCGTCGTCCATGGCGTCGAGCTGCCCCATCGACTCGGCGCAGATGGCGGCCCGGGCGTAGCGACAGGCCTCCAGGTGCATGGGGCGCTTGAGGAGCGGGTTGCAGGCCTGGTCGAGCGGGAAGTGACGCTTCACCAGCGTGATGTCGGGCCGCTTCTCGAGCAGCGCGCGCACCTCGGCGTGGGCGCGGGCGCAGTAGGGACACTCGTAGTCGCTGAAGGAGGTCACCGTGGTCGGCCCCTGGTAGCTGGGCGGCTCTGCCGGCGTGAGGGCGGCCGCCGGGGCCGGTGACGGCGACGGCGACGGCTTGTCCCAGTAGGCGGGGAAGGTCGCCGCCAGCGCCCCGAGGGTGCCGAACGCGACGGCGGTGGCGGCGATGGTGTGGCGCGGCCAGGCGGCCACGGCGCGCAGGTCGGCGCCCACCGAGGCGAGCGGGCCGAGCGGGCGGGTGGCCACCCAGGCGGCCGCGAGGAGGGCCGCCGAGATGATCCAGGAGGCCATGCAGAGCAGGCACCAGGCGCCGATGAGGAGCTTCGAGATCAGCGCCAGCGCCACCGAGGCCGCCACCGCGGCGACGGCGGCGAGCCAGAGCAGGCCGACCGGCCAGCGCGGGTGCGGGCGCGGGCCGAAGAGCGCCCAGGCGGCGAGCACGATCATGAGCCCGTAGCCGATGGCCCCCCACAGCGCCACCGGCAGCCGCAGGAAGACCGAGTAGGGCGAGAGCGCCACCTTGTCGCAGTTCACCGTCTCGTTGACGGCGCAGAAGCTGGTGAGGCCGGCGTGGGCCTGCCCGTGGAGCCGGACGAGCAGGATGGCCACCACCAGCCCGGCGATGCCGAGCAGGAGCGCGGTCCAGAGGGTGGGGCGGGAAGGGGGCGGCGGGGACGCCGGCGTGCTGCGAGCCATCGGTCGGGGTCGGGTCAGTCGAGGATCAGTCAATGGTGCAGGGCTTGACCGGCTCGCAGGGCTTCTCGGCCGGCTTGGGGGCGTCCTTGGGGGCGAGCTTCGGCGCCTTCGCGGTCGGGGTCGCGGTCGCGGTCGGGGTCGCGGTCGCGGTCGCGGTCGGGGT
>Ga0209464_10000230_pt1 | contig 19136 bp, 10 predicted proteins | sample DOMMetBare1Fresh_2_FD_187473 | JGI IMG/M metagenome (GOLD analysis project Ga0209464, IMG submission 187473) | Wetland sediment microbial communities from St. Louis River estuary, USA, under dissolved organic matter induced mercury methylation -... | ecosystem: Environmental > Aquatic >...
AGGTTACACCCGACCGTAATGTAATCTCAGCTGATGGCAAAGACTTGGCCTACTTCAACGTACGAATTGTAGATAAGGATGGTAATCTTTGCCCCAACCAAACAAACGAAGTAGAGCTAGAGGTAAGCGGTAGCGGGACTTTCAGAGCTGCAGCAAATGGAGATCCTACCTGCCTTACTCCTTTTCATACACCAAAGATTAAGCTGTTTAGCGGGCAGCTAACAGCTATTGTTCAAGCTTCGGAACTTAAGGGTAAAGCTACCCTCACCGCAAAAATTAAGGGCATAAAAGCTGGCAATGCCTCTGTAGAGGTTCGCTAGTAAGGTATAGGGGCTGTCTAAGAAAGAGGGAATACGAAAAGCTAGCTCGCGCTACAGTAGCTAGCGGAAGCTGTTCGTATGCACTGTATGATTGTTGGGATATTTTTAGACAGCCCCTTCCCTTTATCTTAAAAGCTAAACGTAAAAAGCCATAAAATCAAAGCTGTAAGAAGCGCATCCCTCATCATTCTTAAAATCACTATCTAAAGATTGCTCCATTCATTTCGGGAGCAGCTACATGCCCTAGTAAGCGTTTACCACAATCAAGCAATGGGAAAGAATAGCCAATCTACCTAACAAAGAAGCACCATTCAAAGTAACCGCCTCCAGCGAAACCTAACTTAGCGTACTTTCCGATCAAAAAGAAAAGATATACCAGCTTTGCTATATCTTAGGTTGTAGTTTAAGCGAATTACAAACCTTACTATCAATGCTTTAATCTGCATAACAGGCAGGGAAAGTAGGATAAAAGGCCATAAACCTAACCTAGTACGAACAACCATGAAAAAATTTAAATTTTACCTGCTAGCAGCACTGCTAGCTCTGCTCGCCTCGTGCGAAGATAGCGAAGCGGAAAATTCACCAGCTGCTGCTATCACAATCACCAAATCGGCATTCAGCTTTACCAATAAAGGCGGAAGCTCGGCATTTACTATTGCCATGAGCGGCTACAAATGGGTTGCAACTTCAAATCAAAGCTGGTGTACCGTTTCAAAGAGCTCGTCGAGCATGCCAGTAGAGGAAGTAAGCTTAAGCGCTTCGGCAAACGCTTCAGAAAGAGAACGAACCGCCAAAATAACGATTGTAATGGATCAGCTTGATACGCTGGTTGTTAGCGTTACACAGGAAGGCTTTAAGGTGGTTTATCCCGACTACAGCAGCAGCATTCCTGCCGATGCATCAGGCGTACCTAGTAATGCAAAGACGTTGGCTTACAAAATCAAAGCAGGATGGAACCTTGGCAACTCGCTCGAAGTGCCTGGCAACGAAGTTGGTTGGGGTAATGCAAAAGCTTCGCAGCAGCTTATCGACTCGGTAAAGAAGGCTGGGATAAATGCTGTGCGCATTCCTTGTGCTTGGGATAGCTACATCGAAGATGCTACTACCTGCAAGATAAAGGCATCGTGGATTGCCCGCGTGAAGGAGGTGGTTGACTACTGCGTAAAGAATGATATGTACGCCATCATAAACATTCACTGGGATGGTGGATGGCTCGAAAATAATCCGACCTACGAAAAGCAGGGTTCTATAAATGCAAAGCAAAAAGCCCTATGGCAGCAAATTGCTGTTGCGTTTAGAGACTACGACGAGCACCTTCTCTTTGCAGGAACCAACGAGGTGCATGCAAGCGGCGATCCAACTGCCGAAAATTTCGAGGTCCAGCTGTCGTTTAACCAAACCTTTGTTGATGCTGTTCGCTCTACAGGTGGGAAGAATGCCTATCGTAACCTTATCATCCAATCGTACAATACCAATATCGACCAAGCTGTTAGCCACCTTGTTATGCCCAAAGATGCCGCCGCTAACCGCCTAATGGCCGAAATTCACTACTACGATCCTTGGGATTTTTGTGGGCTAGAAGCCGATGCTTCGTGGGCAACGGTTAAGTACTTCTGGGGAGCAAGCTTCGCTAAGTATGGCCCAATTTCGTCATGGGGACAAGAAGATCATGTGAAGGCACAAATGCAAAAGCTTAAATCTACCTTCGTTGATAAGGGAATTCCTGTAATAATGGGCGAGTTTGGGGCTTCACGTCGCTCGTCGTTAGCTGGCGATAAGCTTACCAACCACCTCGCTTCCAGAGCATACTACCTCCAGTACGTTACCCAACAGGCTAAGAATTACGGCGTTATTCCATTTATTTGGGATAATGGAGCCACAGGCAACAACGGCATGGGAATATTCAACCGTGCTGATGGCTCTACTTTCGATCGTCAGGCTCTAGAGGCCTTCATAAAGGGCGCTACCGACGGAATATATCCAATGTAATCTGCTTCATAGTACCTATATAAGGGTGGGTTTGATCATCTCGATCATCCCTCCCTTTTCTTTTGACCACTTTCTACCAACATTGTGTCCAAAAATGCAAAGCGTTGCATCGAATATTATCGGCTGGTATTCTGGCACATAGCTCCATCATCTAATCTCCCACACTACAAAAACATCACCAAATAATTAACACTCCTTTACAATACACGCTGCCATTTCACCAATCTTTTACACTTTTGAAATAAGAAAGCTAACCACCTATACCTTGTACTTTACTTTAACCTATAAACACCAAACAATGAAAAAACAACACCTTTTAAAAGCTTTCGCTGCGCTCGCCATAGCTGTGCTGGTAGCATCGTGTAGCAAAGACGACAACTTGAGTGGCGATGAAGGGGGCTTTGATCCTACTAAAAACGAGATCGCAATGCCCAAACGCGAAATTCGTGCTGCGTGGATTGCCACTGTTTACAACCTCGACTGGCCAACAACAAAAAGTAATGCCGATGCTCAAAAGAACGAGCTCAAGGAGCTACTACAGGCAAGTAAAGCAATGAACTTTAATGCGGTAATTCTCCAAATCCGCCCTATGGCCGATGCTCTTTATGCCTCAAACCTCGAACCCTGGTCGAGCGTACTAACAGGTACCCAAGGTACAGATCCAGGGTATGACCCTCTAGCTTTTGCAGTTGAAGAGGCACATAAGCTAGGATTGCAGCTTCATGCATGGATGAACCCCTACCGAATTGGTTCTACATCGGCAGTACTTGCCCAATCGCACGTTGCTGTAAAGAACCCTAGCTGGGTAGTTACATTCAACGGAACCAAGTACTTTAACCCTGGCATACCCGAAGTTAGAGCACACCTTATTGCTGTGGTAAAGGATGTTATTACAAGGTACAAGGTAGATGCCATCCACTTCGACGACTACTTCTACCCATCAGGAGCAAAGGCAACCGATCCGTTTGTGTTTGATGATAAAAGCGCATTTGAGAAGTACGGTAATGGGCTAACCATCACCCAATGGAGAGAGCAAAATGTAAACACCATGGTTCGTGAAGTTTACACGGCCATAAAAAGTACAAAGCCAAGCGTTGCCTTCGGGATATCGCCTGCTGGGGTACGCGACAATAGCCTTGCCCTCTACGCCGATCCGCTTGTTTGGCTCGAAAATAAGTGGGTAGATTACCTCGCTCCTCAGGTTTACTGGGAGATTGGCCATGCCACAGCCGACTTTGCTAAGCAAGCCGCCTACTGGAGTACCAACGCTAAGGGCATTCCTATGATTATTGGTATTGCTGCTTACAAGTATAAAGATTCGAAATACCCAGCTTATGGCACAGTAGAAGAGTTTGGAAAAGAAATCGACGAGGTTAGGAAGTACACCAACCTATTTGGAGAGTTCTTTTATAGAGCAAAAAACCTACTAGCCAGCGATCTTAGCACCTACCTAAAAACAAAGTACCCAACCATGGCCATTCCGCCAGTATTTGGGAACCCAACCGCACCTATTGCTACAGCACCAGAAGTAGCACTTGCCGGAAGCACCCTTAGCTGGAAAGCCGTAGCCTCTGCCGAAAAGTACGTAACCTACGTGCTTACCCCTACAGAAGGCAAGCAAAACTCCTACCAAGCATCTATAGCACAAATTGGTACCGAGCTTTCGGTTAAGGTCGAGTCGGGTAAAATTTACGTAGTATCGGCCCTAAATGCCGATAATGTAGAATCAGCCAAATCGAAGTACATCACTGTTCCTTAGCAGCGTAGAAAATAGTACAGCTAAGCGTTGCGAAGAGGCAACGCTTAGCTTACAAAACCTACGTATGTGGTTAATGCTGCTAAGCGTAAGCTCTGCATACGTTTAGCGATGGTGTATAAACGGTCTTCCGTAGCAACTGATCGAACTGCCTTGCTTAACCTCAATAAGTACAGGTAACTTCATAGAATTATTCCTTAACTCTACAAACTTGTGTTCAAACATTAGGAAGTTCTACACAGGTTAAGCTAATTCAGGATCTTGAACCAGAAGAAAAAAATATGGTATATAAAATGATTGATATTCCCCTGACCAAGAAAAAATTTAAAGATTTCTTTCAGAAAAACGTTACTGCATCATAAGAGTAAAAAAGACAGGAATTGCCAATTCCAAAGGGCCTGTAGGCTTATTCTCCTGTGCAGTTGTTAACGTGGCCTTTGTCCAACAATAGTCCGTATTTCAAACAACTGTGGATCAACGCTTCATCTTTTCTTGCCCCGTGGTGGAACTGTCCAGAGTTGTAACCAATATCGAGTTTTGTAAAATCGAGTTTCCGTCCTGTAATGTAGTCCTGTGCTGGCTTGCTGTTATATACTGCATTTTTAAAGTAGATAAACATCTTATTTAAAAACGCGGCTTTCTCTTCGGGCGTGGGCTTGGGGTTCTCCGCCTTTGGTTGTGGCTGTGGTAAATTAGGGATTCCGATAAAATTCGGAACTTTTAATATGGCCTCGTGCTTAGTGCATTTCTCATTGTGCATTATAAAGTCTATTACATCTAAGCTTTTGCCATGCGTGGGACAATTGGAGCTAAAGCAATATGCGGTGTGTGTTTTGTAGTACACTTGCATACTTGGGGTTTTATCTTCATGGAAAGGGCAACACAATCGTAGGTGTTTATCTGGTTTGAGGTTGTAGTGGCTTAACACCATAGCCATTGTAAGACGTTGCTTTATCTCTAATTGCACTTACAACTTGAATTTAGTTTATTAAAAATTCATTCTTCGCATATATGCTACAAAAATAGACAATAGTATATTACAAACAAATACTTTATGATTTTTTTATTCACTAAAAGCGAAGTATATTTGCAAAACCTTCTATTTGAAGCGTATTTAATAGCATAAAGTGTATTGGATTATGGATACATTCGGCAAAAAATTAAAGGATTGCAGGGAAGCGAAAGGGTTTTCCCAGGCAAAACTGGCCAAAGAAGTTGGCCTGCACCATTCTATTATAGGAAGGTATGAGAGGGAAGAAGCAAAACCAACTATTGATGTGGTTGTGCGGTTGGCAAAAATACTTGATACTACCGTTGGTTATCTGCTCGGCGAAAGCGAAGACAAGGACTTATTGAAGGACCCGGCAATGCTCAAAAGGTTGAACGAGATTGAAAAAATGGACAACGAAGATAAAAATCATATCCTGCATGTGCTGGATGGGTTTATAAAATCTGTAAAGCTTAAAAATATTGCTGCTCTATAAAAATAAAAAGCCCGATTGTTCGGGCTTTTCTGTTATAGTGCTTTTTTAAGGTCTTGTTGAAATCTATCTATATCAAAGTCTTTTATCTTTTTTTCCTTTAATACATCAAGAATGCTTACCAATTCTGTTGCAATGATTTTAAGCATTACTTCATTATTGGCTTTCTTAAATAATTCATAATCTAATTTTACATCACATTCAAAAACATGGTCATATACTGTACTTAAACCATCAATAACTACTGTTTTCGATTTTGTAAACTTAGGCTTTCTTGGTTTGAAGAAGCTTTCAAACTCAGGGCTTACACAAATTATTCCTACAGATAAACCTTTTAGGCCATCCCCATAATTCTGAGATGAAAAAAACACACTTAGTCTGTCTGAATATGCCTGAATTTCCTTTGACTTGGAAGTCAAATCATTTGATAAATACTGTGCTAAACCAAAATTCATAGTAATAATTTTATCTAAATATTCTATTACCGGGGGGCAATGTGCCATTTTGAAAGTAATACCCGTAAATCATAATCTTCTCTTGAACTTTAATTTCTGCAACATTACCATAAAATATGGGTACCATTTGCAGTCTATTGGTAGTTAAGAAATTCTGGGAGTATCTATCAAAACCCTGTGTCGTTTCTCCATATTTCCAAACATCACCAGCGTTCAGACTCACTACACCACCTCTTACATTCGGGTAAAGTCCACTTGTTGTTGCCCTAAGTTCGTAAGTAAACCCTCTTGTATTATTAACTTTCTCATAGATTCTGGAAATTTCAGATGCCATTTTATCAGCAAGCACATAAGTTCCATAGCCTAAAACAACTGCTCCTCCAATTGCATCACCAATTGGTATTGGACCGTCAGCTACGGCTGTAGTTCCTGCAAATGCTAAGACACCAGCCCAAGCATAATTATTACCCCCTTGTCCTGCGGGATAAATACCTTTCCCTCCAGATCCGGGGTCATATATCACCGGTTTGCTGGCATTTACAGGGCTTGCATTTATACTGCCCCTACTGTTACCTAGGCCATATAGCAAAGCCGCCCCCACATTGGCAAGCTGGATGCTAACGCCTCCGCCAATAGAGACCGTTGATCCTCCCGAATTTGGCATACCTAAGCTAACATTCGAGATGCTTGCATTTTTAGAATTAATGCCTAAGCTATTGTAGTTGTAAAATGCAAATTGACTCGATGGGTTGTACCCTATATCCCAATAGCTAGACGTGAACCCAGGTGCCTGCCAGTGGTAGGATGGCTGGTAGTAGTTCGGGGTATTCCAGTAATCGTAATCGTACTTACAGCCATCCATATCCACCGCTGATACAGGATTTCCAACGCAAAAGCCGTACGAAGTTTCGTAGTGCATATCCTCCAGCAGAGGATCAACCGAATGCCAAAGACCGAGCTCTGGGTCGTAGAAGCGGGCGCCATGGTTGTACCAGTCAAAATGGGTTCCTGCCATCACCTGTGCCTGAAGCTCCTTCCCGTTGTAAAGGTACGGATTTTTGGAATCATTCATATTGTCAAACGACTTTCCGTAGGGGTAGGGGAGCCTGATCCATACCCACACCAAAAGACCACCTTTCAGCTAATGAAAGATGGTCTCGCATAGGATTAAGCAAATGCAATTTTATTAAAATATCGCTTTAATCATTACAGGAAAGTGATCTGAAGGAAATTTTGCATAGGGCATATCATTTAGCACCCCATACTTTTCGACAACCACATCTTTAGTTACCCATATAAAATCGATACGACTTTTCAGATCAGCATCTAGCTTAAATCCATTAAAAGTTCCAACTGTTCCATATGGAGGTTGCTTTGTAAGTAAGTAGGAATCGTAAAGCAAACCGTCAGCAACAATGGCTTTTATGGGCTCGCTTTCTGGGTCAGCATTAAAATCTCCCGTTGCAAATACCGCAACCCCATTCCCTGCTATCTTTCTGATTTGAGAAAGGAGTAGCTTCGAAGAGTTACGTCTAGCCACAACGCCCTGATGGTCAAAATGAGAGTTAAAAACAAAGAAAATCTTACCACTTCTACGGTCCTTAAACTTACCCCACGAGCAGATACGGTTGCAGCATGTTGCATCCCACCCTTTGCTTGGAACAAAAGGCGTTTCTGAAAACCAAAAGTTACCATTGTCAAGGAGTTGAAATCTATCCTTTTTGTAGAATATGGACGAATGCTCACCGGCATCTTTCCCATCTTCGCGCCCCACACCGATATAAGCATACTCACTTAGTTCAGCAACACCATCAAGCATATGCTTAAACCCCTCCTGAGTTCCTATGATATCAAAATCATGGAAGCGTACCAATCCTTTTACCATCTCCTTCCGATTTGGCCAAGCATTTATTCCATCGTTTGAAGTATCCATACGAAGGTTAAAGGTTGCAATACCGATCGCGCAGCTATCACCTTTATGAGCGGTAGTTGTCTGTGCCTGCAATAATTGCGTACTAGCCAAAACAATGGTCAATACTACTATTGAAATACATCTTTTCATAGCTCAATTCATTAAATTACCAACCTGGATTTTGTTTCAAATTACTATTTATCTGAATTGCAGACGCAGGTATTGGATAGTAGTATTGTCGCCCATCTGTATACCATTTTCTTGGATCACTATCTGACCATGTTAGGTTTCCAGAATTCTCGCCTGTTAGTCCTTGCTGCGATTGGCCGCCTATAGCAATTGGAGTGCAAGTAGCAGGTAATCCCGTAGGAGCCGAACCCTTATAAAAAATTACATCGGGCGTGCCATCACGATCCAAGTCCATCTGTACGTTTAGCTGTGGAATGTAAATTCCTGTCCATCGCATGGTCATCAGCTCTCCCCTCTTCCATCTTTTAAGATCTGTAAAGCGAAAGCCTTCAAGGGCAAGCTCTACAGAACGCTCTCTTCGTACTTCAAGAATCACGGGATCAGTAATATCAGGGAAATAATTCTGCTGTAGGTATGCATCAGCAACAGTAGGCTTAGCATTTAGGCCTCCTGTAATACCAGCACGGGAACGCAATGCTCCAATAGTATTCTTCCAATCATCATCTGTAAGAACTCCTAGTTCGGCTTTCGCCTCTGCATAGTTAAGCAAAACCTCCGCATACCTAAAAAGAGGAATAGCATTGGTATTTAGCGCCCCTTCGTCATACTTAGAGTTATCCAAGGTGTACTTTATTGGCTGATAACCAGTGAATGAATATCCATTAAAATTCGGAGCGGAAGGCTTTCCATCACGCATATAGCCAGGGGTGCGAATTGTTTGTGCTAATCTAGCATCCCTATTTTGACATTCATCGTAAAACAGCATGGTTTCATAACCCGGACGAGAAGAAAATGGAGTGCCATCGCTATTTAGAAATATATTGATAAAAGTACGAATCATGCTAAAGCGAGGTCCATAAGTTCCTGAGGTCCACCACCAATTTGCTTGACCAAGTACTCCTTTGCTAGCATCGCAGCAGCTGGCAAGCATAACTTCTGACGTAACAGGCTTATCACTAATAAACAAATTTCTAAAAGAAGCTTTAGTGCCAGCACCCGTATAAAGAGAGTAACCAGATTGCTTCATCACTACCTCAGCTGCTGCTGCTGCCTCTTGATACCATTTATCAGCAGTAGACGCTAATCCTAACTCGGTATGGTACTTCCTAAATGAAGCTTCAAACAAGCAGATGCGAGCTTTAAGTGCATAGGCAACCCATTTGGTAACAAGCGACCCATTATCATCTTTTAATCGGGTGATATTATTGCATGCAAAGTTTATATCCTCAAGAACATGGTTCATCACCACATCTCTTGAGTCTCTTCCTGCATACAGCTCCTTGCTATCAACTTGTAATGTTTTGTCGATCCAAGGAACATCCCCAAATTGTACCACCTTGTTATAGTAGAAGTAGGCACGAAAGAAACGAGCCAAACCAATGTAGCTATTACGAACGGAGGCATCAACCTTATCGCTCGTACAGTTGTCAATGAAGTAGTTGATATTACGAAGATTACTCCAAGTCCACCCGCTACTTGTTTGTGCCGAATAGGCCCCCTCCCTAATGAACGAATTATATCCAGACACAGCACCATAGTCACACATCTCGTCTTGCTTGAAAGCATCGGAAACAGAAGGCAACATGCTATAAAAAGAGTACGAATAGGTAGCCAATCCCTTTTCGTTATTAAAAATTGTGCTCTTATCAACCGAATCCTGAGGCTGCTCGTCTAACGAACAAGAAGAGAGTAGAACACAGACTAATATCAAACTATAAACTATACTTTTCATGGCTTTAAAAATTAAAAGGTAAGAGAAAGACCTACACTAAAGCTTTTCATCTGAGGATAGCTGTTGCCATCGCCCATCCATCCATCTGTCAAATCAGAATCGGAACCGTAAATATTTGTGACATCCAAATCGCGAGTATGCTTATAGAAAGGAGACCAACACCATATATTTTCGGCAGAAAAATACACTCGTGCATTATCTATTAGCGCCTTTGAAATCAGATTTTTAGGAAGGGTATAACCAAATTGCAAATTCTTTAGGCGGATATAAGCCACGTTCTGTAGGTATCGGGTTTGTACTGTCCCCTTAACCGAGCTGTTATATCCAGCATACCTTGGAAGATACGCATCCTTATTTTCTGGTGTCCAGTAGTTATTTTCATGCCATGTGGGCATATTATTATATGGTCGATTATATTGTCCCCAAAAAATACACTCGGAGCTAGGATACCAATCTTGCTTACCTACCCCCTGAAAAAAGGTTGATACAAAAAAGTTATTCCAATCAGCGCTAAAGTTGAAGCTATAAGCATATCTGGGTAAGCTGTTACCGATAACCTTTTTGTCACCATGACTACCTAAGGTATTGTTCCCATAATCGATAACATTATCTCCATTCAAGTCCTTAATTTTCACATCACCTGGATACCAAATATTCTTAGATGAAGATTGTATCAGCTTTTGAGAAGCATGGCTATCTATATCCGCCTGATCCCTAAACAACCCTTCGGTTACATATCCCCATATTTCGCCAACTGTTTGACCTTCATAGTAATCGTTTAGGCTCTTATTCGCATTGTTGTAGCGATCAATTTTAGATATATAGTCAGACAAAGTTGCCTTTGCAGAGTAGCTAAAAGGCTTACCTCCTACTTCAAGCTGATCGTGCCATGCCAAGGTTATCTCCCATCCACGAGTGGTCATATCGGCATAGTTTCCTTTGGGCGATGATGTTCCGTACACCTCTGGAAGAGTTACCCCAACAGTGTACATATCCTTTGTTTTGCGAACATAGTAATCGCCAGTAAAGGTTAACCTATTTCTTAAGAAAGATAGGTCAAGCCCAATATCAGTTGTAGTCGCTGTTTCCCAAGTTAGCCCATCAGGTTTAGCACCTGGGGAACTAGTGTACTTATTCTTCTGCCCTCCAAGAATACGATCCGATGTGCCAATCTGCAGCAACTCCAAAAAGCTGTAAGGAGAAATATTCCCATTGCCCAACGAACCGTAGGAGGCTCGAACCTTCACATCTGAAATAGCTTTTTCGCTAACTTTCCAAAATGGCTCCTTGGATATTCTCCAACCAGCAGAGATGGATGGGAAGAAAGCCCACTGTTCGCTGGTAGGGAATTTTGATGACCCATCATAACGACCATTTACCTCCAACAGGTAGCGTTCCTTGTAACCGTAGTTAAAACGAAAAAATCCACCAGCCGTTCTCCACTTATTGTATCCTCCAGAGGTAACAATTGCATCACCGAGAGCAAGATTTATATTTTTTGAGTCATCAAGTAATAGCCCATTACGCTGCACAGAAACATTATCATACTTCGACTGCTCGTAGTTGTAACCAACCATTGCCTTAAAGTAATGTGCATTACTAAACGTGTTTTCGTAGTTAACATAGATGTTGGTTGCTAAATAGGATGTCCCTTCCGAATAGCTCTTAAGGTCGTTATACTGTTCGCTAAGTAGCAGCTTAACACCTTCTACCTTACTATAAGGAACAGGAACTCGACGTTGAGACTTATCTACATCACTATTTCGGAATGTAAAATCGCCTTTTACTTGCAGCTTAGTTTCTGGAATTGTAGCAGTAAATCCGGTAGTATTCTTTAAAACCTTACTTTCGGTATCAATCCCGTTTTTACCATAGATAAAGTCTCCAACAGTATATGCAGCAGAGTAGGATAAGCTCCCATCTGGATTAAAAATTGGCGCACTAGGGTGTCCTTCGTCCGATATATTACGCCAAATAGATCCACCCTCACCTACATTGATGGGGTTATGGTAGGTCATATTAGAAACTTCCGTGTTGTTATCAACCTTCAACCAGCTATAAAGCTGCATTGATCCTTTTGCCCGTAAGTTTAGCATCTGATACTTATCGGTATTGTAGCGGAAAAGACCGTCGTAGCCATAGTATCTCCCAGACAAATAGTAATCCAATTTGCCATTGCTCCCCGTTAAAGAAACGTTATGATCCTGAGCATAGGTATTCTTCTTGTATAAAGCACTATAGTAGTCTGAGTTTCCATAGTATATGTACTTCCCATTGGCATCCTTTTCAACTTCAGTGGTATTACCTTGTGCTTTTCTCTGCTTAAAAGCCTCTAGCCAGCTCAACGAAAATTCTTGTGTTTTATTGATATTCTTAGGATCGGCAGAATAGTTATTCCAAGCATGATACGCTTCATAGAAATGGCTTGCATATTCATAACCATCTGTTACAAAACTAGGGATGGTGACTGGCTTTTGTACAGAAAAATTCCCAGTGTAGGTAACCGTCATCTTCTCCTTGGATGGCTCCTTCGTTGTTATCAACACCACTCCAAAGGTTCCTCTAGCTCCATAAACTGATGCCGAAGCAGCATCTTTAAGAACTGTTACGCTTGCAATATCATTAGGATTTAGCATGGAAGGATCTCCCTCTACTCCATCAATTAGCACCAACGCATTTCCACCTTGCCCAATAGATGTTGTTCCCCTAACATTATAGCTTGCGGTACGTGTAGGCTTCCCATCAGTCAACTTAATATTCAGGTTCGGAATAGATCCCTGAAGTGCTTGAGTGACATTCGAAACTGATCGGTTGCTAAATACTTTACCAGTAACTTGTTCCACTGCCCCTGTAACATTCATCTTCTTTTGTGTACCATAACCCACAACAACAACTTCATTCAAAGCTTTGCTATCCTCCAACAGAGTAATGGTAAGCTGCTTGTCTCCTTTTGCAAGAATTTCTTGCGTTACAAATCCAACGTAGGATACCTTAAGGACATCTCCTTCTTTAACTTTAATGGTAAATTTCCCATCAGCATCAGTAACAGCTCCATTGGTTACCCCTTTAGCAATGATATAGGCTCCTATTACGGGCTCGCCTTTAGCATCTACTACCTTTCCGCTCAGAGAATAGGCAGCTTGCTGTACTACGCTCGTAGTACTCTTAATCCCCACCGCAAATGCAACAGGACTACTACACAATGCCCACGCAAAGTACAGCAGTCCTACTAAGCTACAAATGCTCCCCTCTTTTTTTTTCATAATCCCATCTGATTTTGGTGAATAAAAACTTATTGATTAAAAAAAGTTTGTTGCAAACTAACGATGGGAACGTTAGTGCATTATTATACTACCATTACATTATCAATGGGTGCAAGCTATTATTATAAGTGCCTCAGATGGGATAACGAATTTTTTTTTAATCAAATGGTAATTATGCACTAATTACTTAGTAACATAGTTGAAAGTTATTATAAATTAATCTGTTAATATTATTAAATGATCTATCGACAATATATAAATAGCCCCTAACTTCAAATCCGTATTTATATATTATAAAAAAAGCCGCCTCAAAATTGAGGCGGCTTTTAATCTTATAAAATTCTGACTACTACGCATTAATAAGTGCTGCATACTGCTCGGCAGTAAGAAGCTCTTCTAGCTCGGCAGGGTTTGCAACCTTAACCTTAATCATCCATCCTGCTCCGTATGGATCTTTGTTGATGCTATCTGGCTGATCTGCAAGGGTTGCATTAACCTCAACTACCTCGCCTGTAAGTGGCATAAAAGCATCTGATACGGTTTTAACAGCCTCGATTGTACCAAAAACCTCCTCTTTTTCGAGTGTTTCGCCTTCGGTTTCAATCTCTACAAAAACGATATCACCAAGCTGACTTTGTGCGAAGTCGGTTACACCTATTGTTGCAACATCACCTTCAACAAGCACCCATTCGTGGTCCTTGGTGTACTTAAGATTCGATGGAATATTCATGGTTCTAGTCTTTTATAGTTAGCAATTAGCTAGTGTTTTCTTTTAAATGCTGTTCAAAGTTAAACAAAAATCTTACTTACACGCTACTGTCCAATATTATATCTTACACTAAAGCCAAACGATGTGTTAGCTGTTGGATAGGTATTGGAAACCAATGGTTTATTAACAACCCTATCATAAAATGTTCTTAGGTTTAGCCTTTCGTTAAACATGTAATCGGCGCTTATTTTTAGCGTTATGGTGTTACGTCCATCCGAGGCTTGTGTAAATCCTTCAACAATTTTACGGATAAGAGCCTGGTTGTTGGTAAACGAAAGTCCACAATCTACCTTCATGTACGAAGGGACTACCTTTTGCGACTCCTCGTCTATCCACCTAATTGGGTTATCTATTCGGTAGCCAACTGTAAAGTTCCATTCGCTGTTTCGTATTTCGGTAATTTGGTTGTTGGTAAGGCTCAGCGCTACCACCCTACTTTTGCTAATACGTGCCTGGGTTTGTAGGTTGTTTACCCATCCCACATTAATACCAAAGAGCGGTTGGAAGTACTCCGAGATGCTTGCATTTACAATTTCGTGCCGAGGTATAAAGTCATTCTGTGCATTCCTAACATAGCTGAAGCCATCGGTAGATGGATCGAATTCGGGGTTTGAGTTGTATCCGCTAATCGTATAAACAGCTCGATACGAGTGCTCCAAATCGGCATTGGTGATATACTTCTTCAAGGCTTCAATCTTGCCCAATCCCTGATACCTAACAGTCCAGTTCGGGTATGGTATTCGAAGAAACGGTTTAAGGCTCCCCTTTTTAGCAGAGAACGAAGTATATGCAGATAGGAATGCTGGAATCATAACCTCCTGCGACAGCTCGCCGTAGCCATCTGTAAATCCCTTTGTATTGGGCGATCCTACATAACCGCTGGTAGAACCAGCAGCCCTATCGGCTCCTAATCGCTGCGATATCTCTGCTCTATTTTGCATAAAGCGGGTAAATGCAGCCGACTGGTAGCCATTGCTGGAAGTAGGATTTTCGAATGCCGAGCCAATACCAATTACCGATATGCTAAACGTCCCATTGATAGTCGATGCCCCAGCCGAAGCCCCATCGTAGTACTGACTCTTGTTTCGTTGGTACGACCTATTTGCAGAAAAGTCAACTATTAAATTTTTAATCGGCTCAAACGTCATACGAGCAGAGAAGGTTTCGGAGTGAGTCATCGTAAATGGTTGCAGGTAGCTATTGTCGCCAACCAGCCAACCTTTAGCTCTGGCAACATCCATCATATCAGCATCTTGTTGCCCCAAAATAAATGCTAGCCCAGGGGCCAACCCACTGCTTGTATTTAGCGTTCCAAACCAGCTTGAGTTATTCTTATAGCCAGGCAGTATGGTCCCCTCGTTTTGGGTGTACGATGCGCTAAAGTTACGCACTCCCATTACCATTCTAACAGCACCCTTTGCAAGCACTCCTAACGGATTGGGTGTGTACTGCACCTTACCTGAAATATGAACGGTTGCATTTCTTACTGTTTCGGCTACCTGTACCGATATCCTACCCTTAGATACCACCTGCGTAACCGCCTCTACCTGCTTGCCTTTCGAGTCGTAAACTGCAATTTTAATATCTACCCCTTCCAAATCATGGGATAAGGTTCTCTTACGCCCCTTGAAGAGGGTCATCTTCTCGGTTTTGATGGTCTTATTTACCAGTATTACAGGCTTATTAGGGTTGTCGAACTCCTGATTTATTGCTCTTAAGAATGGAACCTTATTGTACAACGTTACCAGGTTAAGCGTACCTATAAGCGACGACTGGTTCATATTTCGGATGGTGTTGCCAACCGAGTAGGAGCTTCCCGCTGGAAGTATCGGACCAGCATCCCAGTCGTAGCTACCATCGTAAGTTGCCGATGCAGTAACCCAGCTAAGGAAAGGAATCTTACTAACTGGAATATTGTAGGTAAGCCTAAACTTATGATCGTAGTGCACATTGCGCCCTCCTAGGGCAATATTCTTCCAAACAGAGTCCTTCCAAACCTCATAGCTCGCCCTATCCCTCCTTTTATCAACCATTCCTTCTGGCTCATCAATACGCGCAAGATTGTTGGCCGAAAAGTTAAGCTTAAGGTTTTTGGTAATATCCCACTGAAGAGCGTAAAGCCTATTCCAGTAGAAGTCTTTAGCATACGAAGAGGGAATGGTAACCCCCGAGGTAGGCGAAAGGTTCCGTATCTTAATCTCGTTATAGTTGCGGGTTATTTCGGAGATAAAGCTTAGCTGCGAAGGCTTGTAACCTACGTTAAAGTCTTTTAACAGCTTTAGGTACGACGACCGTAAAACCTTAGAGCTAGACTTCGAAAAAGGTTCGAAGTACCTTGAGGTAGAGTTGTAAGCATAGCTAAATATCCCTTTGTAGTTCTTTTGAAGCTGCCTCTCCATTTGAGGACTACGCATGTAAGCCTCGTTGTATGAATAGGTTACAGAAAAGTTAGAGGGAGAAAGTATATGTACCTGCCCCGACCCTGGAGCTATACCTACATTGGTAAAGTTAATGCTCTTACGAGCAGTAAAGTCTTGCGCCAACCTAAGCACCGAGTCCTTAGCATGTTCGTTTGGCAAGTATTTAAGCGCTGTTTTAAGCAGCAGGTCTTGGTCGGTTGGACTATACTTTGCGTTGGCTATAGATTCGGAGTAGCCCACATGCATGGGTATTCTAACCCCTGCCTTTTCGGGGAAGAACTTGCCCAGCTCAAAATCGCCTGCAAGATCGTAGGTATATACGTCGGCCTGATTACGGTTGTTGAGCTTGCTCTCCAACGATCCAAAACCTGGCTTCATGGTACTTCCTGCTAATGAAACGACCCCAAAGTCGGCCATCTTAGCTACCATATGTGCATTAGCAGCCCAGCCTCCCTCCTCGTTAAACGAGTTAAGGCGCATCTCGTTAATCCAAACTATACCCGACTTGGCCATGCCGTCGTCGCCCACGTTGCTCTTTTGCGATGGGTTTCGGATCCCTACCATAATGGTACGAACGTTACTTAAGCTTGGATTACCGAGCATTCTAACAATGTTTATACCATCGTTTACAGTAAAAACCTGTGCAGGAGATACGCTAGAACCGAGCGCCCTCATAGCATCGTACCTCTTTAGCTTTATGTTCTGGAAGACTTCCAGTGCTATGTTAAGTGCGTTTTCCGATGGCCATACGATCTCCCTATCAGAGTCTCTATCGCTCGAGTACTTACCTGCAGGCGTAAGCCTAAGCGGAACTTCGTACTCGTAGTAGTTGTTGCGGTAGTCGCTTCCTAGGCGTATGAACAGGTGCAAGTCGCCATCTTTAAGGGGTTGCCCAGGGATTGCCTCAGCGTGAACATCCAGCTTAAGCCTCTTATACTGCCTAAAATCGTACCCTGTAGTTTTATAGGCAGCCCTAGCATCTCCATCGTCCAAATCTACAACCTTCATCTGCATTGCCTGCTCATTCTCCCTAATAATCTGAGAGTTATTAGGATCTATAACCCTGTCAATACCAGGAGGAAGTATGTAGTTTACCGGTGTTCGGCTAGAATTTTCTTCGATGCTAACAGTTGATACATCCAGGCTACCGTTGGTAATAGAAGGTGTATTACCAGCTTGCCCCTCCATCAATGCGTAGTTATACCTCCGCCACTCGCCCTTAACCAGCTCTAAACGTGCAAAGCGGAATATGGTGGTGTCTTCGAAGCCTTTAAGAAGCATACGAATAAAACGAACCGACTTAAAGTCCTGTATATTTCCGATAGTTTTTTCGTACTCGCTTATCGGTACCTTAAACTGATACCACGACACCTTACTTTTGCCAGTTGGGGTATCGACCTCAACATCGCGCCTATCGCTTACATAGTTTTTACCCACCTCAAGCCCATCAGGAGTAATAGGAATGCGATACTGAAAGTACGATTCGGCATCGCTCATGGTATTATCCCTATTAATATCCTCGCCATCTGGCAACGATGTCGCAGATGTTGCATACGATTCGCCCGCCTGATCGGATGCAGGAGAGTTGCCTTCCTGATTGTTAAAACGCTTATAGCGATCAAGGATCGAAACCTTTTGTTCGTCGTAATCCTTCCCTCTGAAGTAGTGGTAGTTATCACTCGACGGGTCATTCAGCGCATCTTGGTAGGCTTTTGATCCTGCTCCAAAAAGCAGCTCGAGCGATTTCAGGTAAGCATTATAAAAGCTACGCTCGTCGTCCTCGCCAAGTCCATCCAAGCCAACATCCTGATATTTACGTGCAGCGGCATTGTTATCAAATGCATTTACCAACGCTTGAATTAGCGGCACTCTACCCCATACGGTGGTATCTACCTTGGTTACAGTGGCACTTGTTGGCAACCCATGCTCAAACGATTTTCGTCCATCGCGAAGGATATCCTCCGAAATGTTCCCAAGGTTAAATATAAGCTCACCCCCCTTTTTATTCCGGTTGTAAACAAAGGGATCCATCACCCAAAATTCGATATAATCTACGTTAGCTGTTTCGAAATCGCTAACCGGAATAGATCGCATTATACCAGCCCAACGTGTTTCGGGAGATGCCAGCTCGCCGTTGTTCTTCATACCTTTGGATACTGCGCTTGCTGTGGTTTCGAAGTTGTAAGGCCCCTTCTCTCTAGGATAGTAAGCAAGGTTTAGTACCGGGATGGTGTTTACCACGCCTTGTATTTCGTCCTTTTCTGGAAAGAGCTCTCGCTCGCGTATCTCCCTAACCCAGTGGCTCGACTGCTGCGCTTTGTCGCGTGCAATATGCGAAGGGGTGTAGGAGTTATTTCTTAGAAATAGCGGATCTATGGTGTACCAAGCAAGCCTTGCACGGTTGTACCCGTATGCAAGGTTATTGGTCAGGTTTCCTTCGGGAAAAATATCAGGTTGTCCCTGCGGTGTAGATGCTAGCGTCCACGAGTTCCAGCTTCGCAGATCAATAGGGATTTTCGCACCTTCAAAATCGTCGATATACGAATTGCCTGTCTTTCCAATAGCTTTTGCATGACCTGGAAGGAAGTGGGCAAACTCGGCTTCGAAAAGTATGCTCGACGGTGCTTGGGTCTCTATCAGCGGTATTTTTTGTACCAACGATGTAAGCCAAGGTGCTTTATTTTGGTACGATAGGTTTACCCCCCATATGGTATTAGAGATGGACTCTTCTCCAAAATTAACCTTCTGTGTCAAAGGTCTTTCCGTTAAGTTTAAAACAGTTGCCCCAACATGGAAGTTGTCCGATATTCGATAGTCGAAATGCGTTCCTACAAGTGTTTTAGTTTGGAT
>Ga0209464_10000231_pt1 | contig 19071 bp, 13 predicted proteins | sample DOMMetBare1Fresh_2_FD_187473 | JGI IMG/M metagenome (GOLD analysis project Ga0209464, IMG submission 187473) | Wetland sediment microbial communities from St. Louis River estuary, USA, under dissolved organic matter induced mercury methylation -... | ecosystem: Environmental > Aquatic >...
CCTCACCATATTTGGGGTATTCGTGCTGGCAAGCGTGCTCTACATCAGCTGGATTGTGCTCTTCCTGAAGAGGAGGCGCGACCTCGACTTTAAGCGATTTGACATCTCCTCGCAAAACCAGAGCACGCTGGTGCAGCTGATTGGTGGCATGCAGGAGATCAAGATGAATAGCTGCGAGAAGCAGCGACGCTGGGAGTGGGAGCGCATACAGGCCAGGTCGTTCCGCCAGAACATGAAGAGCCTTTCGCTAAGCCAGTACCAGCAGGTGGGTACCTTCTTTATCAACGAGGGGAAGAACATATTCATCACATTCTTGGCTGCACAAGCTGTAATAAACGGCCAGCTTACCCTTGGAGGGATGATGGCCATGCAGTACATCGTGGGGCAGCTAAACAGCCCCATAGAGCAGATTCTTGGCTTTGTGCAGTCGCTGCAGGATACCAAGATTAGCCTTGAGCGCCTCAACGAGATACACGAGCAGGAGGACGAGGAGCCTGCCAAGGTGGAGCTGCTGCAGGAGATACCCCCCAAAGCTGACATCACCATTAGCAACCTCTCCTTCACCTACCCTGGAGCCGGAGAGCAGCCTGTGCTGAAAAACATCAACCTCTCCATTCCGTATGGCAAAACAACGGCCATAGTGGGGATGAGCGGTAGCGGAAAGACGACCCTGCTGAAGCTGCTGCTCAAGTTCTACATGCCCACGTCGGGCGAGATACGGCTAGGAAAATCGTCGCTATGGAATGTCAGCCATAGCCTATGGCGCAGCAAGTGCGGGGTGGTAATGCAGGAGGGGTACATCTTTTCGGATACCATTGCCAACAACATCACCATCTCCGACGAGCACCCCGACAGGGAGAGGCTGAGCTACGCCATAGAGATGGCCAACCTCACCGACTTCATCGAAAGCCTTCCGCTAAGGGCGGCGACCAAGATTGGAGCCGAGGGGAACGGCATCAGCCAGGGGCAAAAGCAGCGGATACTGATTGCCCGAGCCATCTACAAAAACCCCGATGTAATACTTTTTGACGAGGCTACCAACTCGCTCGATGCCAACAACGAGAAGGTTATCATGGAGAACCTCGAGCAGCTCTTTAAGGGCAAAACGGTAGTAGTAGTGGCCCACCGCCTGAGCACCGTAAGGAATGCCGACCAAATTGTGGTGCTCGAAAGGGGCGAGATTGTGGAGCAGAACACCCACCACAAGCTGGTGGAGCAAAAAGGGAAGTACTTCGAGCTGGTACGGAACCAGCTCGAACTCGCAAACTAAAGAACCATGCCAGAGTTAATAGAACAAGAACAGGACAGGGCGGCCAGGAGGTCGTTCCTCATACAGGAAGCCCGAAGCGAGGAAATCCAAGAGATCATCTCCAAAACCCCCAACTGGATACTCCGGTGGGGAATTACCGTATTCCTACTCATCCTGCTACTCCTGCTGGTAGCCTCGTGGCTGGTAAAGTACCCCGAAACGGTTGGTGCCAGGCTGATCCTTACCACTGCCAGCTACCCTAAGGCTGTTGTGGTAAAATCAGCCGGCCGGCTGATCAGCCTTACGATAAGCGACCAGCAGAAGGTGAGTAAGGGTGACGTAATCGGCGTCATGGAGAGCGTAGCCAGCTACGAGGATGTTGCCAGCCTAGACACCTCCCTAGGGGTGGTGCATCGGCTTGTAGAATTCGGCATGTACGATAGATTGACGCAGCTTCAGCAGCCTAAGCTCCAATACCTCGGCGAGCTGCAGGCATCCTACCAAACCTTCGAGAACAGCCTTATTGACCTACAAAACTACCTGTCGGCAGGGATTTACATCAAGAAGTACAAGCTGCTAAAGAACGAGCTGCTGCTATCGGAGAAAATGCTGCGCAATTCGCTCGACCAAAAGGAACTTCAGGCGAAGGACCTTGAAATAGCAGCGCGTGAGTACAACGCGAATAGGGTGCTGTACGACCAAAAGGCGATTGCCCTGCTGGAGCTGAAGAACATCGAGAGCAAGTACCTCGCCAAGCGTGGCTCCGTAAAGCAGATCGAGTCGGCAGCTATCGGGCTGCAGGGCGGCATTATTGCCAAGAAAAAGGAGTTGATGGAACTGGAAAGCCAAATTGCCAACAAAAAGGCAACCTTCCGGCAAGAGCTCAACACGCTTAAGGCCGAAGTGGAGAAGTGGAAGAGCAGCTATCTGCTTACTGCCCCTATCGACGGTAGCATCACCTTCTCCAAGCTCATACAGGAGGGCATAAACCTTAAGGCAGGGGACGATCTTTGCTACGTATCCCCAAGGAGCAGCAGCTACAGCGGCGAGATACGATTCTCGCAGTATGCCCTAGGCAAAGTAGCCGTCGGACAAAAGGTAAAGGTTAAGTTCACCGCCTACCCCTATCAGGAGTTTGGCATTGTGGAGGGCAGGGTGTCGTACGTCTCAAAAATCCCAGTAAACGACAGCCTATTTGTGGGCAGGGTATCGTTCGACAAGGGGCTGGTAACCAACTATCGAAAAACGCTATCCTGCAAGGTAGGCATGACCGCTAATGCTGAAATAATAACTAATAATAAAACATTATTACAACATGTATGCAAACAAATAATAAATGGTAGATAATTTACAAATTAAACGATTAATTCAACCAAATCATAATAAATGCTTATGGTACTTAAAGAAATTATAAAAATCAAATTACTTGATTTGGAACTACACAAAGGAAACACAGGTAATTCAAAACTTCTAGCACGCAAAATAGGTGTATCAAGGAGTACATTGTATAATCTATTTGAAGAATTAAAAGAAGTAGGTGCCATAATCGGATACGATAATAAAAACAATACATATTACTATATTAAAGAAATAAATATAGTATTTGAGATAAAATATGGATCTGATTTATGCATGAACTTTAGCGAATTGCGAAATTTATTAGGTGGATGAAAAAAAACAATAGTAACAATCTAATATTTTGGACTAATTCAATATTATATTTATGATTGTAGAGCTAGAGTATATCTTACTCTATTCCAGAAACTTAAAAAGAAACAAATAAGCATGCTAAAACATTAATTAAAATGAAAAATTAACAACGAGTGAATTAAACGAGATTCTTGGAGGTATGATAGTTAAAGTAGATGAACCAATAAATGATTGCCCCATAGTGCATCCTGATTATGCAACTGTAGAATACAATGATAGTAATGAAAAGAAAGTTCAATAATCTACAAATTATCATTAATGAGGGGCTTCTGCCCCTCTAAATAAGTGATTATGATTGCTATATTTACAACAAATTAAGATAATACAACTAATCTAGTTGTAAGTTGGTTGATAAAATATAAAACAGAATTCGTAAGAATAAATCGAAACGATGTCCTAACCAATATAGACATTGATGTTGATAATAACGAAATCATTATTAAAACAGATTCAGAACAATTATTGAGATTTTCAGATATATCATCAGTATGGTTCAGGAGAACGTATGAATATACTTTGCAGAAATACAAGAAATTCAAAAATTATTATGAAAATGAGTTTAATGAATGCAAAATCACTTTTAGTCATCGGAATGCTGCTATGCGGCCTCTTGAGGGCGAATGGGCAAGCGCAGCTAACCATCAGCAGCAGCATTAGCACAGACAGCATTATGGGTAAGGTTTACCTACCTATCGACGGCATGCCCCACCGAATGGATGATGTCGAAGGTAAGTGTATTACAATTTACGGAAAGGATAATCGCCATAGGGTTCCCATTCCGGTTCATAGACCAGAGTTTGTTAGCCTAAGTATTCTAGGAAACCTAACGCTAGACCTCTTTATCGAACCCGGTGATGATGTTGAAATTTTGGTAAGCCAAGCCGGCAGCGTTCCCTCCCTTGTTTTTAGGGGAAGCAATGCGGCTGGATATGCACTTTACCAAGATGAAAAGCTAAAAGTAAACGATAGGCTGATGCTCGTTTACAAGCAAGACCTACCTGCAAAGTATATAATTAGCGAGTTTAAGGATTGGGATAGCGCGACAAGGCTGAAGTTTCAGCAGTTAAGGGAAAAGAACCTGATATCTGGAGCCTTTGAGAAAAGCATGGTAGCTAGGCTTCAGGTTGACTACCTAACAGGCATTTACAGAAGTTCCCAGGCGAAGCTAAAGGATCCTAATCGGCGCGACTCCACCATTTTCCTACTGAATACGCTCAACTCCTTCATCGATGTGTTTAGCCCCCAGTACGCATTTGATTTTTTCCCCCTAATTGTAAAAAGCACCTACCTAAACCAGGGGGTTATCAAGGATGCCAGCCCCAAATATGCGCTTTGGGATTCAACAAGCAGCTACAAGCACTACAACTACATCCCTTTCGAAAAGCAAGGCGCGCTAATTGGAAAAGTAATAAGCTTTTTTATAGATAATAGTAATGGGGAAATAGATGTTGACAGGATGCTTAAAACGCTCAAGGCTAACTTCCCGAAGAGCGAATACATCCCCATCCTAGAAAAGCGCATTGTAGAAAGTAGGAGCAAGCAGGCGGTTAGCATCCCCAACCACGCTACGCTCAAATACGCCAACGGTAAAATTACCATTCTAGATAGCGGGCTGGTAAGGCCTATCAACGAGCTTCTAAAGGTGCACTTCAAGCAGCAGCCCGTTTACATCGACCTATGGGCGCTATGGTGCGGCGGTTGCCTCTACCAGATTAAAAATACGCCGCCCTCCTTCCATCCATTTATGGAAAAGAACGGCATAAATGTACTCTACATTTTTATGGATAGGGCGCAGGCAAAAAACCGCTGGACTAGCCATATCCAGCAGTACAACATGGTAGGCCACCATGTTCATGTTGATGAAGAATGGATGGCTGATTTTAAAAAGCAGCTGGGCGTAACAGTTAAGGGGATTCCAAGATTTCTGCTTATAGGAAAAGACGGAAAGCTGCTTTTGGACGACTGCCACGACCCTAAATCAAGCAACGAGCTCTACAACCAGCTTAAAAAGGCGCTAAATACACAGCCGTAAGCGCCACGCTCATATATGTACATACTTAATTTACAGAAATATAATCATTAAAACAGCCAGCCCCCTTTGAGGGGGCAGAATAGCTAAAATTCGCAACAAAACTAAAGTTTTTACTGCTTTTTGAAAACCTAAAAAGCAGAAGTTACTATGAAAAAGTTAAATATCGCAGATGTTAAAGCTTCTGAGATTTTAAGTAAAGACGAGAGAAAGATAGTTGTAAGTGATATTAGCAGTGATGCATAGAGACAGAGCCTAGTATAATAAAGAAAGCCGAATGTTCGTTATTTCTTATACCTTACAATCTAACTGTTAAACAAGAGACCAAAATGAAGCTAGCTATTACAGTATTTTTATTAGCATTCTTAAGCCAAGCGATGGGTCAGAGCAACCCAGTTGTCGTAGGCAAAATAACCGATCTGCCAGCAACAATGGTTTACCTATATGGATACCACAGAGAAGGCTACAAGGTAGATTCATGTTTCTGTACCAACGGATCTTTCAGGCTTGAACTAGAAAGCAGCCCAGAGCCATTTCTAGCCATGGTATTCTACAAAGACTCTAAGGGTGCAAGGGAGTCGCTTAGTCCAACATTTATTGCAGAAAATAAGCAGATAACTTTCACAAGAAAATTCAACGATTGGAAGTCCTTCAAAATTGGAAATTCGGAGGAAACTCGCATACTTCACCGCATAATGGACGATGTATCTAAAGTCGACAGATATCTCCGCCAAGCCCTCGATAGCACAAATCGAGCTCTCGCGATTAACAAGGATAAATATCGCCAGGCATTGACGGAGTACAAAACTATTTTAAAAAAGTACGCTGAAACCTACCCCCATAGCTTTGCCGTTACCAAAATCATCAGCCTTTCGTGGTTTTACTATGAAAGAGAAGACTACAAGGCTATGCTCAACAATGAGCTAAAGGATAACCAATATGCTCAACGCTTTAAGATGTTTTTTTGCTTAGAGAAAGGTGTAAAGCTAGCTCTTACGATTAGCGACACCTGCAATAAAGCTCAATCAATCAGCTAAATACTGAAACGTAATACGCTTCTCATCTTTTGGTTTGCTGGCTGTGCTCCATGCCGTGAAGAATTGTCGTACCTCGAAAAGGTAGATCAGAGTACCCTCCCTTTTGATATTGTAACCATCTCGATTGACAAGGATATAGATGAATGGAAAGCCTACCTTACGAAAATGGCATGGAGCAAGAGTAACTACAGGTCGATAAGCAACCCAGAAAGGGAAGAAATGGGCATCATCAAATACCCAACCTGTATTTTAACTAACAAAGATGGGGTAATCATAGATCCAAAGTTTGATGCCTACTCCCTCAAACAGATGTAGCTTTAGCTCTCAACTCGATTAATTCAACGAAATAAAAGCAACCACATTAAACCGCAGAACAACATAACACGCAGCAAGACCCAACCTGAAGCTAGGAGGCAAATGAATAATCTGTAATTTTTTTACTATTGTAGATTAGGATTTATATCTTTGCTCCCATTCTAAAAAGTAACGAAGAAACGAAGCCATGAAGCTTACGCTAGGACAAAAAGCAGCGATCATTGTTGCAGCAATACTAATAGTAGATCAGATTATTAAGGTATGGATTAAGACTCACATGATGCTAGGCGAATCGTACAGCATCTTTGGCAGCTGGTCGTACATCCACTTTACAGAAAACTATGGTATGGCTTTTGGCCTAGAGTTTTGGGGTAAGGTTGGCAAGATAATCCTCAGCCTTTTTCGTATTGCTGCCGTTATTGCCATCGGGTTTTACATTCGACACCTTATTAAGCTGGAGAAGGCCACTCTAGGCTCCATAGTAGGACTTTCGTTGATTTTGGCAGGAGCTTTAGGTAATATTATTGATAGCGCATTCTACGGTTTGATTTTTGATCATTCGATAGGACAAGTTGCACAGCTATTCCCCAAAGGCGGCGGATATGCCGAGTTTTTGCACGGCAAGGTGGTGGATATGTTCTACTTCCCCATTATTGAGGGTGTTTTCCCGAGCTGGTTCCCCCTATGGGGAGGCGAGGAGTTCGTATTCTTCCGCCCTGTTTTCAACTTTGCTGATGCAGCAATATCAGTTGGGGTTATATACATTATCCTCTTCCAACGCAAGCTCTTTATGCACGACTAACAACTCTACGAGCTATACACCATCCCCCTCCAAACTTTTGGAGGGGGATTTTTTTATTCGTGCGATTCACTAGACGGAGGTCAAACTTCACATTAACCTTTAAATAGTGAAAATATTTGCCTACTGACACCCATTTTAATTTTTTTTACAACACTGAGAATCAATATTTCACCTAATTTTGAACGGTTTCTACTTTTGTTCAAATGATGATAAAAGAGGCTGCAGTAACAGTAAAAGACGAACAACGCGATATGATTGTGAGCGTTGCAACAGAGGTTTTTGCTAAACATGGGTACAAGAAGGCAACTCTTGAGCTAATTGGGCAATCTATGGGCAAGGTTAAGAGCTTTGTTTACTACTACTTTAAGAACAAGGAGGAGATATTTGAAGCAGTAGTAGATGAAGAAGTTGCTCGGATGAAAAGTGAGTTTGATGAAATACTTACCTCCAGCTCATCTGCAAGTAAAAAGCTGGAAGAGTATGCAAAAAGAAGGTTTACCCTCATTTTTCAGCTTGCCAACTACTTTAGAATGGTAAGCAATGGGCAGCTTACAGATCCTAAGATTACCGAAAAGCTTCGAAAGAAGTACGAAGAGAAGGAGCTAGAGCATATCCAGCAAATTCTTAGTCAAGGAATAGAAGAGGGCGAGTTTGCCATAGGAGATGTTCCGCTTGCTGCATTGGTTCTGCTTACGGTGCTTAAAGGGCTAGAAATGCCATTGTTTACAAGCAACCTTGGTAGAACCTCGGTAGAAAAGCGGGTGGACAAGCTACTTGCGATAGTATTTAATGGGATACGTTTAAAATAGAACAGATACGATGAAAAAGACCGCAGTATTACTAGTACTAACGGTTGTTAGTTTCGGAGCTTATGCTCAATATGCTCAAACAACATCTACACCACTAACGCTAGAACAGTGCCGTAAAATGGCCTTGGAGTACAACAAAGAGGCAAAAATCTCGGAAGCGAAGGTTGAAGCAGCGGATGCTCTTAAAGCAGCAGCAAAAGCACAGTACTTCCCAAACATAGGTTTTACAGGATCGTACATCCGAACAAATAACGAGCTACAGCTTCTAAGCGAAAATAAGATGCTACCCATCGGGGTTAAGTACGGAGATGGCACATTTGGACCAGCAACCCCATCGTACAATGCTGCAACCGGTAAAATTACCTCCGAAAGCCTAAATAATGCTTGGACAAAGCTCCCAGATGGATCGGTAGCTCCACTAGATAAAAATGGAACCCCATTTAATCCGAAGTCGAACCCAGAAAAGCTAGAATGGAAAAACTACGCTTACCTACCAGCCGACCAAACACGCGTTGAGCACAAGGATATCTACCTTGGTACGATAAGCCTAATACAGCCCGTTTATCTTGGAGGAAAAGTGCGAGAGATAAACAAAATAGCAGGCTACTCTAAAGATATTGCAGAGGCCAAAAGAAAAATGGAAGACTCTGACATACTATACGGAGTAGATGAAGCCTACTGGAGGGTTGTGTCGCTACAAGAAAAGGTAAAGCTTGCAAAAGAGTACAGCAACCTTGTAACGCACCTTAATAGCGATGTTGAGGATATGTTTAAAGAAGGAGTAATAAATAGAAACGACCTGCTGAAAGTTAAGGTAAAGGTAAACGAGGTAGAGCTTAACCTCACAAAAGCACAAAATGGATTAGAGCTAGCAAAAATGGCACTCTGCCAAGAGGTAGGATTACCTCTCGAAACAGATATAGTGCTTGCAGAGCTACCCAAGCCAAACTTGGCCAGCGTTAGAGATACTGGATACGCAAGCTATGCATTAGGTCATAGAAATGAAATGGTAGCACTTGACTTGGCAAGCAGGGTTGCACAATCGAACGTAAACCTAATGAAATCGAGATTTATGCCTAACGTAGTATTTACAGCAAACTACCTAGCAGCAAACCCCAACCCATATAAAGGCTTTACCAACGATTTTGGACTCGACTGGAATGTTGGCGTTGTAGTAAATATCCCGATATTCCATTGGGGAGAAAGGCAGCAAACCCTAAGAGCAGCAAAAGTTGAACAGAGAGTAGCCACCCTCAAAATGGAAGAAGCCAAGGAGAAAATCACCCTACAGGTTAAGCAGGCTACATTTAAGGTAAACGAAGCAAGCAAGCGCGTTGCAATGACCCAAAAGAACATTGAGCGAGCAGAAGAAAACTTAAAAGTGGCTAACGATGGATTTAAAGAAGGCGTATTGTCGGCAACTGACGTGCTAGAAGCACAAGCCCTTTGGCAAAGCGCCATTTCGGAAAATATAGAGGCAAGAAACGAAGCGATGCTAAGCGAATCGAACCTCAAAAAGGTACTAGGAGAGCTGAGATAGCTGCACCTCGTAGATTTGAACCTGTTTCAAATTTACCTACTCCCGATGGTATGTGGTGTACGTCGGGAGTTTTTTATGCCCTAAAGCGAGATCTAGGTAGGGTAAAAAAGGAGAAGATTGTACTAGTTGTGTAGTGCAGGCAAAGAAATTAATTGATTCTCAACTAAACGTCTTAAGAGCATCTACATAATAAGATTTATAGCAGTAATATGGTTAAAGTAAATTGATTACAGGATTATCTATACGTGAGAAACGATGATCCAAAAAAATAAACTATTAGTGGGTTTAACTTATTAAATAGTTTTTTAGTTTTTATGTTAACCTTACATACTTAAAAGGCGAGCATGTTGAGTAAACATTCTCGCCTTTGATTTTATGAGTAGATTGATAAGAAAAGATACAGCCAAGCAAAGACTTCAAAATATTAAAAACAAGAGCCTTATTAGTCTTTAAATGACCTATTTATGAAATTCAAATTGTGTGATCGTATCAAAGATAGACCTATCTTTGATTTAAGAAACCTAAATCACAAAACTAAAACACTCAATTATGAATTCGGATCAAGCACTTATGGTAGGATTATTATCAATAATCGCAGCGTTCTGTATTTTTAAATTACTTTTTGGGAAATTCAACCACTAAAACAGGATTAAAAATCTAATTTAAAAGGTTAAAAAATGGAAACATTAATTTGGTTAATACTCCTCGTGTTGGTTCACATCATTTGGCGTTAATAAATAAATAGGGCATTAATGTTTATGCCCTATTTTACTTCTTATCTTTTCCCACATCTGCTTTCAACTAAAACGAATTATGATCGGCCTACTATAAAAAATATTCAAGTTCATTGCTTGAAAAAGGAATCAATTTTGTGTACCTTCGAGAACCTTAACCACTAAGGCTACGCCTTGTATCGATTACAAATGGGTTTGCAGAATCAACTTTTAATAAAATTTGTATGAAAAAACCACTGAGCTTCGCAATTGTATTGCTGATTATAACCTCTACACTCAGCACATCCTCAAAAGTTCCAGGGAAAGGTTCAGCAAGAACAAAACCAACCATTTATCTAGTAGGCTCGGTTCATAATATGCATTTTGAAAAAAGTAGCCTCTATTCTGTCAACAATTTATTAGAGCAGATAGGAAAGCTAAAGCCAGATGTAGTTTGTGGAGAGATAGCACCAGAAGCGTTTAATAGACCAATGGAAGGATATTACCCTCCAGAAGCTGCTTTACTAGCAGAAATGTCAAATAAGCTAGGTTACAAATTTATTCCTGTAGATTGGAGATTAGACTATGCCACTCAAAATTTGGCAAGCAACTTTGTACCTGAGCAAACAAAAAAGAAAAGGGCTGATTTACTAGTTAAGATTAAACAGGAGATAAAAAGTAACACAAGCGTTTCTCTCTATGATAAGCTCCATAGCAAAACAATTCTTTACAATTTAGATTCGCTATACGAGCGAGTTATTGGAGTTGATCCGCTATCGGAAATTTCGAGTGGAAGTTGGCACGAACGTAACAGAAGAATTGTTGAAAACGCCCAAATAACTCCAAATGATTCAAAAATTTATGTTTTTGTATTTGGCATTGACCATCTACCGCAGCTTAAGAGACAACTTGAACAGCTTGGCTACGAATCAACCATACCAGAGCGTTTATTTACACCTAGTAATAACAACAAAGTATCATCAGATGTTATAACCAGATGGAAACGCAATCTCGAATACTTACAAATGATAAAAAATAAAAATATACCAACCTCCTTTGACGAATACCAAAAGGTCATCAATAGTAACCGTATTAAGGATTTAGAAGAAGCAATATTGAAATCTCAAGATTAGGCTCCAACTAAGTATGAATGGGAATAATTACTAATTTTTGTTATAATAAGTTCACAGCCAGAAATTAATTGAGCAAGTATTAATACAGATGGCCATTAAAACATACGAAATGTCCATCTGTATGACACGGCTACTCCAACCCCTTAAGCACATCCTCTACCTCTTGTAACGTAGGATTAAGTCCAAATATAGCAGAAGGTTTTAGGTAGAATAGGTTGTGATCCTTTTGGTAGCGCTTCTCCCCTCCCCCTGTAATATTAAGCATGACGGTAGCATCTGCAGGAATAGCTCCACGCCTTGATTCATTAATAAGCGTGGCCAAAGCAACCGCCGAAGCAGGATGAATATCATTACCCTCTAGCCTCTCGAAAAGCTCAGCAGCATAAGCAGCTTCTGAATTCGAAGCAAGCAGCACATCGCCACCAGCATCGGCCATAGCATCGAACAAACCACCAGCAATAGAGTAAGGAGGGCGTCGGTTAGAGAGAACCTTTGCTACAATCTCCTCGACCTTGCGTCTCGCATCATCATCGGACATGGGCAGCAAATCGCGAGAACAAGCCTTCCAAGCATCGTACATTGGAGTAAAAGGAATATTTTGCGACACCATCAGCTTTGCCTTATTGGTACCAAAACGACCATCCTCGATAAGTCGCAGATTTGCCTCCCATGCAGCTATTGCACCTGTTCCGCTGCCAACAGCTTGAAAATAGTAATCGGGAATTTTGCCTATAAAGGTAACAGCAGAAAGCATTGTCGTACCCATTCCATCGCGACGAGCCACATTCTTAGCACCACCTTCAGCAATATAACCATCTAGCTGACTTACAATATTTGAAAGATGAATCGCATCGAAGTAGTCGGCCCCCTTTTGCGAGCAAAGCAGCTTTACGCAGCTATTGAGAGGCGCATCAAACCAAAGCGCATCGAGATTATCTTCGGGAACGCAAAGAACGAGCGGAATAGAGTTATCGGAACATACCTTAGCAAAAGCACGAGCAGTATTGCCAGCCGAAGCAACAACCAGAGCTTTACCCATAGCGTCGGTTAGCCTACCACATACCGAGTACGCCTCTGTTTCTTTAAAAGAGCAGGTACGATTAAATGCCCCACGTTCGGGCCACCATCCTGTAAATGTGATGAATAGATTAGACAAGCCGAGCTCTTTTGCGAGTCCTTCGCTTTTGTAAGTTACAGGAGCCGATGACCCATCAAGCATTCTACTAATAGGGAGCCAATCTGCAAATTTATAGATCCCAAGCGAAGAGTCGCGAACCTCGAGCTGCTTTTGCTCGTATATTGCCCGTACCAAGCTTGGTTTTTCCTCACCAATAGGATCGAGTGTCCAACCTGTATCGCTAAAAATCTTCCCAGTTGCCACCGACATGAGAACGTAGCTGGTTTTACCTGTCACAATCTATAATTTTAAGGATTACTAAACTGCCTCCAAAATTAGCATTTTTACCCGGCTATTAAAGCAAGCCCTCTTAAAGCATAAAGAGGCTGTCTAAAAAGTACCACGACATATGTAGCACAAGAAAGTTCCAAAACCTACTGTAATGAGGCTTAACTTCTAGTATTACACACACGGAGATCTATGCTCCTCCTTTTAGACACCCTCCTCGATAATGCTATAGCTTAGTAATCACAAATTCGGTTCTTCGATTCTTTGCATGCTCGCTTTCGGGGCAGCTAGACTTCTTAGACCCTTCGCAAGCGCACTTGTTAATGAGACGGCTTTCGCCATACCCCTTATAGGTGATACGCGCGGCACTAATACCTTTATTTACAATATATTCGGTAGAAGAACGAGCTCGCTTTTCGGAAAGATTCTGGTTAAACTTAGCCGAGGAGCGACAGTCGGTATGAGAACCAAGCTCTATCTCCATTGTAGGATTCTCGAGCATAATCTTCACAATCTTATCAAGCTCAGCAGCAGCATCAGGACGAATATTCCACTTCGAAAGATCGAAGTATATAGGGTTGATATTTATAAGCTTACCGATATCCTTACCAACCTCAAAAGGCTCAAGAGCAATGTCGAGCTCCGACATCATATCAATTTGACCAGGACGCACAATTCGCTTTGTGTACGTCAAGGCTTTAGGAATATAGCCGCTACGCTCGAGAGTAATTTTGTACGACAAAACATCGTTAACCTTTACCCCCTCAAGCTGTTTAGTAAAGCTTCCACTCTCATCAGTATCATATTCAAAGAATGGCTTCCCCGATTTAGCATCCACCATAACAACCTTAACTTTATCAAGCGGTTTAGCAGTACGCTTATCTACAATAAGCGCATAGAGCGAAACCCCGAAGGTGGGAGTAAGAGGAACTGTTACCTCAGCAACATTCTTCCCCTTTGGAAAAGAAGAAGAGGCAACACCGTCAATATAACTAACCTTTGCTCCGTTAACCCTAAAAGAGATCGGATCTTCGACAATAAAAGAAAACTTTCCTAAGCTATCGGAAACCACACTACCAAGCTTACCACCCAAGGTATCGGCAAGCGTAATAGTAGCAGCAGGAAGAATCTTTTTCGTATCGCTATCTATAGCAACACCCTTTATAAGATAATCGGTAGAAAAAGGACGATTGAGCTTAAGCAGGTAGATATCGTCATCGCCGACACCACCTTTACGGTTTGAAGCAAACAGCGCAGTACGCTTATCTGCAGAGAATTGGATTCCAAAATCGTCGTTATTGCTATTTACAGGAAGCGGGATTATTCGAGGAGATCCAACACCATTTGTACCAATTTTGGCATATAGTATATCCAATCCCCCATGCACACGCTGTCCATCGGACGAAAAAAAGATAACCCCATTACCATAGAAAGAAGGAAACACCTCATTACCAGAAGTATTAACATTAGCACCAGCATTAATAGGAGCACTCCAAACACCATCCTTTTTATACGAAAGATAGATATCCATTCCACCAAACCCATTAGGCATATCAGAAGCAAAAGCAAGAACGTCACCACGCTCGTTAATAGCAACATGCGCCACATTGTAGCTATTGTTGTTATAGACGAAAGGCTGCTCATTTACCCACACCCTCCTTAGCGAATCGAAGCTATAAACCATAACCCTTAGAATAGACTCATGCCTCTCCTGCTTCCTAATTTTAAAGTAGGATGTCAGGTTCTGAGTAATGTATAGCTTACTTTCTGAAGGACTAAAAAAAGCAGGGCCATTATTGTAGCGGGAGTTAAGCTCGCTGTGTACCAAAGGCTTTTGTCCACCCTTACACTCCCAAAGAGAGTAAAAATCGCTTCCTGTCCAACCATGACGATTCCCAAAATGGTCGTTTACATAGCTATTAGAAGAGTAAATGATGCTAGAACCGAAGAATGAGGCACCAATTTCGCTGCTTTTAGTATTTATCGACTTCAGATTTTCGATTGAAAACCCGACGGTATCCTCGAAGTAGTATGGCCGTTGATTATCAATAGCATCCAAAATATTAGCATAAACAGGGTCATTCCCCGACTTTGGAGCATACCTCTTTGCAACATTGCTAGCCAAATCGAAGCTACCCAGATGCATAAGCATTTGGCTATAAAAGTAAGGTTCACGTCCCTCGATCCAACCCCGTTTTTCAAGTAAAGCATAAGTAGCGGCAGCATTGGTATAGTCCTCCACCAAACGGTAGCACTCCGCCAAACGATGAACAGCCGTCTTGTTAGCCGAGTCGCTCTCTACCACCTTTTTATAGCGAGGGATAGCATCGGAGTACGATTTTGCAGCAAACAACCTCTCGGCCCTGCGCATGCTAAGCGACTGAGCAGCACAAACCTCAGCAACCCCAAAAATTACCAGTATAAGAAGTATCCTTTTCATCCGTATAAGTAGTTTAAACAGTTGGATGACACCCGAACAAATGCAGCCACATTTGGTACTAAGGTGTAATCATTACAGATTTCAATCGATTAATCATTACATCAAGAGCAAGCAAAGTACGCATCGAAGATTAAGCACCACGCTAGCCCTAAAAAATACGAGGTGAGACGATTTTCTTGGATTTTAAGCTAAAATCGTACCCAAAGCATATCTCATGTGTACCATGGCTATACTTTGAAAGTTCGGTAAGCGTATAATCGTACGAATATCCAACTCGGAGCTGAGGCGTGACGTATATAGTTGCCAAAAACGACACCGCATCGCCGCTACGCCATCCAGCACCAACCCAAAATGTATCCTTTATAACGAGCTGACCCGTAAGATCGAGCTCCATAGGTGCTGCATTTACAACCTTAAACATCGCACTAGGCTGAAACTTTAAGCCATCCGTAATATTAAAGTACGTACCAGCCGTAAAAAAGTAGTGCATATACTTGTAATCAAACTTATTAACTACCGAAAAATTATCCTTCGGATCTATCTGATTTTTGATTAATCGAGGGATAGAAAATCCAAGATAGTAGCGATCAGTATAGTAGTAAACCCCAAAGCCAGCATTAGGCATGTTGGACCGAGGAGAATCTTGAAGAAACTGAGAATCATTAGGATCGGTGGTTTCGGCTCTGGAGTAAAACTCCTTGATAAGAGCAAGAGCAGTAGAAAGACCGAACGATAGGTTAGAGCTTGCAAACCTTATCCTATACGAATAGGAAAGATTAAGATAATCAGTAGAATTGATACCAATCTCATCCTTGATATAGCTAATACCCAAACCTACCCTATCCTTAAAAATAGGAGAATGGGCCGTAATGCTTTTAGTTGTAGGGGCCCCCTTCATCCCAACCCACTGGTTACGGTAAAGACCAACCACCGAAACCGCATCGCGCGAACCAGTGTAGGCAGGATTAATAACCACCTCGTTCCACATGTACTGCGTAAACATATAATCGTACTGGGCCTTCCCGAGCTTTGGGATTAAGCTAACCGCCAGCGAGACGGTTAGCATAATCGCTATCTTACTAATAAACTTCATTCGTTTAAATTTTATATATCCAGCTTACAGGAATCAACCTCATTTGCTAGCATAGATACCACCAAGCTAGGCTGTAGTAAGCAAGTAGGTTAAGGTTAACGCTTAATCACAATAAAGCTAGCTTGAGGTTTTGATCCATCACCCAAATCGAGCACATAGTAGTAAGTCCCGTCGGGAAGATCGATGCCGATATGAAGCCCCTTGCCACCATTCTGCCCATTCCACGAATTATCGTATCCCTTCATTTGGAACACCAAGTTGCCCCAACGATTAAAAATTCGTAGTACATTATTCGGATAGGTTTCTAACCCCTTGATAACAAAGAAGTCGTTAACACCATCGCCATTGGGAGAGAACGCATCAGGCACCTTAACATCTAGCCCTACAACTGTAATATCAACCGTTGCATTAGCACACATCTGAGGATTACCACTATCGCAAACCCTATAGGAGAAGGAGTCGTTACCAACAAAGCCCTTGTTAGCCGTATAGGTAACTGTTCCATCGGAGTTAACCACCACAGACCCATTTTTAGGCTGATCGAGTATAGTTACAGTAGAAGGAACAAGCGTACCATCAGGGTCAGAATCGTTGCTCAGAATGGCAATAGTAACAGGCGTATCCCCCTTAGTAGTTGCATTATCATTAGAAGCTAAAGGAGGCTGGTAGTTAGTAACAATTTGTACGATAACCAGACTAACCGTAGCTGTAACACAATCGCCATCCGCATCGCATAGCTTATAGGTAAAGCTATCACTAGCAGTATAGCTTCCCTTTTGAGTGTATGTAAACGAACCATCGCTATTAAGAACAACATCACCATGAGCAGGAAGACCCACCAACGTAAAGATGTTACCACCATCGCCAGAAAGCTTATCGTTAGCAGCAACACTACCCGAAAGAACAGCCTTCTCATCAATCATAAAGCTATCATTGGTAGCTTCAGGAAGATCGTTTACACCTGTAATCTTTATAGTAACAACAGCAGGATCATTAGCATACCCAGCAGTATTTTGGCCCTTCCACTTAAACGAAGCTTCACCGTTCCAATTTGGATTTGGTATAAAGATCAGCATATCTAGATCAGCCGAGCTAATTTCATCACCTACCTTCACAGCGCTACCGTTCAGCACCAAGCTTCCATTTTCAGGTAACGATTCAATCTTAACCCTTACGAGCTCAGTCAGGTAATCCTTATCAAAGCTATCAGTAAAACCTTTCTTAGAAATAGAAACCGGATTATCCTCAACACCCGAAACCTCGAAGTCGAAATTCAGCGGTTTAACCATCACATCTGTAATAGTTCCTAAAGCCTCTGAAACAGCAATAGTAGCATTCACAGCACCCGACAGCACCAGCTTAACCTGCTCATCACTCTCTACAACTGCATCTTTAAGAGTAGAAATCTCCACCCATTTCTCGACATCACCAGAAGCAAACGTAACGGCAATAGAAGACAAAGCACTGTAATCGCTACTGCCAGTCGTAATATCCTGAAGCCCAATATTAACAGAAACTTCATTAACCGATACCCTATCAAGAGAAACCCTAAAGCGAAGCTTATCTCCCTCCACAGCTATAGCATCAGCAACAGAAATAGCAGGAATAGCATCGTCATTAGTAATTACCCCATCAGCATTACCATCGGCAACATTAGCATTTGAAGGATCCGTAAGATCAAGCGAAATTTTCTCATCATTTTCCCACTTGGTATCAGCCGTAGTCGGCACCTCAACCACCTTAGAAACCTCGCCAGGAGCAAAGGTCACCACCAGGTTGGAAACAGCCGTATAGTCGGCATCGGCAACCTTAGCAGAGCCATCGGTAGTGGAAGCCTTTACGCTAACCGCCTTACCGCTGGCCGCGCTGAGGCTTACCACAAACTGAAGCTTACCTCCCTCCGTAACAGCTGCATCGCCCACCGAAAGGGTAGGAACTCCATCGTTATCGAGGATGGTACCCACGCCAACCAGCTTGTCGGGATCAACATTTACAAGGCTACCCAGCTTAACAGACAGCTGCTCGCTATCCTCGTTGAGCGCATCATCGGTGGTTTGCACCACAACCGTTTTGCTCGTCTCTCCAGCAGCAAAGGAGAGCGTACCAGAAGACACGTTGTCGAAGTCGGTACCCATTACCGCCGTACCGTCCTCTGCTACATAGCCAACCGAAACAGCCTGGTAGCTAGCGTTGCTCAAGCTCACCACGAACGAGAGCACACCGCCCTCCGCAACCGTTGGGCTACCAATAGAAACTGTGGGCTTGGCATCATCGTTGGTTATCGTACCTGCACCCTCTCCATCAGCAATATCAGCAGCAGAAGCATCGCTAAGCAGCAGCTTAACCACCTCATCCTGCTCGAACTTGGTATCAGCCGTAGTCGGCACCTCAACCACCTTAGAAACCTCGCCAGGAGCAAAGGTCACCACCAGGTTGGAAACAGCCGTATAGTCGGCATCGGCAACCGTAGCAGAGCCATCTGCAGTGGAGGCCTTTACGCTCACCACCCTACCGCTAGCCGCGCTGAGGCTCACCACGAACTGAAGCTTGCCTCCCTCCGCAACAGCTGCATCGCCCACCGAAAGGGTAGGAACACCATCGTTATCGAGGATGGTACCCACGCCAACCAGCTTATCGGGATCAACATTTACAAGGCTACCCAGCTTAACAGACAGCTGCTCGCTATCCTCGTTGAGTGCATCATCGGTGGTTTGCACCACAACCGTTTTGCTCGTCTCTCCAGCAGCAAAGGAGAGCGTACCAGAAGACACGTTGTCGAAGTCGGTACCCATTACC
>Ga0209464_10000232_pt1 | contig 19002 bp, 14 predicted proteins | sample DOMMetBare1Fresh_2_FD_187473 | JGI IMG/M metagenome (GOLD analysis project Ga0209464, IMG submission 187473) | Wetland sediment microbial communities from St. Louis River estuary, USA, under dissolved organic matter induced mercury methylation -... | ecosystem: Environmental > Aquatic >...
GACCAGGATAATGTCAAAATACAAAATGCACCTTCTTGTCTGTGGCGGAACAGGCTGTCGTGCCTCAGAAAGTGATCTCATAGTCGAGAATCTGAAGAAGGAACTTGAAGAAAAAGGGTTGCAGAATGAAGTGCAGGTAATAATGACCGGGTGCTTCGGATTCTGCGAAAAGGGCCCGATTGTAAAGGTTATGCCTGACAATACCTTTTATACACAGGTAAAACCGGAAGACGCTCCCCTGATTGTGGCGGAACATGTTATAAAGGGCCGCCGCGTCCAGCGCCTGCTCTACATGGACCCGGCTGCGAAGAAGGAGGTTACAGACTCCAAACACATGGGATTCTACCGCAAGCAGATAAGGATAGCCCTCAGGAACTGCGGATTCATCAACCCGGAAAACATAGACGAGTATATTGCCCGTGACGGTTACAGCGCCCTGGGCAAGTGCCTCACCGAACTGCAACCGGCTGAGGTGGTTGATACAGTGAAGAAGTCGGGTATGCGCGGACGCGGCGGCGGCGGTTTTCCGACCGGCCTCAAATGGGAGATAGCTGCCAGGAACCAGGCTGACCAGAAATATGTCGTTTGCAACGCTGACGAGGGTGACCCCGGAGCATTCATGGACCGGTCGGTTCTGGAAGGCGACCCGCACTCTGTCCTCGAGGCAATGGCAATATGCGGCTATGCAATAGGCGCTACCAAAGGATTGATATACATCAGGGCCGAATACCCTCTCGCCATTCAGCGTCTGAAAGTTGCAATCAAACAGGCCCGTGAATATGGTCTCCTTGGGACCAGTATCTTCGGCACCGGTTTCGACTTTGACATCGAGATGCGTTACGGAGCCGGGGCCTTTGTCTGCGGTGAAGAGACAGCGCTTATCCATTCGATGGAAGGCCTGCGCGGAGAACCTACCAATAAGCCGCCATTCCCGGCAGAGAGCGGATTCCTGGGCAAACCTACCAATGTGAACAACGTTGAGACCCTTGCCAGCATCCCTGTTATAATAAATAAAGGGTGGGAATGGTTTGCTGCAATAGGCACTGAAAAATCAAAAGGAACCAAGGTATTTGCCCTGGCAGGAAAGATAAACAACGTAGGACTCATAGAGGTACCGATGGGCACCACTCTCCGGGAGATAATATTCGAAATCGGAGGAGGTATCAAAAACGGAAAAAAATTCAAGGCAGTACAGACCGGTGGTCCGTCAGGCGGCTGTCTCACTGAGAAGCACCTTGACGTGCCGATTGACTTCGACAACCTTATAACTGCCGGGTCAATGATGGGATCAGGTGGTATGATAGTCATGGACGAGGATGACTGCATGGTTTCAATTGCCAAATTTTTCCTCGAGTTTACGGTGGAAGAGTCATGCGGAAAGTGTGCACCATGCCGCATAGGAAACAAGAGGCTGCATGAACTGCTCACCCACATCACGAAGGGTAACGGCTCTCTGGCAGATCTTGACCGTCTCAAAAACATGAGTCTGGTAATCAAAGACACTTCATTGTGCGGTCTGGGACAGAGTTCTCCCAATCCTGTTCTGTCGACCCTCACCAACTTCATGGATGAGTATGTGGCGCACGTCACCGACAAAAAATGCCCGGCAGGACAGTGTCGTGACCTGATGAGATATTCAATCATTTTCGACAAGTGCGTGGGATGTACTGCATGTGCAAGAGCCTGTCCGGTAAATGCAATCACCGGAGAGCGCAAGGAGGTTCATTTCATTGACCAGGAAAAATGCATCAAGTGCGGCGCCTGCTTCGAGAAATGTAAATTCAGTGCCGTTCTAATCAGCTAATGAGTGAGGAAATGACAATGGAAACAGTAAAAATCACAATAGACAACAAAGAGCTTGAAGTACCAAGGGGAACAACAATCCTTAAGGCAGCACACGGTATAGGTGTGGACATACCCACCCTGTGCCATATGGAACTTCATGATCTGAATATAGAGAACAAGCCCGGCGGATGCAGAATTTGTGTGGTTGAAGTCCAGGGAAGAAGAAACCTGGCTCCGGCTTGCATAACAAAATGTGAAGAGGGAATGACAGTCAGGTCACACAACCCGAGGGTCATGAATGCCCGGAGGACCGTGATGGAATTCATCCTGTCAGACCACCCGAAGGATTGCCTTATCTGCCCCAAATCAGGTCACTGCGATCTGCAGGACATGGCCAACAGGCTTGGAATAAGAGAGATACCCGGACAGGATATCGCAGAAATGTCAACATACCGCAAAGACACTTCGCCGTCGATTATCCGTGATCTTGACAAATGTATAATGTGCCGAAGGTGTGAGATGATGTGCAACGAAGTCCAGACAGTGGGTGCCCTCTCAGGTGTGAACAGGGGATTCATGGCAGTGGTGGCGCCGGCATTCGAACAGAACCTCGAGTACTCACCCTGTACCTACTGCGGCCAGTGCGTAGCCGTATGTCCCACGGGAGCACTTACAGAGGTTGACCACACCCGTGATGTTCTGCGGGCAATAGTGGATCCTGCCAAAATTGTAGTTGTGCAGACAGCACCCGCTGTACGTGCCGCCCTGGGTGAGGAATTCGGTATGGAACCGGGTACCCTTGTTACAGGTAAAATGGTTTCTGCCCTCAGGGCACTGGGATTCGACTATGTTTTCGATACAGACTTTGCGGCTGACCTCACAATCATGGAGGAGGGCACAGAACTGCTCGCCAGGCTTGGGAAATTCCTGAAGGGCGATAAGGACGCAAATATTCCTATTCTCACTTCGTGCTGTCCGGGGTGGGTGAACTTCTTCGAACATAACTATCCTGAAATGAAGGATGTGCCGTCAACGGCCAAATCACCCCAGCAGATGTTCGGAGCCATAGCAAAATCATATTTTGCAGACAAAATAAACATCAGGCGTCAGGACATGGTAGTGGTTTCAATCATGCCGTGTCTTGCCAAGAAATATGAAAGCCAGAGGCCTGAGTTCTCAGTTGACGGCAACCCTGATGTTGACTTTTCGATATCTACCCGTGAACTGGCAGCATTTATAAAGCAGGCCAACATCGACTTCAACAACCTGCCCGATTCGGATTTTGACAGGCCTCTCGGCGAGTCATCCGGAGCCGCAGTCATCTTCGGCAACACCGGTGGTGTAATTGAAGCAGCCGTGCGCACTGCATATGAACTGTATACAGGCAAGAAACTCAGCAGACTTGACTTCAACGAGCTGAGGGGCATGGAAGGTGTGAGACAGGCAGTCATTGACTTTGACGGATTCCCTCTGAGTATAGGTATTGCGCACGGTCTTGGCAATGCACGCAAACTCCTCGACGAGGTGAAGGCAGGAAGGTCCAAGTTCCACGCAATTGAAGTGATGGCCTGCCCGGGAGGTTGCATAGGCGGAGGCGGTCAGCCTCTGCATCACGGCAACTCCTCAATTCTCAAAGCCAGGGCAAAAGCCATTTATGAGGAGGATAAAAACAAACCCATCAGGGTTTCACATGAGAATGAGTTTATCAAACAGCTCTACGAGGAGTTCCTGGGTGAACCAAACAGCGAAAAGGCACACCACCTGCTCCATACGCACTACTTTGACAAAAAGGCAAAAATCATCGTCAAACAGTGAGATTAATTTGATTTAAATATCTAATATTCAAAGATATGTCAAGCATAAAGATAGAATTGAGGCAAGAGGATGTAGACAAGATCACCGAAATCTGTAATTCATTTGATAATGCACCGCTGGAACTGATCAACGTCCTTCACAGGTGCCAGGAACATTTCGGATACCTGCCAGCAGAGGTCCAGGAGGTTATAGCCTCAAGACTCGATGTTTCAACAGCAAAGGTTTACGGTGTAGTTACATTCTATTCCTTTTTTACAATGACTCCCAAGGGCAAGCATCCGATTAGTATTTGCATGGGTACGGCCTGCTACGTGAGAGGTGGGGAAAAGGTCCTCGACGAGTTTAAGAAAGAACTTTCGCTGCAGGTGGGACAGACCACCCCGGACGGGAAATTCTCTCTGTCAAGCCTTCGGTGTGTGGGGGCATGCGGTCTGGCTCCTGTAGTTCTTGTCGGCGACAAGACCTACGGCAGGGTCGCTCCGGATGATGTAAAAGCAATTCTGAAAGAGTACGAAGGATAGACCTCAGGAGCTTTACAGGCTTACTGTTAAAAAATAAAACCGGGATCACCTCCCGGTTTTATTTTTTGCTGACCAGAAGAAATAATCTTTCTGCTTTCGCTTTTCAGCAATTTCCCTGGCAACATAGACTTTCTTTCCCGTATAGGGGTCATAACCAAGGTAATACATAGCCGTTGCAAGAGTCATAGGTGTGGGAGTGAAATCCTGCACCTGTTCGGGATGAAGTCCCATCTCCTTAAGTTCGCGTGCCAGTGCACCCATCTTCTGCTCCGTTGATCCCGGCAGTGACGAGATGAAGTATGGTATAAGTTCATACTTCAAGCCACTGTCACGGATTATGCTGATAAATTTCTCACGCAGTTTCCTGAAAAGAGAAAAGGAAGTCTTTCGCATAAGGTGGAGTACCTCATCGTCGGTATGTTCCGGAGCCACCTTAAGCCTTCCGCTGGTATGAGAAACAACCAGTTCCCGGAGATAGTTCTCCTCATCTTTGCCGGCAGACGGGTTATATTCCTTAAAGAGAAGGTCGTATCTCACCCCGCTACCTATGAAAGCCTTTTTTATGTAAGGAAGAGCATTCACTTTTTTATACAGTGCGGTAAGCTCACGGTGCGATGTCTCCAGGTTGTTGCAGACTGAAGGCCAGATGCAGGACGGGCGGCTGCAGTGTGCACATCTATCCTTGTCGCGCCCCGCCATCCGGTACATGTTGGCTGAGGGACCGCCCAGGTCGGTCAGGTACCCCTTGAAGCCATCCATGGCACTGATACGGTTTATCTCCCTCATCACCGATGCCTCTGACCGGCTCGAGACGAATTTTCCCTGGTGTGCAGCAATTGCGCAGAAACTGCACCCCCCGAAACAACCCCGGTGAATGTTGACAGAGAATTTAATCATTTCCCATGCCGGTATGGCTCCCTTATTTGCATATCTCGGATGCGGGGCATAGTTAAACGGCAGATCGTAAACCGCATCCGTCTCCTGCTCCGTAGCAACCGGCAAGGCAGGGTTGACAACCACAAGCCTCTCTCCGCACGGTTCAATGAGCCTTACCGGCTTCTGGCTGTTACTGGTCTTTTCAAATATCAAAAAGTTCTCAGAATATGCCTTGGCCGAAGACTTCATCTCACTGCATGACCTCATTCGGATGTCAGTAACACCGGCAAGAGGAGGCAGAGGCTGATCGGACGGCCACAGAACGGCAGTCTGCGGAAGAGTTTTAAAGGTTGAAAGCCCGGCTCCTGTCTTAAGATGTCTTACCAGGTTCCTCAGCGCTTTCTCTGCCATTCCGTATAGAAGCAGGTCAGCACCGCTGGAAATGAGAATTGAAGGCTCAAGGGAGTTTTTCCAGTAATCGTAATGCATCAGGCGCCTCATTGATGCTTCAATGCCTCCTATCACCACCGGGACATCCGGGAAATGCTTTTTGAGTGCATGGGTATAAACTGTTGTAGCGTAATCCGGACGGAAGCCCGCAGCGCCTCCCGGTGTATATGCATCGTCTGACCTGAGGCGACGGGCAGCGGTGTAATGATTAACCATTGAATCCATATTGCCGGCTGTCACTCCGAAGAAGAGCCGCGGTGCCCCAAGTTTCCGGAAATCACGCAGGTCATCCTGCCAGTTGGGCTGGGGCACAACAGCAACCCGCAGTCCCTCTGACTCCAGCACCCTGGCAATTACAGCAGCCCCGAAGGAGGGATGATCTATATATGCATCACCGGTGAAGAGTATGACGTCCAGCTCCTCCCATCCAAGCGCCCCGACCTCCTTTTTGGATGTCGGCAGCCACTTCTCCCTGAAATTATTTTGAATTTTCACTGCCCAAATTTACCAATTTAACTATCTTGCTGTATCATGTGCCACATAATCTGAATGTCGTCTCAAAATGCAGAAATGAAACCGGCACAAAAATATTCCTGTATCCGAAAAACAGTGCTTTTAAGCCTGCTCGTGAGTCTTTTTTTGCTGTCAACTCCTTTTTCAGTCATTGCACAGGATTCCTTAAACAGACCTGAACTCGGTCTTGCCCTCAGCGGAGGTGGCTCCCACGGATTGGCTCATATTGGCGTTCTAAAAGTGATGGAAGAAGCAGGACTTCGCCCTGACTATATATCCGGTGTCAGCATGGGTGCCATTATCGGAAGCCTCTACTCTTTAGGTTACTCGGCCGACACCCTGCAGACTCTGTTCAATAAGACAGATCTGGGGCTGGCAATGTCTGACAGGATCCCTGAAAACAAGATCATTTACCAGGAGAAGAAACACTTTCATAACAGCATCCTGGCCCTGCCAATCACTCCCACTAAACTGATTCTGCCGCCGGGGCTGATACAGGGGCAGCAGGTCGAAAACTTCCTCAGCTATTTCCTGTGGCCGGCAGCAGATATCGATGATTTTACCGAACTCCCGATTCCTTTCTGCTGCCTGAGTACAGATATTCTGACAGGGGAAAAGGTTCTTTTTGAAAGCGGTTATCTCCCTGATGCCATAAGGGCGAGCATTGGAATTCCCTCAGTATTTGCCCCGTTCAAAATTGATTCGATGCTTCTTGTTGACGGAGGAGTAGCAAGGAATTTCGCCGTTTCAGAGCTTAGGAATATGGGCGCTGATATTGTCATCGGGTCTTATACTGGATTCAAACGTTATGATGAAGCAGGTCTTGAATCACTGAACGGAATAATCAAACAGGTCGGTTTTTTTTCAAGTCTCCGCGATTATGATGAGCAGAAAAAACTGGTTGATTTCCTCATTGAGCCTGAGGTAAAGGGCTTTTCATCAATTGCCTTTTATAATGTAGACACACTGATTGAGAGAGGATACAGGGCGGCCCTGCCTTACAGGGAACGGTTCCGGATGCTTGCTGATTCACTTAACAAGTTCGGCAAACAGGCTCCCCTGAAAAGAATTATTGACAGGCGGTATTACACTGTCGACGGGATTGAAGTCAGGGGTAATACAGTCCACTCTGATGATCAGATCCTGGGGATACTTGATATTTCTCCGGGCAAGGAAATTGACAGGGATTTGCTGGTTGAAAAAATGGAACTACTGTACGGAAATGTATGGTTCGAGCAGGTCAGATACCGTTTTGAGCCACATGATGATTCGCTTGTTATGATCATTGACTGTGCCGAAAATCCAAAGGCAGTTCTCTACGGTTCAGTTCATTATGATGATGCACTTAATTCAGGACTGCTGATCGGAATGTCCGTGAAGAATCTGGTGACTCCCAGGTCAGTCTTCAATATCGATACATATATATCAGAATTCTACAGGATCAGGGTAAACAGCATCCAGTTCGTTGACAGGAATGAGAAATTCGGGCTTGCTGCAAATTTCTTAGCTGATAAGACCTCGCTCCCACTCATCACGCTGAGGAATGAAACAGGAAGAATGCTCAGCCGCAGCTTCTCGGCAGGTCTCTCCCTGAATAAAAGAATAGGGCTGAATCATATGATGAGCTTTTCAGCTGACTATGAAAATCTGGGACTATCACCCGATTTTATCACCCGCTGCGGCATGACAAAACTGTCATACAATTATATCACTGAAAGCTTTGAATACCTGGCCAATTCCCTCGACAGAAAACATTTTCCGCGGAAGGGTGTGGTCTATAATTTTTATGCCGGCACCTCCAAGCTATTGTCAGGCAGGCTCCGGTCCGACAGCCTTAATATCACATGCAATGATGATAGCGGCACAGACTTTTCCTTCAACAGGTTCTTTACACTACAGGGCAGAATAAGATCATATATCCCTGTAAGCAGTAAGACAACACTGAGTTTAAAGGGCGATGCTCTTTTTATATCCAATACAGATTCAATATCAGCACACAATAATTTCTACCTGCTTGGCGGAATCCAGTCCACCGGCAGAAGGTCCGTCCCTATGGCAGGGTTCCATCCAAACCAGATACCTGTCCAGAAACTTGCAGGATTCGGCATTGACGCGGATATTGAAATCCTTAGGGACTTATTTCTGAACCTTTCCACAAGTGTCTTCGCAATACAGGAGATGGACCGTGACAATGGCCTCTCACTTCTTGCCGGCTACGGCATCGGACTGGGTTATATGTCAGTCATCGGTCCCGTTAAAGCCGGGCTGATGCACGGTCTCTATAACCGGGAAATCTTTTATAAACCTGTCAAGGGTTATATTTCTGTAGGATTCAGTTTCTGATGGCTGTTTCAGTGGCCTGATTGTTGCATCATTATCACAGAATGCATTCTAATCATCATAAAATGAATATACCTGCCATTATACTTCAGCATAAAAGGGTCAGCAACCTTGTTGTACGCGGCAGGGTGAAGCAGAGCCTTGACATCATGTCTGAAATGCTTGATAATGTTTCATTTGGCGGCTTCAGGGATGAATTTGAAGATCTCAGGCTGACATACGGGAATATGCTTAAATATACTGTTAAGGGAATCAAGGACCCCGGAAGGCAGAAGGTTTACACAAAATTGTTGCAGAGCATCCTGAAACTAAATGACAGGATCAAACAGGACATTTTGGCATATCATTCAGGGTGGTACACTTATGCTGTCAGGGACCGGGAGGCAAAGGATGAAAAGCTCAGGGGAGGAAATATAATCCAGAGTGTCGATGACCTTGTATTCAAGGGTCAGCTCGATGATCTTCTGTCGTCTGCAGAGATTCAGCCTGCAGTGAGCACTGAGGAAACAGCAGCACGCAGGGAGCGGCTTTCGGAAATTATCTTTAACCACCTCTGGCTGACCGATTATTACGGTGAAGCGGAAGAAAGCCTGCTTGAAATTGTCCGTGACTCGGGAAAGTTTCAGTGGTATGAGATAGCATCATTTGTCAGTGCGGTAACTCTCAGCAGTCTCAGGGTCTGGGACCCTGCCAAACTGCAGCAGCTGTCGCGCCTTTTTTACAGCGGCACGCAGCATGTAAGCGAAAGAGCCCTGACAGGCCTTGTGCTCAGCCTTTATTATTATGACGAAAGGGTTCCGCTGTACCCCGAGGTAATCGACCTTATCAGAGAGCTTGGATCACAAAAAGACTTCAGCGAGAAATGCCGGGTGGTGGTGCTGCAGATTATCAGGTCGCGTGAAACCGAGAAACTGAGCAGGAGAATGCAGGATGAAATACTCCCGAAAGTTGTAAAGCTCCAACCTAAAATTGAAGAGAAACTTGATCTTGATTCGCTTCTTGGTGAGACCGGTGAAGAAGGTCGGAATCCGGACTGGCATGAGATGTTCAAGGACTCAGAGGAAATATACAAAACCATGGAGGAACTGGCGAACCTTCAGATGGACGGATCGGATGTATATATGTCCGCCTTTGCAGGACTTAAAAACTTTGATTTCTTTAAGAACCTGCGAAACTGGTTCATACCATTCTATCCTGACCATGAGGCTGTTGACGCAATATTTCATGATGAAATTTTAGGACCCGGAATCAATGAGCTTGCTGAAGCCCTTTTCAAGACCCCCTTCATCTGCAACTCAGACAAGTTTTCGCTTGTGCTTAACCTTAAGCACCTGCCCGCAGCTCAGAAAACTATGATGCTGAAGGCATTCAGAATGGAGCTTGAGGGTCTTGAGCAGATGAAGTATGACAATGCCCTCACAGACCCCGGAGCAGAGTTTAAAACCACTGTTACGCAGTACATCCACGACCTTTACCGTTTTTACAAAATCTCGGCATTCAGGGACGAATTTGAAGATCTCTTCAGCAGCAGGCTTGACATATACAGGTCTCTTTTCTTCCGCGAAACATGCGGAGCACCTGATTCCGTTCTTTCAATGGCCGACTACTTTTTCAGTAAAGATTACTATGAGGATGCCCTGGCACTTTATCTCACCCTGATTCCTGTCAGGAATGAAGACGCCGAGATCTTCGAGAAAACGGGTTTCTGCTATCAGCAGGCCGGCAATTATGAGGAAGCACTCCAGAAATATTCAATGGCCTCGCTGATAAATCCCAAAACCTGGACTCTCAGGAAACTGGGTCTCTGTCTCCGTCACCTCGGAAGATATAATGAAGCGCTTGAATATTATCTGCGTGCATCCGAGACGGAACCTGACGATTTGTACACAGTGCTCAAGATCGCACACTGTTACCTCGATATGGAAGAATATGACAACGCCCTGAAGTATTATTTTAAGGTAGAATATGACACTCCCGGCAACGTCAAAATACTCAGACCAATAGCCTGGTGTTACCTGATGACGGGCAGACTCGGTGAAGCAGAAAAATATTTTAACAGGCTTTCAGAAGCAGGTCTGACACCTCACGACAGAATCAATATGGGTCATCTTGCCTTCTGTCAGGGCGATACTGGCAAGGCTGCCGGCAGCTATCTTGCAGCCCTCGAAGACGGTAAAATTTCAGTGGAAGCATTCATCAATATCTACAGGGAAGACAGCCACATGCTCACCGCCAACGGCGTCAATCCTGATGACCTTCCAATAGTTCTTGACTATGTGCTGATGAATAGCCGAGGCTAATTTGTACGCCGCTCCCTGCGGTCATCCGGTTGTGGCCCTTTCCGTCCGCCGCCAGGTCTTCCTGCGCCAGGTCTGTGATATTCGCGCGGTTCTTTACGCATTTCCTGCATCATCTCCCTGTTCTTCACCTCAAGTTCACGCACTTTTTCAAGCTGTTCCGGGGTGAGGAGTGTGTCGATCTCCTTTTTGAAAGTTGCAGTAACTGAATCGAAGTCTGTTCTGAAATCCGACTGCATATCCCGTGTCGTCTTGTAGAACCTTCCCATGACCTCCTCGAGCTTTGCCTTCTGAACCTCATCAGGCTGGATCACATTTAGCATCATTTCGGCATAATCCTTACCGCTGAAAAAGGTTCGCATCTCCTTCATCCTCGAATGTCTTATCTGCGCCGAGGTAAGCATCCCAAGGATGAAGCCGATGATAAGGGTAAGAACTAAAATAATTATCGCTTTTGTTTTCATAATCATATTAATTACCTGAAAGAAGGCATATCATGCTTTCAACGGATGAATTGCCGATACCCAGCAATGAATCGAATGAGAGTGTGCCCCCTGAAATAAAAACAGACACTGCCAGCAAAATTATTGCTGCAGCCCCTGACAGGGCTATCCTCAGGAACAGCGAGGCCATCCTCGCTTCCAGATCGTTCAGCCTGACCGCAGGAGCAGAATTTCCGATTGCCTGCAGAACCCTGCCGGTAAATCCGGGGGAGAAACGGTATGAATTCCTCAGTAACGCCAATATCTCGGCATCATCACCCAGGCCCTCCCGGTCATAACCGGTTTGGGTTAAAAGTTTTGTCAGTTCCTCGGGTCTCATTTCATTTTGCTTATTATTACTTTAAGTTGTTCCTGTGCCCTGGAGAGTCTCGAAAGCACTGTCCCCTGCGGGAGGTCGAGCACTTCTGCTGTCTCCTTTGTCGAATAGCCTTCCAGAAGCCTCAGGACTATCACTTTGCGGAACTTAGGGTCCAGCATCTGCAGGGCTTTATTAACAACTTCGTGAACATCTCGTCTGTCATGGTCATTTTCATCAGCAACATCACGCGAAAAATTCTCCCCCGTTTCCGTAAACCCAATGACGCCTCCTGAACGTTTCCTTCTTTTAATCTCATTCAGGGTAAGGTTGACTGCTATCCGGTTAATGTACGTTGACAGTTTTGCCTCTCCCCTGAAATCCTGCAATGAATTGAAAAGTCTGACAAATGCATCCTGACCGATATCTTCCGCAAATACGGCGTCGCCCAGCATTCCTTTAACCGTACGTGCCACCATTGACTGATATCTCTCAACGATCTCCCCGAATGCCTGACGGTCTCCTTCAAGTGTGAGATCTACAAGCTGTTCATCCTTCAGATCAGAGTAAGATGCAACTGTCATTCCATTATTAGACAATCAATGTGAATAAAATATTCCGGATTGGATTGAAAATGTCGGAACCGGATGATTGAGACTTCAGCGGTTGAGAATTTCAGAGTCTCGGGTAAATGCCGACGGAGAGTTAATAAGAGTGCTGTCCTCCGCTATTTTAACACTGACTGACATATCCTTCTTATATTGCAGAAGAAACATGTTCCAGTTATCAAAGCCGTCACCGGTGGAATCACGCCGGAATCCGAAGTCATGGCTTAGCAGCGAAGGATTGAAACTTCCGGGACTCTGCAAAAATGCCCTTCCTTCAAGTGCCAGGCCACCGATAAAGTAATATGCCATGTCGAATCCTCTCCAGGCAAAACTCTCCGCAGGAGGCTCAGTCCTGAATTTTTTCCGGAATTTTCCAAGAAAAGCCCGCGTTGATTCCCTTGAATAATCAATGTAACTCTCTGAGGGGATCATCATCTGAAGGTCATAATAATACCTCAGGTCGATTGTCTCCAGGGTTCCCAGTTCAGGGTATCCCAGCACTTTAATATCATACCTCCGGGAAAGAGTATGAAGAGTGGAAAGAGCTGCACTGACTTTTGGAGTCAGTACGGTTGCGAGAATTATAATATTTTCCCTGTCGCTCTTCATCATTGTCTCGAGGGTCGCAACGCCCCGGTACATATCGTACCTTGGAACAACACCTGTATAGTAATGCTCTGTAAGCAGCGTGGTGCCGGCATCAGTATCAAATGAGAGTGCGGTCCGGAGTTTCTCCCAGAAAGCAGAGGTCAAAGGATCAATCATCAGTGAATCGGAATAGAGGAAAATGACATTACCGCCCTTATGTGTTGCCACTTCCCTGACAATTACATCCTGAGCCACCCAGGTGGAGGGACAGACCCTGAAAAGATTCGGTTTTCCGACAAGTATGTTCTGATTGCGGAGCTGAACAGGCGAAACCACCGGGATGTCGTATGTTGCCGCATATGCGGCGATGCGTTCAAGATTATAGGAATAAACCGGGCCTATTATCAGATCTGCATTTCTCAGTCTTCCTGATGAAATAAGCCGGTCTACCGTGGAAGTGTCAGCCCCGGTGTCACTCACATTTAATTCCACTTCAAGTCCCAATGATCTCAGACTGTCAACAGCAATCAGCATCCCTTCATACATCTCGATAAAGGGAAGACTTGCATCATAAATCCAGTCATCCTGTTTACTTACCTCCCGGTAGATCTTTTTCCCCTTTGAGTCAACCCTGCTGGAATCTACAGATATCCGATCGTTATTTTCATAAAGGTAAAAGGGAAGCATTACCTCAACTCTTAAGGAGCCCCTTAAATCATTAATTACCGATGTCTCAACCACATTTGTCTGGATGCCTGTTTCCGGTTCAGTCGAATCCCTGTCAACCTGAAGGGCAGGTTTTACAGTATCGGTAACGCGTTCCGGCCTGTTCTGAATTTTACTCTCCGATATTTTTCCGCGGGGAATCATGAGATACTCTCCCTCCCTCGGGTATAGCAACCCTTTATTGGCTCTTTTGAGATCACGAAGGGGTACACCGTACTGGCGTGATAATGATGAAAGGGTCTCCCCTCTCACTACCCGGTGATAAATGAACCTGTCATCCTGCTGTTGGGCGGGCATCTCGTTTTGCTGAACAGGAGTCACCTTCTGCTGGGCAGAGGTCTCCTTTTGCTGAGAAGTCATCTCCTTCTGCTGGGCAGAGGTCTCCTTTTGCTGAACAGTGGTCACATTCTGCTGGCCCTGCTGCATTGCAGCGGCAGGAATCTTAATTATCTGTCCGTCCCGTATCCCGTTTGATGTGATACTGTTCGCTGCCGAAATGTCATTCACTGAAACACCGTATGCCCTGGAAATAGAATATAAGGTCTGACCTTTAACCACCTTGTGCATGTACCAGACCTTGCCCTCAGCCACTACCTTCTGTGAGGATATTTCAACAGGCACCGGCACCGGTTCCTGCGCAAAAACAACCGGAGGAGCAAGCAAATAAAAGAACAGCGCTAAGGATAAAAAAAAATTCTTCTCAGACATGATGACTAACTCAGTTTAAACAAAGGTAATAATTTAAGAACATTCTCTTTCTTACCGGGCTTCAGCAAGAAACCTGCCAACATTCTCTTCAATCCGGTGCAACGGATCGCCGGCATCTGCCTTTATGAATTTCATGCCTGTGATTTTCTCGTATAGCTCGATATAGCGTTCCGATATCTGCATAATTAACTCAGGTGACATATGAGGTACTTTTTCCCCTTCTCTTCCCTGGAAACCGTTATCCATAAGCCATTCACGGACAAATTCTTTCGAAAGCTGTTTCTGTTGTTCACCCCGGGCAAAACGCTCTTCATACCCGTCAGCATAAAAGTAACGGGAGCTGTCAGGGGTGTGAATCTCGTCAATCAGGTATATTTCACCATTGCGTTTTCCGAATTCATATTTGGTATCAACCAGAATGAGTCCGTGTGCTGCTGCAATCTCGGAACCCTTCAGAAAGAGTTTCATGGTTATCTCCTCGAGCTTTCTGTACTCGGCCTCCGGGATCAGTCCCGAACTGATGATTTCCTCTGCTGAAATATCCTGATCATGCTTTCCCTGCTCCGCCTTGGTGGTCGGGGTGATGATTGGTTTGTCAAACCTCTGATGTTCCTTCATACCATCCGGAAGAGGGATGCCGCATATTTCCCTGGCTCCCGATTTGTAAAGTCTCCATGAGCTTCCTGTAAGGAATCCGCGAGCTATCATCTCAACAGGATATGGTTCACACCTGAACCCCACAGTTACATTCGGATCGGGAACCGCAATTTTCCATGTGGGAACCGTCTCCCCGGCAATATCCAGAAACCATGAAGCTATCTGGTTGAGCACCTGTCCTTTGTATGGAATGCCCTCTGGCAGTACCACATCAAACGCCGAAATCCGGTCAGACACCACCATTACAAGATATTTGTCACTTATGTTGTAAACATCCCTGACCTTGCCCTTATAAACGCTTTTCTGTCCCGGAAAACTGAAATCAGTCTTTACTATTGAACCTTTCATAACAAATAATTCTTAATTCTTAATTCTATCAAAATTATTCCTAATATTTAATTGCTCCCACACTATCTGTCTCCTCGCTAAAATTGCCCATCGGGCAATTTCTTAACGCTCAGTCCCTCCTTCGGAGTTCTTTTTGTAATCAATTCTTAATTCCCTCTGTTCCGTTCTTTTCTTCCGTATCATAGGCTCTGACAATATGTTTCACGAGCTTATTCCTGACAATGTCACGCTCATCGAACCGGATTACGGATATTCCTTCAATTCCTGATAGTATCCGGATCGCCTGGAGTAGGCCGGATTCGCTCCGCCGGGGCAAGTCTATCTGTGTTGTGTCGCCTGTAAGAATGAATTTAGAGTTCATGCCCATCCGGGTCAGGAACATCTTCAACTGGTTGACTGTGGCATTCTGCGCTTCATCGAGTATGACAAAGCTGTTCTCCAGGGTCCTGCCACGCATGAAAGCAAGAGGCGCTATCTGTACCGTGCCGTCATCTACCCACTGTTCAAGCTTGCGGAAAGGGATCATGTCAAGAAGTGCATCGTACAGAGGTTGCAGATAAGGATCCAGTTTCTCCTTCATATCGCCCGGAAGGAATCCCAGCCTCTCACCAGCTTCGACGGCAGGTCTTGTCAGGACTATCTTTTTCACTTCGTGGTTCCTCAAAGCCCTTACTGCAAGTGCGATAGCAGTATATGTCTTGCCAGTCCCTGCAGGTCCCTCGGCAATAATAAGATCATTTGTATTATACTCATTTACAAGCTGCAACTGGTTCACCGTACGTGCCCTGACAGGTTTTCCGGTATTGCCTATTACAAGAGCATCCTCGAATTCACCCCCGGCGGCAGTGCGCATATGATCGGCATCAAGCAACAGCCGTTCCAGGTCCCCTTCCTCAAGCCTGTTATACTTCCTGTAATAATCAAGCAGTTCTGTCAGCTTCTCTGCAAAAGCAGCAACCTCCCCGGCCTCCCCCATGCATTTCAATTCGTTTCCCCTGGCTACCAGCTTAATCTTCGGAAAATAACTCTGTATCAGATCAAGAAGCCTGTTATTGGGGCCTAACAGCACAACCGGGTCAATATCATCAAGGAAAATTACTTTCTCAATCATCAGGCAGCTCTCTGCGTTTCTCTCTTATTGCTGTATATCAATGCTTTAGATGCCAGGTACTTTTTTTAGAACCTGTCATTACAAAGTAAGTTTATTTTTTTCAGAAGAGTATCTTTGCTGTAACAATTTTGAAGATGGCATTTATCACACTGACAACAGAGTGGCGCGAAAGTGATTTCTTTCATGGCATTCTCCGGGGCCGGCTCGCCACTGTCTGCCCCGAGGCTGTTGCCGTGACAAATGCTTCAGGTATCCCTCCATTCAATATAATGCACGGCTCATTCGTGATCCGTAATACGTTCAGCCATTATCCCGAGGGGACCATTCACCTGATATTTATTCACAGCGAAGGCTCCGAAGGACAGCCGCATGTTATTGTCAAAGCGAAGGGACACTGGTTTATCGGAGCCGACAACGGTATTTTCAATCTCATACTCAATTCTACCCCTGACCTTGTCATCAACCTTGAAAATCCCGAAGATCTTGATGAAATATCACTTTTCGTGAAGACGGCTGCTTCAATAATAAGGGGAACACCTCCGGAAAGTCTTGGTAAAGAGTTGAAGGGAATTGCAGAAAAAGTACCTTTGCGCGCAACAATAGACAAGAACGTAATTATCGGCAGTGTGATATTCATTGACTCTTACGGCAACGCCATAACAAACATTACAAGGGAAATATTTGCAAGGGTCTTTGACAGCAGGGATTTCAGAATACTCATAAAGAGCAATAAATATTATACCGAAAAGATAAGCAGGCATTATTCAGATGAGCCTGTTGGTGAACTTGTGACGCGCTTCAACAGCGTCGAGTTGCTCGAAGTTGCTATAAACGGTGCAGATTTATGCCAGCTTTTCGGGGTAGAGACAGGCGATGTAGTGAGGGTTGAGGCCAGGTCGCCCGAACAGGGCCGGGGAGGCCTTTTTAACAGTCAGAACGGATGAAAGAAGAGAAAAGCGTGAGGGAGTTTGTCAGGCTCCTTGAGATCATGGATGAACTGAGAGAAAAGTGTCCCTGGGATCAGAAACAGACGAACGAAACACTCCGGAAACTTACAATAGAAGAGACATATGAACTCGCTGACGCCATTATCGAGGATGATAACGACGCTTTGAAAAAAGAATTGGGCGACCTGATGCTGCATATAGTCTTCTATGCAAAGATTGGGTCAGAGAAGGGATTATTCGACATTGGTGACGTCCTGGAGAGCATCAATAAAAAGCTGGTTTACCGGCATCCGCACGTCTTTGGGGATGTGTCCGTCACAAGGGGTGCACGCGAGGTGGAGGAGAACTGGGAAAAGCTCAAGCTTAACGAACACAGCGAATACAAACCGGTACTGTCAGGGGTTCCGTCTTCGCTGCCTGCCACTGTAAAGGCTAACAGGATTCAGGAAAAGGTCAGGGGTGTCGGTTTTGACTGGGAGGACCGGGAACAGATATGGGACAAAGTAGCGGAGGAGATCAGCGAACTTAAGGAAGAAATCCTGTCAGGCACTAAAAAGGACATCGAGGCGGAGATGGGTGACGTTTTCTTCTCACTTATAAACGCCGCCAGACTCTATGAAATAGACCCGGAGTCAGCACTTGAACGGACCAACAGAAAATTTATCAAAAGATTCAATTACCTGGAACAGAATACTCTGGCTAAGGGGCGTTCACTGCATGAGATGACCCTTGACGAGATGAATGTAATATGGGAAGATGCAAAGAAATTTGACAACGCCGGTTAACTTGTCTCTGATTTTTCTACATCAGGGGCATATTCATGCTACCTGACAAACCTGTAACTGAGAAGCTGATAGATGATTTTGGCAGCCATAAAATCGGGTGCCCTGTTGGATTCTGAAGGACAGAGTTCCACGACATCAAATCCGACCACATTGCGTTTTCGAATCACATCGCGAAGAAAGAACATAAGCTCGCGGTAGTCCGGTCCTCCTGGCTCCGGAGTACCCGTTGACGGCATCACTGACGGGTCAAAGACATCCAGGTCGATTGTGATGTAAACATTTCCTGAGAGCAGCTTCAGGGCTTTGGCGTACAGTGATTTATCAGACCAGAGCTCATGTGCGTAAAAGATCCTGCCGTGATCTGCAAACTGCAGTTCTTCGGCTGCCATGCTCCGGATGCCTACCTGTACGACGGGTGCGCATTCCCTGGCTCTTGCCATGGCGCAGGCATGATTCAGTTGTGAACCTTCATACTCAGGCCGGAGATCCGAATGAGCATCAAGCTGCAGGACAGTAAGATCGGTGAAAGACTCAGCTGCCGCTCTGAAGGCTCCTATGCTCACCGTATGGTTACCCCCTACAATTACAGGAAAACGGTCTTCGGCAAAAAGCTTCAGAAGAGTGCTGTGAACCTTTTCGGTGACTTCCACGGGGTCATCGCCCGTAACAATGGGATCAAGTGTATGAATTCCCATCCTGTGTGCTTCGCCACCGGTCTCGATATCGTAGAATTCGAGGGCCGGCGATGCTTCAATCACGGCAGCAGGTCCCTTGTCGGCACCCCTGATATACGTGCTTGTGGCGTCATACGGCACGGGGATAATGATGATTTTTGACTCATCATAGGTGTACACAACCTCTTCGCCCCCGAAATTCCTGACCGTCATCCTATTTCTTTTTCCCGGCTGCCGGTTTTTTCGCTGCCGGAGCTTTTTCAGCGGTTTTCTTCGCCTTCTTCTTCTCCGGCTTTTCGGAAACAGGTTCGGTGACGTCTTCCGGGCCGGGCTCTTCCTTCTTCTCCTCATCCTTCACAAGAAGGTTCAGTTTATGGAGAATATTGTACCAGTGAAGGACTTTCCGAATATCAGAAGTATAAACCCTGTTCTGGTCAAAATCAGGAAGGGCTTCG